>Ga0157371_10002137_pt1 | contig 19248 bp, 16 predicted proteins | sample C45metaG_FD_113462 | JGI IMG/M metagenome (GOLD analysis project Ga0157371, IMG submission 113462) | Corn rhizosphere microbial communities from Kellogg Biological Station, Michigan, USA - C4-5 metaG | ecosystem: Host-associated > Plants > Roots > Rhizosphere > Soil | place: USA: Michigan...
CCGTTGGCATACATGTGCGGCAGGCTTGCCCGGATCAGCAGGAACGGCGCCTCCAGCATGAGGGCGAGGATCAGATGGAACTTCACCGGGTCGAAGCTCTCGATCGGGCTGATGTGCTGGATGCCTGCATTGTTGACCAGGATGTCGGTCTGGAGGCTGACCTCGGCCAGCGCGACAGTGTCGCTCATGTCGACCTGCCACACCTCGCCGCCGACTTCCGTGGCGACGACCTGAGCCGCCTCGCCATTGATGTCTGCGATCGTGACGTGCGCGCCTGCTGCAGCGAGAGCGCGCGCGGTAGCCGCCCCGATTCCGCTCGCGCCTCCGGTAACGAGCGCGGTACGTCCGCTGAGATTTGTCGTCATGTGTGGCCCTGCCTTCGATGTCGCGAACGTCCCCGCCGCCCCGAAGTCAAAATAGCACCACCATTCGTCACCGTCGTAGGATCGCTCACCAGGAGGGCATTTTTCTTCACATTATGGACATAATCTTGGATGCGTCTCACACTGTATTCGAATCCTCCATACCTTCGCCGATCACATTGACAGCCCTGTTTGCCCGTCAATAGTGTGAAGGAACGGACGCATTCGTCCACAAAGTGGATAGCACACGTGAAACTGCTGCCGGCCACGCGAACCTCGAGGAGGAGATTCGATGTCGAAATTGTGCGACAGCCCGGCAGACCCGATCGACGCGGTGCGTGACTCCGCGATCGAGGACCTCACGGTGGTCTCCAACGGCAGGGCCGTTGACGGCGAGAGCCCCGGTGTGCTGATCGAGGCCAACCGGGTACACATGGCATGGACCCGTGATCAAATGGCCGCAATCGAGACCGCGGAGGTGTCCGCATGAGCCTGCGCAGCGAGTTCGACAAAGACGTGTCCCTCACGGGGTGGGGACATAGCAAGTTCGGCAAGCTGACCGGGGAGACGCTGGAGTCATTGATCGTGAGCGTTGCCACGGAGGCCATCGACGGCGCCGGCATCGACGCCGGGCAGATCGACGAGATCTACGTCGGCCAGTTCAACTCGGGAATGATGCCGCTGGCGTTCCCGTCCTCCCTGGCCCTCCAGGTCTCCGACCAACTGGCCAACGTGCCGGCCACCCGAGTGGAGAATGCCTGCGCTTCCGGATCGGCCGCGTTCCAGCAGGGCGTGAAGTCGCTGCTGGCCGGCACCGCCACAACAGTGCTGGTGATCGGCGCGGAGAAAATGACGGATGCCGGAGCGGACGTCGTCGGTGCCGCGCTGCTGGGCGCGGACTACGACCACGCGGGCACCCCGTCGACGACCGGATTCACCGGACTGTTCGCCGAGGTCGCGAAGGCCTACGAGAAACGGTATGGTCCGGTCGGCGACACGCTGGGGACGATCGCGGCGAAGAACCACCACAACGGGATGGCAAACCCTTATGCGCACCTGCACAAAGACCTCGGCGAGGAGTTCTGCCGAACCGTCTCGGACAAGAACCCCCTGGTCGCCGCTCCACTGCGCCGTACCGACTGCTCCCCGGTGTCCGACGGCGCCGCGGCGCTGATCATCACCACCCAGCCCGGCTCCGGTGCTCGCACCGCCCCAGTGCGATTGGCCGGTTTTGGGCATGCCAACGACTTCATGCCGGCCGCACGCCGGGATGCCACCGAATTCGCTGCGGTACGGGTCTCCTGGCAGCGGGCGCTGGCCATGGCGGGGGTTGCCCTGGAGGAGCTGGACTTCCTCGAGGTGCACGACTGCTTTACCATTGCCGAACTGCTGATGTACGAGGCGCTGGGGATCACCGGCGACGGCGACGGCGCACGTGCGCTCGAGGAGGGCTGGGTGTTCAAGGACGGCAAGTTGCCGGTGAACGTGTCCGGTGGGCTGAAGTCGAAGGGACATCCGGTGGGTGCCACGGGGGTGTCCCAGCACGTGATCGCCGCGATGCAGCTCAGTGGCACCGCTGGCGACATGCAGTTGCCGAATCCCCGCCGAGCTGCGGTCCAGAACATGGGCGGGGTCGGCATTGCGAACTATGTGAGCGTGCTCGAGGCAGTCTAGGGGTGTTCGGGGGAGCGGTCGCGGTGGCTCGGCGACCCCGTCGGGCGAGATTCATCTGTCGGTGGATCCTCAATCCGACCGGTTGATCCACACTAAGCTGGCAAGACACTCAGGAGGCAGGTTTCGATGTTTTACTGGCTCATGAAGAACCTGGTCGTGGGCCCGATCCTGCGCACAGCCTTCCGGCCCTGGGTCACCGGCCACGCCAACATCCCGAAGACCGGCGGGGTCATCATGGCCAGCAACCATCTGTCGTTTATCGACTCCGTCTTTCTGCCGCTGGCGATCGACCGGCGGATCACGTTCCTGGCGAAGAGCGACTACTACACCACCCGCGGGTTCAAGGGCTGGGCGATCAAGAGTTTTCTGAAAGCCGCGGGGATGATCCCGATCGACCGTTCGGGGGGCAAGGCCTCCGAGGCCTCGCTGCAGACCGGCCTGGGGGTGCTCGCGCGCGGGGAGATGCTCGGCATCTATCCGGAGGGCACCAGGAGCCCCGACGGCAAGCTCTACCGAGGCCGCACAGGAGTGGCGCGCATGATCCTGGAGGGGAACGTTCCCGTCGTGCCGGTCGCGATGATCGACACGGAGAAGGTTATGCCGGTGGGGACGAGGATCCCCAGGGTGCGCAGAATCGGCGTCGTGATCGGCAAGCCCCTCGACTTCTCCCGGTTCGCCGGGCTGGAGGGCGACCGGTTCATCCTGCGTTCCATCACCGACGAGATCATGTACGAGCTCGCGCGGCTGAGCGAGCAGGAATACGTGGATGTCTATGCGAGTTCGGTGAAGGAGAGGGGCGGCTCGCAAAGCCGGTGAGCCCGGTACCGGAAGCGGGAACGGATGTTCGAACCGTTTCCGGCGCCGTTGGGCCGGGGAGCCCGCGGTCATCCGCGTCCTGCCGGGCTAATAGGCTAGTAACGTCCAGGTTTCTGGACGGACGAGAGTGTGTTGTCTCGTTTTCGATCTCATTGAGGAATGTCCGTGGTCAAACCGTCCGAAGAAGCTGTCGTGCTCGCCGATCCTGCAGTGATCGCCGGACTCGACTATTGGCGGACGCTTCCCATCAAACAGCAGCCGGTCTGGCCGGATGCGGATGCCGTGGACGCCGCTTCCGCCGAGATCGCCCACCTGCCGCCCCTCGTCTTCGCCGGCGAGGTGGACATGCTGCGCGAGCGCCTGGCTGCCGCGGCGGGCGGTCACGCCTTCCTGCTCCAGGGCGGAGACTGCGCCGAGACCTTCGCCGGGGCGAACGCCGACCAGATCCGCGAGAGAGTGAAGACCGTCCTGCAGATGGCGGTCGTGCTCACCTACGGCGCATCCATGCCCGTCATCAAGATGGGGCGGATGGCCGGGCAGTTCGCGAAGCCGCGATCGAGCGACCTGGAGACCCGCGGCGACGTCACTCTGCCCGCATACCGCGGCGATATCGTCAACGGCTACGACTTCACCCCCGAGTCGAGGGCGGCCGACCCGCGCCGGCTCGTGCAGGGCTACCACACCTCGGCGTCCACGCTGAACCTGGTGAGGGCGTTCACCCAGGGTGGTTTCGCCGATCTGCGCCAGGTGCACAGCTGGAACCAGGGCTTCGCCCGCAACCCCGCCAACGTCAAGTACGAGCAGATGGCCAAGCACATCGACCGTGCGGTGAAGTTCATGGAGGCGGCCGGCGCCGACTTCGACGAGCTCAAGCGGGTCGAGTTCTACACCGGCCACGAGGGTCTGCTCATGGACTACGAGCGCCCCATGACGCGCATCGATTCGCGCACCGGGCGGCCGTACAACACCTCTGCGCACTTCCTCTGGATAGGGGAGCGCACCCGCGACCTCGACGGCGCCCACGTCGACTACTTCTCCCGGGTGCGCAACCCGATCGGAGTGAAGCTCGGCCCGACGACCACCCCTGCCGTCATGCGCGAGCTGATCGAGAAGCTCGACCCGAATCGCGAACCGGGCAGGCTCACCTTCATCACCCGGATGGGCGCGGGGAAGATCAGGGATGCCCTGCCCCCGCTCCTCGAGGCGATCAAGGAGACGGATGCGACGCCGCTGTGGGTTTCCGACCCGATGCACGGCAACGGGCTGACCACTCCTACCGGGTACAAGACGCGGCGTTTCGACGATGTGGTGGACGAGGTCAAGGGATTCTTCGAGGCGCATCGCGCGGCGGGAACCTACCCCGGCGGCATCCACATCGAGCTCACCGGCGACGACGTCACCGAGTGCCTGGGCGGCTCGGAGCAGATCGACGAGGCGACCCTGGCGACCCGTTACGAGTCGCTCTGCGACCCGCGGCTGAACCACATGCAGTCGCTGGAACTGGCGTTCCTGGTCGCCGAGGAGCTCGGCGCTCGCTAGAACTGTCCGCCTTGGAAGTTCACTTTCACCTTCGAGCCCTTGTCGACGGATTCGCCAGCCTTGGGGCTGATCTTGCTCACGGTGAAGCTTCCGGGTGATAGGTCGGCGATCTTGTTGTACTCAAGCGTGAAGCCCGCGGCAAGGAGAGTTGCTTTTGCCTCATTCCACGGCTGATTGACCACATCCGGCACCTGCACCTGCTCCTTGCCCTTGGAGATCGTGAGGTTGACGGTGTCGTTCGGGCGGATGGGCACGGGGTTGCCTGCCGCGTCGACCGGTGCCTCGATACCGATGACCATGCCCTTCGGCACGGTGTCGCTGAAGTCCTGCTTGCCCTCGACTGCCATGAGCTTCTTGTCCTTCAGAATGCGCACGGCATCCTCGAAGCTCCGGCCGGTCACGTCCGGCAGCGGCCCGACGCTGACGACCAATGAGATGGGCTGCTTGTCGCCGTATTGGGTCACCCCGGCGAGGGTCTTGCCGTCCGCGCCGAGAGCGGCGATCACCGTCCCCGCCGGGACTGTCGCGTCGAACTGCTGGGAGGATTTGCTCTCCGAATAGGTGAATCCCTCATCCGCGATCTTCTGGATCGCGTCGTGTTCGATCAGTCCCGCGAGGCCGGAGAGCGGCAGCAGCTTCGGGCCGGTGGAGATGAGCAGGGTCACCACGCTGTCCTTGGCGACAGACTTTCCGGCTGGCGGGGTCGTTCCGACGACGGCGCCCTTGGGCACTGTCGCGGAATCGGCGGCACCGTTGTTCGGGTTGACTTGCAGTCCGAGTTCTTTCAACGCCGCTGCCGCTGCCGCCGGGGTGCTGTTCGCCAGGTCGGGAATGGTCACCCGCCCGCCCGGGCCCGCTCCGAAGTACCAGCCGGTGCCCCCGGCCAGCGCGGCGAGCAGCAGGACGAGGCCGAAGACCCAAAAACCCCGTGCCCGACGCCTATCGGTTTTCGTGGAGAGCGCCGTCACGCTGTCGGCGAGAACCGGCCCGGTGCGATGGCGCGATCGGGGCTGGAGCACCTGGGTCTCCGCGTCGGCATTGCCCCGACCCGCTGCAGACGGCAGCACCATGGTTCGCTGGACTGCCGTGGCCGCGGTCGATGGATCGTCCGACTGCAGGATCGCGTTGGTCTCGAGCAACTGGTCGAGCATGGCACGGGCATCGTGCGGGCGCTGGGCGGGGACGCGAGCGGTCGCCCAGAGGACGAGCGCGTCGAGTTCCACGGGAATCCGGGGATTCTTGCTGCTGGGGGTGGGGACCGTGTCGTTGGCGTGCTGCTGGGCGATCTGGAACGCCTGCTCGCCCTTGAAAGGCTGCTCCCCGGCGAGCATCTCGTAGAGCATGATGCCGACCGCGTAGATGTCGCTGCGCGTGTCTGCCACTCCGCGCATGACGAGTTCGGGCGAGAGGTAGGCGATGGTTCCGAGCAGGGCGTTGCCGGTCGCGGTGTTCGCGGTCGCCGCTCTCGCGAGGCCGAAGTCGCCGATCTTGATGCGTCCGTCATCCGCCAACAGCACGTTCTCCGGCTTGAGGTCGCGGTGCACGATGCCGTTCTTGTGGGCGGCGGCGAGCCCGGAGAGGATCGCCTCCATGATGTCCATGGCCTGCGTCGTGGTCAGCACCCTGTGCTCCTGCAGCAGGTCGCGGAGGGTGATGCCGGGCAGGTACTCCATCACGAGATACGCCGTCTCGCCATCCTGCCCCTGGTCGTAGACGTTGACGACATTGGGGTGGGCGAGACGTGCCGCGGAACGGGCCTCCTGGATGAATCGCGCCTTGTACTCGTTGTCGTCGGCCAGGTGGCCGTGCATGACCTTGATGGCGACGCGGCGTTCGAGCCGCAGGTCGGTGGCGAGGTACACGGTCGCCATCCCGCCGCGGGCGATGCGTGAGCGCACCTGGTACCGGCCGTCGATCAGGCGCCCGATCAGGGGATCAGTGCTGTTGCTGCTCACCGGACGAGTCTAAAGTTGGCCGGCTGTGCAAGTCCGCCAAAACACCGTGAAGGCGGAACACCGTAAGCCGATCGATACAGTATCCCGGTCGATGCCGTCGAGTGGCGCCTATCCGAGCAGGTCGAGCCAAACCCACGCCGATGCTTCCCACTTGGCGTAGGCATCGGGGTAGGCGGATCGCTGCACGGCCTGGGCCGCCTGGGTCACCGTCTTGGACTGCCACCCGGCGATGTCGAGCAGGCCATTGGTGTTGCCCTTGTTGGGGTTGCTCGCCCCTCCGAAGAAGAGTTTGCTGGCGTATACGGGGTCGGTGAGCTGTGCAGGAGTTCCCCAGCCCGTGCTCGGTCGCTGTTGGAACAGTCCGAGCGAATCCCGGTCGCCGTAGTCGAGATTGCGCAGGCTGGACTCCTGCATCGCGGCCGCAAGCGCGATGACGAGGCCGTAGTCGCTTACCCCGAGGGACTTTCCGACTCGGATGATCGTCGCGGCGTTGGCCGACATCTCGGCGGTCAGCCCGGTCGGCGCCGAGGCCGCTGTCGTCAGCACGGCAACACCGGGGATCGTGATGGTGCGTCCGGTGTAGATGATGCTCGACCAGCTGAGGTTGTTCGCGTTCAGGATCGATTGGATGCTGACGCCGAACTTCGCGGCGATCTTGCTGACGGTGTCGCCCTGTGCGATCACGTAGGAGCTCGTGACCGGGGTCGTTCCTATCGACACGGGCGGTGTCGCGATCGGCGTGACGTGAGCCACCGGGGCGGGCGTGAATGCGGCGGGCGTGATGGTGGGGATGGCCAGGGTCTGGCCGGGGTAGATGATGCTCGAGACGCTGAGTCCGTTCGCGCTCAGCACCGTCTTGGTTGCGAGGCCGAACTTCGCGGCGATCTTGCCGACGGTGTCGCCGGCGACGATCGTGTAGCGGCCGGTGTTCGATGCGGCCGGGGGAGCGGAGTTCAACGGGGTCCCCCCGTTCTTGGCGAGTTGGAGGATCTGTCCGGGGAAGATCACCGACTTCCAGCCCAGGCCGTTCATGGCGAGCACGGATGCCGTGGCCAGCCCGTACCTTCCGGCAATGCTGCTGACGGTGTCGCCGGCGACAACACGGTAGGTGCTCGGCGCGCTCGCCGTGGTGATGGTCGACCTGGCGGTGTCGGCCGGCGCAGTGCTGGCGGACTTCACCGCGTCGGCGAGTGCGCCACGGATCACTTTGCCCAGTTCGGACGGCGTGGCCTTCGGCTTGTCCGTCCGTTTCGGAGTCGTGGACTGGATGGGACCGGTCAGGTTCAGGCTGAGCGCCATCGACCCGACGAGCACGATCGGAATCGTGTTCAGGACGCCTTTGATCAGCCGGGCGTGTTCCTTGCGAGCGCTGCGGTCGTGTGCTTTGAAAACACTGTGCCGCGGTCCGTGTTCTGCCGTGTTGGTCATCCGTCATTCCCCACTTACTCTCGGCCCCCGAGAATGCGACGCTGCCGCACCTCGTCAACGCTGACACAGATATATGCACGTGTCAATTACTGTGACCAGTGTGATTTTAGTTAACATGCACGAAACAAACCGTGTCGCTCTTGCCTGTGCGATGCGTTCTGGCAGTCTTGTGCTGTGAACACTGTGCCTGAGACGCGCTGGCTGACGATCCCGGATCTGGTCGAGATCCTGGGAATCGGTGTCAGCAAGGTGCGTCGGCTGATTGAAGACCGAACCCTCCTCGCCGCAAAAGTCGATGGGGTGTGGAAGGTTCCCGAGTCGTTCCTGCGCGACGGAGAGCCGTTGCCCGAGCTCAGGGGAACGATCATCGTCCTGGCGGACAGCGGGTTCACCGACGAGCAGGCCATGCACTGGATGCTCAACCCCGAGGAGAGCCTCGGAACGACCCCGATCGACGCGTTGCGCGCGGGGCGCAAGGCAGAGGTGCGGCGGATAGCCCAGGCGCTGGGCTTCTAACGACGGGTCGCGCTCAGGATGCGCGCCGGATGACCCGGTCCGCGAGGCTGACCAGCTCGTCGCGGGCCGATGACGCAATCGGCGCATCGCTGATCGCGTCGACGGCCAGTTTCACGTTGTGGTCGATGATGCGCTCGACGTGCTCCACGGCGCCGCAGTCCCGGATCGACGCCTGGAGCATGGCGACCTGATGTGCGGTCAGGTCCGGATCGCCGAGCAACTCGTCGAGCAGTCTGCGCGCATTGCCGGGCAGCTTCGTGCGGGCGAGGGCGATGAGCACCGTCCGCTTGCCCTCCCGCAGGTCGTCGCCCGACGGTTTTCCGGTCAGCTCGGTGTCGCCGAAGACGCCGAGGAGGTCATCCCGCAACTGGTATGCGGTCCCCAGAGGAATTCCGAAGCCGCGGAGGGCGGAGAGCTGTTCGAGGGAGCCGCCGCCCAGGCTGGCGCCGATTGCGAGTGGCGCTTCGACGCTGTATTTCGCCGACTTGTAGACGATGACCTTGTGGGCGCGGTCGATGTGCTCGGACTCCGGATGAGTGTGCCAGGACTGCTCTTCCACGATGTCGAGATACTGGCCGAGGGTGACCTCGGTCCTCATGGTGTTGAACTCCCGCCGCGCCGCCGCGGCGGACCCGGTGTTCGGCAGGCGGCGCAGGCCGTTGTCGAAGAGCTCATCGCTCCAGCCCAGCAGCAGGTCGCCGAGCAACAGGGCGCCAGAACTGCCGAAGCTTGCCGCCGATCCCGACCAGCCGCCCGCCGAATGCAGGCTCTCGAACCTCCTGTGTGCCGACGGCATTCCCCGGCGGGTATCCGAATTGTCCATGATGTCGTCGTGCACGAGCGCCGCGGCGTGGAAGATCTCGAGGGCGCCCGCCGCATCGAGCACAGCCGCGAGGTCATTCGCCGTGCCGCTGCGGTCGCCCCCGGCGCTCGGGGAGCCGAGGCCGGAGACCGATTGCCATCCCCAGTAGCAGAACAGGGCCCTGAACCGCTTCCCACCCCGGAGCAGCTCGCGGGAATAGTCGATGAAGGTCCCGAGCTCCGGCGCTATCGAGCCGAGGAGTGGTTTGCGTTCGTCGAGGAACTGGTCGATACCAGCTTGTACCAAGTCAACTAACCGCGCACTCTCAGCCACGTGCCTAGCCTAGCCACGCGGGGGAGCATACAATTGAGAGTTACCGTTCTTCGGTCTCAAGCCTGGGAGGAGTCACCATGCCGTTGTCTGAACAAGAACAGCGCCTCTTGGAGGAGATGGAGCGGAGTCTCTATCACAATGATGCCGACTTCGTCGCGACGGTGAGCAATCGCGGTGGCAAGCGCAACTACACGGCGATCGTCGTCGGAATCCTGGTTGGGATCCTCGGCGTCGCGGCGATCGTGACCGGTGTGGCGATCCGGTTGCCGGTCATCGGCATTGCCGGATTCGTCGTCATGTTCATCGGGGTGCTGGTGGCGATATCGGCACCGCGAGCGGTGAGGGGCTCGGACGATCCTCCTGCGGCTTCGGGACAGAGACCGGCTCCGGCAGCAGCGGCGAAGCGGGACTTCATGCAGCGCATGAACGATCGCTGGGAAAAGCGCCAGGACGGCCACGACCAGTAAGCGGAGCGCCCGCGACCGATAGGGCGCCGCGCGGCCGGGTTCTTGCCCGGGCGTAAGAGGAGTGGGCGGCGGCCCGTCGCTTCCCTGTGGCCCGTCTGCCACGACCGATACCAAGACCGGCCATCTGGCCGGTCTTTTTTTGCGCCCGCGAGTTCGCAGCTTTTCCCTGCAGTAGAGAAATCCCCTCCACTCACTCTGCCCCTTATTTATATGGTCTCTGTTGCGTATATACCCCCAGTTCGGGCCAAATTCATTGAATCGTGGTGGAAAGTGGAGTAAAGTGGAGGCTACCTGAATCCAGGCCGGAGAGTTGGGGGTGAACGGCAATGTTTCTTGGCACGTATGCACCCAAGCTCGATGACAAGGGCCGCCTCATCCTTCCCGCCAAGTTCTGGGCGGAACTCGAGTCCGGACTGGTCGTCACCCTCGGACTGGAGCGGTGCCTGTACGTGTACAGCACGCGCGAATTCGAGGAGATCCACAAGAAGCTCCGCGCGACGCCGGCGGTGACCAAACAGGACCGCGACTACCTGAGGATGTTCCTCTCCGGCGCGAACGCCGAGATTCCGGATGCCCAGCGCCGGGTGACCATCCCCGCCCAGCTGCGCGCCTACGCGGGCCTTCAGCGCGAACTCACCGTCGTCGGCGTGGGCAACCATGCGGAAATCTGGGACACCGCGGTCTGGGAGAAGTACTACGCCGAGCAGTCGGAAACCTTCGCGACCCTCACCGAGGAGGTGATTCCCGGACTCTTCTAGCACCTTGTCTCTGACTCCCAGCCGCTCATGCGCCCTGTCACACTTCCCCGGTGACAGGTCCGATCGGATGGGGATCTGGGATCAGGAGCTGCTTCCGGTATCCATGGCCGACACCAACATTCACACCCCGGTGAAGCTCGAACGCACGGTCGAGCTCCTGGCACCCGCGCTCACCCGCCCGGGTGCCGTCCTCGTGGATGCGACTCTCGGCATGGGCGGGCACGCCGAGGCATTCCTCAGCCGCTTTCCCGAACTGGTCCTGGTCGGACTGGATCGGGACACAGACGCAATCGCCATAGCCCGAGAACGACTTGCGGGCTTTGGCGATCGCGTCCATCTCGTGCACACCGTGTACGACCGCTTCACGGAGTCGCTGCACGGCCTCGGGCTCGCGGAGGTGTCGGGCATCCTGTTCGACCTCGGCGTCTCGTCGCTGCAGTTGGACCGGGTCGAACGGGGCTTCTCCTATTCGAAGGACGCTCCGCTCGACATGCGGATGGACGCGACATCGCCCCTCACCGCCGAGCGGGTCCTCGCCGAATACAGCGAGGCGGAGCTTCGGCGCATCTTCTATCAGTACGGCGAGGAGAAGCTCGCACCGCGATACGCGAAGAGAATCGTCGCAAGCAGGATGCACGCCCCGCTGGTGCGGTCGGCGCAACTCGTGGAGATCATCGTGGCCGCGACCCCGGCCGCGGTGCAGCGCAATGGCCATCCGGCGAAGCGGGTCTTCCAGGCGCTGCGCATCGAGGTCAACCAGGAGCTGTCCGTGCTGGAACGCGCGATTCCGGAGGCCATCGACGCCCTCGAGATCGGCGGCCGGATGGTGGTGCTCGCCTACCAGTCCCTGGAGGACCGCATCGTGAAACACGCCCTGGCTGCGGCATCCTCGTCGACCGCTCCCGCCGGACTTCCGGTCGAGCTGCCGGAACATCGACCGGAACTCAAGCTGCTGGTCCGTGGAGCCGAACTGGCCAGCGAGGAAGAAAAAGCACAGAACCCCAGGGCAACCCCCGTGCGCCTTCGCGCGGCCGAACGAGTGCGGAGAGCTGCATGACCAACCTTGCCTATTCGCTGCCCGCCCGTTCGCCACGGGGCCCCGCACCGGAGCGCGCCCCGCACATCGAGATCGTCTCGACCCGCAGCCAGCGCCGCGCGCGCCCGCGCACCGTCTATGCCCTGGTGACCGTCGCCGGGCTGTTCGTGATCCTGATGGTGCAGCTCCTGCTCAGCATCGTGCTCTCCCAGGGCGCCTACCAGATCTCGGCCCTGCAGGCGCAGCAGACCGAGCTTTCCCGGGACGCGCAGACCTACACCGAGCAATTGGATGTCCTGAAGTCTCCGCAGAACCTGTCGGCCAGGGCCGAGGCGCTCGGGATGGTCATGAGCACGGCGCCCGCGGTCTATCTACGGCTCTCCGACGGAGCCGTCATCGGCACGCCGACCGCCATGCGGGCCTCGCAGACCGCAGTGATCGGCGCCGATGGTGCGCTGGTTCCCAATTCGCTGCTGCCGGAACAGCCCGCACCGGGCATGGACAGCGGGACGACCGCGGCGGCGGGCGCGCCTTCCGGGGCAACTGCGACAGGCTCGGTAGCGTCGACCGCGGGGGTATTGCCGTCGCCGGTGACCCACTGAGCGACTCGGTTTCGCGGCGGGCACGGAGGAGGGGAACATGAGGAGACCGGCATCCGGCCGTCGACGGCTCTTCATCGCGCTGCTGCTGACCTTCGCGATAGTGGGAATCTTCATCGTCAGGCTGGTCGACATCCAAGTGGTCCGAGCGGACCAGCTCAACGAGGACTCCTTCAACAAGCGTGCAATCGCCGTCACGAGCTATGCCGCGAGGGGCGACATCGTCGACACCAACGGGTCGGTCCTGGCCGCGAGCGTGCTGCGGTACGACATCACGGCGTCCCCGCGCAATGTGCACGACTTCACCCGCATCGTCGACGGAAAGAAGGTCTCGGTCTCCGTGCTGCAAGCGGCCGGCGAGATCGCCGCCGCCACCGGCAAGGATCACAACGATATCTATCAGGCGTTGACGAAGGATCCGAAGTCGGACTTCGTCTACGTCGTCAAGGGGGTCGACACGGCGACCCTCCGGGCGGTCCGGAAGCTGTCGATCCCTGGGATCTGGGATGAGAAGCACCCTGCACGCACCTATCCGGACGGCGCCGTAGCAGGCAACCTCGTCGGTTTCGTCGGCACGGACGGACCGCAGTACGGGCTGGAGAAGACAGAGGACAAATGCCTGGCCAGCACGAACGGCTCATCCACCTACGAGCGCGGCGCCGATGGCGTTCGCATCCCCGGGAGCACCGTCACCAACAAGGAAGCGGTCGACGGCGGAACCCTGAAGCTCACCATCGACAGGGATCTGCAGTGGTTCGTGCAACAGGCCATCGCCGAACAGGCGACGGCAATCGGCGCGCAGTCCGCCACGGCGATCGTCTACCGCGTCAAGGACGCCCACATCATGGCCTTGGCCGATTGGCCGTCCGTCGACCCGAACAACAGGAATGCGACCCCTATCGCGAATCTCGGTTCTCTCGCGTTCAGCGCATACTACGAGCCGGGATCGACGATGAAGGCGCTGAGCGCCTCGATGCTGATCGACTCCGGGAAGGCGACTCCTACCACCCGGGCGACCGTCCCCTCAGTGTGGAGGACACCGGAGGGCGGCACGGTCCACGATGCGGGCAATCACGCCGTCGAACACCTGACTCTCACGGGTGTGTTGCAACAGTCGTCCAACGTCGGGATCTCGATGATCGGCATCAATGTCCCCCCGCAGCAACGCTTCGACTACATGACCAAGTTCGGCCTCGGGCAGATCAGCGGCGTCGACTTCCAAGGGGAGTCGAACCGTGGGATCCCCCCGCTGAAGAACTGGGATGACCAGCGGAAATACGACATGCTCTACGGGCAGGGTGTCGCGGTTACTGCGGTCCAACTGGCCGGTGCCTACCAGGCGATCGGCAATGGCGGAGTCAGGCTTCCCCTCACTCTGGTCGAGAGTTGCACCAAGCCGGACGGGACGGTCGTCACGCCTCAGGCAGCCGCGCCCGTCCGGGTCATTTCGGAGGCGTCGTCCAAGACCGTCGTGAACATGCTGGAAAGCGTGGTCACCGGGGGAGAGCTTGGACGTGTCCTGACGATCCCCGGCTATCGGGTCGCAGCGAAGAGTGGCACGGCGGAGGTCGCCGGACCGAACGGCGCGGGCTACACAGGAGACAGGATCGTCTCGCTGTCGGGCCTGGCGCCAGCGGAGGACCCGCAGTATGGCGTGCTCGTGACGTACACCAAGCCAGCTATTATGAAGTCGTCGGCTGCCGCTGCGCCGACTTTCCATAAGATCATGACCCAGGTGCTCAAAACCTATCGAGTCCCGCCGTCCACGACTCCATCGACGAGTCCACCGGCCACCTGGTGAGAAAGAGGATGACTTGACCGCTCGGATCCCCCCGGTTCTCAGGCCGGAACATCCGTTGGCCAGACCTCTCTCCGCACTCGTCTCGGAGTTCGGCCTCGAGCATGCCGGCTCGCTCGACGGGGTGGAGCTGACCGGCGTCACCCTGAGGAGCACCGAGGTTCAGCCGGGCGACCTGTACGTGGGCGTCAAGGGCGCGAACAGCCATGGTGCGGCCTATGCCGCCGAGGCGAAGGCGGCCGGCGCCGTCGCCGTGCTGACCGACCCGGAGGGGGCGGTTCTCGCGGCCGACTCCGGACTGCCCATCGTGATCGTGGATTCTCCGCGCTCCGCGCTGGGCGATGTCTCGGCCTGGGTCTACCAGACCAAGGAGCATCCTCCGCTTCTGCTGGGCGTCACCGGCACGAACGGCAAGACGTCCACCGCCTATCTTCTCGAGGGGATTCTCAAGCAGCTGGGCCTGGTCACCGGGCTGAGCTCCACGGCCGAGCGGCACATCGGCGAACTCACCGTGGTGAGCCGTCTCACGACGCCCGAGGCGAGTGAGATGCACGCGCTGCTCGCGAGGATGCGCGAGAACGAGGTGCGGGCCGTCGCGATCGAGGTGAGCGCGCAGGCGCTCAGCAGCAACAGGGTCGACGGGATCGCGTTCGACGTCGTCGCCTTCACGAACCTCAGCCATGACCATCTCGACGACTATGCGGGGATGGAAGAGTACTTCCAGTCCAAGCTCGTCTTCTTCACACCGGAACACGGCAAGCGCGGGGTCGTCTCACTCGATTCCCCGTGGGGCCAGCGCGTCGTCGAGGGGTCCCGCATCCCCGTGACGACCGTTTCGGCCATCCCGGACAGCGGTGCGGAATGGGTTGTCGAGATCCTGGACGAGCAGGCCGCGTACACGGAGTTCAGCCTGACCGGGCCGGAGGGACGCTCGCTCGTCACCAGGGTCCCGCTCATCGGCTGGCACATGGCGTCGAACGCCGGGCTGGCCATCGTCATGCTGGTCGAGGCTGGGTTCGAGCTGGAGGCCATCGGTCAGGCGATCGCAGACGGCATCGTGGCCTATCTGCCCGGTCGCACGGAACGGGTGTCCGGCGACACCGGCCCCTCGGTCTACGTCGACTTCGGGCATAGCCCGGACGCGTTCCTCAACACTCTCTCCGCGGTGCGCAAGGTGACTCCGGGGCGGGTCATCATGGTCTTCGGTGCGGACGGCGATCGGGGTGCCCCCAAGCGCCACGAGATGGGCAGGGTCGCATCGGAAGGCTCCGACATCCTCGTCATCACGGACCATCACCCGCGCTTCGAGGACCCGGTGTCGATCCGGGCCACCCTCGTCGAAGGAGCAGGGCTCGCGGAACATCCGGCAGAGCTGTTCGAGGTCGCTCAGCCCGAGGCGGCCATCCGTCGCGCCGTCTCCCTGGCCGGTGAAGGCGACTCCATTTTGTGGGCCGGGCCGGGGCATCAGGACTATCGGGACATCCGGGGTGTGCGCACGCCCTATTCGGCCAGGGCAGAGGCGCGCGCGGCGCTTCGCGAAGCTGGCTGGGCATAGGTGATATCGCTCACCCTGGCTGAGGTCGCGGCCGCAGTGGACGGCGCGCTCACGGTCCCCGGCGGAGTCTCGGCGGACGACGTCGTTTCGGGAACCGTGGAGACGGACTCCCGCCTGGTCGGCGCCGGTTCGGTGTTCTTCGCCCTTCCCGGCGAGACCACGGACGGGCATCTCTTCGCCGAGGCCGCGGTGCGCGGCGGTGCCGCGGTGCTGGTCGTCGAGCGCTTTCTGCCCCTCGATGTCCCCCAGATCCTGGTACCGGATGGCGTGGCCGCCCTGGGCAGGCTCGCCGCGGAGGTCGTCGCCAGGGTTCGCGCCGGCGGCAGCCTGCGCGTCGTGGGGATCACCGGCTCGAACGGCAAGACCACGACCAAGAACCTCCTGCGCGCCGTGCTCGAGACCCAGGGCGCGACGGTTGCACCGCAGGGCTCGTACAACAACCAGGTCGGCGCTCCGATCTCGATGCTGCAGATCACCCGCGACACCCGTTATCTCATCGTGGAAATGGGTGCGGGCGGACCGGGCGAGGTGGGCAGGCTCGCCGAGATGGCGCGGCCGGACATCGCCATCGTGCTCAAGGTGGGACTCGCCCACGCCGGGGTGTTCCAGACGCTCGAGGCCACACAGAAGGCCAAGGCCGAGATCGTCACCGGTCTGCCGGACTCGGCGGTGGCCATCCTGAATCGTGACGACGGCCGGGTCGCGGCGATGGCGGACATGACCGCCGCACGCCCCGTCTGGTTCGGACTCGACGGGGACGCGGATCCCCGCGCGGAAGACATCCAGGCGACGGCCGACGGCACCGCGTTCGAGCTGGTCTGCGGCCCCGATCGGCGCAGTGTGAAGCTGCAGATCCTCGGGGAGCATCACGTCATGAACGCTCTCGCGGCGATCGCGGCAGCTCGTGAGCTGGGGGTTCCCCTCGATGCGGCCGTCGCGGCGATCGAGGGCGTGGGCCGGGCCGAACGCTGGCGGATGGAGATCCTGCGTCCGGGCGGCGGGGTGGTCGTCATCAATGACGCCTACAACGCGAGCCCGGACTCGATGGCTGCTGCGCTCAAGACGCTCGCCCAGGTCGTCGGCCCCGGTCAGCGTTCCGTCGCCGTGCTCGGCGAGATGACGGAGCTGGGAGACGTGGCGGACGAGTCGCACGACCGCATTGGCCGCCTGGTGGTGCGGCTCAATGTGCAGAAGCTCGTCGTGGTTGGGCACGGCGCGCGTCACATCCACAATGCGGCCGGGCTCGAAGGTTCCTGGGATGGGGAGTCGGTCCTCGTCGACAGCGCGGATGAGGCATACGATCTGTTGCGTGACGAACTGCGCGAGGGTGACATCGTGCTTGTGAAGTCCTCGAAATCAGCGGGGCTGCGCTTTCTCGGCGACCGTCTCGGAGGCGTCGTCTCGTGATCGCGCTCCTCGTGGCCGCCGCGACATCGATGATCTTCACCCTGCTGCTCACGCCCTTGTTCGCCAGGGCCTTCCGCCGCCTCAACCTCGGCCAGTTCATCCGCGCAGACACGCCGACGACTCACGTCGTGAAGCGGGGCACCCCGTCGATGGGCGGGGTGGTCTTCATCTCGGCCTCCGTGATCGGCTACTTCCTGGGCAAGCTGGTGGCCAGGGAACAGCCGTCGACATCGGCTCTCCTCGTCATCCTGATGATGGTGGGGGTCGGGTTCGTCGGTTTCGCCGACGACTTCATGAAGGTGCGCAGGCAGAACAGCCTGGGGGTGAGAGGGCCGGTCAAGATAGTCGGGACCGTCATCGTCGGCGTCGTCTTTGCGGTTCTGGCCCTGAACCATCGTGATGCCCATGGGATGACGGCCGCTTCGTCGGCGATCTCGTTCGTCCGTGACATCGATGGCACCGATCTCCTGGTCCTCTTCGGTGCCGGGCTCGGCCTGGCCATCTTCGCGACCTGGGTCGCCCTCATCACGACGGCCGTCTCCAACGCGGTCAACCTCGCGGACGGGCTGGACGGTCTCGCCGCCGGCGCCTCGATCTTCGCCATCGGCTCGTACGTCGTCATCGGCTTCTGGCAGAACAAGCAGTCCTGCTTCGGCATCCTGCAGGCCGTCGACCAGGCGAAGTGCTACGACGTCTCCAGCCCGCTGGAGCTGGCCGTCATCGCCGCCGCGATCGTCGGCGCGGTCATCGGATTCCTGTGGTGGAACACCTCGCCCGCACAGATCATGATGGGCGATACCGGCGCCTTCGGACTCGGCGGGGCGCTGGCCGCCCTCGCCATCCTCTCCCGGACGGAGCTGTTGCTGCTGCTGATCGGGGGACTCTTCCTCGTGATCACCGGGCAGGTCATCGTGCAGCGGATCTACTTCAAGGCGACGCGGGGCAAGCGTATTTGGCGTGCGAGCCCGCTCCACCATCATTTCGAGATGAAGGGGTGGGCCGAGGTGACCATCGTGGTCCGCTTCTGGATCATCTCCGGTCTCTTCGTCGCGGCCGGAATCGGCATCTTCTACATCGAATGGGTCGCACGCACCTGATGAGAAGCAATGCCGATATCGCGAGCCTTCGGAGTTGGCACGACGATTGGAGCGGCCTCCGGGTGGCCGTCCTGGGCCTCGGGGTGACCGGGTTCGCCGCGGCGGACACGCTTGCCGAGCTCGGCGCGGAGTGCCTGGTGCTGGCCGACTCCGCCGATGCGAGGACCGCGGAGGTGCTGGGAGTCATCGGTGTCCCGCTGGTGTTGGCCGGCCAGGTTCCGAGTGCCGTCGGGGAGCTCGAGGCATTCGCCCCGGAACTGATGGTCGTCTCTCCCGGGTTCAGGCCGACGCATCCGCTGGTCTCCTGGGCGGGCGAGCACGGTGTCCCGGTTTGGGGCGATATCGAGCTGGCCTGGAGGCTGCGCGACAAGGTCGGCACCTCGGCCGAGTGGATAACGGTGACCGGCACGAACGGCAAGACCACGACCGTGCAACTGGTGACCGCGATGCTGGCCGCGGCCGGCCGCAAGGTGATCGCCTGCGGGAACGTCGGGGTTCCCGTCCTCGACGCGATCCGCGACCCCGGCGGGTTCGAGGTGCTCGTGGTCGAGCTCTCCAGCTTCCAGCTGCACTACGCGGACAGCGTCTCGGCACATTCGAGCGTCTGCCTCAATCTGGCCGACGATCACCTCGATTGGCACGGCTCCGCGGATGCCTACAGGGCGGCCAAGGCGAAGGTGTACCGGTCCACGCGCGTGGCCTGCGTCTTCAACGAGCAGGACCTCGCCACGAGGACGATGGTCGAGGAAGCCGACGTGATCGAGGGATGCCGGGCGATCGGCTTCAGCCTCGGCGTGCCCGGCCCGAGCGATGTCGGCATCGTCGATGGAATCCTGGTCGATCGCGCATTCCTGGACGACCGGCATCACACCGCGCTCGAGCTGGCGACCTCGACCGAGCTCGGCGCTGTGGGGCTCGGTTCGCCGCACATGACCGCGAACGTGCTCGCGGCCTCCGCGCTGGCGAGGTCGGCAGGGGTGGCCCCGGCGGTGATCCGGAGTGCGCTGCGGGCATTCCGGCTCGACCAGCACCGCACCGAACTCATCGCCACCGCCGGCGAGGTGCGGTGGTTCAACGATTCGAAGGCGACCAATCCGCACGCTGCC
>Ga0157371_10002140_pt1 | contig 19240 bp, 12 predicted proteins | sample C45metaG_FD_113462 | JGI IMG/M metagenome (GOLD analysis project Ga0157371, IMG submission 113462) | Corn rhizosphere microbial communities from Kellogg Biological Station, Michigan, USA - C4-5 metaG | ecosystem: Host-associated > Plants > Roots > Rhizosphere > Soil | place: USA: Michigan...
CGCGCGACAGAAATGGCGCTGCGTGGTGAGGTAAAGGCGATTGCGACTGCGCCGCTGAATAAAGAAGCGCTGCATCTGGCAGGGCATCACTATCCGGGCCATACCGAATTACTCGCGAAGCTAACGGACACCAAAGATTATTCGATGGTGCTCTACACCGATAAACTGAAAGTCATTCATGTCACCACACATATTTCCCTGCGCAAGTTTCTGGATACGCTGAGTCAGGCGCGGGTGGAAACGGTGGTGAGGATTGCCGATACCTTTTTACGCCGGGTCGGTTTCACCCAACCGCGTATTGCGGTGGCAGGAGTAAACCCACATGCGGGTGAAAATGGTCTGTTTGGCGATGAAGAGATCCGTATTCTGACGCCCGCTGTCGAAGCGATGAAAGCGCAGGGCATGGATGTGTACGGCCCCTGTCCACCGGACACCGTTTTCATGCAGTGTAACGAAGGCATGTACGACATTGTTGTCGCCATGTATCACGATCAGGGGCATATTCCGCTTAAGCTGCTTGGCTTTTACGACGGGGTGAACATCACGGCAGGATTGCCTTTCCTGCGTACTTCAGCCGATCACGGTACGGCATTTAACATCGCCTGGACAGGTAAGGCTAATCCGGAGAGTATGGCGATATCAATTGATATGGCCATGAAGATTACCCGGGAGTAATAATTTATCGAAAGCTAATGCTTTCTGGTCACTCAGGCGATGGCAAGACATCGCCTTTTCTTCACCGGGCTGAAGCGTCATCGCTGTCCACAACCCATCCACCTCAACACGTTACCTCCACTTCGCTTGCAAATGACTACGAGCAGATAGTCATGCTCTATTACATAAGTTCTCTTTATTTAAGTTTTGATCGGCAGCGACCTGCCTCAGTGGGATAATATGAATGGATTGTCTCAGTGCTGTAGCGACTTTCTTATGTCAACGTCATTAACATTCGCCGCTCAGTTAATAACTCGGAGATGTACATTGAAGTTTACGGATTTTAAGCAACCGCTGTGATTATTCATTTTTTAGGTGATCGCTGCCTCATATTATCTGGTTAAAAATGTCACATTTATTACCTATAAAGAAAATGGAAAGATAAGTTTTCATTGTTATCAACCTTAACCGACTTTTCTGTTTCTGTATGACCGACGGCCGTTACGCTAACGCTATGAATATTCAGCATACATGGCCGATCTTTTTTGATGTTTAATCATTTTTACGTTTTATACATTGTCAGAAAGGCGCGCATAGTGACGCGGCTATTTTCATCGCATGATAAATCCCGCATGATGGTGTCGTATTATTTCCACCTCAATTCTGAGGTTATTGTTATATCTTCCTGTGCATTTCATCTATGCACCAGACTTATTCGACGCGCATTTTTCTGCGTATGAAAATGGATAACTGGAGAAATAAACATGAACTATCCTGCCGAGCCTTTCCGCATTAAAAGTGTTGAAACCGTATCAATGATCTCACGCGATGAGCGTGTTAAAAAAATGCAAGAAGCGGGCTATAACACGTTTTTACTGAATTCAAAGGATATCTACATCGATCTGCTGACAGACAGCGGTACAAATGCCATGAGTGACAAGCAGTGGGCAGGGATGATGATTGGTGATGAAGCCTACGCAGGCAGTGAAAACTTCTACCATCTCGAAAAAACGGTGAAAGAGTTGTTTGGTTTCAAACACATCGTTCCAACCCACCAGGGACGCGGGGCGGAAAACCTGCTCTCGCAGCTGGCCATTAAGCCCGGTCAATATGTCGCAGGAAATATGTACTTTACAACAACCCGCTTCCATCAGGAAAAAAATGGCGCAACCTTTGTGGATATTGTCCGCGATGAAGCACATGACGCCAGCCTGAATCTCCCCTTTAAAGGTAATATTGACCTGAATAAATTAGCGACGCTCATTAAAGAAAAAGGCGCCGAGAACATCGCCTATATCTGCCTTGCGGTCACCGTGAATCTGGCGGGTGGGCAGCCCGTTTCAATGGCGAATATGCGTGCCGTACATGAAATGGCCAGCACGTATGGCATTAAGATCTATTACGATGCTACCCGTTGCGTTGAAAATGCCTATTTTATCAAAGAGCAGGAGGCGGGCTACGAGAACGTCAGTATCAAAGATATCGTGCATGAAATGTTCAGCTATGCCGATGGGTGCACCATGAGCGGTAAAAAAGATTGTCTGGTGAATATCGGCGGCTTCTTGTGTATGAACGATGAGGAGATGTTCTCAGCGGCAAAAGAGTTGGTTGTCGTTTATGAAGGTATGCCGTCATACGGCGGGCTGGCCGGTCGGGATATGGAAGCAATGGCTATTGGGCTACGTGAAGCCATGCAGTATGAATATATTGAACACCGGGTCAAACAGGTGCGCTATCTGGGCGATAAACTCCGTGAAGCCGGCGTACCCATTGTTGAACCGACGGGCGGACATGCGGTATTTCTTGATGCTCGTCGTTTCTGTCCACACCTGACGCAGGATCAGTTCCCTGCGCAGAGCCTGGCAGCCAGCATCTATATGGAAACCGGCGTGCGAAGTATGGAACGTGGAATTGTTTCTGCCGGTCGTAGCAAGGAAACGGGGGAGAACCATCGCCCCAAACTGGAGACGGTACGTCTCACTATTCCACGCCGTGTTTACACTTACGCGCACATGGATGTTGTTGCCGATGGCATCATTAAACTGTACCAGCATAAAGAAGATATTCGTGGTCTGACGTTTGTTTATGAACCTAAACAACTTCGCTTCTTTACTGCGCGTTTTGACTTTATTTAATACAACCCTGGCCCCGCAGGGGCCCTGTTTCTCTCCTATCACCCTTCCTCTATTTCAGACCTGCCGCCATGGCAGGTCTGCAGTAGAACCGTTATTACCCAGCGGATTCAGAATGACGCCAAAATGATAATAAAAAAGTCAACAGGAGAATTTCTCATGGTTATTAAGAAAACAACACCCGGTTTAATGAGTGGAAAGATGCTTATCATTGCCACCGTCATAGGTGGCGGAATGTTCTCACTGCCGATTGCTATGGCTGGCATATGGTTCCCAGGCGCATCAATTATTTTAACGCTCATTGCCATAATGATGCTGTTAACCGGACTGATGCTGGTTGAAGTCAATCTCCATTATGGCGGTGGTGCGAGTTTTAACACCTTCACACAGGATTTATTAGGTCATAAATGGAATGTTGTGGTGGGTATCGCATTTGGCTTTGTCTTGTATATTTTAACTTATGCTTATATTTCTGGCTCTTCTGCTGTCATCTCTCAGACGGTAGAAAAATACAGCGGATTTTATCTTCCAGCCCGCTTATCTGTGATCATCGTAAGCGTGTTGGTCGGTGGCATCGCATGGTACAGCTCGCTTTTGGTTGGCCGTATTACAACGGTGTTAATTATCGGGAAGTTTGTTGCTTTTTTTGCTACCTTCTCTGGCCTGATATGGCATGTCGAAGGCGCTAAACTTATTGACAGTGACGCCTGGGCGCTGCCTGATACGCAATATCTGCCTTATATTTTAATGACGCTACCTTTCTGCATCATCTCTTACGGTTTCCACGGCAACGTGCCCAGTCTGGTGAAGCTGTATGGCACTCAGGGGGTTAAGAATATCACCCGGTCGATTTTTATTGGCACGGCTTTCGCTCTGCTGCTTTACATATTCTGGTTGGTCGTCACCATGGGCAATATCAGCCGCGCCGATTTTTCGCCCATTATCGCCAAAGGGGGGAATATTGATGTATTTGTCGAGGCAATAGGGGGCTTATTTACCAGCACGTCTATGGATCTGATCCTCACTTTCTTTGGTAATTTTGCAGTAGCCAGTTCATTACTAGCCGCGACGCTGGGGCTTTTCGATTATATTGCCGATCTGTTTCATTTTTCAGACGACCGTTCTGGCCGATTTAAGACGGCCCTGGTAACGTATTTGCCACCCGCTGTCGTTTGTTTCATCCTGCCCGGTGGCTTTGTCTATGCAATTGGCTATGCCGGTCTGGCCTTTACGATCTGGAGCGTTATTCTCCCGCCTTTTCTTGTGAAAGCGGCCCGCAAGCGTTTTCCCACTGCAGTCTATACCGCACCCTGTAATAACACGATCCTTAATCTGGTTATCGTGGCGGGGGGATTCGTTTACCTGACGGTGGTACTTGATGTATTCCGGCTGCTGCCTTCGTTTAGCTAAAGTAAAGCGAGCGCGATGTGTGCACCTTATCACTATCACCATCCTGTGCTCTCATGCTGCCTGATTAGCCCAGTGTCCCTTGCCGGGGGCTGAGCGACTCACGTCTTCAACACTTCTCAGGCTTCAGCCGCGATGCTCCCACGGACAAGCTGGCTGAAGCTCAGTGTCAGGGCTCAGTGAGCCCCGATCGACAAAGCGTATAACGACCTGTTATTCAAGGTGTGATGACAGGCAGCAGGCTAAAGGGTAATACCCTGTTGCTGCAGTCGCGTTGCGCGGAATCTTACCTGAAGGCAAACCTGCATCTCTTCATGGCAACATCCTGAGATAAGGTCTGAGCAATGTGAATTGGGGTTTTAACAAGAGCTGCCCTCATTAAAACCAGTCAGAGGGCCAGGAGAGATCGGGACAGTGGTATTTATTTTGCTGATTTATTATTGATTTTTACTCGTTCAGTTAACAGACTGGTTTCAAGATCAGAAAAATTCAGGGTTCTCAAGAAGGCAGGATTAATATTCTTACAGGGTAACAGTCGGGTATCACCAAGGTTATTGACAAGAATGAGGTAAGGGTTTGTTCCTTGCATATCAATCACAGAGTTCAATTTCCACATAATTTCCTCCTTGGTTCATGGATGTCATGAACACAGCTGGAATTATGCGTGGTAATCCGCCGGAAAAATGAGGAATCAGTGCTACCTGATGCTCTGTTTCCCTCATGGTAAGCATTAAATTATAAATACTTGATGTACATCTATGTCATTAAATTGTCACAATGAAAGCCATCGCGAATCGCGTAAGAAATAATTAACTAAAATTTGATCGGACCGACGATGAAACAGAGTTGTCATAATGGACGTAGTTATGAAGGGTTCATTTTCCTGCATCACACGTGTTGATTAAATCTGAATTTATTTTACATGACGCCCTGTCAGGCATTACGCCTTTTTCCGGATCTAAGAATTTTTCGCCAGGGAAGGTGTTGTCTCTGATTACTTATGTCTTAAAATATTAATAACATAAAAACCACCAATTTAACCTCATGGAAACAGGCTTGTAAGGTGTATTCCTTACATGCGTGTTATTTATTTCGCTATCTCATCCCAGCACATGTAACAATTCAGGTGTTGCTTCTGGTATGGTAGTGGACTTGCATATTTTCATAGCGGTAATCTTGGTTTTGACGAAAAAATTGTTCAACGCACAATCTGCAATCCACTAATTGATCATTTTGTCGCGGCGGTCATTTAATTTTAATTACCCTTTTTTTCATCAATGCTGTTATGTCACGCAAGGACACAGCGAATCATGCGGGAAATAACCAAATAATAACTTTAATTAACAGTGAGATTACAATGCCAAATAAATTACTCAGTGCTAACGCCACCGTTCCACAGTGGGATCGCCATAATCTGGTTCCGAGAATCGTTCATCTCGGATTTGGTGCGTTTCACCGTGCCCATCAGGCTGTCTATGCAGACGTTCTTGCTGCTGAACACAGCAGCGACTGGGGTTATATTGAAGTCAATCTTATCGGCGGTGAGTAACAGATTGCCGATCTCAAGCGTCAGGATTTTCTCTATACCGTGGCAGAAATGTCCGCCAGTGCGTGGTCAGGCAGGGTGGTTGGCGTCGTCAGGCAGGCGCTTCATGCGCAGGTTGATGGCACTGAAGCCGTGCTGGAGGCGCTATGCCAGCCGCAGGTTGCCATTGTGTCGTTAACGATTACCGAAAAGGGCTACTGCCACGCGCCCGCGACAGGCGAACTGATGCGTGACCATCCCCTCATCGTGGCTGACTTAGCACAGCCCCATCAGCCCCATTCCGCCCCAGGCATCATCGTTGAAGCGCTGGCCCGCCGCAGAGCGGCGGGGTTAGCCGCCTTCAGCGTCATGTCCTGCGATAACATTCCTGAAAATGGCAGGGTGATTGCCGGGGTCGTTTGCGCCTATGCGCGGCAATGCGATCGCGAACTGGCAAGCTGGATCGAACAGCACGTCACTTTTCCTTCTACCATGGTGGATCGTATCGTACCCGCCGTCACCCAGGAAAGCCTGAATAAAATTGCGCAGGTAACAGGGGTGCAGGATGCTCTGGCGGTGGCCTGTGAACCCTTCAGGCAATGTAGAGGATAACTTCGTAGCCGGACGTCCTGAGTGGGAAAAGGCCGGCGCAGAACTCGTTAACGATGTTGTCCCGTACGAAGAAATGAAGTTGCGCATGTTAAACGGCAGCCACTCATTTCTGGCCTATCTTGGTTATCTGGCGGGCTATGAACATATTTGTGACTGCATGGAGGATCCCGATTTCAGACGGGCAGCACGAACGTTGATGCTGCAGGAGCAGGCACCGACATTGCAAGTTAAGGGCGTGGATCTGACGCGTTATGCTGACCTGCTGATCGCGCGCTTTGAAAACAATGCGTTAAAGCACCGTGCCTGGCAGATAGCCATGGATGGCAGCCAGAAACTTCCTCAGCGCTGGCTGGACTCGGTTCGTTGGCATCTCAGAAACGAAAGTGATTTTGACCTGCTCGCCCTGGGCATTGCCGGTTGGATGCGCTATGTCTCAGGCGTAGACGAGCAGGGAAATCCGATTGAAGTGATCGACCCGTTATTACCCACTTTGAACGCTGCTGTGGGATCCAGTGCTGATGGCGAGGCGAGGGTGAAAGCATTATTAGGTGTCGATGCCATTTTTGGTGAGGCGCTGGCAAATAATGCGTACTTTGTGGAGCAGGTAACCCGTGCCTATCAGCTTCTGCTTGATAAAGGGGCGAAAGGCGCGGTAGCCGCTGCCGTTGCGCATTAATCTTCAGTGAGGCAAGCCACGGGCAGTGGCTTGCCTGGCGATTACAGGTTATCGTTTGGACGGCCAGATTGGTCGGCAACGACGCCCGTATCTGGTTTGAGTTCGCGCGTAAACCAGCTTACGACTTCCTGGATCACTTCCGGCTGGTACCAGGTGAGGTCGGCATGCTCTGCCCCTTTTACCACAACGTAGTCCACTTTCTCACCGGCTTTCCTGAGGGCATCAAACAGCTGCGCACTTTGATGGGGCGATACCAGAGAATCTTTATCACCGTGCATAATCAGGAAAGGCGGCTTGCTGTTACGTAAATGTCCCATAGGGCTGGCATGCCGTGCTTTTGCCGTATCGTCCATTATGCTTGCGCCAGCAAACTCACGAAAGGCTGGACCGTGCACCAGCAATGCCTCGGTTACCGCAGGTGACTGATGAACTTTTTGAATTTCATTGGCATAACCTTCGCCAATGTTAAGGAGGTCGGATATGCCATATAGCGTTGCCACTGCCTGCACATCTGAGGATTTATCGGTGAAATCACCGCGATCAAACGCCGTTTCCCCCTGTGTGGTGCCGAGCATTTGCACAAGCCATCCCCCAGCCGAATCGCCGAGTACACCAATGCGCGCGGGATCAATGCCGTATGTCTCGGCATGTTGTCGCAAATAGCGCACTGCCGCTTTACCATCATTTACCGGAGCCGGGAAGGTATCCGGTACAACGCGATATTCCGCAGCGGCCACAACAAAGCCAGCCTCTGCCAGCGCCATACGCATCTGGATGTACTTATCGTGATTGGCACTGGTAAAACCGCCACCGGGAAAATAAATGATGGCGGGTTTAGGCGCGTCGGTGCGGGGCACTAACAGCGACATATGGAGCGGCCTGGTCTCTCGTGCCGTCGTGATTTGTGAATAAACGATGCCACTAATGGCATCTATCTGATTGCGTGTTGGTTTGACCTGAATAACCTTTGCACCCTCACGATAACCCGTCAGATCGTTATGCTCTGTCGCCATCGCGCTCCCCATTGTCATCATTGCTGCTAACCCACCAATTAAAAAATTGTGGCATAGATTCATAATTTTTCCCCAGACGTTGAGAGAAATGCTCTCAATTGAACAAAAAAAAACTGCATTAAGGCTGTCATTTTCAGCAATCAGACGGTAATGCATAAACGGCAAAGAGAAGTTGAGCGAGATTATGAAAGCCGGATTTTGGGGGAAAGATTGCGGAGTGATGAGGCGCGGGCCAAACCTTGTGGCGGTCTGGCCCGATGAGATTAGCGAATGACGATGGTAAGCAGGATAAAAACGACTGCGATAGCTACCACCTGAATAAAAATCCGATCAAGCGTGAATTTACGCATAGCGTCACCTCACGGCGTCAGTATTTGCCAGATACCCAATCCTGTCAGGATCAGGCCGGTTAAAAGAAAAATGAACGAAATCGCGCTTTCAGATGAAAACTTCATGATGTGCTTCCTTGTCATTATGATGACGGTTAATCGCATCCGATGATGTGAACATTAACGTCACCCGGTGAGACAGCGTCCGGCTTCTGCCTGTCAGAAACCCATGCCGTTATCCCGGCCCGAGTGCGCTGATGTTTCGGCGGCAGGCACCTCTTTATTACGCCGCTCGATATCAATGTTGCATCAGGTGATAAGTCTGACGGTTTAACGATAGGCGGTAAGCCTCTTTATCGGCTGATTTTGGCGTCATGTTCCTGTGCGGCTATCCGCATGCATGGCGACAAAAAAGGGATGATCCAGCCTGCTGTTAACGCTGCTCGTGTAGGAATAACTGCTGCGACAGCAAGACATCGCGTCAATAAGGCTTACAGCGATTGCACTCGCTTTGCGGGAGGAGGGAATAGCGCGTTTTTGAACAGTAACATGACCACAGTCCTCATTCGTTAACTGCTGGCTGACCAGAATGGCGATTGTCATGCGGGTAATCATGGTCGGCTTTGCGAAACAGCCATCCGAACCTTCAATCACGCCGATACCATGAAGCCTGAATGAATGCGTGCCTAGTATAATCAGGATGCAACGTGAGTAAAGCCAATACCTGTGGGTGAGTGAGGATAGGTTTAAGTTACTCAGACATGAAATTATTGTTGCTGATTTCCGGTCACGGTTATCAGCCCTTACCAGTGCCTCTGATTCAGGGCGCTTTCACGCCATTCGCCATTCGCAGTTGCGAAGGGGTCAAGCCTGTCACCTGTTTGAAGCGGTGGCTGAAATGACTTAGCGAACTAAAGCCAGTATCCAGTGCGATTTGCGTCAACGGCAGCGAGGTTGACTGCACCATCTGCTGTGCTTTTTCCATGCGGCGCTGCATGACGTACTGATGCGGCGCAATACCGAGCGACTGGCGAAACATCCTGGCAAAATGGTACTCACTCAGGTTTGCCTGAGTGGCCAGTGCATCAAGCGTGAGGGGCAATGCCAGGTGCGCATCAATAAAAGCCAGCGTATTGCGTAATACAAAGGGGGCCAGTCCACCCGTTACCGCCGGAGGCCGCCACTGAACGCTGGAATAGTGCTGGATCAGATGAGTTAATAACAGGGTGCTGGCAGTGCTCAACATGAGGTGATTTGCGGGCTGCTGCCAGTCACAGCTGAGTAAGAACTGGCGATACAACGTGGTGATACTGGCATCACTGCAAAATATTTTCTCATCCAGTGCAATCGACAGCGGGCTGCGATCCCATATTTTCTCGCCCACATCGCGTAAATGCTCATCTGTGCAATAGAGATGCACAAAAGAGAGGTTATTACGTACGTCCCATGTGGATTCGCTCTGCTGCGGCATCAGGCAGAATTTATCTGGTCCACCGCCGTTTCGCCAGCCGGAAGCGGTTTTGTGGTAACTCTCATAGCCATCGGCAACATACAGGCTTAGCGTGTGATGGTTACTGTTTACGGTAATCCTGTCTTGCTTGTTGTGCCATGCTGCCAGCCGGATGCCGGAGTTAAGCATGACCGATTCGCGCAACACAGCTTTATTTTGACGCAGTATTTCAAACGTGTCGTAAACGCGAGACATAACTCTTTTCCGCCCGTTCATCAGAGGCTCAGTCTAGGGCGAGAGCCAGCAGGTAGCCAGATCTGTATCGTTAAAATGCGCAAGATTTTGCAAATCAGACGCAGGTTCATAGAAGCGTGCGTCCTCATCAGTTGGGACACTGTGTTCTGCTTCGTTTAAAGGAAAAAGCATGAACGCATTACTCTATGCTGTGGTCGTGGTTATCTGGGGTACAACCTGGATTGCCATCTTTTTGCAACAAGGGCCCGTTGATGTCACGGTGTCCGTTTTCTGGCGCTTCGCCATAGCCAGTATTTTATTGCTGACGCTCCTGCAGATAATGGGGCGCCTGCGCAGATTATCGCCGCGCGATCATCTGTTTTGCGCTTTGCAGGGCTGCTGTGTATTTTGCTTTAATTTTTGGTGCTTTTACACCGCCGCCGGTTATATCAATACCGGTTTAGAGTCCGTGATTTTTTCCATGGCGGTGCTGTATAACGCAGTAAACAGTTATCTGTTTTTTGGGCAGCGCCCCCAGCCGCGTTTCTGGTTTGCGGTCACGCTGGGATTAACGGGCATGATCCTGTTGTTTTGGGACGATCTGCACATCAGCGGCGCAAGCGGTGGACTGTGGCGAGGCATCGGCCTGTCGGCGTTGGGCACGTTTGGCTTTTCTCTGGGCAACATGATCAGCCTGCGGCATCAGCGCAGACAGCTGGAAACCATGACCACTAACGCCTGGGCTATGTTATACGGCGCAATGGTCATGGGCATTATCGCTCTACTTCGTGGCGTGAGTTTCTCACCGCTCTGGACACTGAGCTACCTCAGTGCCTTGCTTTATTTGTCCATATTCGGTTCGGTCATTGCGTTTTGGGCGTATTTCACCCTGGTCAGACGTACGGGCGCCGCTAAAGCCGCATACACAACACTGATGTTTCCGTTGGTTGCCCTCACCTTATCGACGGTTTATGAAGGCTATCACTGGCAAAGCCACAGCGTGGTGGGATTGCTGATGATCCTGGGCGGTAACCTGGTGATGTTCGGACGTCCCTTGCGCTGGCCAAAACCGAAACCCATGCCGGGCACGCTATAAAGCAGTGATCAGATAAGGCGTTATTCACTGGCTTGCGGAATGCTCTGCGGCTGAAGTTGATATATCCATGCGGTGACACTGTCACCGTTTTCCAGGGCCACCTTAACGCTGATCCGGTCATAACCCTCCTCAAATTCATCCAGCATCGGCCAGTGTAGGTACAGATTGTCCGAGGAAAAAAGAAAGCCCTGCACTTGTGGCCCGCGATCGTCCACAACAATACCGGGGAAGCCTGCAGCCGCGCCGCGCCCTTCAGTAAAAAAAACGCCCCGGACAACTCCGGCCTGCCAGGCGCCACCGATGTTCTCCAGAAGAGAGGCGTTACTGCGGCCCGGACACAGGGTGCCATAAACAAACAACCTTTCCATATTCGTCTCTGTCACAAAAAATGCCACCTTACCTGTCTGGAATGTCGTTGTCATCAGGCAGGGGCGATCAGGTCACGAGTCTGTATATCAGGCTGATAAACAACAACCTTATGCAAGGCAACGCGCAAATAGAACAGGGTTTAATCGCTAAAGGCTGAGGCAAGTCATTATTTTTTATTCCCGTCAGCGGTTGAGTGACTTAGTCTTTATTTTCTATTTATCAAGTTTTAGAAATTAAATATATCTCTGATTAACAGGTAAAGCTGGTTTGTACTGTGCCGATAAGAATGCATTGCGATAACCTTTTTTCAATTTCACACTCAGGGGCTTTTATGACTATTACCCAGCGTTTGGTGCTGGCATTTTCATTGCTGGCGTTATCACTTTGTGCGCTCGTTGCTGTTTCATTATCCGTGATATCCGGTTTCCAGTCGCGCTTTGAATATGTTCAGGTGAATGCGATACCCAGCATTAAAGATCTGAACAAGTCAATCAGTGCAACTAACCAGCTCGGGCTGGCATTGTATCGTCATCAGTCGATGGCCGACAGCGCGAAACAGTCCGCAGCTGAAGATAAAATCAATGGCATTCTTGATAATATTAAATCGCTGAATGACTACTATATGGCGAATGATATTTCCAGTGATGAAGATAAAGCGATGACGGTACAGGCGCAACGTAACCTTGACGCGGTTCGTAGCACGCTTCCGGCATTTCTTGCAGCTTCGCGCAGTCACGATAATGCCCTGTCGCTAGAACAGCTTCAGGGCGAAAACGGCATTGGCGCCGCTGCCCGCAAAATGGAGTCTGACTTCACCAAACAAATCGATTTGAATATTAAAATTGGTGATGGATTAAGAGCAGAGAATAACCGTATTTATTCACAGACGTTTTGGATGATGACAAGTGCATCCGTGCTGGTTATTGTGTTACTCGGCCTGTTCTCTGTCAGTATTATTCTGGGAATTAAAAGAAGCCTGACCAGCATTAAAGATACGATGTCGACCGTCAGTAATAACCTTGATTTAACCTGTTCAGCGCCTGTCCTCAGAAACGATGAAATAGGCCAGACCGCATCAGCGTTTAATGATTTGTTGAAACGTGTATCCACCACTCTGATGTCTGTGAACCATTCAGCGCAATCTGTCAGTACGGGCGCGACGCAAATCGCAGCGGGCAATGAAGACCTGTCATCGCGTACGGAACAACAGGCGGCTTCACTGGAAGAAACGTCAGTCAGTATGGCGACGCTGAGCGATACCGTGCGTCAGAATGCGGAAGGTGCGGTACAGGCCAGCAATCTGGCAAATAATGCCAATACGCTGTCCAAACAAAACGGCTCCGCAGTCAGTCAAATGTTGACGACGATGGGCGACATTCGCGGCAGTTCTGCCAAAATTTCTGAAATCACCGGGCTTATTGAGGGGATTGCTTTCCAGACCAATATCCTGGCGCTTAATGCCGCGGTAGAAGCGGCACGTGCCGGTGAACACGGCAGGGGGTTCGCGGTCGTCGCCTCTGAGGTCCGTAATCTGGCACAGCGCTCTTCGTCCGCAGCCCGGGAGATTAAAGATCTTATCAACGTGTCAGTTTCACAAGTTGAGCAGGGCCTTGAGCAGGCAACAAGCGTGGGCAGCAATTCAGACAACGTCAGCAATGCTATTCAACAGGTCGCTGATTTAGTCAATGAAATTGCGGCCGCTACGGCCGAGCAGAGTAAAGGCATTGAGCAGGTTCATCTGGCCATCGGGCAAATGGATGAAGTGACGCAGCAAAACGCCTCACTGGTTGAAGAAGCGTCTTCGGCGTCTAAATCTCTGCAGGAGCAGGCAGAAACGCTATCGAGACTGGTTTCAACCTTTAAGGTTAATGACAGTGTCACCCAGGTTGCTTCACCAGCCAGTGTGCCGGTGAGCCCGTCAGTACCCGCACTGAAAAGGCCGGATTTGAAAGCAGTCAACGTCGATAAGGTTAACAGGGAAAGTTTCTGATGCCTTCTTTAGGGATCTAAGCCCGCCGGTGCCTGCTGGCGACAAAAAGCGCTGTGTACGACAGCGCTTTTTTATTGCCCGATGCACGTCTTTTCTGCCAGTAAAGCGGGTGAGCGTGTCGCTTGTTGTCCTGGGTAACAGGCAGGCCTGATCAGGCCCCCTGTTACTGCCGGTTATCACTCACTGATCTTGCACCTGATTCTGACGGCGTCCTTCTCTTTGCATGACCAGGCTGAGCGAGGCCGGTAACAGCGTTAACGTGACCAGCGTTCCGGTGACCAGACCGCCGATAATGGCGTACGCCATTGGCCCCCAGAACACCTGCCGGGAGATGGGCAACATGCCGAATATCGCCGCACAAGCCGTCAGTAATATTGGTCGGGCGCGATGAATAGCCGCGTGATAAATCGCCTCGTTGTGCATCATGCCTGCCTGAGTATTACTGTCCACCTCACTGATCATGATCACCGCGTTACGGATGATCATGCCTGCCAGCGCGATAATCCCTAACAGCGCAACAAATCCCATTGGCGTTCCACTCGGCAACATGGCGATAACGATGCCGGGTAAGCCGAAAGGGGCCATCAGCAGCGCCAGCAACATTCTTGAGAAGCGTTTCAACTGCAGCATCAACAGGATAAGCATCACACTCAGCGTGACCGGCAACACCGCAAACACCGATCGGTTACCTTTATCCGATTCGGCGACGGTACCGCCTTCTTCAATATGATAGCCGGCAGGCAAGGACGCGCGGAATGTATCCAGTTCGGGCTTCAGCTGATCTGAAACGTTTTCAGCACGCGCCGTAGGGGCAATATCGGTTTGCACCGTAATGTAAGGCTGGCGCTGACGTCGCCAGATAACCGGATCCTCAAGCTGCCATTTCAATGTCGCAACCTGACCCAGTGGGATTTTCTGTCCAGAGGCGGTATCCAGCATCAGACCGTTGAGGATATCGGTATTTTGCCGTTCCTCATCGTTTCCCCTGAGCACCACATCAATCAGTCGGTTACGGTCACGGATCGTGGTTACTGTACTGCCTGACGTCACAGTATTCAGCATGGAGGCGATGCTTTCAGAAGAGACACCAACCGCACGCGCTGCCGTCTGATTGACATCAAGTCTGATAACCCGCTCGGGTTCACCTGCTGTCATATTTACCTCACGCGTATTTGGCGATCGTGACAGCTGTAAGGCCAGTTTTTCCGCAATTTCACGAACCTGCCTGTAGTCGGGGCCTGTAACGCGGTACTTTAGCGGCCAGCCAATCGGTGGCCCCAGTTCAAGGGGCGAAACGCGCGAGGTGATATCACTAAAGTCACGTGCCAGGATGTGATCCAGCTTGTTGCGTACTCTGTCACGAGCGTCAAGGCTCTTCGCAACCACCACCAGCTGGGCAGTATTTTCATTGTCCAGCAAGACCTCCATCGGCAAATAGAAACGTACCGCGCCAGAGCCGACATAACTGGAGAAATGATCGATGTCGTTATCGCTGCGTATCAGGTTTTCCAGTTGTCCGGTTCGCCGGGTGGTTTCGGTTTGAGAGGCATTCGCGGGCAATGTCAGGTTCACTAACAGCTCAGGGCGGTCTGAAGCGGGGAAAAATTCCCCCTGCATCAGCGTTGTGCCGAAGATCCCCATGCCCAGCAGCAGGAGGGCGAGAGTGACCGTCGTCCAGCGATACCTAAGCGTTTGATCGAGCAGGCGGCGATAAAATCGGCCCATCAGCCCCGGCTGTTTGTGCGTTGCGTGGGCGCTATCTGTCAGCAGCCAGGTGCCTGTCACGGGTGAAAACAGAATAGCCACCACCCAGGAGCAGAGCAGAGAAATCAAGACAACCGCAAAAAGCGAGTAACAATATTCGCCCGCGCTGGAGGCGGCAAAGCCCACTGGGATAAAACCGGCTATCATCACCAGCGTGCCCGTCAGCATAGGGAAGGCCGTGGTTTTAAACGCAAATGTTGCCGCCTGCCATTTGCTGTCGCCTGCTTCAATGCGTGACACCATGGTTTCCACCGTGATCATCGCATCATCAACCAGCAGCCCGAGTGCAATAATTAAGGCACCCAGTGAAATACGTTGCAAACCTATCCCTGCAAACGTCATTCCGACAAACGTCATGGCCAGCACCAACGGGATCGCCGCCGCGACCACCAGCCCCGCCCGAAAACCCAGTGAAAAAAAGGATATCGCCAGGACAATGATGACGGCTTCCGCCAGCACCTGAACAAATCCGCTAACCGCCGTTTTGACGACGGTGGATTGATCGGCGACTTTTATCATATTGATACCATGCGGTAACTGGCTGGCGATAATTGCCATCCGCTGATTGAGTGCCTGGCCAAATCTGAGCATGTTGCCAGAAGGGGCCATGGAAACCGCCAGCCCAATGGCGGGCTCACCATTGACACGAAAGGTGGAAGAGGGTGGCTGTGAGGGCTGAAGCGAGATCGTCGCAATATCCGACAGCGGGATAAAGCGCTGACCAATGCGCAGTGTAACCGCCTCCAGGTTTGCCACCGTCGTCAGCGCACCGCTGACACGAAGCGCAATATTCTCTTTATTGGTGCGTATTTCCCCCGCGGGCGCCACGGCATTCTGCGCCGTTAATGCATCGCTGACTTGCTGAAGCGTAAGGCCCATACCATCCAGCTTCCTGGGTGAGAAGGCGATAACAATCTGCTCCTCCTGTTCACCCAACAGGGTAATTTTGCCCGTGTCAGGCACATCCATCAGGTCACGACGAATATTATCGACCTTATCGCGCAGTTCACGTGGGCTGAAGCCATCGGCGGTAAAACCATAAATGGTGCCAAACGTATCACCAAACTCATCATTGACGCCTGGGCCCTGAACGCCTTGCGGCAGGCTTGGGGCGATATCCTGCATTTTTTTCCGGATCTGGTACCAGATGGTTGGAACCTGTGCCGGGGGCGTATCATCGCGCAGATTAACAAATATCACCGTCTTGCCAGCCCGCGTTTCACTTTCAATAAAATCCAGCGAAGGCGTTTCCTGAAGCTTTTTTTCCAACGTATCGGTGACCAACTGCATGGTGTCTTCGACCGTGGCGCCAGGCCACTGTGCCGACACCACCGCCGTTTTAATCGTAAAGGCGGGATCTTCATTACGCGGCAGATCGATGTAGCTGAGAACACCCGTCGTCATCACTAACAGCATAAAGAAGATCACCAGCTGCTGGTGCGCTAGCGCCCAGGCGGACAGGTTAACGCCGTGCAGAGTGCTGTCCGGTTTCATTTGTCGTTCTCCTCAAGCCTGACGCGCTCGCCTGGCAGCAATGTTTTTACGCCTGCGGTGACCACGCGCTCGCCCGGCTGCACGCCAGCGCTGAGATAGATCTGCTGTGCATCAAACCGCGTCAGTTGGATGGGCCTGACCTGAATCTGCTGGGTTTTGCTGTTAACGACGAAGACGGCAGGCCGCTCCCCGGCTCGCGTGAGTGCACTGGCTGGCAGCGCAATGACCTGGTCCACTTTTCCGGGAAAAGTGCCCAGTACCGTTGAACCCAGTGCCATATCGGCTGGCGGATTGGTCAGCGTCACGCGAAGCCGCCAGGTGCGGGTTTGTGAATCGGCCTGCGGGCTGATATCACGAAACTGCCCGTCCGCCTTCAGCGCAGGATTGGATAACAGCGCGATCCGGATCGGCGTGGTTGTCGCCTTTTCTGTGAGTGTAGGTTCGGCGAGGTCAAACACGGCATCGCGCTTGCCGTCGGCTGCCAGCGTCATGACCGTCTGCGCCGCACTCACCACCTGCCCGGGCTGAACGTTTATCGAGGTGATCACGCCGTCACGCGGTGCGGTGAGCTGTGTCCAGGCCATATTATCGCGCGCATTTTTAAGCGCAGCCTCACTGCTTTGACGGCGGGAAACGGCGACCTGCCAGTCACCTTGCGCGCTATCTAACTGCGCGCGGGAGATGGCACCGCCCGGCATGAGCAGCTTCATACGGTGAAGCGTGAGAGCGGCAACGCGCTCCGATGCCCGTGCACTGTTGAGATCGGCCGTCGCGCTGCTGAGCTGATTTTGGGCAGCGTTACTCTCTAATGTCGCAAGCACCTGACCTGCGGTAACGTGCTGACCCATATCAGTCGTTCGGGCGGTTACCCGACCCTCCAGTCTGAACGCTAATGCTATTTCTTCGTGCGCCCGGAGCTCACCCGTTTGCGTCATAAGACCGCCACTGGAAAAGGGCGGTACCGTCAGGGTACGGACGGGACGTAGCGTGTCCCGCTGGGCAGGCTTTTCATCTCTACACCCTGCAAGTATCAAGATGCCCACCACGAACAGTGGCGGTACAGCAGCGTTGAAGAGGGTGAGGTGGCGCAGCGCCTGGCGAGCAAAACAAGGAATAAAATCTGTCATAGCCGGATTCCTTAAATGAGACAGCCTCATTTAACGTGGCTTATGTCCAGAATCCTTTTATGAATCATCAAGAAATGGTCAAGGTCAGCAAAAATGCCTGGCGCAGGGCGCGCAGGCTTCACTTTTGCCGGTCCTACTCTGCTGGCAGGCTTTCTATTATGGGCAGCGTAATCATGATGTGTAATCCTCCTTCAGGCGGCAGGCTGGCACGGATAGCACCGCCGTGAGCCTCAACGATGGCTTTCGCAATAGACAATCCCAAACCGCTCCCGCCAGAATGACGGGCCCGGGAGGAGTCTGCCCGGGTGAAACGGTCAAAGATAACGCTTAAGAACTGAGGATCGACACCCGGACCATAATCACGAAACTGCAGGGTGATGGCGGAGTCTGAGGCGTGCGCATCAATGGAAATTCGCTTGCCTTCGGCCGCATAGCGCAATGCATTCTCCATTAAAATCGTGATCACCTGACCGAAGCGGAAAGCATCGCCCGTATAAGGCAGCGATGTTGGTGACTGAACATCTATTTCCACCTGCTCAGCCTCCGCCTGTAGCGCCAGCCAGGAAGCCCTTTCCCGCATTAGGTCAGCAAGATTAAACCGGGACAGATTCAGGCTCAGCTGACCGGCATCGGCTAGCGACAGCAGATGGAGCTCGTCTGTCAGCCGGCTCAGTTGCGTCAGCTGCTTCATAATCATGGAAAACTGCCGAGGTTCGGGTTCAAACACGCCGTCCACAATGCCCTGTAGTCGCCCCATGGCCGCGGTTAAGGGCGAGCGGAGTTCATGGGCAATCGCAACATGTGAGGCTTTAAGTTCACGCTCATAGCGCGCCAGCTGCTGGGTCATCAGGTTAAAGTCATCGGTGAACCGCACTAACTCCTGCGGCGCGCCTTTTACCTGACCGACCGAGGTGCTGAATTTTCCCCGTGCGACATCACGCGCCGCGTGCGCCAACTGGCTGAATTGTTTTGCCAGCGGCAAGGCAAAGCGCAATCCCATCACCACAAAAAAGGGAATAATGAAAGCGACCAGCACGGCTACGGTAATCCAGTCCGAAGACGCAATAGAAGGGTCGGAAAAGCCAACGCCCCACCATTGATCGACGATCTGATGAAAGCGAGCCGGATCCTGCTCCGGATGCAGGCGCAGTTGGGAAAACTCTGCCCAGAGTGCGGCGGGCATACGGTAGTAAACCCAGAGTATTTGCAGGGCAAATCTCAGCCACATGCAAAAGGCGATAAGAATCACGCCGCCTAAGCCGAGAATCAGTATGCGGATACAGATCCAGCGCCACATTGAATCGTTGCTGTCTGGCTTCATGGTTGTCTGAACCTGTAACCCACGCTGCGCACTGCGGGTAAAATCTC
>Ga0157371_10002141_pt1 | contig 19240 bp, 17 predicted proteins | sample C45metaG_FD_113462 | JGI IMG/M metagenome (GOLD analysis project Ga0157371, IMG submission 113462) | Corn rhizosphere microbial communities from Kellogg Biological Station, Michigan, USA - C4-5 metaG | ecosystem: Host-associated > Plants > Roots > Rhizosphere > Soil | place: USA: Michigan...
CTGGATAAGTTTGCAGATATATGGAAGCCGGATGTAATTATAAATGATTGTATCACTTTTGCAGGTGCATTATACGCTTACATTAAAGGAGTTCCTTGTGTTACCACTACACCTGTTCCACCTGATGTGATGGGTGATACTGCAAATAGCGCCCCTAAAATATTTGAATGGCAGGAAAACCTGATTAAAGGATTGCAGCGGGAATTTGGTGTGCATGGTGATGAGATTGTAATTCACTCACATAAAATGAACCTCGTTTTTACTTCTGAAGAGTTTGCCGGAGTTCAGGATCCAATGCCTCATATGAAATTTGTTGGACCTGTTAAAGGCAGACCCAATCATGTAGATTTTGATTGGGAGCGATTGGAAAAAGCTATTACCCCTAAAGTCTTTGTCTCGTTAGGAACATTATTGGTTGACATTAGAAAAGAGTTTTTTGGCAAGTTGATAGAGGCCTTTGCTGATGCACCGGTAACAATAGTGGCTGCCACTAATCCTGATATTTTTGAACAGTGGCCCGATAATTTTATTGTTAACGGCTTTGTGCCACAGGCCGAGCTGATGCCAAAAATGGATGCTGTGATCTGTCATGGAGGTTTTAATACCGTTAATGACACTTTCATTAATGGCCTGCCTATGTTAATTACTCCAATTGCCTATGATCATTTCCATACAGCCAAACTTATTGAAAATGCCGGTTGCGGCATTAAGATCCGTTATAAACGGTTGCGCATTGAGGATATGAAAAAGGCAGTGTTTGAGTTGCTGGAAAATCCGGTATACAGAAATGCCTCATTGAGGATAAAAGAAACATTTATAGCTGCTGGTGGAAATGATAGAGCAGTACAGTTATTAGAAGAATTTGTATGAAAAGAAAACTTCTATTTGCCGAAAGAATGCTTCATGGAAATGGAGAGGCACCCTTTAATGCCGTAATCCCTATAAAGTTAAGGGGTAGTTTTGAAGAGGCAAACTTACGTTGTGCATTACAGCAACTTCAGGGCAAGCATCCATTTTTAAATGCTTTTGTTAAGGATGATGAGCAATCAATACCCTGGTTTGTAGTTAATGACAGAATTAAACTTAAAATTCCATTAAGGATTGTTAACCGAGCCACTGATGATGACTGGAAAACAGAGTCAATGAGAGAGTGGTCTACAGTGTTTGATACAAGATCAGGCCCCTTAATGAGGTTGGTCTGGATAAAAGGCGAAGAATTCTCTGAGTTTATAATGGTTATTCATCACTGTCTCTGTGATGGAGGATCGGCTATGGCAATTTTGGCTGAACTATTACTGCTTATAGACGATGGTTCTATTGATATAGGTAAGGAAGATCCGATTTTAAGGATTGAGGATATTATTCCAGGTTCAATTCTTAATAACAGGAAAAAGATCATTAAAGCTAAGTTGATCGGTGGTGTAGCAAATTTATTTTTATGGCTTGTTCCGGTTAAGAAAAAGCTGGTCGACCGGAAACGTGATTATATGATTCACTGGAAGCTCGAAAAGGAGTTGAGCAATCGGTTAATCCAGAAGTGCAAATCTGAGGGTGTTACTGTTAATACTGCTCTATGCGTAGCCGTGTTAAATGCTTTTAAAGAAGTTCGTAAAGAAAACTTTCATAATAAAATTTCGCTTCCCGTCGATATCCGAAGGTTTGCACCAAAAATAAAGCGCGATAACATCTTTGCATTTGGTTTAATGCTGGTCGTTTCTGCAGATAAGGATCTTGATTTTTTTGCTGATGCCAAAAGAATGCAGGAGGATATTGATGCCAAAACTGCAAAACTGGATCCGTATGAAACGATTATGATGATGGAGGAGTCTCATTCATCATTAAAGAATTTTACTGATTTTTTGAAATATGGTAAATCAAGTAACGATTGCATGTTCTCTAATCTTGGTAGAGTGGATATTCCTTATCTGTACAAAAATTTTGCTGTTGAAACTATTTTTAGCCCTTCTGTAATAGGGCCGCTGGGCAATACAACAACACTTGTTACCTCAACTTATCTTGGGCAAATGGACTTTACATTTATCGCCAGTGAAGGATTTATTCCTTATGATGAAGCGCAGGCTATTAAAGAAAAAATGATGGAAATACTGAACAAACTATGAGAAGGCGTCTGATCATGGGAGAAAGGATCATGTACGTAGATTCTGCTACTCCGTTAAACTGTGTGTTTGCTGTAACTATTCGCGGTAATTTTACGCTTGAACGATTACGAAATGCACTGCATAAAGTGCAGCAAAAGCACCCTTTATTACGAGCGAGTATAAAGGAAGATGCTACAGGCGTTCCTTATTTTGTTTCAAGTAATAAGCTTTCTGAAATTCCAATCAGGATTGGAGAAAGAGTCAGCGATGAAGATTGGAAAGTACAATCTAAACTAGAATGGAATAAACTCTTTAACGGGAAGAGTAGCCCTCTTGCTAGAGTAGTTTGGTTAAAAGATGCCGAAGTTTCGGACTTGATTCTTATTTGTCCGCATTGTGTTTGTGATGGCGCCACCTTTGTGGCCTTGATGCGCGAAATACTGGAGTTACTGGATAAGCCCGAGATGGAACTGCTTAGCTATTTACCATTTAACTCTATAGAAGGATTGCTTTCACAATCATTTAAAGTAAGTAAAGCGAAAGCTTTAAAAGCGAGTTTTTTTTCAATTGTTGCTAAACTGTTTTTTCTTTTTAAATCTACAAAAAGCAGCAGTCCTGCAGGCCAGAATTATTTGTTGCATTGGAAATTAGATGCAGAAAAAACTGCCATGCTAACTACCGAATGCAAAGCTGCAGGGGTAAGTGTCTATGCTGCACTATGTGTAGCTTTATTAAAGGCATTTCAATCCATAAAAGGAAGCAAGGCACATGGAAAGGTTATCTGTCCGGTAGATGTAAGAAAGTTTGTTGCTGAAATAAAGGTTGATCATATGTTTGCTTTTGCACCCATTGCAGAACTATCATTAAGTGATAAACCTGGCAGTTTTTGGGATAAAGCGAAGAAAGTAAAAGAGGATCTGAATACAAAGATTGCGGCCATGAATATTCATGAATTATTGATTATGAGCGAATATTTCCATGGATCAGTAAAAAAGATGGTAAAGTATTTACAAGCCACACAGGGCACCCATGACGTTACCTTTTCTAATATGGGTCGGTTGGGGATTCCTGAAACATATGAGTCCTTTCAGGTTGAGGCCATATATAGTCCAACAGTTGGTTTCCCCTGGAGAAATCCCAACACAATTGTTGTAAGTACTTTTAAAGGAGAGATGGACTTTACATTTTGTTCGAATGATTCTTTTTTACCCGAAAGTGAGGCAATAGCAATTAAAAATAGAGTGCTGGAATTGTTACACCAAGAATTGATGGTGAATTATGCTTGAAAATTTAAAAAGAGATGATGCGGTATTAAAGAAGCTTGTTCAAAGAAATCTGCCCCTTTATTTTATTCCCAATGTTATCGCCAATACTATTATCCCTTATTTTAGCTTTAAAAATCTCAATGCAGTTTATTTATTTAAAGGTGAGTATTGTATTGCAAGATTTTTGCTGCCCATGGCCCTATTGTTGCCGTTTATAATCACTTTCGATATTTTAAAAAAAACAATAGCACTTTCTGAAGAGGGAAAAACAGGATTTGTACTGCCCCACAATTTTACTAAAAATAAGTTCATGTTTAAGATAGCAGGTATTAATGGTGTAACTACTTCATCGGTTATTCTAGCACTTATGATCCTGCTTCAATTTAGTATTCCAAAAGATTACAGTTTTAACAGTGAATTACTGTCTGTTCTTTTAGGGCTTTTAGCTGGTGCATTCTCTATAGTCTTTACACTCTGGCCCATTAAAAAGATTAAGGAGCTAAAAGGCGTTTAATTTAGGGATTCATTGTAACAGCTTAACAGCTAACAATCATTCTTTGTCATAAATAAATTAAAAGCTGTATTTTTGCAAGAAAAAAGCAATTGGGAACTTTACTGGATCAGGGAATAAAAGGGTATAAAAATTACGGAACACACCTTAAGGAAAAATACAAAGGGCAACGTGTGTTTAAAGTAATAGTTGATGGTGGTTTTACTTGTCCTAACCGAGATGGCAGTAAAGGTTATGGAGGCTGTACCTATTGCAATGTAGATTCTTTTACTCCTGAGCTTTCAAGAAAGCTACCAACCATAAGGGAGCAGTTAGAGCAGGGCATGGAAAGAGGTAAGAGCTTTTATAAAGCCGACAAGTTTATTGTTTATTTCCAACCTAATACGAATACTTATGCCCCGGTACATTATTTAAAGATGATGTACGACGAAGCATTGTCTATAAATACAGAGGATGTTGTAGGCTTCTCGGTAGGTACCAGGCCAGATTGTATTGATGCAGAAAAAATTGCTTTACTTGAAAGCTATGCTGATCGCTTTGACGTAGACCTGGAGATGGGTATGGAGTCTATATACGACGAAACTCTTAACCAGATTAATAGAGGATGTAGTCATGGAGAATTTATTGAAGCAGTTAAACTGCTCGAAAATAGTAAGCTTGATCTATGTGTTCATACCATTTTTGGATTTCCCTGGGAAACGGAGGAAATGATGCTGGGGTACATTCATGAAATTAACCGTTTTCCTCAAATAAAATTTGTAAAATTTCATCACCTCCATATAGTAGAAGGATCAATTATGGGTGCAAAATATAAAAAGAACCCGTTTAAGTTATTCTCGTTAGAAGAATATACAGACTTACTTTGCAAATTAATTCCATTATTAAGGCCTGATATCATTATTCAGCGCCTATTCGGAATATCGGACTGGGATTTGTTGATAGCACCTAACTGGGGCTTAAATAAATCTGCTATTCAGACTTACATAGATAAGGAAATTGAGCGCAGAGGTGTAGTGCAAGGATCAGAATACACACCTAAATAGATTACCACAAATTTTATGAACAATTTTATTATTTTGAAACTTAAGGTCACCTTAGTTTTATTTATTTCTGTACTTTCAGCGTTTGCGCAGCAGAAAGATCCGGTATATGCTATTATACCTCAGCCAGTAAAGCTTATTCCTGCTCCTGGTAATTTCCAATGGAGCAATTTAACTAAGGTTGTTTTAACTGGTAGTGATAAAAGTCTGGCGCCGGCCTTAAGTGAATTAAAGTCTATATCTCAATCATTGAAGTCAAAAAAACAGGTTGCAAATACAGTAACCTTAATTATTGATGCCTCAATATCTGCAGCCGAAGGCTATAAACTCTCTGTGAAAAAGAATGCCATTACAATTAAGTCCTCTTCCAAAGAGGGTGCATTCTGGGCAATTGCAACATTAAAGCAACTATTGGGAACAAACACATTTATTCCATGTGTTGATATAGAAGATGCACCCCGTTTTTCATGGCGAGGTATTCATCTTGATGTATCACGTCATTTCTTTGATCTGGCCTACCTTAAAACAATGATTAACAGGATGTCTTATTATAAATTTAATAAGTTTCATTTGCATTTAACCGATGATCAGGGTTGGAGAATTGAGATCAAAAAATATCCTGAACTAACATCTAAAGGTGCATGGAGAGAGATGAATGGACAGGATTCAAGCTGTATTGCGCTTTCTAAAACAAATCCTGATTATGCTATTCCTGAAAAACATTTCAAAATGATCAATGGTAAAAGAATGTATGGAGGCTTTTATACTCAGGACGAGATGCGCGGGTTAATTGCATATGCAGATTCAAAAGGGATAGAAATTATTCCCGAAATTGATATGCCGGGCCATATGATGGCTGCAACCAACCTTATGCCATGGTTAACCTCTCACGGCAAGGGCGGGCAGGCAAAAGATTTCTCCGAACCATTGTGTCCATGTAAAGAAACAACTTTTGAATTTGCAGAAAATGTATTTACCGAGATAGCCGCATTATTTCCGAGTAAATATATACACCTGGGAGCAGATGAAGTTGAGAAGAGTAGCTGGAAAAATGTGCCAGAATGTGATGAGCTGATGAAGAAGGAGGGATTGAAAAGTGTGGATGAACTACAAAGTTATTTTGTGCGCAGAATGGAAAGGTTTTTTAATAGTAAAGGTAAAAAGCTAATTGGTTGGGACGAGATTCTTGATGGTGGCGTGTCGCCAACTGCGACCATGATGTACTGGAGGACCTGGGTACCTACTGCACCTAAACATGCTGCTGAAAAAGGAAATGAAGTGATAATGACTCCTGGTGAGTTTTGTTATTTTGATGCCCAGCAAGATGGCGGTTCATTGCAAAAGGTATATTCTTTTGATCCTTATAAATTTAACATCTCAGAAAGTGAGCGAAAATTCATAATAGGTGTGCAAGCTAATATATGGACAGAATATATCCCTTCCGAAAGAAGATTAGAATATATGGTGTTTCCAAGAATGCTGGCAATGGCTGAAGTAGCATGGTATAAAGGAGGGGTTGATTGGAATAATTTTGAGCAACGTGTACAAAAGCACTATTCATTGCTCGATGCAATGAATATAAATTACAGGCTTCCGGATCTTGACGGATTCACTACTCAAAGTGTATTTGTTGATAAAGGTACATTGCATATAAATAAACCACTTGCAGGTTTAACCATAAGGTATACTACTGATGGAACCTTGCCTACTATTCAGTCGAAAATCTTTACTGAAGATTTAACTATAACTAAGCCTGTTCAATTTAAGGTAGCTGGTTTTAGACCCAATGGCAACAGAGGAGATATCTTTACCATTAATTATGAGCGTCAGGATTACATGAAGTCTGTACAATTATCATCACCTGCAAAGGGCTTAAAGTTTTATTACTATCCACGCTTCTATAAAACAGTAAATGCAATTGATGAAAAAGACCTTGCCAGCGAAAGTATCACTGCTGCAATAGAAATTCCGGTGGAAAAAACCGCAGGAAGCTTTGCTACCCGTCATAAAGGTTATTTTTATGCAGAAGAGACCGGTATATATTCATTTGCGTTGCGTTCAGACGATGGAAGCGTGTTGAAATTAGGAGATAAAGTATTTATTGATAGTGACGGAATGCATACTTCTATTGAAAAATCTGCAGAAATTGCTCTTGAAAAGGGATATCATCCATTTGAGCTTATGTTTCTTGAAGGCGGGGGAGGCTATACCTTAAAACTGCAATACAAAACCCCATCAGGTAAACTTGAGGATGTAGATGCGTCTGTGTTCTTTCATTAATATAATACCTTGCTTATCCGGAGGTTATTTTCAAATCTTCGGATAAGTTCTTTTCTACTTCAGTTTCTTTGAAGTGATACTGGCCATGCCAGAACTTAACATGGGCAAACTACTGCTCAACATTACAACAACTTCTTTCTAAGTTTCCTTTAACTGCGATATCTTTTTTCTTAAATATTGCTTCTTTTTGGTTTATGTGTTGCTTTTTTCTGTGTAATTATTGTTTTTTGCTAATTTTTGCGTTTTTATCAAAAAATAAAGGTCTTTTTTGTTCAGTTGTAATAAATATTTGAAAAATTGATAACGATTTTATTAATTTTTAATGTTTTTTGGTGTTTGTTTGTGTTGTTTTTTGGTTTTTATGAGTTTTTATTTAAAAAAAAGTATGATTAATTGAAAATTATATCTAGTTTTAGCAAAAAATCAGATAAAGTATAATTATAAACAAGTAAAATCTAACAATTATGGCAAAAGTTTTATTTAAACAGTGGGGTCCATTTGCAGTTTTAATGATAATTGCAGTTATGGCTCTTTTTATTCCCTTACTTCCTAACTTTGATGAGGGAAAATACAGTGCACCTGATATCGCATTTGTATTAATAGCCGCCGCGCTTGTATTTTTGATGACTCCAGGACTGGCTTTCTTTTACGGAGGTATGGTGCATCGTAAAAATGTTTTGTCTACTATGATTAAAAGTGTGGTTGCCGCAGGGGTAATTACTGTACTTTGGATAGTTGTAGGCTTTAGTCTTGCTTTTGGAGATACGATTGGGGGATTTATAGGGAATCCGACCACCTATTTATTCTTCCAGGGAGTAAATTCAGGCCCGGCATGGGGAACTATTCCGCTTTCATTATTTGCTGTGTTCCAATTGATGTTCGCTATTATTACTCCAGGTTTAGTTGTTGGAGCTGTTGCTGAGCGTATTCGTTTTACATCTTACATCTTATTTATTGTATTATTCGCTCTGTTTGTTTATTCTCCTTTGGCACATTGGACATGGTCTCCTGATGGTTTCCTTTTAAAAATGGGTGTGCTTGATTTTGCTGGTGGTACCGTGGTACACATCTCTGCAGGTATGGCTGCTCTGGCTGGTGCATTGGTTTTAAAACGCAGAAAATCTCATATCGAGCATCAGGAAGTTCCGCCTGCTAATATTCCTTATGTACTAATTGGTACGGGTTTACTATGGTTTGGTTGGTTTGGCTTTAATGCTGGTTCTGCTCTAGGTGCAAATAGTTTGGCAGTTTCGGCCTTCTTAACTACTAATACTGCTGCTGGTGCTGCTGGTTTAGCCTGGATGTTCTTTGATGTTGCCAGAGGCAAAAAACCTTCAGTTTTAGGTTTTTGTATAGGTGCTGTAGTAGGCTTGGTTGCCATCACACCAGGTGCTGGTTTTGTAAGTATCCCATCAAGCATCTTTATTGGTGCAATCGCAGCCGTTATTTCTAATCTTGTTGTTTCATGGAAACAGAAAACAAGTTTAGATGATACTCTTGATGTATTCCCTTGCCATGGTGTAGGTGGTATTGTTGGTATGCTTTTAACTGGAGTGTTTGCTACTAAAACGGTTAACAGTGCTGGTGCCGACGGTTTATTTTATGGAAACCCTGAGTTTTTCTTTACTCAGCTTAAAGGAGCCGTAATTGTAATCATTTTCAGTTTTGTATTGTCTTTCATCATCTTTAAACTAATCAACGTTGTACAGCCAATCCGTGTTACTTCAGAAGAAGAAGAAGAAGGATTAGATGCTTCTCAACACAACGAGAAATATTCTCAAGGTACTTTGATCGTTGCTTCAACCGGCGCTGAAATAGAAAATACATTTTAACTAACCTAAACTATCTGAATTATCAACCTCAAACCGAAAATTATGAAATTGAAATCAATACTAACCATCGCGCTATTATCTGTTGTTTCGGCTACCTATGCTCAGGAAGCCACTGAAGCTCCTTTACAAATTTCGGGTTCAGTTGATACTTATTATAAATACGATTTTTCAAAAGTGTCGAACATCCCAACAAGCTTTGCTCCTGATCAGAACTCAGTTTCAATCGGGATGATTGATTTGGCCTTGAAAAAAACTACAGGAAAGGCCTCTTTTGTGGGGGAATTATCTTTTGGTCCAAGAGGACAGGGAGGCTCATTAGTGCCGGAAGGAACGGAATCATTTCATATTCAAAACTTGTATGTTAATTATGCTTTTACTGATAAATTTACCATGACAGCAGGTTTTATGGGTACTTTTATAGGATATGAGGTGATTTCTCCTGCGGCCAACTTTAACTACTCTACATCTTACTTATTTACTAATGGTCCGTTCCAAAATGCTGGTATTAAAGCTACTTATGCTTTTTCGCCAAAAGTTAGCTTAATGGTAGGTGCATTTAACGACGCATGGAATAATTATGCTGCAAGTCCTAAATTTGGTGTTTCAACATTAGGCGCGCAATTAATGGTTGCTCCTGTTGAAGGATGGACAGCTTACATCAACCTTGCAACTGGTTACGTTTCAGGCACTGAAATCGATTTAACTACTGCTTATCAGGTTACCGATAAATTTAAATTAGGGTTAAATGCAGCTGATTGGTCTGCTGGGCAAGGCCTTAAAGATGCCGGTTTTACAGGTGCTGCTTTGTATCCTCAATATGCATTCTCACCAGCTGTGGCGCTAGGTTTAAGAGGAGAGTATTTTAAAGCAAAAAAGAATGGTGGCGTAGCTGCTGGTCCTGATGCAGGAGAAAGCGTTATAGGCGTAACTTTATCTGGAAATTTAAAAACCGGAGGTTTAACTTTTATACCTGAAGTAAGACTTGATAATGGCTCTACTGCTAAGTTCCTTAAAGAAAGTGGCTCTCTTACAAAATCAGCTACTCAGGTTTCTCTGGCGGCTGTTTATGCATTCTAAAAAATACTAACTTATTTTTTAATTTAGGGCTGTCGGAAAATGATTCCGACAGCCTTTTTTACACCTTAACCTATGAAACTATCTTTTGTCTTTTCTTTATTGTTGCTTACGCTCAACTCATTTTCTCAAAATAAGGTTTTGCCAATGGATGAGCAGGGTAAATACACTTTTTTGGAAATAACAGAGCTTAAATCTGTGCCAAAAGATATAATGTCGGCCAATGCAAAGCGTTTCTTTAAAGCAAATTCAAAAGCCATAAAACTAAAGTCTTCAGAAAAGGATACTGCTTTCTATGGCACTGGGAAACTGATACTTCAGAAAGGAATAGCAGGTATCGGACATCCCTCCGGTGAAGCTGCATATACAATTGCTATTGAATTGCGAAACGGTAAGTATCGGTTAATTTTAAGTGATTTTGTGGTTACACCTTATGAACGGGATAGATACGGCAATTTTGTGCCTATTTCTGTAAGTACAGCACTAGAGAAATCCCCGGGTAAGCTTAATCGTTCCGAGTGGGAAAATAATATGAATGCAATCGTAACAGAGTCAAATAAAATTGCCGCTAAGCTCAAAGTTATAATGAGTAATACCCAGACTGAACCTAAGCATGAGGTGAAACAACCCGCTACAGTTTCAAGAACAGAATGGTAACTTAATGTACCATTTTGTCTGCACAGGTAGAGCTGGCAAAAGCTTCCGGCTTTGCTTTAAAAATAAAGCCCATACTTAATATATAGCCCATGGCCTCGTTTAAGGCTTTGTTTGATTTAAACATTGGGTTGGTATTAATGTCAGCGTGAACTTCCAGGTCTACGTCATAAAGATCCAAAAGATCGCAGATTGAGTAAGCGGTTTCAATAGATTTTTGGACTTCAATAAGCATTCTTTCTTTTATGCTCATTCTTTGAGGGGTTTTCTCCTGATGGATGTACATAAACCCTCCATGATGCTCTCTTAATAATACTATTACGGTTGCAAAGTCAGTTAAAGCTCCTTTAACCTGAGAATCTGTGCCTATGCAGACTTTAAGGTGATAGCCTTTTTCAGTTTCTCTGATGATGGCCTTTTCTACTTCTTCTAAGATGGGTGTATGGATTACCTCACCACTAAATTTTTTCCAGATCATACGCTAATTGGTGTTATTATTAACAACCCGTATTCAGGTTTCCTAAAAATAAGAGGATTAAATTAAAATGAGGTTAATTTTTTATTGTTTAATTGCTAACAATTGTCTAGTTGTCAACAGTTTAGTTTGCGGTTTTGTTGCAGGTTTTAGTGTTTTTAAAATATGTTGATTATAATATTGTAAATAGAATATTCGTTAAAACAAAACAGCGCTATATGTGATTATATAATATAAATGTACCAATAATAAATTAATCAGATTAAAATCATTATGAAGACAGAATTGATAAATGAGTTTTATTTGATGCAACGAAGCAGGGCATCTGTAGATTATAATGAAATGCTTGATGATAGCGTGTATACCCCTATAAGGCGTGTAAATAAGAAAATGACAACATGGATTTGTGAAAGAGGGCACATGCTTATGGATCTTGAGGTTCGGCTAAACAGCTCAATGAAACATTTAAGAAAGAAGTATCTGAAGTTTTAATGCCTTAATTCAGCTATCTTTGCGCCATGATGGTAGAAAAGGTACTGGAAAACCTAAAAATAGCTTCGCTAAATGAAATGCAGAAGGCAGCAGTTGCTGCATCTGAAAAAGGTGGTGATGTAGTTTTACTGGCTCCAACAGGCTCAGGTAAAACAATTGGATTTTTATTGCCTGTTCTAAATAATTTAAATGCCAACGTTAAAGGTGTGCAGGCCTTAGTGCTTGTCCCTTCCCGTGAGCTTGCATTACAAATTGAAAATGTTTTTAGGCAGATGGCAACGGGTTTTAAGGTGAATTGTTGCTATGGCGGTCATCCGGTTAGAACTGAGCGAAATAATCTGGAACAACCTCCGGCACTACTAATAGGTACCCCAGGCCGGATAGCTTACCACCTTCGCCACGAAAACTTTGATGAATCAACAGTAACTACTTTGGTGTTGGATGAATTTGATAAAGCCCTTGAATTTGGTTTTCAGGAAGACATGTCATATATCATACGCAGACTACTTTCATTAAAGCAGCGTTTACTTACGTCGGCTTCTGCGATGGAAGAAATTCCAGAGTTTACAGGTCTTAGTAGCCAGGTAGAGATTAATTTTTTAAAGGATGTAAAAGTTGCTCCTGATTTAAAGCTTAAAAAAGTACTCACCACTGCCGAAGATAAACTGGATACCCTGTTAAAGCTGATCTGTAAAATCGGCAACAAGAATACTTTGATTTTTTGTAATCACAGAGAAACTGTTGATCGTATTAGTGATTTGCTGATTGACAAAGATTTAGCCCATGATATATTTCATGGAGGAATGGAACAGGATGAAAGGGAGAGGGCCTTATTAAAGTTCAGAAACGGCAGCATAAAAATTCTTATCACAACTGATCTTGCTTCTAGGGGTTTAGATATCCCTGAAGTACACTGCATTATTCATTATCAATTACCATATACCGAAGATGCGTTTTTGCACCGCAATGGTCGTACAGCCAGAATGAACGCAAAGGGCACCGCATATCTTATTATTGCTGATGATGAAAAATATCCGTTTTTAAAAGCAGAAATAGAGACTGAGGATCTGAAAGGTAATTTTTTATTGCCTGCTGATAGCGACTGGCAAACCTTATATATTGCCGCCGGTAAAAAGGATAAAGTAAATAAAATTGATATTGTGGGTTTGCTGCTTAAAAAAGGTGGCTTGCAAAAAGATGATGTAGGGTTAATTGAAGTTAAAGATCAGTCATCTTATGTTGCTGTCAAACGCAATATGGTTAACAGAATCCTGAAGTCCCTGTCGAATGAGAAGATTAAAGGACGAAAGGTTAAGATTGAAATTGCAATGTAATTTACTATATAAAAACTCAATATATGAGCAATAACGATATTTTTAAAAAGCTACGTGTAGCACTTGAGCTAACTAACGACGATATTATCAAAATCCTTGAGTTGGTAAACTTTAAGATCTCAAAAAGTGAATTGGGCTCGTTTTTCAGAAGCGACGACCATCCGAATTTTAAGCCCTGCGGCGACCAGATTCTTCGAAATTTTTTGAATGGCTTGGTTATTTATAAGCGCGGACCAAAGCCTGTCAAATAAATTACCTAATAATGCTCTTTCTTCGCCTAGAAAAAAATATAAATAAATTTTGCTAAAACGGTTTAAATGACTTTATTTGAGTAATAGAATCAAAGCAATTCTATTGCTAACCAAATAGACCTAAATAAATGAACACTAAAACCTCTAAACTTCCCTTTATTGGGGTTGACATAGGCGGATCTCACATTACAGCAGCACACGTAGATAGCTCAACATATAAAGTTATTCATAGCACAATGCAGCGTTTACGCGTGGCATCTATGGATAGCGCAGAAGTAATTATTCAGTCGTGGGTAGATGCACTTTCGTCGCTAATAGTAAAATCATCTGAAGAGATCATAAGAATTGGTATAGCTATGCCAGGACCATTTGATTATGAGGAAGGTATTTCGTTGATGAAAGGAATGCAGAAATACGATTCTTTATATGGCTTAAACGTTCGTACTGTTTTATCAGAAAAATTAGGTATTCCGGGTGAACATATCGTTTTTATAAATGATGCCGAAGCATTTTTAAGAGGTGAACTTGCCTCTGGGGCAGCTTCAGATTTTGAAAGGGCTATAGGAATAACTTTGGGTACAGGGCTTGGATCAACAAGTAACGGACAGGGAAGAGTAAAGGATATGAACCTTGCGTTTGCTCCTTTTCTGGACAGTATTGCAGAAGAATACATATCAACCAGATGGTTCCTGAAACATTATAAAGAGTTAACCGGAAAAGAAGCAAAAAATGTTGAAGAATTGCTTGCTACTGCAGATGATTCCGTAATTGAACAATTGTTTGAAGAGTTTTCTACAAACCTGGCTGCTTTCTTAAATGACTTTATTGCAAGCGAAAACCCACAAGTTTTAGTAATTGGTGGTAATATTGCTAAAACATGGGATCATTTTATTAATAAATTGCATGAAAAATTAGTTAATAAAACCGTGGTGATAAAGCAAAGCGAGATGTGGGAAGATGCAGCTCTTGTTGGTGCTGCATGTACCTGGATAAGCAATTAGAGAATGAAAAAATGGAGTTTTCTTATCGGTATTTTTGCGTTTTTAAATGCCGGATCAGTTTTAGCAGCTAAGGTTGATACTGTATTGACTTACAGTGCTGCAATGAAAAAAAATATTAAAGCCGTAGTAATTACTCCCAATGGTTATGATGAAGGCAAAGATTATCCTACAGTTTATTTGCTGCATGGGGCAGGAGATGCTTATTCAGGTTGGGTAAATAAAGTGCCTCTCATTAAGGATTATGCTGATAATTATCAGATGATTATTGTATGTCCGGATGGCAATGTTACCAGTTGGTATTTTGATAGTCCCGAAGACCCCACCTGGAAATACGAAACCTATGTAGCAACTGAGCTGGTTAATTGGATAGATCAAAAATACAAGACTATAAAAGATAGAAAGGGCAGGGCAATTACAGGTTTAAGCATGGGTGGCCACGGCGCGCTATATTTAGCCTTTAAGCATCAGGACATATTTGGTGCTGCCGGGAGTATGAGTGGCGGTGTTGACATTAAACCTTTTCCATTGAACTGGGATATTGCCAAGCGCCTTGGCCCAGAAGATAAGTACCCGGAACGCTGGAAAGCAAATTCCGTTATCGATTTAACTTATCTATTAGTACCTAACAAACTTGCTTTAAATATAGACTGTGGTTCTGAAGATTTCTTCTACAATGTGAATATCAAATTGCACGAAAAACTACAATACAATAATATTCCACATGATTTTACCATCCGACCAGGATCTCATAACTGGGATTACTGGAAAAATGCAATTGGTTTTCAGTTGATGTTTTTTAAAAATCAGTTCACAAAAAAGTAATCCGCTTTTTCCGGTAATAAAAGCTAAGAAGGAAAGAGCTGGGCTTGCACTGATAGTAGACTGGAAGCAAATTACGATAACATTCTGTACACAGCCTGCAATAAAGCCATAAGAAATTTATAATCTGGTGGAATTATTCCTATTTTAGAAGGACTAAATTGACAAATACCACATTATAAGTAAGCATATGAAAACAAAAGACCGTAGAAGTTTTATAAAAGATCTAGGGATGTTATCTGCAGCTGCAGGACTTTCCTCTTTAATTCCATTTGATGCATTCGCACTTCCTAAAAAAGAGTTCTTCAGCATATCTTTAGCTCAGTGGTCTTTGCATAAATCATTGTTTGGTGGTAAGCTCACAAATCTTGAGTTTCCAGTAAAAGCCAAAAGGGATTTTGGTATTGACATTGTTGAGTATGTGAGTCCATTTTTTAATAAAAAAGAAACTGATCCTGCATACCTGAAAGAACTAAAAGGCATAACCCAAGGCGAAGGAATTCAAAACCACCTGATCATGATTGATGGAGAAGGCGAATTAGGTAATCTTGATGAAAAAGCACGTACAATAGCCATCGAAAATCACTATAAATGGGTAGATGCAGCTAAGGTACTTGGTTGTAAAACGATTCGTGTAAATGCAGCAGGAAACGGGTCTGAACAAGATGTAAAAACTGCAGTGGTTGATGGCTTAGGCAGACTTACTGAATATGGTAAGCAAAATAAGATCAACATTATAGTCGAAAATCATGGAGGGTATTCTTCTGATGGAAAATGGTTATCGGATGTGATGAAGCAGGTAAATAGCCCTTATTGTGGTACACTCCCTGATTTTGGAAACTTTAGAGTAAGTGCTGATAGAGTGTACGATATGTATCAGGGAGTAACTGACTTGGTGCCCTTTGCAAAAGGAATTAGTGCAAAGACCTTTAATTTTAATGAAAAGGGTGATGAAAAAGATATCGACTACGATCGCATGTTTAAAATTATTAAGGATGCAAAATGGAGTGGTATTGTAGGTATTGAATATGAAGGTGACGGTTTGTCGGAAGATGCGGGTATCAAAAAAACAAAAGACCTATTGCTGAGGATACAGAAGCAATATAAATAAATCAAAAAGGCCGGTATTACCGGCCTTTTTGATTAAAAAGTATTATACTAATTTTTTATACTTAATACGATGAGGAGTTACATCTCCTAAGCGCTTTTTGCGGTTTTCTTCGTAGTCGCTGTAATTACCTTCAAAAAAGTAAACCTGAGAGTTCCCTTCGAAGGCCAAAATATGTGTGCAGATGCGGTCTAAGAACCAACGGTCGTGACTGATTATTACTGCACAGCCACCAAAGTTTTCCAGGGCTTCTTCAAGTGCGCGCAAAGTATTCACGTCAATATCATTGGTCGGCTCATCCAGTAACAATACATTCGCGCCTTTCTTTAAAGTGATGGCCAAATGCACACGGTTACGCTCTCCACCAGATAGAACGCCAACTTTCTTTTGCTGATCGCCACCGTTAAAGTTAAATTTAGAAACATAGGCACGGCCATTTACTGCTTTGTTGCCCAATTGGATGTTGTCTAAACCATCGGTTATATTTTCATATACGGTTTTAGCCGGGTCAAGGTCATTGTGCATCTGATCTACATAACCAAGTGAAACAGTTTCGCCAACGCGGAAAGTTCCGGTATCAGGAGTTTCCTGTTCAGTAATTAAACGGAATAATGTAGTTTTACCTGCGCCGTTAGGGCCAATAATACCTACTATACCTGCAGGAGGCAATGAAAAGCTTAGGTTTTCGAATAATAGTTTATCGCCATAGGCTTTGGTTACATTGTTAGCCTCAATAACTACATTTCCTAACCTTGGGCCGGCCGGAATAAACAATTCCAGTTTATCTTCCCTTTCTCTTGAATCTTCAGATGCCAGCTTGTCATAGTTTGATAAACGCGCTTTGGACTTAGCATGGCGAGCTTTTGGTGCCATACGTACCCATTCAAGCTCTCTTTCAAGAGTTTTCTGACGTTTGCTTTCAGTTTTTTCTTCCTGGGCCAATCGCTTAGCTTTTTGATCTAACCATGATGAATAATTTCCTTTCCATGGAATACCTTCGCCTCTATCTAATTCCAGAATCCATCCGGCAACATTATCAAGGAAGTACCTGTCGTGGGTTACTGCAATAACAGTTCCTTTGTAATCCTTTAGGAACTGCTCTAACCAGTCAATGCTTTCAGCGTCAAGGTGGTTGGTTGGCTCGTCAAGCAATAAAACATCTGGTTCCTGAAGTAGTAAACGGCACATGGCCACACGTCTTCTTTCCCCACCGGATAATACTGAGATTTTTGTTTCAGGATCCGGACAGCGAAGCGCATCCATTGCACGTTCAAGCTTGTTATCCAGCTCCCAGGCATTTACAGCATCAATTTTATCCTGCAGTTCACCTTGTTTAATCATTAGTTTATCCATTGCATCTGCATCTTCATAAACCTCTGGTAAACCAAATTGCTCATTAATTGATTCGTATTCTTTGAGGATCGCCGTAATTTCAGCTACACCCTCTTCAACAACCTCTCTAACTGTTTTATTTTCATCCAGTTCAGGCTCTTGTGCAAGGTAACCCACAGTGTACCCTGGCGAGAAAACTACTTCGCCCTGAATGGACTTGTCTAATCCTGCAATTATTTTTAAGAGTGAAGACTTTCCTGATCCGTTTAAACCAATAACGCCAATCTTAGCGCCATAAAAAAAGGATAAGTATATGTTCTTTAAAACTTGTTTCTGAGGGGGGTAAATCTTATTTACCCCGGCCATTGAAAATATTATTTTTTCATCCATGCTGGTTATTTCCTATATTTAGGTAGGTCATTATTAAAACGGGGACAATTTTATTCTTAAAAAGAAGAAAACGTATGCTTTCACATTCTGAGCCCTATATTCAGAGCAAAGATAAGAAAGGTAAGTCAGTAAAAAAGTAGTGCATCAGATATTCGGTTTAAAAAACATAACCATCAAATAAACAGGTCATTTTTAATGCTAATTTTAAAGAAAATAGATTATGAAAACAGATTTAAACATTATTCTGGTACATGGATTTTGGGGTGGGGCCGCGCATTGGAGCAAAGTTATAGTAGACCTTGCTAAAAAAGGCTATAAAAATATCCGTGCCGTTGAAATGCCATTAACATCGCTTGCTGATGATGCAGAGCGTACCCGTAAGATGATTGCTCAACAAAATGGGCCTGTTTTATTAGTTGGTCATTCATATGGAGGTGCTGTAATTACTGAGGCAGGTAATCATCCAAGCGTGATTGGATTAGTTTATATTGCTGCCTTTGCTCCGGATTCGGGAGAGAGCCCTGGCGGTATTACCCAAAAACATCCTCCGGTTGCAGTGCCAAACCTTTTTGCAGATAGTGATGGGTATTTATGGGTAAAACCAGAACTATATCATGAAAGCTTTTGTCAGGACCTGACAGCGGATGAAGGTCTGATTATGGGAGTTACCCAAAAGGCACCTTTAGCAAGTACATTTGGAGATAATATAACAGAGCCTGCCTGGAAGCATAAACCATCTTACTATCAGGTTTCAACGGAAGATAGGATGATTGCTCCTGAAAATCAGGAATGGATGTCGTCGAGAATTGGGGCTAAAAAGATCATTCATCTGGCTGCAAGCCATGCTTCGCTGGCCTCAATGCCTGCAGAAATAGGTGCTTTGATTGATGAAGCAGCTGGAGATTTGGCAAAAAATTAATATTTTATTTAAAGTCTGCCATTTTGGTAGTTTTTTTATGCATAGTTTCCAATTTTGACAGCCTGAATAATTGTATAAAAATCATTACATTTATACGACAAAGCAACCTTAATATGTTTAAAACAACGAAATAGGCGTTTAATAACTATTGATATATTGGGTGGAATAGAGGGATGGACATAAATGGATTAGTCAAAAAATAGTAACATTTATGAAATAACGTCAGTTCCAACATCTAATAAATAGTCAATGGCGTAATTGTTGATAAAATAAAAAAATCAGGGATGCTTTTTATTAAACAATTTTTATAGTTTAGAGCATTCCGGATTTTAGAAAGGTATATATGGAAGCTAAATTTTCTCCA
>Ga0157371_10002145_pt1 | contig 19228 bp, 13 predicted proteins | sample C45metaG_FD_113462 | JGI IMG/M metagenome (GOLD analysis project Ga0157371, IMG submission 113462) | Corn rhizosphere microbial communities from Kellogg Biological Station, Michigan, USA - C4-5 metaG | ecosystem: Host-associated > Plants > Roots > Rhizosphere > Soil | place: USA: Michigan...
CCCAATGCCGCACCGTATGCAGCGAAACTCCGAGGTACGCGGCGCAGGCCTTGCGGCTCAGGGCACAACTGTGGCGCAATTCAAGAAAGTCCGCGGGGGAGACGTACCAGCGGCGTACGGGGCTGTCCGCGATCCTTAAAAGAGTCGCTGGACAAACCTCAATGTACACGAGGTTCTAGGTTGGCGCTGACCCTCGCATTACACATCTAGTGACATCTATATGGGCGCACCAGTCCGGCAATGACGCCTATGTGGCCCGTCCGTCAACAGCCGCCCACTCTTAATTTCTCAGTGCCCAGCCCCTTCTCCTCTTGAAGGGAGGGTTTCCGTCCATTTCTCTGCCTGGACTCCGTGCGCCCCACGTGGCGCTTGTCGGACGGTTCTCTGGCTGCCTATCAATCAATAAGCGAAGGATCCTTCTCATGCCCAGTGACCAAAGTCGCCTCCCCGCACAGCCGCAATCTCTCGTTGAAGACAACGGCGTCACGTGGGTGCAGGACTACGATCACATATTCATTGAAACCATCGAGAATCAAGTACGTCCCGCACTCGCGGATTTCATCGGATCCAAGATTTCTCTTGTTGCATTCACGCCGCCCGCGGAGCCCGTCGAGAGCATTCGTTTGCTGGAGCTCCGATTCAACAAAGACGGAAGTCACGCGAGTCTAGGTGTGGGCTTTCCCGCAAGCGTCAGTGAAAGTCGGGACGAGTTCGATATCGAGCACTGGAAGTTAGATCGCCAGTCTGCCTACGGTGGAGGCATCGTTGCAGGTAGCTTCGATGAGGCTTGGCAGATTGTCTGCGCAGTAATTCGAGCGATGAACGGAGTTTCGCTAACGATTGGTCACGGCGTTTAGCTTCGTTGGACTGAGCGGAGCTGACGAGCGCCAGAGGGTGAAATCCGTTTGATGTTCCCGGTGGCGCCACCGTCGTTGACATCCATCTTCCAGGCCAGTTCGCGGAAGTCCTGCCGATTGAAGTTAGAGAGTCGCTGGAATATCGGCAGCAACTCTCATTTCTTTAGGAGATATCTCATGCGTCGCTCCACCTAGATCAGGCTGCGGCCTCCGCAAGTATTTCTTACGGCTTCATCGTCGCGGAGGCGTGACGAAGCCGTGGGTGTTCGGTAGTCTCAAGGTTAGGGATGAACGGACTGCCACCTAGAGAGAGAGCGAGCGCCGTCGATGGAAAATGCACTGAAGCTACTTGATCCATCTCGCGGAATTGGCGGAGGAGTCAAGCCAGTTAATATTGGCTCTCTGGAGAAGGATCGTGAAGCCGCGCGAAACGATTCGTACGTCTGTATAGATGCTCGCTGCCACACGACTGTACGGCCATCGTTTCCTGACCTATCAAAACCTGGTCGACGTCGATCCCCCAGGTCATATTTTTCTGCGCGAAAGCCATTCGTCCATACGGACGAATGCCAGGGACTTTCCCAGGAGGAGCTCGAAGCGATAGCGAAAGTGGCGCCTACAAGCGAAACCAAACCCGGGAACGATACGCGCCAGAAGATCCCATCCCGGTTTCGCGAGGAGCCGCGAAGGACTCGCATTGACGCGGACATGCCCGGCCAGGGAGCCGCCGGCCCGGAGGATGGCATGGATCGTCCACGCAGATTAGAGCCCATTGCAACGGGCCGAGGAAGGACTGGGACGAGCACGGTTAGCACCGTGCGCACCCTAGTCCATCACTGGCTCACTGATTGGCCATCCTCTCAGGACGCCGACCTTTCCATTGACCAATGCCCTGGAGCAACCTACGGGCAGTGCTTTCGAGGTGCCCCGATCTCGGAGGCCGAGTTATTCCGAAATGCCCGGCATCGCTTCGTCTATTACGGGCCAATTCGTGATGTTAGAAACTATGGATCTAGGCGCATTGTTGTGGATCTGGGGCTCAAGTCTGAGCCGCTGTCTGGGCAGGCTATCCGGATCATACTTGGTGACGACATGCTTAGCCGGGGCAGGGACGCGATAGCCAAGCTGAGAGACAACCGAAAACCCTCATTGTCTATATACGCTTTGGGGGCCTTCGTCCCTGATAAGCAGTTCGGCGGATGGGTGATCGAGATTACGAGACCGGAGAACTTCTGGGTCGAGGAACTCAGCGACGCGTAAGGAAGGCTAGAATCCGATATCACGAATCACTTCGGCGCCCGCGCCGGAGCGGCGCTAGCCTTTTGATTGATGGTGGCACGGCATAAGACCAGGGCATTTCTGGCCGGCCCTCGCCCCCTATGCTTTCCGCACTGGCCCGCGAGGATAATGGCAAAAGATTTTGCTTGCTCGGGCTCATTATCAGTAGCACCCGCATTGGTGATGGAGTGAGCCAATGTCGGCGATGGATGCGCGCAGAGATGAAGCCCATGCGTCACATATGCGATGAACTCAGCGTGGGCATGGAGCCCTGGAGCCACCGTCGGGGCAGGGATTCCTAACCGAACAGTCAAGTCTGAGAAGATGAAGCATCGTCAGCGATAGCTTGAGATGTTTCTTGTTGGAGCAAGACAGCCGCCTCAGGTCCGGGTGACTCTTCCGCGATAGGGAGGCGCCGGCGGAGGGAGGATCGCAGCGTGGAATCCCGTTGAAGCAGGGCTATCATGGCGTCTTTGTACGCCTCCCGGCTGATGCCAAACTGATCCGCTATGCGTGTCAATATCGCTTTGTTGCGAAACACGCCAAGGAATTCGGTGAAGTCCGTTGTTGGCATAAGAGCGTTGTCAATCGTTCTCGCTGCGTTACCGTATATCTCTTCGGGTCTAGCTTCGTCGATGACGTTCTGAAGAGCGCCCGCGAGATCGTCAACTTTATTGCCAGTGCGGCGTACTGACTGAAATCGTCGTCTAATTGCGTATTGAGCCCTGTCGGCAATAGCTTTCGTTCGTATGGTTTTCATGGCGTTCTTGACATTTTCCTGGACGCGCAAGAGCACATTTTCCTGCTCGTCGGATGGAATGTTCATGCTTTGCATGTAAGCGCGAATGCACTCGGGTAGGGCCAAGAGATTCTCGACACCGGCGACCGGAAGGCAATAGATTCTGTGACGTTGAAGTTTCGCAATTTGCGCCTGCTCTCGATCATCCTTATCGATCAGTCCGGCCGCATCAATATGATGGAGCGATGTCAGGATGCGGAAGGCGCGGGTAGCTTTTTCTACTTGCTCACAGTTGCCCGCCGGGACGACATGCTTATCTGGTAGAAGCGTCTCGTAGACCGCAAGATCAAGACTACTGCCGCCGCCCTCGATAAATAAGGTTGGACGGCGCGTGCCCAGGATTTTTATCACCGCTTCCGTTGGAATGAGTTCCGAACGCGGTGCCAGCTGCCAATCCCAATAGCCATAGCGTGCTGGTTCTTCGCTCGGCGTCGTCTGCGAGGTTGGCGTCAATTCGGGGGCAGGGGCTGCATAGTCAAACAGAACCACGACGGGCGCACCCGAGCGACTAGCGGCAAAGGCGAGGTCGTGAGTGATGTAGACAAACGTACAGTCAGTCCGCGCGCCCTCGAGGGCGTTCCATAGGGTCGTTTGAATACTCGGATGCAAGTGAAGTTCGGGCTCGTCGATAACGATACGAGCTTGCGCCGGCGCCATAAGGACATGTCCGATCAGGTAGAAGCCCACACGCTCCCCATCACTTAACTGGGCAGCAGGGTAAAACGTTTTACTGTTCCTTGGCCGCGCCGATACCTGGTGATTGCCAATCTCGAGCTTGCGCTGCGGAAAGATGCGGTCCCAAAGTTGCTCCAGGCGGTCCAGGGAGTCTTCATTTGGCACGCCCGGCGTGCCACCTGATCGTTTGCCGGCCTCATAGTACTCATTGGCGTGCTTGTTGCGCTCGGCAAACAGGGCGTTCAGGAGGGCGGGGAAATCGTTGGTCTGACCTACAACCGGATCTCCCTGTACGCGACTAGGCCCAGGGACGCTATCTGTGCCCTGACGCAGAATCGTATTGGCCTGATCAGAGTCCATACGCTGTGCTAGTCCTGGCAATTGCAGCAATCGCTGAGCACCGATTCGATAGGACTCGCGGTCACCTGCCGGGGCGGGTCCCATATGGTTCGCCAGCGATCGCGGATTCTCAAGCCAGGTACCCAGCCGGCTTTTCCCAGAGCCATTAGCTCCGACCACAACGACGACGCCGGAATGGGCAATCTCGTTGACGGAGCTGGATCCCCGCGATGGATTGGGCATGGGAAGAGTGCTGGTCTGAGTAGCCATAGATCTTAGTGCTAGAGAGGTTAAGGGGTATTTCAACAGAAGAGGTGAGCCCTGTCGTCTCAGGACGCGGCAATGCCATCCAAACTGGCAGCCGGCCACGGTCACGGTCGGCACCGGTAAGTGGCCAGTACCCCGGAAACTAAATTGGGGCGGCACAGACGCCCCCTATGAGCTTCCGTCGTCAGGATCAAAAAATGCTGGTCGCCTCAAGACGGTCGCCCAGCGCACATGCTACTTCTAACCCTAGGTCGTTAGCCGATCGCCATCCGCCCAACTCTTCTTGCTGGTTGGCGCAAGTTCGGCACCAGTACGCGCGAGCGCGTTCAAAAAACTCCCGATCTTTTGACGTTGATCTACGGCGCTAGCGTCCACGCTCCCTGCGCTGAATATGCCTTAGTGGGTTACCTCAGGGCAGGGGAGTCCTTGCCCCGCCGCTATCCGCAGTGGGGACGATCACGTCATCGCTCGCCCATGCGAGCAGGAGCCCAGCATGCCTGCCAACCATTCCGCGCCGTTATCACAAGCACCGACAAGCTACAAACTCGATTGGGGCGCCCGTGCCATACCGCTATCGCGAGCCTCTCATGTCTGCGGTCGCGTGCCGTTCGCCGTAACGTCATCCATCGAGGTGGAGAGCCAGCTGGAACGCCAAGTGGTGCGTTATCTCGCCCGTCAACCGCACCTCGTGGCCATTCATGCGCAGCCCTTTACGCTGCACTACAGCGAACAGGGCCGACGGCGGCGATACACGCCTGACTTACTGGTTGTCTTCGACCGCGTGCCGCGCCACCTTCTTGGCCGCGGATTCGATCGCTGGACCGCCATTGAGGTGAAGCCTGCGTCGCGTGTTGACGCCAATGTCATCAATCGACTCGCCAGCGTGTCGGCGCATTTGGGGCTCGCAACAGCCTGCCTGACCGAACGCGATGTTGCGGGAGGGTCGGGTCATGAAGAATGAATTCACACCGGGAAAGATCTGCGTCGCCAATGGACGCGTAGTCGAGATTGACGGCTATGACTCCTTGACGCACGTGCGTGCGCGGGACATGGCGGACGGCCATGTTCGCTCGTATCCGATCACTCAACTGACGCCCTTGACCAAAACTCCGTCTGCTGCGGACTCATCGTTCGTGCCAGAGGCCGAATGGCAGCGCGCGACCGCCCTAGCTAAGGATCTCCAACCCTCGGTCGCAACAGGACTAACGGACGATGAGGCATGCAAGCTTGCGGCCCGTCACGGGATCAGCGTGCGACAGGTACGCCGGGCACGCGCCCGCTACATCAAGGATCCGCGGACTTCTAGCTTAATTCGCCAAAAGAGAGGGCGTCGCCCGGGCGGAAGCTACGTGGCGCCAGGTGTTGATCGGGTCATTCAGCACGCCATCGACAAGTACTTCCTACAACGGGAGCCGGCGCCAGCCAGCTACGTGGCCGAGCGCGCCCGCTCTCTATGCCGCCGCCTGGCACTTCCTGAGCCGTCCCGCAAAGCCGTGGAAGCGCGAATCGCTACCCGGTCGGCACCAGACGTAAGTAAAGCGCAGCTGGGAACCAAGCGCACCAAGCAAATATGGGAGCCGCGACCTGGGCAGTTGAAAGTGCAGCGGCCACTGGAGCTGATCCAGATCGACCACACACCGGTCGACGTGTTGGTTCTCACCGACGATCGACTAGCTGTCCGCGGGCGACCATGGCTGACGGTCGCTATTGATGTTGCTACCCGCTGTGTGCTTGGCATGTACCTCACCATGGATGCACCTTCGTCCGTGTCGGTCTCACTCTGCATCGAGCATGCGTGCTTGCCCAAGGAAGAGGGCGCTATGTGGCCCATGTACGGCTTGCCAGAGCGAATCCTGGTGGACAACGGCAAGGACTTCCGCAGCATGGCACTGCAGCGTGGCTGCGAGGAGCACGGCATCCAGCTTGAATGGCGTCCGGTGCGGACACCGCACTATGGCGCGCACATTGAGCGCTTGATCGGCACATTAATGAAGATCGCTCACCTCGTGCCTGGCACAACGTTTAGCAACGTCAAAGAACGTGCCGATTACGACAGCGAGAGCAAGGCTCGCTTCACGCTTGACGAACTGCAGCGTTGGCTGGTGGAGAAGATCTGCCGCTACTACCACGTTCGCCGTCATCGCAGCTTAGGGGTTAGCCCGCTGGTCGCGTGGGAGGAGGGGCATACCGATGCCGAAGGTCGCATTCGGCCACCGGCGGTGATCCCTTACCCCATGGAGTTTCGAATGTCATTCCTGCCGTACGTGACGCGTCTGGTACGTCGCACCGGAATCGAATTTGACAACTCACGCTATTGGGACGATGGCCTCAGACCGCTACTCAACCAGAAGGAAGGGGTCATCGTGCGCCACGACCCGCGACGCAAGGGTCAAGTGTGGGTACGCCGCCCCGACGGTGTGCTGGTCACCGCGAACGCCATCGCTGGCGTAGCGGCCAATGACCTGTCCGCGCTTCGCCGCATGGACGATGAAACCAAGGCTCGCATGTCCAAGGAGATCGACAAGGGCTTTGACGTATGCGACGCCATTGAGGCGCAGGCACACCAGGAAACGCGGCAAGCACGTCGCCAACAGGCGCGCACGGCCGCCAAGCAGAAGCCGACTGAGGCCGTTGCCGGCGACGCAATAGTGACAGCCATGGCGACTATTCCGCCGACCACACGTACCGCACAGACGCCTGCACTCGCAGTCGAAGAATGGACCTGAGGAACTCGCCATGACCAAGACAACCCATCTCGCACCGCACGTCGCCTCCCAGCTTTCACTCGAACCCGTCGAGCGCGCCCGGCGTATGCTGGTCGAGCGCTTCATCAGCCATGAACGCCTGTCACCCATCATGGATCACATTGCTTTTCTCTGCCTTCAGCCGCCGCAAACTCGGGCGAGCGGATTGGTGGTGTCTGGCAAGCCGGGCTCCGGAAAGACCATGCTGGCAACGGCCGTGCGCCGCCGCTTTCCACCCCAACCGGCAACCGAAAACATGCCTTCGACTCAGCCCGTCCTCACGATCAGCATGACCGGTGCCCGAGAAGCGAAAACGCTATACAACCGCATGCTGAGCGCGCTCGAAGTCCCGGACGCGATGAACTACGTTGGCAGTGATCGTGAGCGCATGGTGCTCAAAACCTGTGCAGCGGCCGGCGTCAGACTTCTATTGGTTGACGAGATCCAAGACATTTTGACCTCGACAGCCAGACAGCAACGCATCGCGTTAGACACGGTCAAGTTCCTCATGAACGAGCTGCACATCCCGATCGTGGCCCTCGGTACCGCCGAAGCCCCGAAAGCCATGCAGCTGGACGAGCACCTCAACGCCCGCTTTCGCTATCGGGAGTTGCCGGTATGGAAGCAGGATGCGTATCTGGTGCACTTCCTGGACGCTCTCGAGGCGAGTCTGCCTCTGGCCAAACCCTCGTTGCTGTCTTCCATGCCAATGATGGCCGCCATTTTGCGGCTGTCAGGTGGCGTATTGGATCGCATCGTGAAGACGATTTGCTATGCGGCAGCGCATGCCGTGGAGACCGGGGGCGAGTGCATTACCGTAACGCTGCTTGAAAGGGCAGACATCGAGCCGCCACTTGCCGCCATAAGAGGAAAGCCGCTGATGGACAAGGCAGCATGACAACCCCCTTGGCAATCCATGCGCGCTGGTTTGTCCCGGCTCCCGGTCCCGACGAAACGCTGGCTTCCGTCGTGGCGCGCGCCGCGGCGTTCTACGGCAGTTCTGTAAGCTCGTTATGGGCCGGACTGCATGGCAAGGATCTGCGTAATTCCGGAACTCCCGATCACCCTTCGCCAGTCGCGCTACAGCGCGTGGGGAAGGCATTGGGGGTTCCGGCAACGTCGTTGCGAGATCACCTGCTGGACGTAAGTCCACGCTGGCTAAACCAAGAGGCGCGCCGGGCATATTGCCCGGCGTGCTGGCACGAGGATCACGTCGCAGGCCGTCCGTTTGCCTATCGCCGGGCGTGGGCCGGCGTTTTGCGACACGCTGTGCCGTTCATAACCAACCGTTGGAATATGCACATGTCCTTGAAGCGGCCAACGGGGACTGGATAACGGAGCTCGTTGTCGACCAACAGGCTATCGGCGGCGTGGCCAACAGATATCCATCGGGACGGGAAGGTGAGCTACTGGAGTGGATCGATGGAATGGCCAAAGATCTCGACCGCGCGTTCTTCGGTGGCAACCCATGGCCAACCGCGTGGCGGCTAAGTCGGTCGACGGCTGAGCAACGTCTTATCGAGTCGTGCCGGCAACAATCCTTGGACAGTGATGCCCTATCGATTACCCGCGTCATGGTGACACCAGCGTTGCGTCGGTTTGTACATGCGCGCGCTGCACTCCTCGCTTCACTGAGATCGCCGCGTTGGGACGACTTTCAGAATTTGGCTGATCCCGGCGCCAGGCGAGCCGCCATTTGGCTTCTCGGGTGGCAGCTAGTGCCCGATCTGCCCGAGGAGTACTGCCCCCTGTGGCCGTCCGACCTTTAGGGTCGGGCGACCACCAGCCGAGTCAGGCTAGAAAACGAAAGCCTGTTGAGGAGAAGCCAAACCTGGCTTGCGCCGATACCCTGTTGAGTTCGGCGTAAGTTGAACCCTGGAGGCAGAATAGTTTCCGCTTCGCACCGGGGCGTTTAAAGCTCTGAATAGGGAGGATGCGCTACCCCAGCGCGTTCTGATCAGCAGATCGTCCATGCTTTGGGCTGACGGGAAGATATCCGTGGCAAGCCCCATACGAGGGGATTCAAGTGTGACACCCTCGGTCAACAGCCCAGCGCGCTCGACCCAGTCGACAAGCCGCTTTCTGGCAGTCAGGCGTGTGACAGGATGATGCGAGACCCGATCGAGTGTCGCATGCACAAAGGACCGGAAGAGGTGGCCGTCTTGTATGCCCGTCAATTCCAGCCAGCGCCGCAGATATGTGCCGCAGCGTGGCGACAAATGAACGCTGTCGCGGCATGACGTAACGTGGGTATTGAGGCGAAGAGTGCCGGAGTTGTCGTCATGGAGGACCAGGTCGGGCACCGCGATCGGCAGGGTCACCCAATAGTGGCCTTCACGGACTCCAAGAATCTCGCAAGAGCGGGCCGGGCCCTCGTAGAGCACCAACAGGATTGCCGCATCCTGCACGTGCCGCGGGTCGTCCATATCAACCATGGACAGCATGGCCTCAATTTCCTCACGAACCAGTGCTCGGCTGATGCGGGGGAGGGAGCGATAGCTATAACTGTACCTTCTCTTGAGTTTCGTCAGCGCGACGCTGGCCTCGGACGCGCCTATCGAGCGCAAGAAGCGAATTACGAAGCAGATCTTTGCGCAGATTGTCCGAGGTGTCAGACCCTGTAGCTCCAAATGCTTGACGTAAGGCCTCATGCTCTCCCCGCTAAGAGGGGAGACATTATCGGGCAACTGCGACCACATATCCGCCCATTGGGCGATAGCGAACCGCGCATTGACGAGCGACGTTTCACGCATGCTCGCCACCCAATCCTCGTGCAGGGTCACAACCGATTGGGCGAGGTCTGGCCCGTTCCATTCAGGGCGTTTGGAAAGGGTATCCGCCATTCGCAGGAGCTGACGGCGGAGCCGAAGTGTCGGTGAGGGAACGGTCATCGCAGTTTCCTTATTGAGGTCACTACATGACACTCGCCTCAAGAACCGCCCAAAGTTAGATTCAATTTTGCACGCGACCTATCCGTGCCTGGGCCATGAGTTCGTTCGAGCACCTCCTTACGCCGATCGCAAAGTTAGGACGATTTTGTAAAGAACGTGAATGTGCTATCCGCTCAAGCTTTGAGAGGGAGGCGAGTTAGCTTCCAGGTCGTGACAGGACGGGGAATGAAAGGGTGACCACTGAAGACGACCATGGATAAGAACGATGTCTACGAAATTTTGGCCTCCTGGCTATGTATGGTACCGATGGAGCAGTCGGTCTGGGCGACCACATTCGCATTGCACGGCACAGATCCTGACGGAGGCGTTGATACCGCTGATGCTGCCGTGCTCAAGACGCGTTCAATTGGCCTGACGCGGTCATTTCAGCCGGAGCCGGAAAATGAGGCAGCCCGGGCTAACTTACACATCGAACCCGATGAGTTCGCTGGCTGGTACCCGATCGCCTATCGAATGCGGCATGGGCGCAAGCCACACTACGAAGAACCCAGCGCGGAACAGATAAGGGACGCCTACGAAAGATATAACCGTGGTCTCTGTGATTACTACTAATGTCAGAACGACATCGACGTACGCAAATTGCGGCATCTTCTGGGTTGGCTGGCTCACCCACCGGGAACGCGAGAGCGACCCGGCGTTTACTCGGCGATGAACAACGAAAGGCGGTCGTCGCGTGGACTATGCTTCGGTACTGTTTGGCGCCATCAACCCCAGACCGTCGTCCCGAGGCGTCGGCAGGGCAGGTAACTTAGACAGCGCAACGCCTACGTCCGCAACAGGCCTGGGAAGAGTCAAGAACGTCTGCAGGCTCCGTTGGGCAGTCCCCCCAGTTGCCAGCGCGGGATACCGCCGGCGATGGACGAGCGTAGGCGCCTTATACGACACTCCGGGACAGAAGAGACCCCATATCGCCAGCCATGCCCAGCCTTGCTTGGATGACGCAGGAATAACAAGTCGACCATGAGTAACGACGATACCGGCACAACGCCGATAGAGATCGACAAAGTTCGGGCATCAAAGGCAGGCCATGCCTTTCATGAAGCTTGGGCCGCGCGCACTGCTCTTGAGCTCCTGCCGCCGTCAACCGACCTTACAGCGATCACGCTTGAGGGTTTCGACGAGCAGGATGAGCAGAGTTTGGGGACTGGCGCGGTCGAGATTGCCGATCTTGTCCGGTATCACGGCGCCACGGATGTTGCACGGTCGCATCGAGTCACGGTCGTCCAGTTCAAGTATTCGATCGCAAGCGCTGATACGGCAATTCGAGCTGCTGACCTGGCATCGACTCTTGGCAAGTTTGCCACGACCGATGCCGAGCTGCGGGCGACCCATGGCGATGATCATGTTCTCGCCGTGGTCCGCTATGAGTTTGCAACGAACAGGCCCATCCACGAGAACTTGGCGAAGGCGATCTCAGCGGCCGTCGCGGGTACGCAAGAAACTGGTGATATTGCCCGCCAAGCAGGGCAGATCGCACAAGCCCTGAAAGACTACCCCCATCCCGTTGCTGACCTGCTGCGGCGATTGGAATTGGTCGGCAGCAAGGGAAGCTTGACCGAGGCGGAGCGTGCGATTTCCACAACGCTCGCCGCATGGAGCGAGCCAGGGGATCCGGATGCGGAGAAACGCCTGCTCAAGCTGCGGAATCTCATCAGGATCAAGGCCGGCCCCGGTAGCGAGACGGACAAACGAGTTGATCGGGTAGCGGTTCTGGCTGAGTTGGAAGTGGAGAATGAGGATCGGCTGTATCCCACGCCTGACGCGTTTCCCGAGGTTGAGGTCGTCATTCAGCGCGACGTTCTTGGCGACATTGCAACCTTCGCCCGTGAAACCGGACTGCCTCTCGTTGTTCATGCGGCGGGAGGGATGGGCAAGACGGTCTTGATGCAAGGCCTCGCCGACCGATTGCGAGCCGATGGCCCCGTGGTGCTCTTCGATGGCTTTGGCGCCGGTCGTTGGCGGGATCCTGCCGACGGCCGGCACCTACCAGAAAGGACGCTTGTCCACCTTGCCAATCTCATGGCTGGGCAGGGCCTGTGCGACATTCTTTTGCCAGTGGCGGACGTAACGGGCTTGCTGAGGGCGTTCCGCCGACGGCTCGCCCAGTCGGTGGAAACAGCTCGGCGAACTCGCAGCGATGCATGTGTTTCACTGGTGCTCGACGCGATCGACCACGCCGGGCTTGCCGCGCGGGATACCGCGACATCATCGTTCGCACACCTTCTCATGCGCAGCATCAGCGTCGATCCGATCGATGGCGTTCGCCTCGTCGCTTCGTGCCGGACGGAGCGGCTCGCGCTGGCAACCGGCGATGCGTCCCACCGTCCTTTCGCGGTTCCGCTGTTCACTGAGGCGGAAGTACGTTCCCTCGTTGAACGGCGCGTGCCGGATGCGTCGGCCGACGAGATCGCTGCCCTGCTGACACGGTCGGGTCGTAATCCGCGCTGTCTCGATAGCTTGGTTACGACCGGACGGCCGTTTGATCCCGTGTCGTTCCCTGACGCCCCGGGAGAGCCGCACGATCTGCTCGACGCGCTGCTTCGCAAGCGTCTCACCGAAGCACGCGAAGCTGCACGCGCTCGCGGTGCAAGCGATGCGGACATTGATCTACTGTTGACAGGCATCGCTTTGCTCGCGCCCCCCGTTCCCATTGAAGAGCTTGCTGCGGCACACGGCCTGATCGCGGAGCAAGTTGAAAGCTTCGCGGCTGACCTAGCCCCCTTGCTTGAGCGAACGCCGCACGGCCTGATGTTCCGCGATGAACCGACCGAGACCCTGATCCGACAGAGCTACGGTGCGAGCCAAGCCGGTCGAGATCGCGTTATCGCCGCTCTCCAAGAACGCCAGCTCACTTCAAACTATGCAGCCCGGGCACTACCTGGGTTGCTCACCTCGCTACGCGATGCCGATCAGCTCATCCAGCTGGCCTATGATCTGCGTGTTCCCCGAGGCGCTTCACAGGTAAGCGCACGCGACATCCGTCTAGCGCGGATCACCGCCGCAATAGCATTGGCGGGACAGTCGAACCGGCGCGACGATCTTCTGCGCCTGCTGCTGGAAGCGTCGCTCGTTGCGGCGGGCCATGAGCGATCCGACCGCTTCCTCTACGAGCACCCTGATCTTGCCGCCGTGGCAGGCGACCCCGAAGCTTTACGACGGCTTTCCGCGACCCATGTTGGCTGGCCTGGGGGGAAACATGCCGCGCTTGCACTTGCGAACGTGTTCGCTGGCGACCGCGACGAGGCCCGTCGCCACGCTCGGCGATCCATCGATTGGCACAATTGGGCTGCGCAAGCCAAACGCAGTGCGCGCTTTAGCGAATCGAGCACCTCAAGGCAGTGGGACGATATTGGCTTCGCCTATGTCGAGATGCTGGCGGGCAACGACGTGCGCGTTGCGGAGTTCTTCGCCCGTCGAGACGACGGTGTGGCCTTTGCCAAGTTTTATGACCTGTTCGATCTTCTGGATCGGCACCAGCATTCGGCGCATCCGCCCAAGACGTGCGTCGTAACGCGGCTGTTACGTTGCCGACTGCCCTCTCGCGCACTCTACGCCGCCGCGCTTCCATTCGTCGGCCATGATCCATCCCAAGCCAGAAGACTTGTCGCGGCACTTGCTGCGGCAGCTTCTGTGGATGGCAAAAGCGAAGGCTTGGCGATAGCCAGCGTGCTGGCGTCGGCGCTCGCGATTGAGCTTGGCATGGAGAGAGAGGCGGCAACCATCCTGGCTGGAGCTGCACTTACACCGCCAAGCGTCTATGACTATTCCAGTCAGTTTCCGGGCGACCGCGCGATCCATGTGACCGTGCTGGCCGCCGGTGTTCGAGCTGCCTTGAGCCGGAAGCGCGCCGCTTTGATCGACGTAGTGCCGACGGAATTCATCGAACTGGTGCCTGCGGGCGCCCGGTCGCGGGGCGCGGCGACCTTCAGCCGGGTACTTAACCAGAAGTTGGCCGCTCCAACGTTCGATGGCACTCGGCGCCGACGGAAGCGGCGTGGCGGACTCGATGAGGAGAAGCGATCGGACTATTCGCGCACGCTTAGCAGTCGGATACAGCCGATGCTGAACTATGCGCAGGATGTCGCCGACATCATTCGCCCGCCCCATGGAAAGACGCGGGACGAGATGGTGGCCGCAGCATTTGATCGGCTTGTCCGTGATGTTGAGAAATCATCCGGCTATCCGTATCGGGACGGAAAGGCGTATCTCGGGCGGAACGGTTTCCGAGTGATTTTCGATCTTGCCGATGCGTTGGGTGCGCTCAATGCCACCCTTGCGAAGCGCATGGTCGAGTGGGCAGCGAGTGCGCTAGGTCTATTCACGCCGGAGCTGACCAATGTGGTTGCTCGACTGTCATGCGCCCCCCAATGCCATGATGCTGCGCTCCTCCTTGCCGGCCATGTCGAGAGCAGGATCCAGCTCGATACCGATGTCGGATCCAGAATCTCATCCTACGGTGGTCTCGCTCGCGCAGTCTGGCGGGTAAGTACTGAAGAGGCCGCAGCCTATTTTCGCCGTGCGCTCGATCTTGCCGAGGCCATTGGGTCGGATGACTTCGATCGTACCAACCACTTGCTGGAGCTGACTGGCCGCTATTCGGGTCCCGAACTACCGCCGGCGGCGGCGCATACCTTGGCGCGTATCCTCGAGCTGAATCAGAACGAGGATGGCAAATTCCCATGGACTGAATATGCGAAAACGATGGTGCCGATCGCTGGGCGGGCGATGCTGGCTACGCTGGCACGGCTGGACGATCGTGACGCTGCGTGGCTCGGGCTGTCACTCGGCCCTGCATTGACTGTCCTCGTTCGTGATTCGAAGCTTTCTGCCGAAGCCGCCGCCGCTCTGTTTGGTTTGGCTGCGCCGGTCGAAACCTGGACGTGGCGTGTCTCGGACTTCGCGTCAGAGATCATTAGCCGCCTGCCTCAAGAACGACGGGAATGGTTCTTCGATCTCCTGCTGGTCGAGATCGATCGCGAGGATCAACTGTGTCCCACTCGGGAGACGATCGAACGGCTACAAGACCTCGCTCAGCGCAGTCTTCCTGCCGCCTCCCAAGCTCGAACACGCATCGAGGGCCTTCTCGCTCGCCTTGGACCCACATCGGTATCGCCAACGGTCATGTCTCCGTCGACCGTGGCGGAGCCACCACCCGTCTTTCCGGTGGACCTCACGGACTCGGACGACATTGACCGTCAGATCCTCAGCGAGGAGATTGACCAGTCGGGGCGACACTGGCCGGTCCGGACACTGATCGATCTGGCCAAGCGAGCCAATTCTCCCGCCGAGCGCCTCGGGTTCGTTCGTGCGGTCGTTGAGTCAACGGCGGCCACGCTTGCCGACAAGATTCATGCGCTGGACGGCTACTTGGGAGAGTGGGGTAGGTCGTCGGCCGCGATGCGCGATGCGCTGCCGGACCTGGGGCTGCGCCTGGCAACCAAGCACGCTGCCGAACTCGCCAATTCAAGCACCGATGCGTGGGGCGCCTGGCGAGGGCTGGAGCAACATTTTCATGCCGACCGCGCCATCCTTGTCGAGCACGTCGTTGCAGCGCTCCGGAGCACCGCGGACACCCTGGGTGGTAATGCCTGGCTCGCACTTGCCGCGAAACTGGCATCCGATGTCAGTGATAGCGCCATGGCGGAGGGCCTTGAACGGTTTTTGGCGGCCACCGATGAAAAGCTGCCGCCCGAAGTTGGGGACGGACCGTGGGACGCTCGTTTTACGGTTCCGTCCGACGAGGCCACCTTCGTGGCAGGGCTGGTGTGGGCGAGGCTTGGCCATCCCGTCGCAGCCATGCGCTGGCGCGCGGCCCATGTGGTGCGACGATTGGTGGCGGCCAGACGGTCCGATGTCATTGAACGACTGATCGAGCGCTTTGGGTCTGCGTCGAGCCTGCCTTTCGGCGATGCGAAGCTGCCTTTCTACGCCATGCATGCGCAGCTCTGGCTGTTGATAGCGCTCGCGCGCGGAGCGAAAGACGCCGCTCACGCATTCGTACCTCATCGCGCGTTCTTTGAGCGAATCGCTTTTTCCGCTGAGTTCCCGCACGTCATCATGCGTGCTTTCGCGATAGACATACTTCGCGACCTTGCGCGCTCCCTGCCACCTGAGGAGCACGAAGCGCTTATCGCCAAGCTCGACCTCGCAAACCAGTCACCCTTCCCATCGGCTCCACGAGCTGATTATCGCGAGTTCCGGTATGCCTCCCGGCCAGAGGCCTCGCCACAACCAGACGACGGTTTCCACCTCGACTACGACTTCAACAAATATCAGCTTGAGCGCTTGTGCCGCGTCTTCGCTTGCCCAGGCTGGGAGGTGGAAGACCGCATCAGCGCGTGGGTGCGGCGCTGGGACGCAACCGTCCGAGGAATGCACGACTGCCCACGTAGCAAGAGCGATGACACCTCTTGGTCGTCGGGATACATTCCGAACCGCGATCGGTACGGGGGGTATCTCGGATGGCATGCACTCATGCTGGTTGCTGGTGAGTTGCTGGCGACACGGGTGGTTGTCGGCGAGGACTGGCGCGGCGATGCCTGGGCCGCGTTCCTGAGGGAATACACGCTGTCAAGAAACGACGGTCTCTGGCTTGCCGATATCACCGATCCATTTCCGCTCGACCTCACCAAGGCGGCGGACATGCCTATGCCAGAGAGCGGTGAGAGAAGCACCGTCCACGAAGACCGCCATCTGCTGGCACCGTTGCTCGGCTTACGGGACGGCCAGTGGGCGACGGATGGGCTTCCGGTGGCAGGACGTTGGTCGATCGGGCGAGACACAACGGTCACGCTTCAAAGCGTACTGGCGAATGCCAGTGACGCACGCGCGGTGGTTATGGCCGTGCTGTCGGCTGAACCATTCTTTCGATGGTTGCCTGACGACGAAGAGGAGATTGCCCGTCATTTCGGCGGCGACGGTCACACGGTTCAGCCATGGGTCGCAAAGACACCGAACCCCGAGCGCCAGCTCGATCGGCATGATCCTTATGGTGCCGACACTGCACTCGACAGGCCTTTCCCATCCGATTGGACGCGCGACCTGTTGGGTACAGTGGCGGATGATGAAGTGATCCGCCGCTGGTCAATCGACGGGAGAGCAGCCTATCGGGCCGAAGCCTGGGGTGCTGAGGGCGGACGGGGTGAGTATGCCTGGAGCGAGACGGGATACCGCTTGTTCGTCAGTCGCGACACATTACTTACCCTGCTCAAGGTATCCGAGCGCAGTCTTGTCGTCGCACTCACCCTCCAGAAATACCATAGCGGCAAGTCGAGCGGACGCGCCGGGGACACCGGCGGATTTACCCATCAGTCGCTGGTGGTTGTCGTCGATGAACGCGGCCAGATTTGGTCGCCACGAGGCCTTTCTCGACAAGCCAAAGAAGCTCTTGCGACACTCGATCCCGATCGGCGGCGCGATTTCTATCCGCGGTTCCGCGCGATCGCAGGCCTGCCCGATGAATGGCTATCTCGGCGCAACGATCCACCGATGAGCGAGGAGCAGGTTCGAATAATCATCGAACGTCTATCGTCCGAATAAGGAGATACCTCACTCCTCACTCGAACCCGCCCGGACAGGGCGGTTTTTTCGTAGGTGGACATCCGGTTTGGAGACGTCGGCGCGCGGGGCCTGCTTTCGTTCTTCGACCCGCGCTCTTCGGGAGGTGGGCTTTCATGGGCGTCGGGTGCGGCGCGTTAATGCTTCGGGCGTGCGGCGCGAGCGATCACCGCGCAAACGCATATCGCAGAACTCGATACCGATCGGCGATAGATTACCTAGCGCTGCGTGAAACGGCTTGATGCGATCCAAAATTCTGGCGCCTCGATCGGCGAAGATCTTCAGGTCGAAGAACTCGCTGATATTGTCCCGATAGAGCGCCACCGCCTCGCAGTATTGACCCAATAGCTCCATGAGATCGGCCAAGCGTGCCTTGAATAAGTCAGGATGAGCAGTGTTTGCGTTGATCTCTTGATTCAACACCGCACGGAGGCTGGTAGTGCCCGGCACACCGCTGCCCACGACCGGTAACGGTGACTGAAGCACTTCCTGCATGTCGCCGTAAAGAGCATGGAGCCACCGTACGTGCTGGTCGGCCAGCTGCCGCTCCCGATCACGTTGCAGTAATTCGTGTTGCAAGCGCAGCGTCCACACCACGGCAATGAGAGCTAGAAAGCTCAGTAGTGGCCCCGCAACCCCCCCAACATAGGTGCCAAAATTCGCCCAGTCGGCGGAATGACTGGATAGCGTCGATGCAAACCCACCAAGCCAAAGGTAGGCTCCGATCGTGCCCACAAGGACTGCCAGGCCAAGCAGCGCAAAGGCAATGATTGCCACGGTACATCCCTCCTGGTTAAGTTGCGTCAATATAGCGACAACTCATTGCTTTTGTTACGTATTTACATCGACCGCTCGGAGATAATAAGTGCGCGATCATGGACTACAAATGAGGCTGAGTATTCTTCGACAAGACGCGGAGAATGGTCTGCTCGCAGCGCTTCATGCGCATGGACGGGAAGCCCAGATAGAGCGCGAAGACGAGGAGGGCGATGGCCAGCTGGTAATCGCCGCAACGCGGCAAGACGTTACGCGTCGCGCCGCACTGCTCTATTGTCCGGCCCGACGCGAAGGGCGTTCGTCGTGGAGGCCATCCAGCCGGGCAGGGGCTATCAGGGTGGCACATTGTCACTACTGGTGGGCCTCAGTTGTTTCCGCTTGCAGCAGAAATGAAATCGTTTGCGTCTATCGGCCAGCCCAGTTGGTCCCGGAAATGGTGGTAGGCAAGATCCTCCAGCGTGAGCGCATGACCGATCGGTAGCGGCAAGGTTTTAAACGTTAGCGACCAGGTTGGTGCCCATGATTTGCACCGGATGGCGGTAAGCATCCGATGGCGGAAGGCCGCGCGCTCCTGGCCCGGAAAATCACTGCCGGCGGCCTCGAACCAGGCCTGACACTCAAATTTTTTGGCAGCTACGACGATTGTCCTGGAAATGCGTTGTGTCTCGTGCTGTTGCATGACTCGGCCTCCCAATCAACCAACCACAGAGAACACCTGGGCTGGATCAGAGGCTGAGAAATCTCATGGCGAGCGATTGAGCGGCTGCTTCTTGGTTCCGTGGTGACATCAATGGAGCGAATGACGCCAATAGAGAGCAAGTGCCATCTATAAAGAGCGCCGACAGGGGCGGCGTTTGGTCGTGTTTTTCATCATATTCTATAATTTTACATAATATACATTATGCGAAATTACAGAAGGTGCGCCGGCGCCCTCTGGCTGATCTCCCCCGAGGGCTTCCGGGAGCTGGGACGATCTGGCGCGAC
>Ga0157371_10002153_pt1 | contig 19198 bp, 17 predicted proteins | sample C45metaG_FD_113462 | JGI IMG/M metagenome (GOLD analysis project Ga0157371, IMG submission 113462) | Corn rhizosphere microbial communities from Kellogg Biological Station, Michigan, USA - C4-5 metaG | ecosystem: Host-associated > Plants > Roots > Rhizosphere > Soil | place: USA: Michigan...
AACCAATGCAGTTGAGGCGACCTCCAAACCAGACACCGTTAATCTGAATCAGGACGCATCGATCCAGATGGTTTTCAACTCGGTGTATTGATCATGAGCCCAAATGGACTTGTCTCGGCCACCGAAGCCAGACTCCTTGTACCCGCCGAAAGGTGTGGACGCATCGCCTTCGCCGAAGCAGTTGACGGTCACGATTCCTGCACGAATGCCGCGCGAAAGCTTCAATGCATTGCGCAGGTTACCGGTGTACGCGGAAGCCGCTAATCCATAGGCCGTGTCGTTAGCTAAATCGATAGCCTCATCCACAGTATTGAACGTAGTTACGCTCAGGACGGGGCCGAAGATTTCTTCCTGGAACAACCGGCTATCACGCCCTACTCCATCAACGATGGTGGGTTCCACAAAGATATTTTGCGTAGTATTCCCGCCCACCAGCACGTCAAGTTTTTCGGCTTTGGCGTGTTCGATATAAGAGCGCACTTTTTCAAAGTGAGCTGTGCTGATCATCGAGCCCAGGCGATTTTCAGGGTCGAGCGGATCCCCCATTTGCCAATCACCCAGGTGAACCTGGATACGCTTCAAAAGATCGTCCTTGATATCGCTATGAACGATCAAGCGAGAGGATGCAGAGCAGTTTTCACCCATGTTCCAGAAGGCGCCATTCACCACGTGCTGCGCGACGAGATCAATGTCCTCGACATCGTCCATCACAACTGCAGGATTCTTGCCTCCGCACTCCAGAACGATGCGCTTCAGGTTTGACTCACTGGAATATTTTAAGAATAGCCGGCCAGTGTCAGTAGAGCCTGTAAAGCTGACCATTGCGACATCCGCGTGCCGGCCTAACGGCTCACCGGACTCTTTGCCACTACCAGGCACCACGCTGAATACGCCCGCAGGGATACCCGCTTGATAAGCCAATTCAGCAACGCGCAGCGTGCTCAACGTAGTTTCCTTGGCTGGTTTAACCACGATCGAACAACCTGCAGCCAGGGATGGGCCAATTTTCCAGGCAAGCATTAGGAGCGGGAAGTTCCACGGTAAAACGAGACCGACGACTCCGATGGGCTCGCGGACGACCATCGTCACTGCTCCAGAACCAACTGGCGCGGTCGAATCGTAAATTTTATCGATGAGTTCCGCATGCCAACGCAGCGTATGAATTGTTTCGGGAACATCAATGTTCTGGCATTCACGAATAGGCTTGCCGCTATCCAGGCTTTCGAGTACCGCCAATTCGTGCGAATTGTCTTCGAGCAGTTGAGCGAAACGCAGCAGTACAGACTTGCGTGCAGAAGGCGAGAGCGAATGCCAACGGGCGTCCTCAAATGCCTCTTTGGCTGCTGCCACAGCGTCGTCTACATCCCGAGAGTCGCAGGCAGCGATTTTAGCTAGAACGTCACCCGTGGCCGGGTTGGTCGTAGTGAACGTTTTGCCCGATATCGCATCACGGAACTTTCCGTTGATAAATGCCTGATTGCGCAACTCAAGCTTACCTGCAAGTTCGCGATATGCCTCTTTACTAAGAAGATCTGCCATTTCAAGCCTCCCCAATGATTTGGGTTACGTTTTGTTTGAGGGTTCGAATAATTTCTTTCAGTTGTTGCTTCTCGGACTCCTCCAATGGTTGCAATGGAGCCCGAACACCACCGGGATGTAATCCGCTTAATTCACTGCCATGCTTGATGGATTGAACGAACCTTCCGCCTTCGAGAAAAAACATCAATGGAAGCATTGCCGACATGATGCGGCGTCCTTTAGCGAAGTCTTTTTCTATGACACAGGCTTCGTAGAGCGCAACATGTTCGCGGGGGATGAAGTTCGAACCCGCGCAAACCCAGCTGCGAGCCCCCCAAGCAAAAAACTCCAAAGCTTGATCATCCCAACCACAAGATACTTGTATTGACGGATGCGATTGAGCCAGACGATGAAGACGATTCATCTCGCCTGAACTTTCCTTGATAGCGACGATATTTTTGCAGTGTGCAATCGCGTCGAAGAACTCTTCGTCCATCGCAACGCCCATCCGGGCCGGGTAGTTGTAAAGCATGATCGGAAGTCCAGCTGCTCTGTCCACTGCCAGGACATGAGCGCCAATTTCTTTTTGAGTGGGCAGCGCGTAAGGAGGAGAACCTACCAGGAGCGCATCTGCCTCAAGCTCCTTCGCCCTCTCGGCAAAGTAGACAGAGTCTTCAGTTCGAATCCCCCCGGTACCCACAACGAGCGGCAATCGACCGTTGATAATATCTTTTGCACGCGCAGCAATCTTTACACGCTCAGCTGCCGTGTGAGCGTAATACTCACCGGTCGACCCACCAACAACAATGCCATGAACCTTGGACTCGATCAGGTATTCAATAACCTCGCCAAAGGCCGAATAATTAATTTGGCCATCCGAAGACAACGGAGTGATGGCAGGCGTAAAAATACCGTCGAAGTTCAAAATATTGTCTCCAGTATTCTAGGTAAATCAAGGGTTAAATATTTGTTAACTTAGTGATGTGGCTGGTTGGGTCTAGCAATCAAGTTTCTGCGCAACACGGCTATAGCACTGGACGTTTCATGAGGTTTTCATTTAGACAAAATGAAAACCTCATGCCCTGTTTAACGTGCAGCCAAAGGCCGACTATTTCGATTAAGTAATCCACGGCTAACGCGATCTAAAAGTAGCGCAACAGCTACGATGGCGAGTCCCGCTCGCAGACCGAGCCCCATTTCCATACGAGTGAGTCCTCGAGTGACCTCGGCGCCCAAGCCGCCTCCTCCTACCAACCCAGCAAGAACCACCATTGCAAGCGATAACAAGATGCATTGATTCAGCCCCACCAGAAGCGTAGGTGTGGCCAGAGGAATCTCGATCTTGAAAAGAATCGAGCGTTTTGTGGCACCCATGGCATTTCCCAACTCGACCATTTCCTTTGGTACCTGGTTAAGCGCCAGTGTGGTCAACCGCAGCATGGGAGGAATCCCATACACCACGGTGGCGATGATTGCGGGGACACGGCCGAGGCTGAAAATCATTACCGCAGGAATGAGATAGACCCACGGTGGAACAGTCTGCATTACGTCGAGCACCGGTCGCACTGCGGCGTCGAATCGCTTCACCCGTGAGGCGAGGATGCCAAGCGGAAACGCAATAGACACTGATATCAGTACGGCCACCGAGACCAGCGCAATGGTTTGCATGGAAGCAATCCAAAGTCCGGAGATCAAGCAATATCCCAGCATCACTGCCGCCAACACAGCGACACGCACTCGAACGATCAGCGCAACAGTGATAGCGACGATGGCGATCACCGCTAACGGCGGTAGGGCCAACAGTGCACCTTCAATCGCACGCAGACTTATTTCAACCACCACACTTATGGCTTTAGAGACACCGTGAAGATTGGTGTTGAACCAATCAACGAAAGGGGCAATATATTTTCCAGGGGAAAACTGGATTTCTGGTGCGCTCATGGTCGTTTCCCCTCATACGCAGCCGCGGCGCTCTGTGCCAAACGGTCGAGAACCATGGTGAGAATAACGATTGCGATAGCACCGTTAATTGATTTGGCGATATCGAGAGTGCGAATCGCGCCATATATAGTCTCACCCAAGCCACCAGAGCCGACGATGCCAGCAATGACTACCATGCCGAAAGCCATCATGAGGCTTTGATTGATGCCAGCCATGATGCTTGGCATTGCGAAGGGCAGACGTATCTTCAAGAACATCTGCCAGCCAGTGACGCCACTAGCATTGCCAAGTTCGATGAACTCATTCGGCGTCATGCGAATGCCGAGCGATGTCAGGCGAAACGCCGGCGGCAACGCCACGATAAATGTCGCGATCAGCGCCGTGCCTGTGCCATAGCCTAAAAGCGCAATGGCAGGTAGCAAGTAAATGTAGGGCGGCATGGTCTGAATCATGTCGAGCGTGGGCTCGACCATGCGATCCAACACCGGAAGCAACCCGGCTACCACACCCAGTGGAATGGCTACCAGCAGAGCCATCAACGTCGCTGCGACGACCAGTGCCAGAGTGCTCATAGTTTCTGGCCACAAGCCGATAAATGCGCAGAAAAGCATTCCAATCAAAGCAGCAACGGCGAAGCGTGGCCCGGCGAGACGCCACCCCAGCAAAGCGATAAGCATTGCAACAACGTAATATGGCGGGAGGTTGAATAGCCACAGAAGGCTTTCGTAAATACCTTTCAGAACGTCATTTACTGCATCGAAGAGTCCCGAACCATTGTCGGAAAGCCATTCAAGTCCCGCGTCGACGGTCGAGTCAAAGCTGCCAGGGAAATTTTCGACATTCATGAAGACACCTCCGCCAGCGCCTGATCAACCGGGTGTGCATATTCGTTAGCAGTCCCTTGTACGCCTCTTAGCAAATCGCGCATGGTGATCACCCCTGTGATGACACCCGCGTCCATCACGGCGATCGCGTCGCGATCATTTGCTACCGCAAGGCCGATGATGTGATCAAGGTCGGCGTCTGGAGGCGTGGTTGGCAGTCGACTTACATCAACGTTGGGGTGCGCCGCCTTGTAGAGCGCAACCGGCGTCATCACCGAATTGGCTTTGACGAGGTGGAGCCTCGATATACCCGCGACGAACTCTGCTACGTAATCATCGGCCGGATTTAGAACTATTTCCTCGGCGGTTCCCACCTGGATGATCATTCCGTCTTTCATGATCGCGATGCGATCTCCTAGCCGGATCGCCTCGTCCAGGTCGTGAGTAATGAAGACGGCTGACTTGCCCAGTTCCTTTGTAAGCTGGCGGAATTCGTCCTGCAACTGACGCCGTATTAATGGGTCAAGTGCGCTGAAAGGCTCGTCCATGAGGATAATTTCCGGATCTGCAGCAAGCGCGCGTGCCAGGCCCACCCGCTGCTGCATTCCCCCGGATAGTTCGTCCGGGTAACGCTTAGTCCAGTCGGCCAGGCCAACCTTGGTCAATGCCGCCTCAGCGACCTTCAACCGCTCGGCTTTTGGAACTCCCTGTACTTCCAATCCGAACGCAGTGTTTTCAAGCACAGTACGATGCGGCAACAGTGCCACACTCTGAAACACCATCCCAATCTGCCTTGCCCGTACCGCACGTAATTCGGCGGCGTTGAGCGACGACAGTTCACGGCCCTTGACCAGCACCTTGCCCGAGCTTGGCGTGATCAGTTTGTTAAGCAATCGGATCAGTGTCGATTTACCGCTGCCGGACAGGCCCATGATGCAAAAAATCTCACCACGGCGAACCTCTAGGTTGACGTCAGACACACCTACGACGCAGCTATAGTCTTGAAGAATCTGCTTTTTTGTCAGCCCTCTTTCGACAACGGCTTTCATTGCTTCAGCCGAGTTCTCGCCGAAAATCTTCCAGACTGACTCGCAGCTCACCAACACATTATTTACGTCTAAACTTGTAGTAGCCATAGCAAATCCTATCGAACCTTTTTATAAAATATTGTTCGTTAAAGTTCGGCAGCTAAATAAATACCGGTCTTAATTTTTTTTGTTATTTTCCCAGCGCTGGATCAAATCGCCATTCTTGGCAATCCAGATTTTAACTGCTTCATCCACCGATTTTCCGTCCTTTATATCGCCGTTGATTGCCTTAATATCGGTAATCGGAACAAAAATACTGGCAATCACTTCTCTGGCACGTGGGTGCTTCTCAGAAAAGCCTTTCTGACCAATCCAGTAATAGGTTTGCGATGGGGGATAGATTCCCTTTGAGTCAGCCAAATACTTGAGGTCAAATTTCTGAGTCATCCAAGATGGATCCCACATGGTGACAGCGACCCACTCCTTGCGATCCACTGCTGATTTCAGTGCCGCCGTCATGGCTGCGGTACTGCCTTCAACCAGTTGAAGTTTTACGCCATAGGCTTTTATGGCTTCGCTGGTACTACGCATCAGGCCAGCACCAGGCTCAATACCAATAACCTTATCGCCGAATTTGGCGGAGCTCTCATTCAACTGCTCGATCGTATCAATGGTTACATATTTGGGAACCGCAATCCCCTGATACAAACCGTCGGAAACAGGTGAAATTTTTTCGTAACGATTCTTACCACGATCCCAATAGTCTTGAGCAAGATAGTTCACTGGGGAAACTAACATTTCGATGTCACCTTTACCCAGCGCTGCGAAGGCTATCCCCCACTCGGAAAATTCAGTGAGCTTGACCGTGTAACCCTGATCCTCCAAAACCTTTTTGGTGATAAGTGAAGTCGGCGACAAATCCTCCCAAGCCATGGTACCCATCGTGATGGTCTTCTCTTCTGCCTGTGCTGGCAAAACAGTTCCCATCACCATCAGCAAAGCGAACACCGCTTTCCAAATCGTTTTCATGGTATTTCCCCTACAGAGGTTAAGTGGTCGCCTTTTCTCGGGCGACATTGCGTTCGTGATTTTTAAACTTCTTTTCCAACACGCAATTCTTGCCAACGGATATCCGAGTTATCGCCCTGCCAAGTGTTTGGCGCTGGCGGTACACGATTAGGCTTTGGGCTTTAAAACCTGGCGTTCTTGCGATCCCGTAGGGAACCGGCTCTAGGTTTTGCGCATATTCAGCTCCCTTTAAAAGATCACTCATGGTCGAGCTCCTTAATGGAAGTGTAGTTAGCTTACCCAACGTCCAAGGGACTTATTCTCGCCCTGCACGCCATTCACGGAGCCTTAAGTCAGCCTTCGCACCGATACTAAGAAACGGCTGAGGCGGCAGATTTTTCGGTGCGTCATAGCTGGAGAAAATCTCAACCAACTCAGATTTCATTCCCAGGGCCGCTTCTGCAGCAGCGATACCGGCGGCTGTAGACTTCGACGCACCTAAACCGTTGCACGCGCAAGCCGCAAACAGGCCTTGTTCAATCTCCCCGAATATCGGCACGCTGTTCCAGGTCAACGCCATAGGCCCGCCCCATCGATACTGCATTTTCAGCCCTACAAGGTCAGGAAAACGATCGGCGAACTTACGGTCATGCACCCGACCGGCGCTTTGCACATGACCATCGTTGATCTCCAACCCCGCGTGATATGAATAACGTGAGCGAATCAAGATCCGGTCACCCTCAGCACCACTCACACGGCGCACTGTAGTTCCCATCGGTAAGGCGGGTGTCGCTGCCCAGTCGCGTTTACCGCCGAGACGTTTCGAATCGAAAGGTTCAGTCATGGAAGCATAGGTGAAGACATGCAACATCTGCCCGCGAAACAAGCCAAAGCTCTGGGCATGACCATTATTTGCCAGGATGACTCGCTTGGCCGTGACCGAACCTGCGGAGGTCTTCAGCAACCAATGACCAGACTGCTTCTCGAAGGACTGTACCGGGGAGTTCTCGTACAACGTCACTGGGCTTCTCAGGCAATCTGCAACAGCACGAATATAAGCCGCGGGTTGCACCATCACCGTCCCAGGCATGTATAGCCCGGAGGTGTAGATACGGCTGCCGGTCACGTCATAAATGCCCTTCGCGTCGAGGATGTGATGGGACTCACCCAAACCCTGCAGCTGGCGCGCATAGGTAACGATGTGTGCATCGCCCTTTTGGCTAATCGCTACGCTGTAGCGGCCACAGGGATCAATGATTTCACGCCCCCAACCGTTTTCTTCCGCCATGTCCGTAGCCAAGCTAATAGCAGTTCGATAGAGCTTGATATCCCGCCGAGCACGTTCTGTTGATGTGCCACCGAAATCTTCTGAGCTGACTTCATGGGGCAAATCAATAATGAACCCTGAGTTACGCCCCGTGGCGCCCTCTCCGACAACACCCGCCTCCAAGACGGCAACTCGCAATGTCGGATCGAGCTGAGATAGCCGTCGCGCTGCAGAGAGACCAGCGAAGCCAGCGCCAATGATTGCAACATCAGCAATTACAGCGCCATGAAGCGATGCGGTCGGTGCCCGTAGAGGAAGCATTTCAACCCAAGCTGAACGACTGCCGTTCTTTGGGAATTTGGTGGCTACGTACATGACTTCTACTCCCAAGTCGTCAGGCGAGGTCAGATTCGAGAGCAATCAGTGGATCAAGGGCAGCCTTGAGCGCATCTATTTTGTCAGCAGATAGACGTGCCAATGGTCGACGAGGATTTCCAGCTCCGTAGCCCGTGATCTCGGAGCCTGCATAGACTGATTGAACATAGTCACCCTGCCAGATCAACGACATGACTGGTTCGAGCGAGCGCCAGATCTCCCGAGCACGACCCCAATCCTGTTCCAGGGCGGCATTGACCACAGCTACGCAAGAACGGGGGGCCATGTTCGCCCCACCCCAAATCAAGCCTGCAGCACCGGCAAAAAGAGCGTATGGCACCAGCGGATCGGCGCCATTCATCGTCGGCAAACCCGTACGGATCAGCGATGCCTGCGCCGCAAGATCACCACTGCTGTCTTTGACCGATACAAAGTTTGGAATTTCGCTCAATTGGCGGAACAGAGAAGGCGTGACTTCTACGCCGACAGCCTGAGGGACGTTGTAGCCGATGATTGGCAGCCCGGCTTCAGACACAGTGGAATAGAAGTCGATGATCCCTTGGTCATCAGTTGGACCTTCGAAAAACGGAGGTAGCACCATGACGCCATTTGCCCCGCATTCGGCTGCATGACGGGTACGTTCCACTACTTCATCTGCAAGCAAGGCAGAAGTTTGCACAATTACTCGAGCGCGGCCACTGATAACTTTGGAACCAAAGGCCACGAGTTGCTTGGACTCTTCTTTGCTCAAGTAAACATGCATGCCCGTGCCGGAGCTCAGGACAAACCCATGTACGCCAGCGGAAATGTAGCGCTCAATCAAACTTTCAAAACGCGGGTAATCAATTTTTCCCTGCGCATCAAATGGAGTCGTGATTGCCAGATTGACACCGGAAAAAGCGAATGCGGACATCGATTCAAACCTCACTTGTTCTTTTCTGGAAAGTCCAGCCAGAAAGCTCTCAGCTGGAAGTAATGATTCGCATACACCAAGCAAATTATCGCTGCACCTGCAACCAAATAGCTTGGTATAAATTTATTCGGATACTTTTTCACACAGCCAAGCGTCGGCGACATTTGCAAAATCAAATGCGAGTTTCTACCTTCCGCTTGTTAAGCGCTCAAATGGCAGATTTATCTTTTCTATTCCACGAGAGTTCACGACAACAACAGGTACGAGAACCCCTCTGGAATAACAACTAAATAATCAGGAAATAAACTTCATCCAATCACCTTGAAACATTCATTTCGTATTCACTTTTCATGGTGAAAGAATAATGACAAGCGAGATTGGAACATAGCGACTTATACGCCGGTCAATTGATGAGCTGACCTCATGCATTTGAGTCGTCGGGATCCTGCCGCAGTCCGCTTCCGAACTGTTCTTCGAGCCAGTCGCGCAGCTTGCAGCAGCTGGGATCACGGGCTTTGTCCTCATTGAAATTCAAATAATGAAGGGTTTCTCTATGCACCAGTTTTTCTCTGACTGGTCGGATCAGGAGTCCTTTTTCGACCAGGGGAGCGACAAGGTAATGCCACCCTAAAGCAACACCTTGGTGGGCCAATGCGAGCTGAATGAGAACGTTGTAGTCGTTAGCATTAAAGAAATGCGGAGCATGACTGGGTCGAGCTTTGAGATCGATATCGTGATGAGCAAACCAAACGCTCCAATCCACATGTTCAGCCACCTGTGAACGGCCAAAGGGACTGAGGTTCAGCAATGCTCCATCTCGAAGATCTTGAATGGATTGCAGCTCTGGATGCTGCTCCAGATATTGAGGCGTGCAGACCGGATAAATGACGTCGCATACCAGTGGCTGGCTGTGATAACCGTCGTGGCTTTTCATCATTTTGCAAATGATGAAATCTGGATGAACACCGCTCTCCATAGATAGAAAGTTTTGGGTAACGACTAGGTTTAGATCGATCTCTGGGTAGGATTCGAAGAAAGAAGGTAATCGGGGTCCAAGCCAAAAATTGGTGAACGCAGGCGAGCAGCACAGGGTTACCACATGCTTAGAAGTGGTATTACTGCGCATTCGCTCAGCAGCTTGAGCGATGCTGGTAAATGAAAGCTGAACCACGTCATAGAAATTAGAACCCGCATCCGTGAGCTTTACCGCCCGGCCTGCCCGGTCGAAAAGCTCCGTTCCGAGATGATCCTCTAGCTCACGTATTTGGCGGCTGATAGCACCTTGGGTAACGCAAAGAGCCTCAGCAGCGCGCGTAAAGTTTTGATACCTGGCCGCCGCTACGAAGGCTTTGACGGCACGTAGGGATGGCATCTTGATCAGCGTTTGATCAGGTTCATTTTGCTTAATCATTACTGTAGATCATCACTAGCCCCTTTAAAAAATCGATTCTTCCCGCCACGGGCCTCGCTCTAGACTGATTACAAGCCCCAGCGATCCAGGGGGAGGCTCTCCAGCAAAAGATTATCTGAATTGGCTGCGGCGTAATAGCCCTTGCGAGCCAATGGAACATCTGTAATCAGTTCTCTCCGAACGGCTACGGTCGATGCAAAAAGCCCCAATTTTAGATTTGAGAGTGCACATAAAAATGCAGAAATACACTGCCGTATTAGACCTTATCAAACAACGTAAACCCCAGCATGGGTTGCCGGGCGCTACCTATGCCGACCCGGAAGTTTATCGCCAAGACTTAGAACAGATTTGGCATAAGGAGTGGATTTTCGCGGGTCATACCTTCGAGCTGGAAAAGCCGGGACAGTATTTGACACTGCAAATCGGCGATTTCCCGGTCGCCGTGGTGCGAGGGAAAGACGGCAACATTCGTGCGTTCCATAACGCGTGCCGCCATCGTGGATCAAAGGTCTGTACCGAGGATAAGGGAAAGGTGGCAAAACTTGTGTGCCCCTACCACAAATGGACATTCGAGTTAGACGGGAAGCTACTGTACGCCGGCAACATGGGCCCCGACTTCAACACAGCGGACCACGACCTGTTGCCCGCTCATTGCGAGGTGGTGCATAGCTACATTTACGTCTGTGTGGCAAAGCTTGCACCTGATTTCGAAAAATTCCGAAGCGCGGTATCTCCGTTTATTGGCCCTCACTACCTGGAGGATTGCAAAGTTGCGTTCGAAGCCAACCTGGTGGAGAAAGGCAATTGGAAACTGGTGTTTGAGAATAACCGAGAGTGCTACCACTGCGACGGTACGCACCCAGAACTACTCCAGTCTTATACCGAACTTGCATCGGTACAAGGGATCGGCGGCGAGGAACCCCCTGAGCTGACGGCCTATTGGAACACTTGCGAAGCTGGTGGCCTGGCTAGTCGGCTCGCTATGGATCCGGCGGGACAGTTTCGTATGACGCGTATTCCGCTCGACCACGGTGCCAGTAGTTACACCATGGACGGTAAACCTGCCGTCAATCGACGCCTGGATCGCAGCGGAGTAGAGAATATCGGCGCGCTGCTGTACTTCAACTATCCATCGACTTGGAACCACTTTCTTGGCGATCACGCTCTGAGTTTCCGAGTTTTGCCACGAGGCCCTGGAGAAACGGTGGTAACTACCAAGTGGTTGGTGCCCAAGGACGCTCAAGAGGGGGTGGATTACGATGTCGAACGCCTCACGAAAGTGTGGATGGCGACCAACGATCAGGATCGACGTCTGGTAGAAGGCGCCCAAGCCGGCGTGACCTCACCAGCCTATCAACCCGGTCCCTACTCACCGTTGGTGGAGAATGGCGTTTGTCAATTCATAGACTGGTACTGCGAGCTGATGGACAAGCGTTTGACTGAAACAGCTGCCGCTTCAAAGGCGTTTTGATAAGTAGCAACCACCGGTGTTAGCCGTGTAAAGGAACACCCTGACAACGTTAATGCAAGTTCAATCTGCATTCGTCAGCAGAAGTGCCGTTCGACAAAAAACAAGAGGAATTTAAGTGTGCATTCCCAGAACGCCGCCTCCCAGCTCACAGAGTCCCGCTTGAATACTCAAAAAGTGTCAAGCATAGGATTTTTATTGCTGGAAAACTTTTCTCTCACCTGCTTTACGCAGTGCCTGGACGTGTTGGTGACGGCAAATCAAATTCGGCCAGGCTGTGTAAAAATTTCTACTTTCAGTAGAAACAACTCGGAAATCATGAGCGACTTGGGAATACCCATCAGACCGGACACCCCATTGACGGAGATTCGAATCTCAGACTTGGATTTAATGGTGGTATGCGGTGGCTTACGAACACCTAGAACGGTTCCACATTGGCTAATCAGTCTTTTGCACAAGCTTGCCAGTTTACCTATCGCACTGGGCGGGCTCTGGAATGGCGCCTGGTATCTTGGAAAGGCAGGTCTTTTAGATGGGTACCGCTGCGCCATTCATGCAGAGCAACGAATCGCCCTGGCTGAATACGCCCCCAACACGACTGTGACACTGGACACCATAGTAGTCGATCGTGACCGGCTCACAGCTTCTACGCCCGCAGGCGCATTTCAAGTCATGATCCAGTGGCTCCATAAAGTTGCTAATCATGCGCTGGCTGATGCTGTGTTAGATGTGCTGGATTATGATCAGTCTCGATTTCGCACTACCGCTAAAGCCCGAAACCTTACAGTAACTGCGCCGGTGCGAGAAGTGATCGCGCTGATGGAGTCTAATCTTGAAGAACCTTTAGACCTCGATCAACTTGCACAATGCGTTAAACTTTCCAGACGTCAGATTCAACGCTTCTTTCAAAATCAGATAGGTACGCCTCCTCAAAAGTACTATCTGGAATTGAGGCTCACTGAAGCCAAACGCCTGATACAGAACTCAAGATTTGCAATGATTGATGTTGCGATCGCATGCGGGTTCGTTTCAGCGGGCCATTTCAGCAGACGTTATAGCGCCCTCTTCGGTCATCCGCCTTCAAAAGAGAGTCGTTATGAAATCTAGTTCCCCATAAACCGGCTAGGAGCGAATCACGCTACCTCATGTAGCGTTATCTGACAGGCACGTTTGCGAGGTAAAGGATCATGCGATCCAAGTGTGATTTATCGGAGCAAGAACTCTTGATGCATGGGGTGATTTTACGGGAAGCACTCATGCGAATTCTGGTCCGTCACGCAGCCTCGTGTGGCGTTGGTGTTAAGGCCACTGAAGTGTGTATTCGATCATTAGGTAATGCCCGTTTGGACATCGGCCTCGGTCCTTTCTCAGGCGGGCCGCTGCCCTCGACCCTGGAGTCCACAGTGACTCAGGCGTTGTCAAATGCCCCAAGGACTAAGCCGGACTTTAAAATTCTGCTTTCTGCTATTGAGATGCTGCTACCCGGCAGCCGCTGGATAAAGCGATTGGCTGCCAAAAAGGATGATGCCGACTTTGAAGAAAGACACCGGCATGCGTTGATTTTTGGAAAGGGTGGCCTTTTTCAATGCTCGACAATAACCCTGGGATTGGCAGTCATGGAACCGGAACTTAATTACCCGTTCCACAAGCATCCCCCCGCAGAGTTCTACCTCGTTTTATCGGAGGGTGATTGGTACCGGGAAGACGCCGGATGGTGGAGTCCCGGGGCCGGCGGTGTCGTGTTCAATCCCCCATCGGCGGTCCATTCAATGAGGTCAACCAGCAAACCGCTGCTGGCACTTTGGGGACTGATAGAAAACGCGCAGGAGGCCGTTCCAAATAGTAAAGGTGTTTTCCAATAACTCCAATTCAACCACCACATCAGGGGGAAATATGTCATATCCATTACCCACAAAGATGCATGCAGTATTACTCAACGGACTCGGCGGGCTGGAGCAACTGGAATACCGGACGGATGTATCCGTCCCACAACCCAGTGCCGGAGAAGTATTGATTCAGGTACGCGCCTCCGCTGTTAACAATACGGATATCAACACCAGGATTGGTTGGTACTCTAAATCTGTCAGCAGCGATACAGCGTCCGGTGGCGCAACAGGGTTCGACAGTGTAAACGGCGATGACTCTTCCTGGTCGGGTACGGCGCTGAAATTCCCACGAATTCAAGGTGCCGACTGCTGTGGGTACATTGTTGCAGTTGGGCAAGGCGTTTCAGCTTCACGCATTGGCGAGCGCGTGATCGTCAGCAATCTCCTGCGTACCTATGTCGACTATAGGCCATATGAGTGTTGGACATTTGGCAGTGAATGTGACGGCGGGTTTGCTCAGTTTGCCGTTGCCCCCTCTAAAGAGACGCTCAAGGTGGAGTGCGACTGGACTGATGCGGAACTCGCATCGATACCTTGCGCATATTCAACTGCAGAAAACATGTTGCACCGACTGAAGCTGGGTAAAGAAGTAGTCTTGATAACAGGCGCTTCGGGAGGCGTAGGATCTGCCGCCGTTCAGCTCGCCAAGCGACGTGGTGCCGTGGTTATTGCGCAATGCTCTGCCGCCAAAGCATCAGAGGTAAAGGCTTTAGGCGCCGACCGCATTATTGATCGCAAGGCCGATCTGCTCTCGGTGCTGGGCGAAAATTCTGTGGATGCTGTTGTAGACGTGGTCGGGGGTGAGGACTGGCCGGATCTCTTACGTGTTCTGCGCCTAGGAGGCCGATATGCCATTGCCGGCGCAATTGCCGGTCCAATGGCAGAGATTGATCTTCGAACTCTTTACCTAAAAGATCTCACTCTTTATGGCTGCACTTTTCAAGACGACGAGGTTTTTACCAATCTCATTGCCTATGTAGAGTCTGGAGAAATACGTCCTACTGTAGCTAAAACGTATCCGCTAAATGAAATTCATCAGGCACAGGAAGATTTCTTGACCAAGGCACACATGGGCAAATTGGTCTTAATCATTCCGGAGGCAAATCAATGAAAATTGCCAGTGTTCATATTTATACCCATGAGTTACCTGTCCTTGATGGGCCGTATACCATGGCCAACCAGGTCGTCTATTCATTGACGACCACGTTGGTCAAACTCGTAGGGGATAATGGACTGTTTGGGTGGGGAGAGACATGCCCCGTTGGCCCGACCTACTCCGAGTCACATTCCAGAGGTGCTGCGGCCGCCCTGACTGAAATGGCCAAGGGACTCGTCGGCACTGAAGTGCTACCTGTCCCTCTGCACCGGCGCATGGATGGATTACTCAAAGGTCATAATTACGCCAAAGCAGCGATCGATATCGCCTTGCATGACCTCCTGGGGAAGCATCTGGGACTTAGCGTTTCGGATCTTCTAGGGGGTGCCCTGGCAGATCGTCTCCCCTCCTACTCTGTTGTTGGGATCAGCGATCCCGACGAGTCGGCCCGCCTTGCAGTCGATAAGCGCGACCAAGGTTATCCCCGCCTGCAGATAAAGGTAGGTGGCAGGCCAATCGAGGAAGATATCGCGGCCGTTCAAAAGGTGTGGGAAGCAGTAGGCAGTTCGCGTATCAAGCTCGCCGTAGATGCCAATCGAGGCCTGAATACACGCGACGCCTTAAGACTTTGCCGCGAATGCGCAAACGTCCCTTTCATCCTCGAGCAACCTTGTAACACCATCGAAGACTTCCAGAAAATTCGTTCGCAGATTAGCCATGCTATGTACATGGACGAGAGCCGCACCAGCATCAATACCGCAATCACTGCGGCGGGAACCGGTCTAGTCGATGGTTTCGGAATGAAGGTCACCGCGCTGGGTGGCTTACATCCGATGCGCGCGTTCCGTGACATCTGTGCAGCACGGAATTTACCCCATACCTGTGATGACGCATGGGGTGGAGATCTCATTGCGGCCGCCTGCACCCACATCGGCGCAACTGTAGCTCCTGAACTGCTGGAAGGTGTATGGATAGCAGCCCCCATGATTGACGGTCACTACGACGAGAAAAATGGAATACGCGTGGAAGGTGGTCACATCAAACGCCCACAAGGAGTCGGCTTGGGCGTTGTGCCTGAAGAGAGCATCTTTGGCGAACCGGTGGCGTCCTTCTAAATCATCCGCCTGGACGCTTCACGGCACGTCCAGGCGTTTGGTGTGCCTAGCCAAGGCCTCAATTGAATTGATCGGCGCTACGCAATCACATTGATGTTGAGTCGTCCTTGACCAGGCTATACGAGCTAGAACTTCAAGCGCCCAACCAAGACCTTGAGTTGCCTGAAGATTTCCGTCAGACGCCCCGAACCGAGCTGCGCTGAGTGCGCAAATTTCTCGACCCGCTGTGCGCGTGAACGGATCTGCGTGATGTGCCGGCTGATCTCTTCGGCCATAGGACGCTGTTTTTCTGTCGTCGTGGCGATCTGGATTTTCTAATCACGACTCGAGTCTACCGCCTCACCATCGGCGGTATCGGGGCGTGATATCTGGAATCAAGGCCGGCGTGAAGCACGCCGGCTTAGGCTGATTTAGCGTCTTAGTGAATACAGCCCCCCCAACACCACCAGAAGCGCCCCCACCATCAAGTTGGTCTCCAGCGCCTCGCCGAACCACACCACACCCAGCACCGAAGCGAACATCAACAGGGAGTAGTTGAATGGCTGCAGGGTTACCGCCGCCGCGTATTTCAGGGCTTGCAGCAATAGCAGCTGCGCCATTACGCCGGTCATTGATAACACTAGCATCAACACCAGCTCCAGCGGCGTAGGTGTCACCCATTGCGTCAGGCCGATCGCAGTCGCAGCGACCGCACCCCAAAAACCCATGTACAACATATTGGTGCCGAAGCTGTCGGCGCTACTGATTTTGCGCGTGAGTATGTTGAAGCAGGCGAACATCAGGGCTGCCACCAGGGGAATCAACGACGCAGGGCTGAATACGCCCATGCCGGGTTTGAGAATGATTAGTGTGCCGACAAAACCAATCACCGCCGCCATGCACTTGCGCAGGCTGAGCTGCTCACGCAGCGCCAGAGCAGCCATGGCCATGGTCAGCAGAGGAAAGATGGCATAGATCGCATGGGTTTCGGCCAAGCCCAAATAGCGCAGCGCCATGCCGAACACGAAAATTTCGAACACCCCCAACAGCGAGCGAGCCATCTGCATCCAAGGATGGGCGGTTTTCCGAGCATTGGCCATCCCACCCTTCATCCTTACAAAACACACCGCGAACACGAGGAACACCCAATAGCGCACCATCACCAGCTGCGCCACCGGCAAGTCCTTGACCAGAATCTTGGTGATCCCGTCCTGGGCCGCGAAGATGAACATCGACAGCAGGCAAAGCATGATGCCGATACGGGCTCCCCTCGCCCGTCCTGCTTCGCTTGTTGACTCGACCACTGTGCTCATGATGGCAATCCCCGGCCGAAATCATTCACCCCACACCTCCTCGAACACCCGCACCCAGTTTTCCCCCATGATCTTGCGCACCACCCGCTCGGGATGACCGCGCCTGAGCAGAGTCTCGGTAAGGTTAGGAAACTCGCCGACGGTACGGATGCCCAGCGGATTGATGATCTTGCCAAAGCGTGTCAGACGTCGTGCGTAGCCCTTGTCGTGGGTCAGATATTCAAAGAAGTCCTGGCCATGCCCTTGAGTGAAGTCGGTGCCAATACCAATGGCATCTTCACCGACGATGTTCATGGTGTATTCGATGGCCTCAGCAAAATCATCAATAGTCGCGTCCACGCCCTTGGCCAAGAACGGGGTAAACATGGTCACGCCAACGAAGCCGCCGTGGTCGGCGATGAACTTCAATTCAGCGTCGGTCTTGTTACGCGGATGTTCTTTGAGTCCCATGGGCAAGCAGTGCGAATAGGTCACCGGTTTGCTCGAAGCCAGGATAACCTCCTCACTGGTACGCGAACCGACGTGGGACAAATCGCACATGATGCCAACGCGGTTCATCTCAGCAACGATCTCCCGGCCGAAACCCGACAGCCCACCATCACGCTCGTAGCTACCCGTCCCCACCAGATTCTGAGTGTTGTAGCACAACTGCACGATCCCCACGCCCAACTGCTTGAAGATCTCCACATAGGCGATCTGGTCCTCGAACGCGTGGGCGTTCTGAAAGCCAAGAAGAATACCGGTCTTGCCGAGCTCCTTGGCCCTGCGTATATCCGCGGTGGTACGCACCTGCATCACCAGATCACTGTTCTCGCGGATCAGTTTCTGGCTGGCGGCGATGGCATCCATCGTCTTTTGGAAGCCTTCCCACACCGAAACCGTACAATTAGCGGTGGTCAAGCCGCCTTTGCGCATGTCCTCAAACAGCTCACGGTTCCATTTGGCGATGACCAGACCATCAATCACGATACTGTCGTCATGTACTTCGCGCGCATTCATGCCGCGTCTCCCTTTTCAATAGATGCGTGAGCCAGTCCCGCGCATCGTCGCTCAAGCATCAACCCGGGTGGCGAATACCTTTTAAACCACGCGCTGGTTCCACACCTGGCCCATCGTGCAGAGAAATTCGCGAGGTCTCTGGTAAGCCCAGACCTCCTGCGAGTGCCAACAAGGCAATCACCACCAGGTAGAAGGCCGGCGCCAGACTGCTGCCGGTCTGGCTAATCAGCCATGTTGCAACCAGCGGCGCGGTACCGCCAAACAACGTATAGGCAATGTTGTAGGTGATCGCCGATGCGGTGTAACGGGTGCGGGTGGGGAAAACTTCGGAGAGCAGCGCGGCCGTAACCACGCCCGACAGCACCGCGCCCACCGCGAGCAACAAGACCCCGAATATCGCCGCTGGCACTTGACCGGCGCTAGCCAGCCAGTAGGCCGGAAAAACGGTCAAGATCACCCACGAACAAGTCGTGGCGACTGTACTGCGCCGGCCGAATCGATCCGAGAAAGCCCCTGCCGCCGGGCAGACACCGGCCGCGAACAGCAACGCCACCGTCGAGACCATCAGTGACTGCCCACGGCTAAGATGCCCCACCACCTGCAGGTAGGTGGCGAAGTACGTGGTGAACATGTAGAAGGAGAGCGCAGTCAACGAAATGAAGGCGCCAAGCCGTAGGATGGTGCCCCTCCGCTGCTGCAAAGTTTCGCGAAGCGGGGAATGGGCATGGGTTTTATCTTCGGCCATGGAATGCCGGAAAGCCGGGGTTTCCTCCATCTTCCAACGCAGGTAGAGGCCCACTAACCCGAGCGGTGCAGCCACCAGAAACGGCACCCGCCAGCCCCACGCGCCCATTGCTTCGGCCGACAGGCTCGCTTCCAGCAGATAAGCCATGATTGCTGCACACGCGAAGGCCGAGAAAGTCGAGACGGGAATGAAGCTGCCATACCAGGCACGTTTGTGATTCGGTGCATGTTCCATCAGGTAGGCGCAGGCACCGGCGTACTCGCCACCAGCGGAAAATCCTTGGACACAGCGGGTAAGCGTCAGCAGTACGGG
>Ga0157371_10002155_pt1 | contig 19193 bp, 25 predicted proteins | sample C45metaG_FD_113462 | JGI IMG/M metagenome (GOLD analysis project Ga0157371, IMG submission 113462) | Corn rhizosphere microbial communities from Kellogg Biological Station, Michigan, USA - C4-5 metaG | ecosystem: Host-associated > Plants > Roots > Rhizosphere > Soil | place: USA: Michigan...
ACGTCCTCGCCCGGCTGGATCCCCATGCACTGCCGAATGACCGTCTTCACCGCTCTGTCGAGATCAGCAGGCACGAGCCCAGCCTACTCACGATGCGCGAATGCTGCAGCGTTTCCCCTGCAATCGACGCTCTCGCCAGAAGGCGCCTCAGTCGTCGTCGTGCCGGTGCCGAATCGACCAGGCCTCGAACCACACCAGCCCGACCAGCACGACTCCGAAGGCCGTAAACGGCGCCCACCATTCCTCCGGCCGTACCAACGCCAGCGAGATCACCGCAAACGCATCGACCGCCACCATCATGGCCACCAGCACCGGCCGAATCACCGCCCGCCCGGTCTCAGGAGGGCCACCACCCTGCTGCCCCATCGCTACCATCCTCCTCCCCGCCGGAGTAGCTCAGCTGGTTAGAGCAGCGGAATCATAATCCGCGTGTCGGGGGTTCGAGTCCCTCCTCCGGCATGGCAGTGTAGAGCTGAATGCGCCGCTTCCCGAGGCCAAGAGGTCGAATTTGGAAGGGGGGTGGCAAGGGAAGTGGCAAGGCCCTGTCCCCGGCGTCGCGCTACCGCACTGTCATTCGTCCCGGCCAGAGACGGCGATACACTCATCTAGCGATGAAATCCGGGCACAAAAACGGGCGTTCCTCATCCGTGAAGCCAAGCGGCAAACGCGGCTACAGGTCAACGCAGGCCGATAGCAAAGTTGGCACTTACAGGACCGTCAAAGCCGACGCCAATGGCAGCGGCTATCGCTCGGCGAAGACTGGTCGCTTTATCGCGTCGAACGCACCTCGGATCAAAAGCGTGAAACAACGCAGCACTACCGTCGGTGAAGCGACGAAGCGCGTGAAGACGGCTGTGACTGTAGACCTGCCTAGGTCGCGCCGTTCCAAGTAGCTGTGGGCCAACGCGGTCGGCCACCGCTTCCGCGGGGCATCAAATCGTTCGAGGCGTCGGGATGGGTGCCGCCAGAAGCGATCTTGCTAGACACGACGATTGTCGTCGACGCCTTGTTGCCTGCCCAAAAGAACCATTCGGCCTGCGTTGCCTTCTTTGAGGCTGTAGCCCAGGCAAGCTGCACCTTGGTCTTCAATCGCCTACTTGAAACCGAGCTTTGCGAGGTGCTGTTCAACATTGCGGGTCGGGAGCAGCACGGAAAGAACTGGAAGACGGCTCGGTACGATGGCCGAGTTCGGAAGCGCGCCAGCCGCCTTCTAGATGAGGGTCTGGCGGGATGGGGAGAACTTCTGGACGCCTCGGCCTGGAGGCGGATCGAGCTACAGGACGTTAGCGAGGTCGCGCCCGCCCTCATGGGGAAGTACGGCTTTCGCTCTTATGACGCTGTTCATGCTGCGTCTCTCTTTGTAGCCGAGGTCGAGCATGTCGCCACCTTGGACCACGGCTTCACCATGCTCCCCGAGGACGAGGCCACGATCCACACGACCCAACCCCGGGTGCCAACGATGCGGAAGTGGAGAGGTGGCCCTTGACGCCTCGTTGCAGGGTTTCCGTCTACACCTGATGCATAGGATTGCCACCCTCGGGATGCACCCCGAGGGTGGCAAGGTGATCGAGACGCCTACTTCCTCTTGTTCGTCTCTTTCACGGTCGTGCTCTTATGGCCTTTGCCATATTTTTCGGTGACGTAGCGACCGGTCTTCGCGGAGCGGTAGCTACTCCCGCTGTTTTTCGATTTACCTGCCATCGACTGCTGTTCCTTTCCGGGGTTTCGCTGACTCCCCTTTTGGGCCGACACTGACCCAATGTCCATTGGACCAAACCGGTCGGACGCGACGCCGCGCCTGCGAATAGGCTCCCGCCGTGTCCAACGAGGCCAAAGCGAAAGCACTCGCCGATGCTAAGCGCGCCCAGCTTGATTACGAGCGAGACGTGAGGGCGGCTCGGGAGGCGAGGCGCAAGAGCTTCGTCCTAGCGCAGAAGGCCGGATCGTCGTTGGCGGAAATCGGCGAGGCGGTCGGCTTGCACCGCTCACGCGTCGGGGAAATCCTCCGGGGCAAGTAGACAACTGTAGGGAGATTCCCTACAGTTCTGCTAGGCTGCTGGCCGCTCAATAAAGCGGCTCCCGGCGGTGCGCAAACACCAACCGGGAGCCTGACCACAAGGAGAGCTAGCTCCTCATGGCTAACGACAACCCTATGGACGGCGGGTCGCTTGTGCCTCTCGACCTTCCCCCGCAGCACCTACCCATCCTGCGCGACCGCCTGACCACCTGGCTAGACGGTGTTCGGGAGGACCTGGAAACCCCCGACGAGGTAAAGCGGCCCGATCAGGCATGGCAAGAAGCGCGGGCATTTGAGCGGCTGCTGACCGCGATTTCCACCGGGAAGATTTGTCTTCCCGACGATGCGGCGCGGGCTGCTGTCGAAGCGTCAGCTGCGGCCCACGACAGAGAGAGCGGCTACGCCGAGGCGGTGGCGATCCATGACGCGCTTCACTCCCTGCTCGACGTGCTGGGAGGGCCGCGCAGTTGACCGCCACCGCCGATCTATGGATGCAGCGCGTAGTGCTGGCGCTCGTCCTCCGCCAGCACCCGGACCCGCTGACGCTCCCGGCGCTGGCGGGCCGGGCGCTGGTGAACCCCCGCACCCTGATGGGAGGGATCGCGCTCGCCCGCGCCCTCCGCGATCTGGACAACGAGGGCTTGGTCTTCTGCGACGGGTTCCTGATCCAGCCGAGCCGACCCGCCGTCCACGTCAAGCGCCTGTTGGAGAAAAGCTGATGCTGGTCCCGGGGCGGTTCAGCAGCGCCGCGATCAGCATCGGCGAGGGCGAGGTGGAGGTGCGCCTGAGCGACGGCGGCAACTGGCAGGTCAAGGTGAAAGGAGGCGAGAGCGAGGACTGGCGGCTGCTCTGCCGGGGCCATATCGACGGGACCATCTTCGAGACTGCCGCTGCCGATGCCGAGGAGCCGATCACGGTCGGGCCGCTGCGGGTCGATCCCGCCGCCCGCTGCGTCGAAGTCAACGGCGCTTCGGTGCGGCTGACGGCACGGGAATACGAGCTAGTGGCGCTGCTCGCCACCGATCCCGCCCGCGTCTTCACGATGGAGGAGTTGCTGAGGGAGGTCTGGGGGGACAGGGGCGGCGGCAGCGTCCGCACCGTCAACTCCCACGCCAGCCGCGCCCGCTGCAAGCTCCGCGAAGCCGGGGCCGAGGGCTTCATCGTCAACTGCCACGCCCACGGCTACAGGCTCTGCTTGGAGTAGATCGGCCCGCCGCTCGCCCCGGCCATAGCAGAAAAATCCGCATACCTGCGTATGCGCATACGCGCGTACGCACGTTTGTAGATCTTTGCCGCTCGGGGCGCTAGGACAGGTGCATGGCAACTCCATGCATATGCCAAAACCGAATATCGAGGGGGTCCACTTTCGGGGTTCATCGCCCTGTTGTAGTGATGCCCGAGCAATCTTCCCCCCGGCTTCGCCACCCACTTCCAGGGAGGCTTCCTAAATCTTTTGGCGGATTTCGTCGCCTCGTACGACAGAGAGGCATGAGGCACGGAATCAACCGAAGAAAGTCTGTCCACTTTGGCGGCTCGCCGCCCTGTTGCTTCATGGACGGCAATCCCAATTCACCGCGTCGCCTGCCGCTTCGGCGGTGGCTTCGCCCATCGCTTCCCCTGTCGCTTCGCTGGCAGGGCGAGGCGCAAGGCCGCTATCCCGCACCGCAGGCCGGTTTGCGGGCCTGCTGCCTTGCCGACATTCCTACGCCTCTCCCAATTCAAAACAAGACCAAGGAGGTCTATTTCATGTTCACGATCAATCTCAACTCCGCGTCCCTTGCACTCGACGCCTGCGCTAACACCTCCGCGCTGGTTCGGCAACGCTTCTCCATCACCTCGCCGTTTTCCGGCTCGGGGCTGCTCTCGCAGCACCTCACCGTCAACCGCTCGCTGCCCTGGGGGTCGGCGTGAGTTGGCGGGCAGGCGCTCGCCTGCGAATCCCCGAGGCAAGCGGCGAGATACTCGCCTCAGTCGGGGAGCATCGAATCCTCTCCACCGCCCAGGTGCGGGCGATCCACTACCCCGACCGCAGCCCGCGCCGCACCCAGCAAGCGCTCGCCTACCTTGAGCGAGCGGGCTATCTCGCCCACGTCGAGACGCGCCGCTCGCCCCGGCGCGTGTGGTTCCTGACCGATGCCGGCGCCGAGGCGGTGATCCTCGCCGGCGAGGTCAAGGAGCGACCGAAAGTCCTCACCCCCGATCAAGCAGCGGGGCCGCTCGCCTCCCACACGCTCGACGTCAACGAAGTCGGGATCAGCTTCCTGCAGGCGGCGCGGGAGCGCGACGAGGAATTCGGGCCGCTCGGCTGGCGGCATGAGGTCGCCCACTCACTCAACCGCGGCCGCGGCCGCGCTGGCCGGAGGCTGATCGCCGATTCGGTCTTCACCTACGTGCGCCATGAGGAGCGGGACTGGATAGTCGAGCAGCGCTTCCTTGAGGTGGACCGGGCGACTCTCTCGCTCGAACGCCTGGTCGCCGAGCTGGCCCGCTACGGCCAGCTTCACCGTGCCAAGGTCAAGGGCCGACAGGAGCCGCTTTGGCGCTACAGCTATCCGGTCTTCCCGCCCGTGATCTGTGCGCTGACCGGCGCGCCGCGCGCCACCCTGGCCAGGCGGCGCACGATGGCGCTCACCTTGCTCGACCGGCACCCGGTGGTTGCAGACAACCCGAACGTGGCGATCTACGTCTGCTTTCTGGACGAGCTCAAGGAGCGCGGCCCCTACGCGCCGATCTTCCGCAAACCGGAGGCATCGGATCGGGCGGTGAACTGGATCGGCGAGGGCCGGGACGGTTGAGGTACACGATCCCGCTTGACATAGACGACGCCCTGATCGAGCGCATCGCTAGACGCGCGGCCGAACTGGTCGGGCAACTCGAGGATGGAACCGGCTCGGATCGGTGGCTCCGTGGGGCAGACAAGATCGCCGCCTACATTGACTGCTCGCGGTCACGGGTCTATGCGCTCGTCTCGGCGCGGCGCATCCCTATCCACCATGACGGCTCGGCGTTGATCGCAAGACGCTCCGAGCTAGACGGCTGGCTGCGCGCAGGAGGTGGTCGGCGACCTTGACCGTCCCGACCAGGGAGGTACCCTGTAACTACATAAGTGGGGCCGCGTGCTGGAACACCGGCCCCGTGACAACCGGCTCAGTTGGACCAGGCCGGTTGCAGCGGGAACGGTAGCGGCATGTCGCGTGTCCGTAAGCCCCCACACTCCCCCCGCAGCGCGCGCGACTGCGGCCCGGATCGCGAGGAGGCGAATCCGAAAATGGCGGCGAAACTGGAACGGACCCGTTACCCCGGCATCTACAAACGTGGCTCCCGCTACGTCATCACCTGGGAACACCGGGGAAAGCAGCACAAGGAATCCTTCCGCACCCTTCCCGAGGCTCGCGAGGCCAAGGGCAAACGCGATGCGGGCGAGAAGCGGCCCAAGTCGCGGGTTCCATTCGGCGACTACTTCGCCGAGTGGATCGAGAACTACGCGGGCCGGACCTCGCGCGGGTTCTCGGAGACGACGCGGCCCGAGTACCGCAGGCCGATCGAGGCCCACGCGATCGCGCGGTGGAAGACGTGGAGGATGAATGAGGTTGAACCCGCCGACCTCCGCGACCTGTTTGGGCAGATGCGGCGTGACGGCCGCACCACCTCGGAAATCAAGAAGACCCGCGCGGCGCTATCGGTCATGTTCGCCACGGCGCTTGAGGATGGCGTCGTCCAGTCAAACCCCGTCCTCGGCGTCCGCATTCCGCCACCGAGCGAGGACGAAGCACCGCGCGAGGAGAAAGCCAAGGCGCTAACCCGAGCCGAGCTTGCGATCCTCCTCGCCGCGATCCCGAGCGAGTCGCGATTGTTCTGCACCTTCCTGGCTCACACCGGCCTGCGGATCAGCGAGGCAGTCGGGCTGCGATGGGAACACCTAGACCTTGGCGAGCATCCAAAGGTGCAGGTGCGGGAACAGCTTTACAAGGGCAAACGCAAGCGGCTCAAGAGCAAGGACGGCAAGCGCGACGTTCCCCTCTCCCCCGGCATGGCGCGGCAGCTACTAACGCTTCGGCGGGACGGCTACCGAGGCCCCGAGTCTCCCGTCTTCGCGTCGAAAGCGGGCACTCCCCTCCGACCCGAAAATGTCTACCGGCGTGCCCTCGCCCCCGCCGCCATCGGGGCCGGGTTCAAGGTAGAGGTGGAGGTCAAGGGCAAGAAGAAAACGCGCTCGGCTGTCTCCTTCCACACGTTTCGCCACACCTGCGCCAGCTTGCTCTTCGAGGCGGGTCGGAACGTGAAGCAGGTTCAGGCTTGGCTAGGGCACGCCGACCCCGGCTTCACCCTCAAGACCTACATTCATTTGATGGATGCGGGCGTAGGTAGCGCCGCCTTCCTCGATCAAGCGGTTCTTAGCGAAACCGAGGGGCCAACGAAGCAGCGATCTATTTCTTATGCCCTCGCCCGATAGGACCGATGCGGCCTGCATTCGTCGGCTTCCCGGGATCGGACGGGGGCGGCGGTGGCGGCTTAGGCTGGGCCTGCTGCGGACTGCGAGTCCCGGGCTTGCCGGGGTCTTTCGGCCCTCCCGAGGTCATGTCTAGCTGCCCACCGCCAGTTGCATGCAGCCAAGTATGACCGAGGCCCCGACAGAAAAAGCGGCCACCTGGAACCAGCGATAGAGGCCCTTGAGGCGTTCTGCGTTGGCGTCGTAGTGGCCCTCTAGGCATTCGGCCAGAAACAATTGCATTGAGAGGTCGGGTTGGTCGTTCTTGACCCAATCGTTGATGAGTTGCTTAGGACCAGTTACGAAGGTCCAGGCGTCGTCCTTCGGCGGCCAGAGGACAACCATGCAGGAAGCCACGCCGACAGTGAAGGCGATGACCGCCACGCTGCCCCAAAAGTCCAAACTGATTCCTCCGCTTGCAGCCGTTGACCCCAGGAAGGAACCTGACAACGCAGCGGCAGCTAGAAGCAGACCCCGTGCGGGATCGAAGCTCGTCAAGTTGGCCGACTTGGACGCTGATCGCTCGCCGCGCCTCAGCGAGAATGTCGTCCTCAATGCGCTCGCTCACGCGGGGAGAAGCTAGAGGCAGGGGCGGTCAGACCCTCTACTTCTTCTTTTTTGACGCTTTCTTCCGTTTGGAGGTGACCGTGGTGCTTTTGTGGCTGTCGGCGTACTTTTTGGTGACGAACCTGCCCGTCTTCGCCGACCGCGAGCTAGTCGCGCTGGAAGATTTTTTCTTGCCAGACGATTTCCGTTTTTTGGCCATCTCTCGTCCCCTTTTTCTCTTCTGGCCTTCCTCAGATCACCATTGCTCCGTCAGCAGATCCCTCCCCGGCGACGGGGGGCTGCTCACAGCGGGGGCCTCTGAACCGGCTTCTACTACCACCAGAATCTGATCCAGCATGGCTATGACGGAGGCCGCATCGACACCGCAGCTAATGCCCTCTTCTTCTAGAGGCTCAAATTTCGAGAGGATCGGATCATCTGGGTTCTCCTTTTGGGCCATATTCAACAACCCATTGAAGATGGCCCCGGTTTGCGAACCGGGGAACTGATTTCCCGAGAAGGACGGGAGAGAATCCAGAATCGACTTGCGAAGGTGGCGAATCCGCTGGGCAACGGCAGGTGAAGCACTCATTTCAGATTCCTAACTCGATTGAACTAGACCACTTGAAGGTAGCGGGTCCATAGGACCCCTCTTCCATGAAACAAGTTCAAGCCTTGCTAGGTCACGCGCCGCTCCATCTTCACGCTGTCTCCTGCATCCCCCATTCGGTCCCAGCGACGCCTTGGCGGGCCTGACGCAGCAGCGCTCTCCGCCTGCTAGGTCAACTCCCCCCAACCCATCGCAGATGCAAGCGCCCGCGCAAATTTCTCGCGCTCATCGACCTCGTCCTCTGCATCCTCTGCGTCGAAGCGAGTCTGGAACGTCAGGTTGAAGCGCTCGTCGATACCGAACGTCCAAGCGGTCTGCCGCCTGGGGGAAGTCCCCGGTGCAGTGGGGTCGTATTGAGCATCAACCCGAACGTAGCCGCGCGCGGGGTCGATCTGCGTCATTTCGCAAATCGTGATGGGGACATCATCGCTACCGAACTCAAAGCTGTCGAAGAAGAGTTTGTAGAACTGCTTCCCGTCGATGGCAACGAGGAGTGGTTGCCCTTCGGCCTCATTGAGAGCCACAACCGTCGCAAGTGCCGTCCCGGGGATGAACTCAAAAGCGTGATCGAAGGCAGCGCCGTGGAACTGCTGCAGGCGAGTCGGCGTGGCCGTATACCCCTCGTTCTGATAGACGGACGCTATGGCGCTTGCCATTGAGCGCGCATGCCGCGTGGCGTCTCGTTGCTCCACGTCGCCGTCTACTTCCCGTCAAGCTCGTCAGCGGCCATACGGAGGAGCCTTGCAGCGTGACCGCGATCCGTGCCACATATGAGGCGGGCAGCCTCGATGGTGAAGATAAGAGCCGGTCGGTCGCCCATGCCAGGGACGCCAACGTTGTATTCGCCACGGTCCTCTTCGGGCCACCACCGCTCGGGGTACTGCGATGCCTCGGCGTCCAAGTCAAGCTCGTCCTCAGGCACCATGAGGTTCCCGAATCCGTCGCTGGGCGCGGCGGGTCGATACTTCCCCTCTTCCGCCATACGCCGGTAGGCGTCTTCGATCTGCTTCATGGTCTCCGGACTCATGTCCATGACATCCACGATATCTGCGTAGGTACTGGCGCGTTCACGCGATGCCGCTCTTTGGGGAGAACCTTCCGGCAGGTCAAGGCAAGGTGGCAAGGGGGTGGCAAGGGAGCGCCCGAAAACAGCCGGAAGCGCTGGGTGGTCCGACTCAAAGATATGGCTCCGTAGCTACGAAAACGCTGAACAGCCGCAAGCCCCAGCAATCCTCGCGGCAGCATCATAATCCGCGTGTCGGGGGTTCGAGTCCCTCCTCCGGCATCCCCACACACTTCCTCCTAGAGGTCGCTGTCAAGCCGGATCGTTAGTGGTCGTGGTGTAAGGGAGAACGTGAGGCGGAACTCCGCGTGGGTGGGTGCCCTAGTAGGCGATCTGCGAAGTAGCCGATGGTGACGCCGGACGAGACAGCGATGGCGGCGTAGGCAGCAACGGCAATACCCGGGCTTGCTTTCAGGCTGTTGAGCAGGAAGACGAGTCCGGCTACGGCTAGCGCTGGGATTGCGAAGGCAGCGATGCGGACCCAGGTTGCGAGCGTAGGTCATGATGCGTCTTCGCTTCCTAGGGCGACGAGACCGAGTCCCAGCCCGAGGAAGAATCCGGCGGCAGTTGATCGTTCGACCATGCGCTCGTTGAGGTCAGCTAGCACGGCCCGTTTATCTATCCCAGGAGCTGACCCGATAGCGCAGGTAGATCGTGTCGTTCGCGAAGCCTTGTTTGCCTAGGAGCTCAAGGGAGACATGGCGTTGGATGCGGAGGGCTGGCTTGCCTCCGCCCACTGCGACTGGCACTAGGAGGAGTTGGAGCTCGTCTACTAAGCCGGCGTCTAGCGCTTGGCCGGCCAGCTCTGCGCCGCCGATGCTGATGTCTCGCTGCTCCGTGTCCTTCAGGACGCGGACCACCTCGGCGTCGAAGGTGCGCTTCAGCTGCGTGCGGGAGGTCTCTGCCTCCCCTAGCGACCGGGAGTAGACGATCTTGTTGGCGGCTCGCCAGATCTCGGCGTAGTCGTGCAGGACCTTGGGCTGGCCCTCGAGGATCTCGTCGGTGTCCCAGACCTTCATCGTCTCGTACATGCGGCGGCCATAAAGGTTGGTGCCGATCGCTCGCTCTAGGTCATTGACGAAGGCATGGACCTCTTCGTCGGGCATGGCCCAGTCGAAGTTGCCCTGGTCGTCCTCCACGTACCCGTCCAGGGAGGTGATCGCCGAGTAGATCAGCTTGGCCATCACTGGAATTTCAACAGGTAGTGGGTGCCCGGTCACCGGACTCCAATGGAGTAGGGCCGAAATGTGGGGTTTCGCTACTTGCGACCGAACTTCGGCGGGCGTACGGTCGTAGGACGTCTGGCAAACCGAGATCGGAGATCGAGATGAACCTGTATGGAATTTTCCGCCGTCACGGCTGGAGGACTGGGGAGGAGCTGGAGGCCGCGGCGAAGAAATCGACCGAAGTCGGCGACGAGCCGGGCTCTGGAGTGCGCTGGATCCGCAGCTATGTCCTCGCCGAGGACGATGGCGGTTTGGGCACGTTCTGCGTCTACGAAGGCGACAGTCCCGAGACGGTCAGGGCACATGCCGAATCGGCCGGCCTCCCCTGCGATGAGATCGTCCCGATCGCCGACACGGTGATCGTCCGCCCCGACCCCGCCCCGGTCGGCAGCTGAAGCAAGCTAAGCCCGACGGGCCGAAACCGGTCTACGCATCCGGTTTTCGGCCCGTCGGCAGGTCCGGCCTAGACTGCCTCCGTGGTGGGAGCACGGACGTCAGGTGGGCTGGGGGGCCGGCTCGATCTGCGGTTCTTGGTGGCCCTGCTGCTGATCGGTACGGCGCTGGCGGGATGCGGCTCCGGCGACACCTCGTCGACCGCCGCTACCGGCGGCTCCGATCGCTACTTCGGCGACCATCCCGGCCAAGAGGCGACGGCGCTGCGGATTAGTTCCTCCGACTGCCGCAAGCTGGCCGCTGCAGCAGCGCGGCAAGTGAAACGGCCGCTGCACCGAGCTTCGGACCCGACGCCGCCGAACTCGCGCTGCCAGCTGCAGGGGCACGGCGTCCACGTCTCGGTCTCCCTCGACACCGCCTATGCCGCCCGCACCCGCTACTCGAACCGCATCGACGAGCAGGTCCAGTTCAACGCCGCCGACCCCGCGAAGCTCCCGCACGCCGTCCCCGGCGTCGGCGACAAGGGCGCCTACAACCAGAACGCCACCTGGATCCCCGCCTACAGCACCCTCTGGGCGGTCCGCGGCAACCGCTGGCTCACGGTCGTCTACTCCGCTGCCGGCAAGACCCGCCCGCAACGCCTGGCCGCGGCCGCGCCCCTCGCCCGCCAGGCCTTCAGGCTGACGGCCCGCCGCCCGGGGGTAGCTCAACCATCAGCGTCACCGGCCCGTCGTTGATCAGCGCCACTCCCATGCAGGCGCCGAAGACGCCCTTCTTCGCCCCCAGCCGCTCGCAGAAGCGGTCGTAGAGCGGCTCGGCGACCTCCGGCCGAGCGGCCTCGGTGTAGCTGGGGCGATTGCCCCGCCGAGCGTCGCCGTAAAGGGTGAACTGGCTGACGCAGAGCACCTCGCGCTCGCCCAGCGGCTCGTTCATCCGGCCCTCGGCGTCGTCGAAGATGCGCAGCTTGCGGACCTTCTCGGCGAGCCGGTCGCACTCGTCCTCTCCGTCGCCGACCCCGACGCCCAGCAGGACCAGCATCCCCGGGCCGATCTGGGCGACCCGATCGCCCTCGACATCAACCGCCGCCTGACTGACCCGCTGCACCAGCGCCTTCATCGGCGCGAGCCTAATCGCCTAGAAGCGGACGCGATGATGATGGGGCTTGGGAACGCAGCGCTTGACGCCGTGGACTTTGCGCCAGCGATAGCCCTTTTTGCAGCGCTGGGGAGTCAGTTCCGGCGGCTGCGTCGCCTGCGGACCGGGGACGACGATCGTGCCGCCGCCGATGTGCTTCGGCGGGGCGCCGCTGCTGCCGAGCTGCCCATTGACCCCGGTGAAGATCTGCGGCGGCGCCATCGCGATCGGCGTCGCCTGTGCCGGCGTAGAAGCGCCGTTCCACCACTGCCCCGCGGTGCGGCCGCCACCCGGCAGCGCTTCGACTCCGAAGGCGACGAGATAGGTGCCGGACGGGATGCCGGTGATCGCGTAGTTGCCTTCGGCGTCGGTCGCGGCGCAAAGCTCGCCTTCGGCGGGGGCTACCGCCTGCACGCAGACGGACACGTTCCCGAGCGCTTTCCCGGTACCGGTCTGGGTCACCGTCCCGGATACCTGTGCGCCTGATTCATCTCCGAGAGCCGTTACGGCCGGCAGCAGGACGCCTAGAACCCCGAGCATGCCAATCGCCAGGACTGCTCGCTTCGACTGCTTCATCACCCTGCAAACGCCAAAAAACCGCCTCAACTTCCGCCGGCTTGCAAGGCCTCGACCAGCGAGGAGGCGTCATAGGCGCCGTAGAAGCGCTCGCCGTTGACGAAGAAGGTGGGCGTGCCGGTGGCGCCGCTCGCTTCGGCCGAGGCGAGATCGCGGGCAATGCGATCGCGATGGGCACCGGAATCGATCTCCGTCGCGATCCGCTCGGAGTCGAGACCGAGCTCCAGCCCCACCGCCAGCATCGTCTCCCGCGAGAGTTTCGGCTGGCTCGCGTAGAGGGCGTCGTGGTACTCCCAGAATTTGCCCTGCGCGGCCGCCGCCTCGCTTGCTTCCGCCGCTTCCATCGCCAGCGGGTGCTTCTCGGGGATTGGCAGGTGGCGGAAGCCGAACAGCAACTGCTCCCCCAGCCGCTCGCGCACCCGCCGCAGGCTCTTCTGCGCGCCGAGGCAGAAGGGGCACTGGAAGTCGCCGAACATCACCAGCTCGAGCGGCGCGCCGGGCTCGCCACGGACGTGATCGAGCTCCTCCAGCGGGGGTGAGAGCAGTTCCGCCACCAGACGCGATGTTATGTGGTCGATGAACAACATCGAGTCGGTCTTCGTCCTCGTCCTCGGCGCTGCCCTGCTGGTGCGGCTGGCGGACTACGGCAAGATCCCGGCGCCGATCGTCCTCGTCCTCGGCGGCCTCGTGGTCGCCTTCGTGCCGGGCCTGCCCGACGTCGAACTCGACCCCGACACCGTCTTCCTCGTCTTCCTGCCGCCGCTGGTCTACGCCGCCGGCTGGCGGACCTCGCCGCAGGAGCTGCGGGCGGTGATGCGGCCGCTGGCCCTGCTCGCGGTCGGGCTCGTCTTCGTCGCCGCGGCCGCCGTCGCCGTGGTCGCCCACGCGCTGGTGCCGGAGCTGAGCTGGGCGGAGGCAGCGATCCTCGGCGCCGTCCTCGCCCCCACCGACGCCGTCGCCGCGACCTCGATCTTCCGCCGCCTCGGCGCCCCCGAGCGGGTGCGGCTGCTGGTCGAAGGCGAGTCGATGATCAACGACGGCACCGCCCTCGTCCTCTACCGGATCGCGGTCGGGGTGGCGACCGGCAGCGCCTTCAGCTTCGGCGGCGCCGCGCTCGAATTCGTCGGCGTCGCCCTCGGCGGCATCGCCGTCGGCCTCGTCGTCGGCGTCCTCTCCGACCGCGTCGTCCGCCGCCAGACCGACGCAGCCCTCTCGATTGTCCTCACCCTCCTCACCGCCTACGGCGCCTACATCGCCGCCGAGGAACTGCACGTCTCCGGCATCCTCGCCGCCGTCGTCGGCGGCATCTACGCCGGCTACCAGTCGCCGCGCTCGCTCGACGCCGACATCCGGCTCAGCGCCGTCGCCTTCTGGAACGTCCTCGTCTTCGGCCTCGAGATCACCCTCTTCGTCCTCCTCGGCCTGCAGCTGCCGGAGATCGTCGACACCCTCAACGAAGGTTCCTCCGGGGTCAGCCAGTTGCTGCTGCCAGCGGCGGCCCTCGCCGCCACCTCGATCGCCGTCCGCCTCGCCTTCGTCTTCGCGATGGGCCGGGACGGCGGTGAAACCGCCGGTCAGCGCTTCGCGGTCGGCTGGAGCGGGATGCGCGGCGCCGTCTCGCTTGCCGCCGCCCTGGCGGTGCCGCTCAGCGTCAGCGGCCGGCCGCAGATCATCTTCCTCACCTTCGCCCTGATCCTCGTCACCCTGGTCGGCCAGGGCCTCTCGCTGCCCTACATCGTGCGGGCGCTGAAGCTCGAGGAGCCGCGCCGCTGGTCTGACGAAGAGGCGGTGGCGCGGATGGAGGCGGCGCAGTCGGCGCTCGACCGCCTCGACGAGATGGAGGACGAAGAGCGGGCCAGCGAGGGGCAGCTGAAGCGCCTGCGCGACCTCTACCGCGCCCGCTTCCGGATGTGCCAAGCGGTGCTCGGCGGCGAGGACCCCGACGCCGCGGCGCGCGAACAGCGGATCGCCGACTACGGCGAGCTGCGTCGCGAGCTGATCGGGATCGAGCGTGACGAGCTGCTCAGCCTCCGCGGCGCCGGCCGCCTGCGCAACGAAACGATGCGCCAGATCGAGCGCGACCTCGACCTCGAGGAGGCGCGGATTCGCTCTTAGGGTCGTGGGTGAGGGTCGGCGGACAACAGCGGGGAGGGTCCGGCGACCCTCACCCACGACCCTCGACTCAGGCCGCGAAGAATTCCCTGGCTCTTTCGGCGACTAGCTGGGGCAGCTCGTCGGCGATGAAGTGGCCGCAGTTGTCTACTTTCTCCACCTGCATGTCGTCGGCGTGGTGCTCGTAACCGGCGAGGAGGTTGTGGTTCAGGGCGGTGTCACCGGTGCCGAAGACGAGCTTGGTCGGGACCTGCAAGTGCGCCTTGGCGTAGCGTCCGCGGCCGATCGCCGGCGCCTCGCGCAGGTTGAAGACCCGGTACATCTGGACCGCGGCGCGGGCCCGGTCGGGCTCGGTGAAGGTGTCGGAGAAGGCGTGGATCGTCTCCTCGTCCCAGACCTCTTTGCGCACCGAGGCGCCGACCAGGACTTTCGGGACGAACTTGCCGCTGCGGTGGAGCTGGTAGCCGAGCCCTGGCGAGGAGATCACCCACTGGTACCAGAAGCGCCAGAGGTGGGGCGCCATCACCCTCATGCTGGTCCACGGCGGGAGGATGTTGAGCGAGAGGTAGCGCTCGAAGCGCTGCGGCTCCCGCAGGCAGAGCAGGAAGCCGATCCAGCCGCCCCAGTCGTGGCCGACCAGCTTCACCCGCTCGATCCCGAGCTCGTCGAGGATCGCGAGGACGTCGTCGGCCAAGTTCTCCTTCTCGTAGCCGTCCTTCAGCGCCTCCGACCAGCCGAAGCCGCGCAGGTCGGGCGCGATGACCCGGTAGCGGTCGGCTAGAGCCGGCATCAGGTGGCGCCACTCGTACCAATGCTGCGGCCAACCGTGCAGGCAAAGGACGACGTCGTCACCGGACCCAGCTTCGGCGTAATGAAACTCAACCCCCCGCGCCCGCACCCAATGGTGCGTAACGCCCTCAACCTGCGGCAGCTCGCTCATGATCGAACTGAATCAGATTTCCTACCCAGCAGGGTGGAAATTTGATGCAGTTCGGGGGACGTGCGGGCGCGGCGACCGGCTGCGCGCCGGGAGTCGCGCCGGTCGCCCGCCCCTTTTCCGCTCAGTGCAGCGCGGCCGCAGCTGCCTGGCGGAAGTCGTTGAGGACTTCCTCCATTGCCCCGACCTCGCAAGGGACGCCTTCGGGCCAGGGCTTGTCCGGGTGCTCCTGCAGCGTCTTCAGGCCGTTGCCGCTGATCACTGCGACGACCACCTCGTCCGGACCTAGCTTGCCCTCCTGGGCGAGCTTCGCGGTCGAGGCGATGGTGGTGCCGCCGGCCGGCTCGGTGAGGATGCCCTCGGTCTGGCCGAGCAGGTCGATCGCGCCCCAGATTTCCTCGTCGGAGACCGCCGCCGCCGAGCCGCCGCGGCTGCGGACCGCGTCGACGACCAGGTGGCCGTCGCCGGGGGCGCCGATCGCCAGCGAGTGGGCCGCCGTCTCCGGCGTCTGGTTGACGATCTCGCCGCCACCGCGGATCGCGGTCGTGATCGGCGAGCAGCCGGCCGCCTGGGCGATGTTGATCTTCGTCTCCGCGGTCTCCGCCAGCCCGACTTTCTCCAGCTCGACGAGCCCCTTGTGGACGCGCGAGGAGAGGGTGCCGCCGGCGGCGGGGATCACGAAGTGGTCGGGCGACTTCCAGTCCAGCTCCTCGACGACCTCGTAGCCCATCGTCTTCGCCCCCTCGGCGTAGAACGGCCGCAGGGTGATGTTGGCGAACTCCATCCCGGTCGCCAGCGCCAGCTCGCGGCAGGCGCGGTTGGCCCCGTCGTAGTTGGCGTCGAGCTGGATGACCTGCGCGCCCATCGCCCGGCAGGCCTTCGCCTTGCCCTTCTCCATGTTGCCCGGGTAGAAGATGTACGGGCGGGCGCCGGCCTGGGCTGCCAGCGCCGCCACCGCGGTGCCGACGTTGCCGGTCGAGACACAGCCGACCTCGTCCTTGCCGAGCTCCAGCAGGCGGGCGATCGCCATCCCGACGACCCGGTCCTTGTAGGAGAGCGAGGGACGGTTGGTCGAGTCGTCCTTCAGGTAGAGGTTGCTGAGACCGAGCTCGGCGCCGAGACGCTCGGCGTGGATCAGCGGCGTTTTCCCAGCGAACTGGGCGACGCGCTCCTGAGCGCGGCGGTTGAGGATCGGCAGCAGCTCCTCGAAGCGCCAGATGTTCCAGGGGCGCTCGGCGAGGCCGCGCTCGGCGATCCGCTGCTTCGCGAGGTCGTAGTCGTAGTCGACGTCAAGCCCTTCGCCGCAGGCCGGGCACTTGAAAGCTTTGTCCAGGAGCGGCGTCCGGTAGCCGCAATCCCGGCAGGTGAGTTCGGTGGCACAGGAGCGGGTCCGGAGCCCATAAGGCTCGCTGAGATGCGGCTCGACCGCGTCACTCATGACTCCTCCTTTGCCGCCGATCGGTCGGCGCTCGTCCAATTGGTCGCAGGGATATAACACATGGGTAGCTGCTGCTCAACACTTTCTGCGTAAAACTGCTCGGTCAACTGCACGTCTGGGTGCCGGGTCCCTCACAGCAAGGTAGCGGAACCACCAGCGCTTTCAACCCTCCGGCGCGGTATTGTCTGTAGAGCTTCTGTCAGCAATCCTCAATCATCCAGAAATGCCGAACATGACCCCCCAAGAACGCTTCGCGTCGAACCTTCGCCGCATCCGCGACGCCTCCGGCGTCTCCCAGGAAGAGCTCGGCCACCTCTGCGACCTCCACCGCACCGAGATCTCGCTGCTGGAGCGAGCAGGGCGCGAGCCGCGCCTCGCGACCATCGTCAAGCTCGCCGGCGCCCTCAAAACGACGCCCGCCGAACTTTGCGAGGGCATCTCCTACGTGCCAAAAAGCCACCGCTTCGACGTAAAGAAACCGCCGAAGCCGTAAAGGCCTGGCGCCGCCAGACCAAGCAGTGCAAGGACGCAAGGAGCGTGGCGTGCTTTGCACGCGAGCGACCGAGGACGCCGCAATGCGCAGTGTCTGGTGACGCCAGGCGTGCCTGTAGGGGCGGGGGCCACCCCAATAGGCCCCGCCCCTACTAGCGATCGAAAAGGTGATGAAGGGAGGCGGGGCGACGTCGGCCTAGCCGACGTGACCAGGATCCGTCATGACGATTTAGATCCTGGCTCAGGATTGGTCCTCCTTTGCCACCCCAAGGCGGTTTCCCTAATCCGAGGGCCCCGCCTCCTTCACCGGTTGATCGCCCGGCAGGGCCATTCATAACACAGGCTCAGTAAATCAGTCAAGGGTGTTTGCACAATGGAGCAAACTTTTGTTGTAGGCCCCGCGCCTGTTAAAGCGCAGCTGCCTCAACGGGTATCTCGGCGGCCTCCGGCCAGACCTCCAGAGTCTCCACCGAGTCCTCCACCCCGAGCGCCACGAGCAGCTCCTCGGCGGCGTGCGGGGCGAACGGCAGCAGCGTCCGCGCCAGCAGGACGAGGGCCGCGAGCTGGGCCTCGGCGTCGGCTCGATCGAGCTGGCCGCGGCGCTTGACCACCCGCTTCTCGAAGTCCTGGATCCGCTCGAAGAGGCGGGTGATGTCGCGGACCGACTTGTGCATCTGCAGCTCGGCGGTGTCCTCGGTGATCCGGGCGAGGCCGTTCTCGCACCATTTCCGCAGGCGGTCGCGCATGTGCTCGGTGTCGGCAGCGGCCTCCGGGTCGTGCGTCAGCTCCTCGAGCCCGGCCACCCGCTCGTGCGTGTAGTTCCAGAGGTTGCGCAGGAAGCGGCTCGCGAACTTGATCGCCCCCTCGCTCCAGTTCAGCGTCTTCGCCGGCCCGGCGGCGTAGAGCACCGCCAGCCGCACCGTGTCGGCGCCGTGCTGGGCGACCAGCTCGTCGGGATTGACGACGTTGCCGAGGTGCTTGCTCATCTTGCGGCCGTCGGCGATCACCATCTCGTGGAAGAGGCAGCCGGCGAACGGCTCGCCCTCCTCCATGAAGGCGAAGGGGCCGATGTCCCGCAGCGCCTTGGTGACGACGCGCTGGTCGAAGACGAAGCCGCCGCTGTCGTTGCCGGCGACGAGCCGCTCGGAGGGGAGCCACCTCTGCAGGTCGGGATGGGTGAACATCTGCTCGTCGCGATCCTCGGGCGGCACGGCAGCCGGCACCCAGAGCCAGAGCGCGTCGAAGTGGCAGTCGAGGGTGTCGGTCTCGCGCTTGGCGGCGCCGGCGCACCTCGGGCACTCGACCTCGACGAAGCCGGCGCGCTCGGCCAGCGGATTCCCTTCTCCGGTCGGCTGCAGGTCACGCGGCAGGACGACCGGCAGGTCCTCGTCGGGGACCGGCACCGGGCCGCACTCGTCGCAGAGGATCACCGGGATCGGGCAGCCCCAGGCGCGCTGGCGCGAGATCGAGAAGTCATTGGCGCGGTAGCGAGTGGTCTCGCGGGCGTCCTCGACCAGCGCCGGCGCGGGCCCCTCCTCCCCGTCTCCGGGCGCCGCGGGAACCTCGACCCGCTCCAGCCGCTCGGCGAGGTCGCGGTCGGCCTCGTCGATTGCCGGGATCCCCAGCGCCGCGGTCGGGCCGAAGCGGGCGTCGACCAGCGGTGAGATCACCACCGGCAGCTGCTCGCCGCCGGCGCCGGTGATCGAGGCGCCGGTGTCGACCAGCGGCACCGAGCGGGCGTCGCGGGCGCTGCGCTCCCAGCCGCCCGAGCGCATCCGCTCGAGCTCCTCGCGCGCCGCGTCGGTGGCCCAGTTATCCACCTCGGGATGGCGGGGCGAGAGCAGGACGAAGCTCGCCAGGCCGGCGAACTTGCGGTGCGGGGTGAAGGCAGTCAGCGAGCGACCGCCGTCACCCTGGAGGTCGAGCTCGACCCCATCGGAGCGGCCGAGGATGTAGCGCTGGGTCGCAAGCGAGAGCTCGTCCCACCTGCCGCTCTGGGCAAGTTTGTCGATGTTGCGGTCGTTCTCCTCCAGGTAGGGGGTGATCCGCAGGAACCAGGTCGGACGGCGGATCAGCCGCACCTCGTTGTGGCAGCGCCAGCAGCGGCCGTCCTCGACCTGGATCGAGGCCAGGGTCGTCTGGCAGGTGTCGCACCAGTCG
>Ga0157371_10002156_pt1 | contig 19177 bp, 18 predicted proteins | sample C45metaG_FD_113462 | JGI IMG/M metagenome (GOLD analysis project Ga0157371, IMG submission 113462) | Corn rhizosphere microbial communities from Kellogg Biological Station, Michigan, USA - C4-5 metaG | ecosystem: Host-associated > Plants > Roots > Rhizosphere > Soil | place: USA: Michigan...
ACGGCCGAAGTTTTCTGCTCGATCGCACGATGGGGAGCGATAATTGAGGTAGCGACGTTTGGTTCCTGCCGGGCGCCATGGAGATGAATTCCCATGATCCTTCTCATCGTTGTCCTCGTAATCGTCCTCATCGTTGCGATCATCCTTTTCGCGATGTCGATCCGGGTCGTCAAGCAATACGAACAGGGTGTCGTGCTGCGGTTCGGGCGCCTGGTGAACACGAAGCACCCGGGCCTGCGCTTCATCATCCCCATCGTCGACGTGATGCACCGGGTGTCGTTGCGGATCGTGACGATGCCGATCCAGTCGCAGGGCATCATCACCCGCGACAACGTCAGCGTCGGGGTGTCGGCGGTTGCCTACTTCCGCGTGATCGACCCGGTGAAGTCGGTCATCGCGATCGAGAACGTGCACGCGGCGATCGACCAGATCGCCCAGACCACGCTCCGCAAGGTGGTGGGACAGCACACCCTGGACGAGACGCTCGCCGAGACGGACACGCTCAACGTCAACATCCGCGAGATCCTCGACAAGCAGACCCTGGACTGGGGGGTCGAGGTCACCCTGGTCGAGCTGAAGGACATCCTGCTGCCGGACAGCATGAAGCGTGCGATGGCGAAGCAGGCCGAGGCGGAACGCGAGAAGCGCGCCAAGATCATCGGCGCCGAGGGCGAATCGCTCGCCGCGACCGCGCTGGGCGACGCGTCGGACACGATGATGGCGCATCCGCTCGCCCTGCAGCTGCGCAATCTGCAGAGCCTGGTGGAGATCGGCGTCGACAAGAACACCGTCGTCGTCTTCCCGGCGCCGCTGATGAGCACGATCGGCGAACTCGGCTCCTTCCTGGCCAGGGAGTCCGCGGCGAGCGTCGTGCACGGCAAGGTCGACGTGCCGCGTTCCCCGATGTCGCATTCGATGGCCGAGTCGGCCTGAGCCGTGAACCGCGGCGGCGGATGGCCGCGGAAGCCCTTGGATACCCCTCGCGGTTTCGTGTCGACTGGCCGATAATCGAAGGCTAGGAAACAACGAACGAGGAGGTTGGACCATGAGCACACGTCTTAACCCGTACCTGAGTTTTCGTGACAACGCCCGGGAGGCGATGGGCTTCTACCAGTCGGTCTTCGGCGGCGAGTTGACCCTCAACACCTTCGAGGAGTTCCACGCCAGCGAGGATCCCGCGGAGCAGGACAAGATCATGCACTCCCAGCTGGAGAGCGAGGGAGGTCTGGTGCTGATGGCATCCGACACCCCGAACAGCATGGACTACACGCCCGGCAACAACATCTCGGTCTCGCTCAGCGGCGACGACGATGCCGCGCTGCGAGGCTATTGGACCAAGCTGTCGGATGGCGGCACCGTCGCCATGCCGCTCGAGAAGGCCCCGTGGGGCGACAGCTTCGGCCAGTGCGTGGACAAGTTCGGCATCAGCTGGCTGGTGAACATCTCCGAGAGCTGACTCCGGCACGGGTTCGGCGCGGCTTACGCCTCGGTGACCGTCACGACTGTCGACGATGTGACCAGGAGCAGGTCGAGGCCGTTCTCGTGGAGTAGCGGAACCAGTTCCGCGGTACCCTCGACGGCGACCCGGCCCGACTTCCTCAGGAAGATCTCGGCCATGCTCTCGCGCGTGACGAAGTCCTGGCCGGCGAAGTGGATGACGAAGCATCGCTCCGGCACGCGCTTCGGAGCCGGGTCGGCCGGGTTGGCAATCCGTTTCACCGCATCCTGCCGAGGGCGGTATGGCAGGACCTCTGCCAGCTGTCGTTCTACCGTGACCGTCATGTCGTTCCCCTTCCGACGAGCCATCCGTCACAGGTTAATTCGCGCAGATTACGACAACGGACCTCCTTCGTGAACACGGTGTTAACTGTGCCGGCGACGGGCGCAGGGAGTCAGTCGGCGAAGACGGTGCGTTGCAGGTAGTCGCCCCGGAACTTGCCCTCGGGGTCGAGCGCGTCGGCCAGCTGCCTGAACTGGGGCAGCTTCGGGTAGAGCGAGTCGAAGCTGCGGGCATCCGCCGAGCCGTCGTCGCCGAGGGTGAACATCTTGCCCCAGTGCGGCCGGGCGTGGAACGGGGCGAGCGCGGCGTCGATCAGCGGCAGGTGCGCGAGCACGGCGTCCTCCCGCTTCCAGGTGAAGTGGATGGCGACGGTGTCGCGACCGTATGCCGGGCTGAGCCAGAGCTCGTCGGCCTTCATCGTGCGGATCTCGCTGACGTAGAGCTGCGGCGCGATCGTGGGGCCGAGCGCCCGGACGGCCTCGATCGCGGCGACGGCGTGCTCCCGCCCGAGCAGGTATTCGGTCTGGATCTCCTCGCCCTTGCTCGGCGTGAAGTCGAGCCGGAAGTGCGAGAGGCGGTTCCACCACGGGCCGGGCACCCCGAGCTGAGCCGTGGTGCTCTCGGCGGAGACGTCGGGCAGCGGATGCAGCTGGCGGGTCGCCCGCGTCGCGCCGAAGAAAGCGGGCTCGCCCGCGGCGGTCGCCTCCCGGTCGGTGCGGGACTTCAGCCACAGCTGGTCGACGCCGTCGCCGACCCAGTCGGTGAACATGCTCACGCTGTACGCGGCGGAGGTGATCTCGTCGAAGTGGCCTGCGACGCTCGACCAGGGCAGGTTCTCGTAGACATCCTGGCGCACCTCGAAGGCGGGCTCGACATCCAGCGTCACCCTCGTGACGACGCCGAGAGCGCCGAGCGAGACGACCATGCCGTCGAAGTCGGGTTCGCCGCGGCGTGCGGTCACGAGCGATCCGTCCGCCAGCACGAGTTCGAGACCGGCCACCGCGCTGGACAGGTTGCCGTTGCCGTCCCCCGAGCCGTGCGTGCCCGTCGCGATCGCCCCGGCCACCGAGATGTGGGGCAGGGAGGCCAGGTTGTGCACGGCGAACCCCGCGCGGTGCAGGTCCTCCGCGAAGCCGCCGTAGCGGACGCCCGCGTTCACCGTCACCGTGTTCGCCTCGCGGTCGATGGTCAGTTCCGCGGGCATCGCCTCGAGGCTGATCTGCTCGCCGGGCGAATCCGCGATGTCGTTGAAGGAGTGCCGCGAACCCAGCGCCTTGAGCTGCCGCGCCGCGGCAACCACCTCCCGCACCTGCTCGAGCGAGGTCGGCCGGTGCAGAGCGCTCGCGTGGTAGAGGTAGTTTCCCGCCCAGTTCGCTGAGGTCATCGCTCCAGTCTAGGAAGCGTTCGGCGGTGTTTCCTGAGTTTGTGCAACGGGTTCCGGTGGCGTGGATCCGCGGGATCCGGCGGATGCCTGCAGCCGCCTGCGCCGCGCTCGCAGCACCGCGAGCACCCCGAACGCGATCGCGCCGACGATCACGAGCCACGGCAGCAGCACTCCGACCACGACGAGCACGCCGGCGAAGAAGGCGACGATCGAGTTCCAGCCGGTCACCAGCCCGTCGAGGAAGTTGTCCGGGATGTGCGTGCGCGGCTTCGCGACGGAGTTGAGGTTGAGGGTCACCGAGGAGAGGTCGACCTGATCCTTCAGCTGCCGCTGCTGCGCCTCCAGGGATTCGAGATTGCCCTGCCGATCCGACAGCGCCGACTCGATCGTGATCAAGTCCTGGGTGGATGTGGCCTTCGCCATGAGCTCCAGCAGGCGGTCGACCGAGGTGCGCAGCGCCGTGATGCGCGCGTCGAGATCCTGGGACTGTGCGGTCACGTCGTTGGAGGAGATGGAGACGTCCTCCACCGTGCCGAGCTTGTCCAGCTGCTCGATGGTGGAGGTGAGCTTGGCCGAGGGGATGCGCACGGTGAGACTCGCGCTGCCCTTGTCCCCGTCCGTCGCGGCGTGCTCCGTGCGGCTGTCGATGCGCCCGCCCGCGGACTCGACGATGCGGGAGGCCTCGTCTGCCGCATCCGCCGGATGGGCGACGGTGATGGTCATCGAGCCGGTCTTGATCACCTGGCGGTTGCCGGAGGCATCCGTGGGCCCCGAGGAGGTGCCGCCGGGAACCTTCAACTCGGGAGCGCCGATGGCGGGAGCCACCGTGTCTGCGGTGCCGGAGGAGCCGGAGCCCGTCGGAGTGCAGCCCGCCAGCGAAAGGCCGGCCAGCGAGACGGCAGCCAGCACGAGCATGGCCGGAATCAGTCGCCGCGTGGTCGGTGGTCTCCTCATGGCTTCACGGTACCGAGGCTCGGCAGAAACAACCACCCAACGTTTGCCGCGGTCTGGTCGTCTACCGGCAGCACCCGTGGGCGCCTTGGGGCATCCGGTGAGGTGCGGCTGCCATAATCGCGATCATGGAGCAGTTCGAGGGACGGTTGCGGGATGCGGCAGGGCGGGTGCCCCTGCTGCAGCGCCTCTTCCCGGCTTTCTTCGCGGCGAAGGCCCCCATCCTGCACATCGCCTCGGATGTCGGGCAGGGCCCGGTCGTCATCCTGCTCCACGGCATCGCCTCATCGTCGCAGACCTTCGAGGATCTGCTGCCCCTGCTTGCGGACCGCCACCGCTGCATCTCCATCGACCTGCTCGGTTTCGGCGAGTCCCCCGAAGGCGTCGACTACACGATCGAGGAGCATGTGGAGGCGATCGAAGCCACCATCCGCTCCCTGCGCCTGCGCGCGCCGTTCACCCTGGTGGGCCATTCGCTCGGAAGCCTGCTCTCCAGCCGCTTCGCCGCGCAGTATCCGGCGCAGGTCAGCCACCTGGTGATGGTGAGCCCTCCCATCTACCCCGACCCGTCCGAGCTCGACAGCCGGGTGGAGCGGATGCAGCTGGGCGCCTACCTGAGGGCCTACGAATACCTGCGCGCCAACAAGGTGTTCACGATCGGGAACGCGGCGCGCGTCGCCCGGCTGCTCAAGATCTCGCAGATCTTCGAGATCTCGGAACGCAACTGGGACGCCTTCGTGAAGTCGCTGCAGAACTGCATCGAGTCGCAGACCACCGTGACCGATCTGGCCCGGGTGCAGGCTCCGGTGGATGTCGTCTACGGCGCACAGGATCAGTTCATCGCCATGGGCACCATGCGGGTGATCGAGCGGCTGCGGAACGTCACGGTGCACCGGGTCGAGCTGAACGACCACCTCGTGCGCCCGCGCCTCGCCCGGGTGGTCGCCGCGGCCATCGGCCCCGTCGACCAGGCTCAGCCGACCGACGCCGCCCGACCGGTGTCGCGTGAACATCGCGGCGTCGCCGGCCGCAGCCGGACCAATTTAGACTCGGAGCATGGACACTAGAACCCTGGGTCGCACCGGCCGCACCGTCTCCGTCATCGGTCTCGGCACCTGGCAGCTGGGCGCGGACTGGGGGGACGTGAGCGCGGAGGACGCCCGCGCCGTCCTCGACGCCGCGGTCGAGTCCGGTGTGACCTTCTTCGACACCGCGGACGTCTACGGCGACGGCCGCAGCGAGAGCCTCATCGGCGGCTACCTGGCCGACAACCCGGGCCTCGACATCACGGTCGCCACCAAGATGGGGCGCCGCGCGGTGCAGGATCCGGCCAACTTCACCCTCGCCGCGTTCCGCGAGTGGACCGACCGCTCGCGCAGGAACCTGCGGACGGACCGGCTCGACCTCGTGCAGCTGCACTGCCCGCCGACCCCGGTCTTCTCCTCCGACGCGGTCTACGACGCCCTCGACACCCTCGTCGACGACGGGGCGATCGCCGCATACGGGGTGAGCGTGGAGACGACCGACGAGGCCCTCGCCGCGATCGCCAGGCCCGGCACGGCGACCGTGCAGATCATCCTCAACGCCTTCCGGCTGAAGCCGCTGGATGCCGTGCTGCCGACTGCGGCGAAGGAGGGCGTCGGCATCATCGCCCGGGTCCCCCTCGCCTCCGGGCTGCTGAGCGGCAAGTACACCGCGGCCACGACCTTCGCGGCGAACGACCACCGCACCTTCAACCGGCACGGCGAGGCGTTCGACGTGGGGGAGACCTTCTCCGGCGTGGACTTCGAGACGGGGGTGGTGGCGGCACAGGAGTTCGCGCGCCTGCTCGAGAACGAAGCGGCGGCATCCGGCCTCACGACCGCGCAGGCCGCTCTCGCCTGGGTCGCGCAGCAGGGCAGCGTGAGTGCGGTCATCCCGGGTGCCCGCACCGTCGACCAGGCCCGCTCGAACGCGCTCGCCGGGTCGGTTCCGCCGCTCAGCCCGGCCTTCTTCGCGGGGGTCTCCGCCATCTACGACAGGTACTTCAGGGCGGCGGTCCACAAGCGCTGGTAAGCCGCACCGCACCGCCTCTTGTCGCCGGCTACGGCTGGATCGCGGACATCGGCTCCGTGTCGGGGATGGGGCTCGCGTCCTTCCCGCGGAGGTCCGGGTGCCAGCGGCGGAAGATCGTGGGCACGAGGAAGCCGAGGAGCGCGAGGCTCGCGGCCACCCAGAACGCGCCGGGGGCATCGAAGCGGTCGATGAAGAAGCCGGCGAAGGCCGAGCCGATGGCCGCGCCGATGAGCTGACCGGTGCCCACCCAGCCGTAGGCCTCCGCCGTCTCCGAGAACTTCACGCTCGACGACACGATCGTGAACATGACCGCCAGTGCCGGGGCGATGCCGATTCCGGCGAAGAGCAGCGTGGCCGCCAGCCACCAGAAGTTCAGCGAGGCCGCCGCGAGCGCCATCCCCACGAAGACCGCGAGCATCCGTCTGGCCATCGCCCACGGTCCGATCTGCCGGTGTCCGAGCGCGAGCCCGCCGATCAGCGAGCCGATGGAGAAGATCGCCAGGACTATTCCGGATGCCGGCGACTTCTCCCCGAAGCTCGCCACGACCCCCGCTTCGATCGCCGCGCACGCCCCGACGAGGAGGAATCCGGTGATGGTCGACAGCAGCACCGGACGCCGGGCCAGCACCACGCCGATCCGCCTCTTGCTGCGCGGGATGCGCACCCGGCCCACCTCCGGAGAGGAGATGAACCAGATTCCGCCGCCGACCATGAAGGCGACCGCGAGCAGGATCGCGAGCACCGTGCTGACCTGGGTGGCGATGAAGGTGGTGATCACCGGGCCGACCACCCAGATGACCTCCTGGGCGGAGGCGTCGAGGGAGAACAGCGGGGTGAGCTGGGTGGAGTTGACCATCTTCGGGTAGATGGTTCGCACGGCGGGCTGCACGGGCGGCGTGCTGAGGCCGGCGAACAGGCCGATGACCATGTAGACGGGAACGGGCAGGGTCGGCGCGAGGGCGATCGTTCCGATGGCGCTCGCGCAGACGACCATGGTGAGCAGCAGCACCTTGCGCATGCCCCAGACGCCCATCCAGCGGCTCGTGAGCGGCCCGGAGATGGCCTGGCCGATGCTCGTGGTCGCCAGCACCAGACCGGCGGCGCCGTAGGAGTGGTGCAGCCGTTCGATGTGCAGCAGGAAGGCGAGCGAGAGCATTCCGAAGGGGAATCGGGCGAGCAGCTGCGCGCTCATGATCCGCGCCACACCGCGCGTCTTCAGGAGTCCCCAGTAGCTGTTCACGTGGCGCAATCCTATCCGGGCGCAAAGCTGTGACGCACCCGGGATCGCCGCCGGATCCGCGGATCAGCGGATGCCCCGGCTATCGGCGGAAGCGGCTCGGGGTCATGGTGTGCCATTCCGTTCGGCGCTGGAACGCGTCCGCCGCCCGGAGCACGAGGGCGTCCTCGCCGGCCATGCCCGCCAGTTGCAGGCCGACCGGCAGTCCGCCGTCGACGCCGGGCACGTCGTGCATCCCCATCGGCACCGAGACGGCGGGGAATCCGAGACCGTTCCACTGGCTGGTCAGCAACGGCGCGGTCGAGGTCACCGAGGTGCCGATCTCGTCGAGCCGGCACGCCACGATCGGGCAGGTGATGCTGGCGACACAGTCGACCTCGGCGAACACCGCGGCGTAGCGGTCCCGGCATCCGGCGAGGATTCGCGAGGCGCGCACGTAGTCGGGGCCGCCGATGAACGCGCCCTTGGCGAGGGACAGCCTGGTGGATCGCCCATACTCCTGCCACCGGTCGCGAAGGTTCTGCCGATGAACCTCGAACGCCTCGGATGCGATTACCACCCGGGTGGCGGCATACAGTTCGGCCGTGAAGGGGAGGTCGATCTCGACGATCTCCGCTCCCGCGCTCTGCAGCACCGCGAGGGAATCCTCGAACAGCCGGAGCATGCCGGCGGAGACCCCGGCGCGGGAATGCAGGGCGGCGTCGACGCCGACCCTCACCCCGGCCAGGCTTCCGGTGAGCGCGGCAGAATGGTCCGATCCGCCCCGGCCGATCGTCATCTCGTCCCGCGCGTCGCTTCCGGCCAGCGCCGAAAGCAGCAGCGCACAGTCCGCGGCCGTGCGGGCCATGGGCCCGACATGATCCATCGAGTACGAAAGCGGAACGCAGCCGAAGCGTGAGACAGCGCCGAAGGTGGGCTTCAGGCCGGTCACTCCGCAGAATGCCGCCGGGGCGCGGATGCTCCCGCCCGTGTCGGTGCCGATCGCGCCGAGGAAGAATCCCGCCTGCAGCCCGCTGGCACTGCCTCCGCTCGACCCGCCGGCCCAGCGATCCGGGTCCCAGGGGTTGCGGGGGAAGCGGAACGGGAGGTTCGCATCCGGCGTCCCGCAGGCGAACTCGGAACAGGCGGCCTTCGCCACGATGACCGCGCCGGACGCTCGCAGGCGCTCCGCAGCGGCGGAATCGATGCCCTGGTAGCCCGGCAGCATCGCCAGACTCTGGGCGGTGGTCGGGGCATCCGCCGTTGCCAGCACGTCCTTGACCCCGATCGGGATGCCGTGCAGCGGCCCCCGGTCGACCCCGGAGGCCAGTTCGCGGTCCGCGAGCGCCGCCGCGGCCATCGCCGTGTCGTCGCAGCGGCCGACCACGGCACCGAGCGCCTCCTCGTGCCGGTCGATCTGCTCGATGCAGGCGGAGACCAGCTCGGTGCTGCTGAGGCGGGCCGACCGCAGCTGTGCCGCAGCCTCTCCGATGGAGGAGGGCAGCTTCATCTCAACAGTCCCGTGGCTGCCGTCGAGTACAGTATGGCGATCTGCGCCCCCACCGAACGATAGGCCCCGGCCAGCTCGGCGGTCTCGGCATCGTCTGCGGGGAGGCCGAGCTCGTCGAGCCGGCACTGCATCAGAAGCCGGTCCACCGCGGTGCGGCTCGCATCGTCGGCCGACATGATCACTGCCCTTCTGCGTCAGAAAACCACTGCGTGCTCTGGGTGTGTGCCGCGGCGTCGCCGCCGCGGCACACACGATCCGGCTACGCCAGCCTGAGGTCGAGCTCCTGGGGCACATCCACCCATTCGCCGGTGTCGGCACGCGAGATGATGTAGCCGTAGTCGCCGGGGTTCACCCTGGACAGGCCGGGACGCGACATGAGGATGGCGGACTTCTCGTAGGGGGCGCGAACCTCCTGGAGGGTCTCCATCGAGTGCGGGTCGACGACCGTGCCCAGCAGCGTGCCTCCGTCGACGATCGTGCTGAGCGCCTCGACGCCGACCGCCGGAATGAACAGGCCGCCGTGGTCCATGCGCACCAGGTAGCGCTCCCGCATGACCAGTTGGCGTTCCGGCAGCTTCGGCTGGCCCTCCACCATCTTCAGGCCGCGCAGGAAGTTCCAGACGCGTTCCATCGACAGCTCGAGGAAGCCCTCCTGCATGACGTTGCCGCCCTGCTCCGCGACGATGCACAGCTTGCCGCGGTCCCGAACGTAGCCGTCAACCGTTCCCGTATAAGGATCCTTGTCGTGCACGAACACGTACGGGGTTGCCATCAGCAGGGTGAAATCGCGGACGCGCTTCTCGTCGTCCGTCGTGTCGCCGCTGACCAGGGTGTAGTCGATCGAGGTGTCGCCACCGCAGTGGTAGTCGATAACCGCATCCGCGTGGTCCAGGACGTGGGTGGCCAGGGTCGCCGCCATCTTCTGGGTGACCCAGCCGCCCAGACTGCCCGGGAACACCCGGTTCATGTTGTTCATGTCGGTGTTCATGCCCTGGCCGGTCGCCCGGGTGTGCGACTCGAACGCGATCGGGTTGGCCACCGGTACGGCGATGACCGTGCCGGCCAGCTCATCCGTGTTGATGCGTTTGAACGCCTCCATGACGATGCGCGACCCGTAGATCGCGTCGCCGTGGACGGCGGCGATCAGGGCGAGCACCGGGCCGTCGGTCGTGCCTTTGGCCACGTGGACGTGCTGGGCGAGCACCTCGCCCGAGGCGCGCTTGGTGACCGGAACCCGCCAGCTGGTCTTGGTGCCGGCGGCGACATCGAGCACCTGGGCGGGCGACGAGACGAAGGGTGCTGCGCGGTCCCACTCCAGGACGGTGGGCTCGAACAGGGCGTTGATAGACATAGTTCTCCTTAAGAAACGTGTGTTCATGAGTTTTTTGCTGTGCTGTGGTTACAGTCCCGATGCCGTTCCGTAGCGGCCCGTGAGGTGTCGGCGGTAGGGCTCGGCGTCGAGCGGGCGCCCGGTTGCCCGCTCGAGGATCTCCGTCATCGTCAGCGAACGGCCGAACGAGTGCACGTTGGCCCTCAGCCAGCCGAGCACGCGACCGTAGTCGCGGTCGGCCGCGGCCGTCGCGATCGAGACACCGGATGCCTCCATCGACTCCGCCAGCTGCGCGGAGGCGATGTTGCCGACGATGTATGCGGTGAACAGGCCCATGTAGCGGCGGCACCAGTGCGGATCCTGCAGCGCCCCCTCGGAGACGGATGCCGGCGCCCGGCCGAAATACTCCTCGCTTCGGGTGTTCCACAGTTCCGGAACCTCGTCCACCGTCAGCGCGCCGGAGAGCAGCTTGTTCTCGATCTCCCAGCGCAACAGGATGTGCAGGTTGAACGAGACCTCGTCCGACTCGGTGCGGATCATCGAGCTCGGCGCCCGGGTGAAGGTGTCGTGGATCTCCTTCACCGACGTTCCGGGAACCCCGTCGCCCAGGTGCGCGGCGATGATGTCCGACAGGGCGGGCATCACGTCTTCCCGGCGGCCGACGATGTTCTCCCAGAACTTCGACTGGGACTCGTGGATGTACGGCATGATGCCGCGGCCCGCGTTGGTCCCCCACAGGTGCGGGGCGATGCCCTGCTCGTACAGGGCATGGCCGAGTTCGTGCAGCACAGTGCCGATGGTGGCGACCACGGTCTGGTTGTCGCGGAACGTGATCCGAACGTCGTTGGGACCGCCGGGGTTCGTGTACCCGTGCGGCGAGATCGCCAGCGCGCCCCGCGTGAAGTCGAATCCGACCAGCTCCGACACGTCGCGCGCGATCGCCAGCAGGGTCGCCGTGTCGATGACCGGCGATTCGGTGATCGGAGCCAGCACGCGCTCCCGATTCAACCGGACCAGGTCGCCGCGCAGGCTGTCGAACAACTGGTTCAACTCCGCAGAGGTGGGCCCCGGGTCGTAGAGGGAGAGCAGTGCGTCGTGAGGATGGTCCTCGTAGCCCATCGCCTCGGCCACCCGGAGGTTGATGTCGACCATCTTCGTCAGCCAGGGGGCGAACGCCGACCAGTCTCCGGCCTCGCGCGCCTTGCGCCAGGCCGAGTTGGCCTGGATTCCGACGCTGGCGAAGGCCTGTTGCGCATCCCCCGGCCGCTGACGTTCACGGCTGAAGTCCCGTTCGGCGGCGTCGAACCAGGGCAGCGACCCGGCATCGGCTCGACTGCCGTCCAGCAGCGCACCGAATTCGTCGGCGGCCGTGCGGTCGCGGATCATCCGTTCCATGAGACCGATCTGCCTCGCGCGGTCGTCGGAGGATGCCTCGGGCAGCAGGGTCTGCTGATCGAGGTAGAGGTGCTCCGAGATGCGGCGCAGGTCCTCCGTCGTCTCCATGTATCCGAGCACGTCGCGGTGCGCCTGTTCCTGGTTGTTCATGGGGTGCTCACCTTGATCATCGCTTCCAGTTGGTCGGCTGCCGAGCCGAAGAGTTCACACAGCCGTGAGCCGACACCGGCGAGAAACTCGCTGACGACCTCGCCTACCCTCGCCCCGTCTCCCGCGGCGGCGGCGCGGTGCATCTCGCGGTACGCCTCCAACGTCGCGGCGACGTGCGCGCTGTCCGTGCGCAGGAGTTGCGGCAGCGAGTGCAGCCGGGTGCGCAGCTGATCCACCAGCTCCAGGGCGACGACGTTCGCCGACCCGGAGTGGATGGTCTGGCGGAAGTTCCAGCCGAGCGAGAAGAACGTGGGGTAGTCGAGGTCGGCCGCCGCCTGGGTCATGCTTGCCAGGATGGCTTCGAGCTGATCGAGCTCCTCGCGTTCCAGGTTGGGCACGGACTCGCGGCAGACCCATGACTCGATCACGCCCCGCATCTCGTACACGTCGATCACGGTGTCGGCGGAGAAGTTGTTGACGACGGCGCCGACCCGGGGGATCAGCCGGACCATGCCCTTCTCGTGGAGAACACGCAGGGCTTCCCGGACGGGAGCCCGTGAGCCCCCCAGCTCCTCGCACACCTCGATCTCGCGCAGGCGCTCTCCGGCCGGCCAACGGCCGCGGATGATGCCGACCGCCACCCAGTCCGCCACCGCGGCAGCGAGGGTCGGCACTGACCACTCTTGTTTCTGTATCACAGCTCTCCCAATATTCGCGCGGCGTTGCCGTGCTCGATCATCGCTCGTTCTGCGGCGGTCAGCTCTGCACCGTCGAGGATCAGGTTCATGGCGCGGACGCGCTCCTGCCGGCCCAAGCTGAAGTCCGTTCCATACAGGATCTTCTCAGGTGTGGCGATGTCGATGGCGTCTCTGGCCAGTCCTGGAATCAATTTGCACAGGCGCGGCCAGGCGATGGAGGTCTCCAGGTAGACGTTCGGATGCTTGTGGGCGATGTACGGCGCGGCGCCGAGCGGGTCGGCGTGGCCGGCGATGATCACCGTGTTCGGACACATCATGGCCAGGTCGTCGATCAACTCGACGCGCCCGTGGTCGGTCCGCCCGTTCTTCCCGTAGGAGGGGCCGGTGTGGAAGATCACCGGAACGCCCAGTTCGCCCGCCGCCTGCACCACCGGCGCCAGTCCGGGGTTGTTCAACTCGAACCCCTGGATGAGCGGGTGCAGTTTCACACCCTTCAGGCCGAGCTCCCGGACGGCGTACTCCAACTCCTCGATCGGGTCGCGGCGCGGAATGGAGGTCGTCTGGGCGAAGGGGAGAACCGAGGCGAATCCGACGAACCGGTCCGGCTTCTTCGCCACCAGCTCCGCGACATCCTCGTTGGTCATGTACGGCGCGATCGGCAGCACGACCAGGCGGTCGAGGCCGACCTCGTCCATCTGCTCGATGATTTCATCGGTCTGGCCGAGCTGGGTGTTCCAGATGTGACCGTGGAAGTCGGTGATCATGTGGTGCCTTTCGAGTTGTGATGCCGATGCGTGTACGGGGTGTGCGTGTTCTTGAGAGCGGGCATGGTGGTCAGGCGACGAGCGGTATGGCCTCGTCCCATCGGCATCCGACCGTCACCTCGTCGCCGAGTTCTACGGTCGACCTGCCGGAGTCGAAGAGGGTGAGGGTCGGGCCGGAGTCGACCAGCAGCGAGTAGCTGATGCCGCCGGGCTCGTACTCGACGCCGCGGACGGATGCCCGGTGGTAGGTCGACCCGTTCGCATCGGGCACCACCGAGGGTGCGGCATTCCCGGCGAAGAAGACGCTGGTCGGCTTGAGGCAGAACGCGCCGATGTTCTCGTGGTCCGGCGCCGAGGTGCGGACCCCGAGGGCCGTGTCGTAGGAGCCGGGCGTCCCGGACGGCGTCGCGCCGAGCACGGTGCCGACGGAGAGGAACTCCGCCGTGTACTGGTTGCGCGGCTGTGCGAACACCGCGCGGGGTTCGCCGGATTCCACGACCTCGCCGTTGCGCATGACCACGATCCGGTCTCCGAGCGCGAGCGCTTCCGAGTGGTCGTGGGTGACGTAGACGCCGGTCAGGCCGAGTTCGCGCTGCAGGCTTCGCAGTTCGCGCCGCAGCTCCACCCGGATCTGGTGGTCGAGGCTGCTCAGCGGTTCGTCGAGCAACAGCACATCCGGCCTGGTCACGATCCCGCGCGCCAGCGCGACCCGCTGCTGCTGCCCGCCGGAGAGGTCGGCCGGCTTCCGGGCCGCCAGGTGGGATAGGCGGACCAGCTCGAGCGCCTCGGCAACCCGCTCGCGCCGTTCCGGCTTGGGCACCTTGCGCATCTTCAGCCCGAATGCGACGTTGTCCTCGACGCTCATGCTGGGGAACAGCGCCCAGGTCTGGAACACCATCGAGATGTTCCTCTGGTGTGTCGGAACCTTGGTGATGTCCCGGCCGCCGATGACGATCGATCCGGTGTCCGGCGGCAGAAGGCCGGCGATGGTGTTGAGAAGCGTGGTCTTCCCGCAGCCGGATGGCCCGAGCAGAACCAGCATCTCCCCCTGGTTGACTTCCAGGGACGTCGGGTTGACCCCGCCTCCCCCCGGGTACAGCTTGCTCACGTCCGTGAGCTGCAAGTACGGCGTTGTGGACACCATTACCTCCTGGTCTTTCCGGCAATTTGAGTGAGCCCGCCCAGACGGCCGAGCAATAGCGCCGCGACGACTCCGAAGACGATGAGGATCGTCGACATCGCGGCAACGGTCGGATCCGCGCGGTATTGCAGGTATTGGTACATGTAGATCGGCAGCGTGGTGGCGCCCGGCCGCGAGAGGAACAGCGACATGCTGACGTTGTCGAACGAGAAGATGAACAGGAACAGCGCCGAGCTGGCGATGGCCGGTGCCACCAGCGGCAGCGTGACGTGGATGAGCGCTCGCGGCTTGGATGCGCCCAGCGTCCAGGCCGCCTTCTCCAGGTTCTCGTTGACGCCGGCCATGCCGGCGACGAGCACCTGGATCGACAGCGGGATCCCGACCAGGACGTGCCCGGCGACGATCGTCCAGACGTTGACCGATCCGAACCCGAACACCTGGTTGATCATGATCAGGATGCCGACCCCGAGCAGGATCTCCGGCACGATGAGCGGTCCGAAGGTGATCGATTGCACCAGCCGCTGGATGCGCGGGGCGCTGCGCACGATGGCCAGTGCCGACGGGATGGAGAGCAGCAGGCCGATCGCGGTGCTGAACAGCGCCACCTGGATGCTGAGGAAGAACGCCGCCTGGAATGCCGGGTTGGACCACGCCGCCTCGAACCAGCGCAACGACAGTCCGCGCGGCGGGAACACCGAGAACTCTCCCGGGTTGAACGACATGCCCACCACGACCAGCAGGGGGAGCAGGAAGACGATGGAGACGCCCAGGGCGAACCAGGAGATGCCTCCACCCTGCTGTTTCAGACTCGGACGGCGCTTCATCGCGTGCTCCTTGATCCTTGCTGCTTCGTGGATGCCATGAACAGGAACGGGGCCACCACGATGACGAGGATGATCGCCAGCGCTGAGGCGTACCCCCAGTCGACGTCGGTGCTGATGCCGTTGTAGACCAGCTGCGGCAGTGTGAGGATGCGGCCGCCGCCCATCATGGCCGGCAGGATGAACGACCCCGCCGCGCCGGCGAACACGAGGATGCCGCCCGAGACCAGCCCGGGAACCGCGGTGGGGAGCACGACCGAGACGAAGACCCGGATCCGGTTCGCCCCGAGCGTCTTGGCCGCGGCGATGAGGGACTGGTCGAGCCTCGACATGCTCGCGTACACCGAGATCGCCATGATCGGGAACATGAAGACGGTGAAGCCGATCACGATCCCGAGGATCGAGTAGTTCAGCGGTAGCGGTGCCGAGATCCAGCCCCAGTCGATCAGGGTGGAGTTGATCAGGTTGAGCGTGGCCTGCAGCCCGTAGATGCGCACCACGCCGTTGATGACGAGCGGTGCGAACAGCAGGGAGAGCATGACCTGCCTGCCTCGCGGCCGCATTACCAGGCCGTAGGCGAACGGGAGGGCGATCGCGGCGGTGGCGAGCACTGCGGACGCGGCGGTCATCAGCGTGTTTCCGGTCGAGCGCCAGAAGACCGTGTTGGTGAACGCCCTCACGAAGTTGTCGGCGGTGACGGCGACCTCCGGAGTGCGCAGCGCCGCCTGGACGACGGACACGAAGGGACCGACGAAGAACAGGAGCGCGAAGACCGCCAGCGGGATTGCCAGCATCCACCCTCGCCAGCGCTCCCGACGCTTTCGGGCCCGGGGGAGCGGCGCGGAGGTGAGTGCGCCGCTCCCCGTCTGCATGATCGACATGTCCGATATGCCTTACTTGGCGAAGATCTCTTGCCAGCGCGTGGTCCAGCCGTCCACGCTTTCGCCGAACTCCACCCAGTCGATCGGCCAGAGGCTCGCTCCGACGTCCTTGTCTTCCAACACCTTCGCCCGCACGTTGGCCGGGAGCTTGACGGCGGTGTTCGCCGGGGCGATGGATGCCGCGTCGGCCCAGGTCACCTGGGTGTCCTTCTGCAGCATGTAGTTGATGAAGGCGTAGGCGGCATCCGGGTTGGTGGTCGCCTTGGGGATGGAGATCGCCTGCACGCTCCACGCGGAGCCGCCGTCCGGGATCACGATCTTGACGTTTTCGGTCTTGAGCGGGATACCGTAGTTGGCGAAGGTCACGGCGACCGATGCTGTGCCCGAGGCCAACGCGTTGATCGGCTCCGCGCTGTTGGCGTAGAGCGACTGGATGTTGGGCTTGAGCTTCTCCATCGCCTTGAAGCCGGCTTCGTAGTCGTCGATTCCGTCGCCGAAGGCTTCGGCGGCGGCCATCATCACGAACAGACCGCCGATGGATGGCGCGTTCTGGATGGTGATCTTGCCTTCCAGGCGCGGGTCCCACAGGTCTTTCCATTCGTCGATCTTGAAGTCGACCAGGTCGCTGCGGTACAGGATGCCCATGGTCCCGAAGCTGATCGGCACCGCGCTGAGTTCGCCGTCAACGGTCATGGCGTCGACCAGGGTCGGGTTGAGCGAGTCGAAGTTGTCGATCTTGGACGTGTCGATCGCCTGGGTCAGCCCCTTCTCGTAGGCCTGGACGCCGGTGGTGCCGATGACCCAGCCGAGGTCGTAGAGCCCCGGGTTCTGTTCCAGAACGGCCAGTACGCTGCCGGAGTTGACGCTGTTGACGACGTCTACCCCGGTCGCCGTGGTGAATCCGGGGCTGACGACCTGCAGGGCGTTGTCCCAGACGCCACCCCACTCGGCTGCCGTGATCTTTCCTGAGAGCTTGCTGTCGTTCGAGCTTTTCGGTGGTGCAGTCGGTGCGGGGGTGCTGCAACCGGCAATGAGTATCCCCGTCACCAGCGTGACGGCCAGCGCGGAGCTGATTCTCTTGCCGAGAGGCAGGCGGGTCATTCCGTTCATCATTCCTCCTTGAATGTCGATTGTCGACAATCGTACATTACACGAGATTCGAATGTAAGCATCTTTTTTTTGCCCGGCCGTGGAGCGCCGCCGCGCGGGTGCCGTTGTGTCGGTGGCCGGAGGCAGAATCGGAGGCGGAATTAGTCCTCCAGGCCTGTGGAGAACTCGGCGAACTTATGCACAGCTGTGGATGACACGCCCACTAGATATAGGGTTGGCGCTTTGTCATAACCCCGCTATATAGTGATTGCACTGCCAAGCAGCAACTCCTGGCCGGCGACGATTTAACGGCCAGCCTGATGCACTCGACAGCAGGGATTAGTGGCTCGTTGTGGGCCATTCGGGGCGATGATAACTGCCGGTCGGGGCATAGTCATCACGGTATTTGAGGAGCAGATGTGGCAATCACGGTAGTCAAGCGCAACGGGCAGCGAGAGCCATACGACGCCAACAAGATCAACCTTGCGATCGAGGATGCGAGCGTCGGCCTCGACGAGAACATCACCTGGGTCACCCAGATCGCGAGCGAGCTCGAACTGACCCTGTTCGACGGCATCACGACGCAGCAGCTGGATGAGGCCGTCATCCAGGTCGCGCTCCAGAACGTCAAGGACGACCCGGCATTCGACACGGTCGCCGCCCGCCTCCTGCTCAAGACCATCTACAAGCGCGTGCTCGGCGACTACTCCGGCTACGACGAGCTGAAGAAGCTGCACCGCGACCACTTCGTCGGCAACATCACCCGCGGCGTCGAAGAGCAGCTGCTCGACTCCCGGCTGACCCAGCTGTTCGACCTCGAACTGCTCGCCGACCACCTCGAGCCGGCCAACGACGAGCTGCTCAAGTACATCGGCGTGGTCACCCTCAACAACCGCTATGGCATCAAGGGCCGCAACGGCGACGCCCTCGAGGTTCCGCAGTTCTTCTGGATGCGCATCGCCATGGGCCTCAGCCTCAACGAGGCCAAGCCCAACGAGGCGGCCATCGCCTTTTACGAGAAGATGTCGCGCCTCGAATACCTGGCCGCGGGATCCACCCTCGTCAACGCGGGCACCATCTACCCGCAGCTGGCCAACTGCTTCGTCATGGAGATGCAGGATGACATGGAGCACATCGCGAAGACCACTCGCGATGTGATGTGGCTGACCAAGGGCACCGGCGGCATCGGGCTCTCGGTCACCAAGCTGCGCGCCCAAGGCTCGCCCATCCGCTCCAACAACACGACCTCGACCGGGCCGATCCCGTTCATGCACACGATCGACTCGATCCTGCGCGCGGTCAGCCGCGGCGGCAAGAAGTTCGGCGCCCTCTGCTTCTACATGGAGAACTGGCACCTCGACTTCCCCGACTTCCTCGACCTCCGGCAGAACTCGGGCGACCCGTACCGCCGCACCCGCACCGCCAACACCGCGGTATGGATCAGCGACGAGTTCATGAAGCGCGTGAAGGACGACGACGACTGGTACCTGTTCGACCCGCTCGAGGTGCAGGACCTCAACGAGCTCTACGGCGCCGCCTTCAGCGCGAAGTACAAGGAGTACGCCGCCAAGGCAGAGGCCGGCGAGCTGCGGATGTTCAAGAAGACCACCGCGCGCGAACAGTTCAAGGCCATCCTGATCTCCCTCTCCGCGTCGAGCCACCCGTGGCTGACCTGGAAGGACACGATCAACAACCGCGCCCTCAACAACAACACCGGCACCATCCACCTCTCCAACCTGTGCACCGAGATCACGCTGCCGCAGGATGAGGACAACGTCTCGGTCTGCAACCTGGCCTCGATCAACCTCTCCCAGCATCTGCTCGAGGCGGGCGCGGAGGGCGTCGCGCTCGACTACGCGAAGATCGAGGAGAGCGCGCGCCTCGCCGTCCGCCAGCTCGACAACCTGATCGACATCACCCGCTCCTCGGTGCCGGAGGCGGACTTCTCCAACCACCAGAACCGCGCGGTGGGCCTCGGCGTCATGGGCTTCACGGATGTCGTGGAGAAGATG
>Ga0157371_10002157_pt1 | contig 19159 bp, 16 predicted proteins | sample C45metaG_FD_113462 | JGI IMG/M metagenome (GOLD analysis project Ga0157371, IMG submission 113462) | Corn rhizosphere microbial communities from Kellogg Biological Station, Michigan, USA - C4-5 metaG | ecosystem: Host-associated > Plants > Roots > Rhizosphere > Soil | place: USA: Michigan...
AATCAGAAACAGTACTCCTATGTAAAGGAACACATCCATATAACTCAATACCATTGCTTGCTTCGTTACAGAAAAATCCAAAGCTTTATAAGCGCTTTGTAAAGCCATGTCGGGAGTCATTCCCTTAGCCATAAAACCATGCTGCATCATTGATATTCTGTTTTGTACCTGCGGATCGGTAATATTTAATTTACTGATAAGATCCACGCGATGAACCATATTTTTTTGAGCAATGTAAGTTGTGATTACAGCGACGCCAAAGGACCCTCCTAATTGTCGCATCATACCAGTAAATGCAGCTCCCTCTCCTATTTGCTTTCCATGTAATGTAGATAATGAAAGAGTAGTTATTGGAATAAATAACATGCTAAGCCCAAAACCTCTGAACATTAAAAGCCACCAGAAAGATTCTGAAGGTGTATCAGGAGTAAGGATTTTATATCCCCATAAACTATACAGAAAGAATATAATCAAACCGCCGGCTACCAGGTATTGTTGTTTCACTCCACGCTCCAGTAATTTACCAATGATCGGCATCATGAAAGCCGTTGCAATTCCGGATGGAATAAATAAAAGTCCCGCGTCTTCTGCAGTCCAGCCAAGAGTAGATTGTGTGTATAACGGAATAATAAATGTAGAACCATATAAGCCAAAACCAAGGATAAAAGATAGTATCGTGCCGACTCGAAGGTTCCCATTCTTGAGCACCCGAAGTTCTACTATTGGCTTTCGATAAGTAAGTTCGCGCCAGATGAAAAAGAAAAAGCCAAAAATGGCTACTACGGAAAACACCACGATCAAATTGCTATTAAACCAATCTTCATCATGACCTTTTTCCAAAACATATTGCAACGATCCAACGGACACTGCCAATAGAATGATTCCCAAAAAATCAATATTTCTTCTGGAAGTTTTTTCAGCATATTTTGGACTTCTTACAAATTGTAATGTTAGTAACGTACCTATAATTCCGATAGGAATATTGATATAAAAAATATAAGGCCAGCTAAAATGGTCTACAATATAACCGCCCAGTGGAGGCCCTAAAGTGGGTCCGATAATTACGCCTAATCCATAAATAGCCTGCGACATTCCCCTTTTTTCTATCGGATAACTTTCTGTAATAATAGTTTGAGAAGTTACCAACAAAGCGCCACCTCCCAATCCCTGGCAAAAACGAAACATTACCAGCTCCCAAATACTTGTTGCGTTGCCGCAAAGAAATGAGAACACCGTAAAGATCATTATAGATGCTGCGAAATAATTGCGTCGCCCAAATTGTTGCGAAAGCCAACTGGTCATCGGAACAATGATCACATTTCCAACGGCGTAAGCAGTAACAACCCAGCCTATTTCTGTAAGAGTTGCTCCCAGGTTGCCTTTCATGTCAGTCAAAGCCACGTTTACAATCGTGGTATCAACAATCTCAAGCAACGCGCAAAGTATTGCTGTAATCGTAACGATGACACGTCTGGCACCATATTCCACTAAAGAATTATCCTGTTGCATTATATCTGGTAGAAAAAATTATTTAAGATGAACATCCACATCCACATTCATTCCCGGCCTGAGACGCTGTAGTAAAGAATCTGAAGGATTTGTAAATTCGATTTTTACAGGAAGCCTCTGAACCACTTTTACGAAATTTCCACTGGCATTATCCGGAGGCAATAAAGAAAACTTAGCACCTGTTGCCGGAGAAAATGAAGAAACTACCGCTTCAAAATCATGATCAGGAAATGCGTCGGCATGAACCACCACTTTTTGCCCGACTGCCATTTTACGATATTGCGTTTCTTTAAAATTAGCAACCACCCAAATATTTTCACTGTGAACTATGTTGAAAGTAGATTGTCCTGCCTGCAACAATTGTCCCTCCTGCAAATTCACTCTTGAAATTCTTCCACTTTCCGGTGCAGTGATAATGCAATACGAAAGTTTCAACTTAGCCTCTTCAACTTCTACTTCTCTTTGTTTTACCACAGATTCAGCAACAGCAATGGTTTCAGCAGTCGCGTTTGACTGTGAAGAAACAACACCAGTCTGAGTGCTTGCTTGTTTTTTCTGTTGTTTCAAAATATCCAATTGCTTTTCTGCAAGCTCTTTTGCAGCCTGTGCCTGTTCAAACTGTTGCTGTGTAATAGAATGATCCTGGATCAGATTCTGATAACGGTTAAAATCCTGGCTAGCTCTTGTCAGGTTAATTTGTGCTGCATCAATTTGTGCATCAATCGTTGCTACACCTTGTTTTGAAGTTGCAATACCTGAACGGGCAGCAGCAGTGTTGGCGCGGCTTGCAGCCACATTGCTTTTAGCGGTTTCCAATGCTGCTTCAGCCTGCATCACAGCAATTTTGTAATCACGATCATCGATAGTAAATAAAGTATCACCCTTTTGCACTTTCTGATTGTCTTTCACCATTACGTCCTTCACATATCCTGAAACTCTCGGGATCACAGGAATAATATCCGCTTCAATTTGTGCATCATCTGTTTCTTCGTGATGTTGTGCGCGGGTATATTTACTGATTCCAAACCAGCCACCAACGATTACCATCAGTATCAGTACGATTAAAAATACTTTACTTCTCTTTTTTGGCTCGGCAGCTTTCTCGTTGTTATTTTTCATTTCGTTGTTTGAAGAAACTTCTTCTTTTTCTGATTCCATAAAAATTTATTTGCCTCTTTTTTATTTAATGATTTAACCCAATTTTCTACTCTTTATTTGATAAAATTCCTGTCGTTTCTAAAAGTTTACTATATGCTAATAACACATCAGCTTTTGCAACAGCGAGATTAATTTTGGATTGCAGTAAGGCAACATTTGCGTCCAAAAGTTCTGTTGTATTTACCAACGCATTATTGTATTTATTTTTTGTGATACGATAATTTTCTTGCGCCTGTATCACTGCCTTTTTATAAACTTCAGTTTTCTTTTGACTTAATAAAACATTTTCAAAATCACGGTTTACCTGAAGCCGCACTGCATCCGAAAGCTGCGCTTCATTTTCCATAATTTCCTTTTCACGGGATTTTGCCTGCGCAATTTTCGCTTTCGTTTTCCAAAGTGAAGCAATGTTATATTGTATTCCTGCACCAATATTTACTGCGTTTGTAATCGTAATTAATTTAGGAATGTCAGCTGCAATATATCCTCCGGTTAATGCAATCGTAGGATACAGATCAGCTTTTGCCAGTAAAATGCCTGTTGTTGCCGCTTTTCTTCTGAATGAAAGCGCTTGTACATCTTTTCTGTTTTGCAATGCAAGCTGTTCATACTCGTCAATTGTTTTCACAGAAATGGTTGTATCAAATCCTGTCGAATCCGTTTGCAAAATCGTTGATTCCGGGTAGCCGATCATCAGGTTCATATTCACAGTGGCTGTCTTCAAATTACTTTGTGCGTCCAAAAGAGAAAGCTCAATATTGGAAGTCTGCAATTCAGATTTTAAAAGATCATTTCTTGCCAACAATCCATTTTGTTCGAGGCGGCTAAAAACAGAATCCTGCTGTATGGATTGATTCAGATTTTCTTTTACCACATTCACTGTTACGGCCGCTTTGTACAGATTAACATATGCATTAATTGTATTCAGAATCACAGCTTCTTTATCGTTTTCTGCGTCCAGTGTCGCTGCTTCCTTTAGGTATTTTGCAGATTCAATTCCATACTTAATTTTACCACCCGCATAGATAGGAAGTGAAAGATTTACAATTCCATACATCGCCTGGTTTACTTTTGGGAAAGCAGCTTTATTGCCTGTCGTATCTGCGCCTCCACCTCCAAAAGCTTTTGTTTTTAAAGCGATTGTAGGATTAGCGAGTTGCATATAAGTCCCGGATACACTTGCATTAGGAAGACGGTTATCCATCGCTTGTCTCAAAACTGCAGCAGCTTCATCATTCTTTGCGAGAGAGGCTTTCAAAAGATGGCTGTTTTGTAAACTCAGATCAATGCTTTGTTGTAATGTAAGGGTTTTTACATCCTGTGTTTTTGCAAAAAGCGGAAATAAATTCAACACTAAAAAAATAAATCCAACGATTAAAATTGAAAATCTTTTCATGATTACTTTTATTAAACTTCTCCTCATCTTTTATATTTTATTTTTTCAATAAATGCGACCGCATCAATTGTTTTGCATGTTCACTTACTCTTTTTTTCAGTTTCTGATTTTCAAAAGCACGAAACCCCTCTTTTTTTCCTAAAATTTTTCTGCACATAAGGTCAGATGTCAGTAAATAATGAATAGTGCCAAGCATGGTTGTAAGCGTTAATTCAATATCTACGGGTTTAAACACACCATCTTTTATGCCATTTTTAATAATAGTTTTAAAGGGATTCATGTTTCTTAAAAGTATATCGCTGATCGCGTCTTTCAATTGTGGCCTGCGTTCCAGAGACAATTCCCTGTGAAGCAAATGATGAAATTCTGAATTGGAAAATTTTCGTTCAATAGTATAATCAATGATACGATCGATTTTTTCAATCGCAGTTAATGATTCATTATTAACCAGTTCTGAAAAGATTCCTTTTAAAAAAGAAGCGCGATATTCTACCGCTTTTTCAAATAATTTTTCTTTCGATTCAAAATAATAATTGATCATAGCCACATTTACACCTGCATCAGCGGCAATTTCCCTAACCGATGTTCCTTCAAAACCTTTGCTGCCAAAGAGTTTGATTGCAGATTCAATTATCGTCTCCTTTTTTGTCATTTTCGAAAGCGGCCGCAAAGTTAAACAGTTGTTTAAAACTAAACAAGCGTTTAATTCATTTTTATTTTTTTTTCTTTTGAAAATTTGTGTTATGAGAAGGAGTAAAAAACTTTCTTAAAACAACTTTTTTAGCAGTGTTTTTATTCAAAATATAGAGACTCAAAGATCTTTCTCCACTTAACAGGCATCAATCTTGCAGGAAAAATTCCGAAATAAAGATTTGATAATTTAAAAAATGAATTTATGAAAACATCAAAAATTGTTGCCTTTATGCTAACCATTGTTTTATCCGGCTTTTTATTTACGAGTGCCAAATGCCAGGAAAAACAACAGGATAAGATCGATGCAAGCACAAAAGTTCTAAAAGATTTCAGCGAAATGAAAGGGAAAATTCCTGCACAACTTTTACAAATCACACAGGGAATTATAGTAGTTCCAAAACTTATTAATGCAGGATTCGTAGTTGGCGGGAAACGCGGAAGAGGAATTGCCATGATTAAAAATGCTGACGGAACATGGAGCGACCCTTTGTTTGTAACTATTACCGGAGGAAGCGTTGGATTCCAGGCCGGTATTCAATCTGTAGACCTGGTTTTGATCTTTAAAAACCGATCAACCCTGGAAAATATTGGAGAGGGAACTGTTACTCTCGGGGGAAATATCTCAGTAGCAGCCGGACCTGTTGGCAGAAGCTCAGAAGCAAAAACAGATTACAAACTGGATGCTGAAGTTTATTCTTATTCAAGAAGCAAAGGATTGTTTGCAGGAATCAGTTTGGGCGGTTCTGCAATTACTGTAGATGATGAAGCGAACAAAGCCTTCTATGGAAAAAGTGTAGATGCAAAAACTGTTTTTTCTACCCCGCAAACTACTGATCCTTCTGTTCAGCAATTGAAAGATCAACTGAAATCTATGTATCAATAAAAATTTTTAAAATGGTTTTTAACTGCAGAAAGAAAAATTCTTTTTGCAGTTTTTTTTTGAAAAAATAAGAAAAGAGATTATTTATTTGTTTATTCTAAAATGCGAAAATTTTACTTCGCCTTTATCTCAATAAATTACAGTAAACAAATAAATAAAACGATTTTGTTTAAAGATTTTATTCTTTCATCAAATGTTTGTCAAAGCCAAGCCGGAGAAGTGTTTCATAAGCATTCCAAACTTCTGAAGGAATTTGCTGGTAAATCTGAAAGCCTTTTTCCGGATACATTTTTATTCTTTGTAAATCACCCACCATAATATTGATCACTCTTTCCAAAGGAATTTCTTCATTCGGATATTCGTCAAAAGAAATCTGCGGAGAAGTAACCATCAATTTTTTATCAGGCCAGTGTTTTTTAAAAGTAGCATAAGATCGTCGCTCCATATAAGGCTTCTGAACCACAATAAAACTTTGAGGATCAAGATTTTTTTGCTTCAATAATTTTTGAGTGAATAAAATATTTTCACCGGTGTTGGTAGAATTATTTTCGAGTAAGATAGCATCTTTCGGCACTCCTTTTTCAATTGCGATTGCTGCGAACTTGTCCGCTTCTTTTTCAGTCCAGATTTCCTGTGTAAAATTTCCCAATCCTCCCGACATAATTACCAATGGTGCCAATCCTTCTAAATATAATTCCGCAACTCTTTCAGGAACCCTGAGATCATGACTTCCTAAAGCAAGAATACAATCTGCTTTTTCCAATTTGTGGTTCATCTGGTGGTAATTCCAGAGTAATTTGCCCAGTGATATTATTTCTTCGTTAATCATATTTCATAATCTTAAAAGCAAATTTCGAATTTTTCTTTGGATGAAATTGAAGTTCAAATTTAATCATCTGATTAAAACATTTGTACAAATCAGGTTTCTTTTTTTAAATTTGATTTCAAATATGAAAATGGCTAAAAAAATTACGACAGAGAAAGACTTTTCTACTGAAGAAAAAATTAAAAAAGCTGCACGGAAAGTTTTTATGCAAAAAGGTTATGCGGCTACTAAAACCCGCGACATTGCTGAAGAAGCAGGAATCAATCTTGCTTTGCTCAATTATTATTTCCGAAGCAAAGAAAAACTATTTCATGAAGTGATGATTGAAAAAATTCAGCAATTTTTTGGAGTTCTGCTTCCCATCATCAGCGATCCTTCAACAAAGCTGGAATTTAAAATTGAATTAATGGTTTCCAGTTATACCGATATGCTTACTTCTCATCCCGAGCTGCCACTTTTTATTTTAAGCGAAATGAGACATTCATCAGATTTAAAAAAGATTTTGCCTATTCAGAAAATAACGGATAAGATTAGCTTTATTCAACAGTTAAAAGAAAAAAGGCGCGATGTAAATCCAATACAATTTTTAATGACGATTCTTGGAATGATCGTTTTTCCTTTTGTAGCCAAACCCGCATTTGAATTAATATCCGGGTCGAATAAAACTGAGCTTCAGAACATGTTGCAGGAAAGAAAAAAGCTAATTCCAATTTGGGTAAAGGTCATGTTGAAAGCAAAATAATTCTTTTGCCTTTTTATTTAATCAAATGATTAAAACAAATGAAAAATTTTAGAAAATCTTTTTTATTGAAAAAGCTATTGCTTACAATAATTCCTTTTTTGATATCCGGATTTTTATCATGCAACAATGCTCAAAATAATTATGATGCGTCGGGAACATTTGAAGCAACGGAAATATTAATTCCTGCTGAAGCCAATGGTATTATTGAAGCGCTTCATATTGATGAAGGTGAAACATTAGATTCCGGAGTTTTAGTCGGTTTTATAGATACCACTCAATTGTATTTAAAGAAAAAACAACTTGAAGCACAGATCAAATCTACTATTGCAAGACAACCTAACATTGCTGCGCAAACTGCTCAATTTAAACAACAGGCCGCAGTAGTTCAAAGTCAGCTCGATCATCTTTTGCATGAAAAAAAACGTACTGAGAATTTAGTGAGAGGCGATGCAGCTACTCAAAAACAATTAGATGATATTAATGCAGAAATCAATACAGTAAAGCAACAAATAAAGGCGATTCATGAACAGGGCGCTGCGCAAATTTCTGTCCTTAAAACACAGCGTTCGGGAATTTCTTCAGAAGTTTCTCCACTAAAGGTTCAGATTGAGCAGGTGAATGAACAATTAAAAAAATCAGGAATTATCAATCCGGTTAATGGAACTGTGTTGACAAAATTTGCAGAAAAAGATGAAATGGCAACAATTGGAAAGCCGCTTTATTCTATCGCTGATCTGTCAACAATAATTTTGCGTGCTTACATTACCGGTGATCAATTTTCTTTGGTCAAGTTAGGGCAAAAAGCCACTGTTTTTGTTGATGACACCTCTGGTAAATCGCGTCAGTATGAAGGAATCGTTCAATGGATCAGCAATAAAGCGGAATTTACTCCAAAAACAATTCAGACAAAAGATGAAAGAGCTAACCTTGTGTATGCAATTAAAATAAAAGTGAGGAATGATGGCAGTTTAAAGATTGGAATGTATGGAGAAGTAAAATTATAAACATGCAATCCGTATCAGCAAAAAATCTTACAAAAACTTATGGCAAAAAGAAGGAAATAGTTGCAGTTGATAACATTTCTTTTTCGGTAAGTAAAGGAGAAATATTTGGATTGATCGGTCCTGATGGAGCAGGTAAAACAACGGTTTTCCGGATGCTTACCACTTTGCTGTTGCCTGATGCCGGAAGCGCTACAGTAGCCGGCTTTGACGTTATAAAAGATTATCAACAAATCAGAAGTTCTGTTGGTTATATGCCTGGAAGATTTTCTTTGTATCCTGACCTTACGGTGGAAGAAAATCTAACTTTTTTTGCAACAATTTTTGGAACAACCATTCAACAAAATTACTCTTTGATCAAGGAAATTTATATGCAGCTTGAACCATTTAAAAACAGAAGAGCAGGAAAACTTTCCGGAGGAATGAAACAAAAACTTGCTTTATGTTGCGCGCTGATTCATAAACCAGTTGTTCTTTTTTTAGACGAGCCGACAACAGGCGTTGATCCTGTTTCAAGAAAAGAATTTTGGGAAATGCTGAAACGTTTAAAAGCACAGGCAATTACCATTCTTGTGTCTACGCCCTACATGGATGAAGCAGGATTATGTGACCGGATTGCATTAATGCAAAATGGGAAAATTTTAAACCTTGATACACCTCAAAATATTTCTGATTCCTATCCTGAAAAACTGCTGGCAGTGAAGGCAAACAAAATGTCAACATTATTAAAATCGCTTTCAAATTTTCAGGGCGCATTGAACAGTTATGCATTTGGAGAATATGCGCATGTTGTTTTACAAAAAGATGAAACAGATATTGAGAACCGGATAAAAAAATATTTAGAACATGAAGGTTTAACGAATATTGAAATCAAACCAATAAAGGCAACGATTGAAGACAGCTTTATAAAATTATTAAAATAAAAATGGCGGAAGTAGTTATCAAAACAGAAAAACTTACGAAGCGCTTCGGCAATTTTACCGCTGTTGATGAAATTACTTTTGAAGTTTTTAAGGGAGAGATACTTGGCTTTTTGGGAGCGAATGGCGCGGGAAAAACGACAGCCATGCGAATGCTGATTGGACTATCGACACCAACGTCGGGAAAGGCTTCTGTTGCCGGATTTGACGTATATCATCAAACAGAAAATATCAAAAAAAATATTGGTTACATGAGCCAAAGATTTTCTTTGTATGAAGATTTGACTGTAATGGAAAACATTCGTTTTTACGGTGGAATTTATGGTTTGACAAATGCGGAAATAAAAGCAAAAAGTGAGCAGTTGATTTTTGAATTGAGTTTAGAAAAACAAGCGAAAGAATTAGTGGCTTCGCTGCCATTGGGATGGAAACAAAAGCTTTCATTTTCTGTAGCATTATTGCATGAACCAAAAATTGTTTTTTTAGATGAACCAACCGGAGGAGTCGATCCGCTGACAAGAAGACAATTTTGGGAATTGATCTATGCCGCATCCGATAAGGGAATTACCATTTTTGTTACCACTCATTACATGGATGAAGCAGAATACTGCAATCGGATTTCAATCATGGTGGATGGAAAAATTAAGGCAATGGATTCGCCTGAAAATCTGAAAAAACAATTTGATGTTAATTCAATGGACGAAGTTTTTTATCAATTGGCGAGAGGCGCGACACGTGCAGAGTGAATGAGAAGTTGAACAACAAAAATTTCGGTTTAAAATGAAACAATTTATTGCATTTGTAAAAAAAGAGTTTTATCATGTTCTGCGTGATAAAAGAACCTTGCTCATTCTGTTTGGAATGCCCGTTGCACAAATTTTGATCTTCGGTTTTGCATTAACAAATGAAGTGAAAAATGCGAAGATTGTAATCGTTGATCAGGCAAAAGATATTTCGTCTCAAAAAATAATTTCTGAAATTGCTGCCAGCCATTATTTTCAAATTGAAAATACAATCCCTGATCCAAAGCAGATTGCGTCAGCTTTTCAAAAAGGGACTATTCATCTTGCCATAATTTTTCCTGCGAGCTTTAATGACGATTTAATGCATTTGCACAAAGCACAAATCCAAATAATTGCAGATGCTTCTGATCCAAATACAGCAACCACATTAACGAATTATGCGAGCGCGATTATTGGTGATTATCAATCAGGACTTAATGCGAAAATATCGGTTCCAATGCAGATCATTCCTGAAATCAGAATGCTCTATAATCCGCAACTGAAGGGTGCTCCCAACTTTGTTCCAGGAGTGATGGCACTCGTCTTATTGTTGGTATGCGTGCTAATGACGGCTATTTCTATTGTCAAAGAAAAAGAAACCGGAACAATGGAAATATTATTGGTTTCTCCTTTCAAACCGATGTTGGTTATCATTGCAAAAGCAGTTCCTTATTTATTCTTATCACTCATCAATGTGATGAGTATTTTATTATTAAGCGTTTATGTTTTACACGTTCCGGTTAAAGGAAGTGTATTACTTCTTCTGGCAGAAAGCACTTTATTTATTATTACCTGCCTCACACTTGGGATCTTTATTTCTATCAAAACAAATACACAGCAAGTAGCAATGTTGGTTTCGCTGATGGGAATGTTGCTGCCTACAGTTCTTTTCAGCGGCTTTATGTTTCCGATAGAAAACATGCCGGTGCCGCTGCAAATTATTTCCAACATAGTTCCATCAAAATGGTTTTACATTATTGTGAAATCGATCATGATAAAAGGCGTTGGTTTTTCTGTGATCTGGAAGGAAACAGTGATACTTGTTGGCATCACTTTATTTTTATTTTTTCTCAGCATTAAAAGTTTCAAAATCAGAATGGCATGAGGACAATAAAATTTTTATTGCAAAAAGAATTTAAACAAATCTTCAGAAACAGATCCATTCTTGTTATAATCATGGTGATGCCTGTGATGCAGTTATTGATTTTACCACTGGCTGCCAATTATGAAGTGAAGAATATTAATTTATCTGTTGTTGATCATGATCATTCTTCCTTTTCTAAAAAATTAATTTCAAAGATTACTGCGTCCGGGTATTTCAAATTACAATCGTATAATGCGTCTTTTAAAGATGCTTTTCATTTGATAGAATCAGACAAATCTGATTTGATTTTAGAAATTCCTGAAGGATTTGAAAGAGATCTGGTTCGGGAAAATCATCAAAAACTTTTTATTGCAGTAAACGCGATCAATGGAACGAAAGCGAATTTAGGAGGGGCGTATTTAACGCAGATCATTCGAAATTATAATGAAGCGATTCCGGTGAAATGGCTGCCGGAAGCGGCTTTCACTCAATCTTCAATTATAGAAATTACTTCTTCCAACTGGTTTAATCCTTTTTTGAATTACGATCTTTATATGGTGCCGGGAATTCTTGCGATTCTTGTTACAATGGTGGGAGGATTTTTGACTGCATTAAATATTGTAAAAGAAAAAGAAGTGGGAACGATAGAACAGATCAATGTGACACCGATAAAAAAACAATATTTTATTTTAGGAAAACTGATTCCGTTTTGGATCTTGGGAAATGTTGTGTTTAGTATTGGCTTAATCATCGCACGACTCGTTTATGGAATTATCCCACTTGGAAACTTGCTGGTTTTATATGGATTTATCTGGCTCTTTCTTTTGGCTGTTCTTGGTTTTGGATTGCTCGTTTCCACTTATTCAAATACACAACAACAAGCCATGTTGATCATGTTTTTTTTCATGATGATCTTTATTTTGATGGGTGGATTATTTACACCAATTGAAAGTATGCCGAATTGGGCAAAAGTGATTGCACGATTCAATCCTTTGAGTTATATGATTGATGTGATGCGAATGGTAATTCTGAAAGGTAGCGGATGGAAAGAAATTTTACCACAGTTATGGAAGATTGCATTGTTTGCAATTGTATTAAATACCTGGGCAATTTTGAATTATCGAAAAACTTCTTAAAAGATTCTTCTTTATTTTCAAATATCCATGTATGTTATACCGGCAAACGAAGAAATAAAACTGATTTTTTATTTCTTTCAGCCAATCACATTCGTAATCTTACTATTTTACACACCCGTTAATTTACGATTCTTACCGTAAATATATAAATTAAAAAAGAGGCAGAATTGCTCTTGTCTACAGCATCACACGAATATATCTTTGCTTCAGAAGTTGATTGATGTTCAACAAACATTAATCGCAAATCCAAATCCATTGAAAAATAAATATTCCTCTAATCCGGGAAAAACCAATAATCCGATATCAGTCAACTTCTTGTTTTTTAAATCCGATAACCTGAGAAAATAACCATATCCAATTGAAAAACCCGGCTGTAAAAAGCCTTTTAAAATTGTACCTGGAAACTGAAGACCCTGGATAAAATTTTTAAACTTCTGTAAAAAATTACAGAAGTTTTTTTTTGCTGAAAAAGATTACCTCGAATTTCCATTTGGAAATAAAACTTTATCTGGCGCTTTATTAAATTCAGCTAAAATTTTTCTGATAATTTCTGTCCGGATTGTTGCCGCCCTTCTTGGAGGAACCAAATAGGTAACCGTCACTTCTACCCATGTATTTTCATCAATACGAAAACTAACGTAAGGATATTCCTTGATCTCCATTTCATTGATAGGAGAATCTTCAACCATTTTTTTTAATTGAGTGATCCTGTCAGCCATTTGCGGTCCCAATTCTTCTGAAGTAACTTTTTTAATTATTTTTTCTACAAAATCCAAATCGCTTTCGTAAGCAACATGAAAAGGAATTTCATTCCAGATGAACTTGAAATTCTTCCAGGAATAATTGAAGACAGCTGATTGAAGAACCATCGTATTTGGAAACCTTATCAAACGTCCGCTCGGCAAGTCATTGGTAAGATAATCCCCAGCAAATTCCCAAAGAGTGGTATCCACATAACCAATCTCAATAACATCGCCTTTGAATTGATTGATCTCTATTCTGTCGCCGATGCGATAAGGATTCCTGATGATAATGTAAATCCACCCGATAAAAGAAGAAATGGGAGTTTGAAGAGCAAAACCTAAAATCAGCGAAATCAATCCGAGCGAAACTGCTGCTGCATACCAATTAGAATTGAGAAAAGTAACAATTATCATTGCAACGGCAATAAGGCTTATGAATTTGGTAAGATGAATCAGGTTGTATCTTGTATATCTTCCCTTCGAACGTTTTTTAATTCTGATCTCAATAAATTTTGCAAAGATTAAAATCAGCACTCCTAAAAAAACAGCCAGCGAAAGATTTTTAAGTTTCAGGCGATATGTTCCTAACAGATCAAAAATATGAAAGCCAAAAAGGAAGTAAAAAACAATGGCGATAACAGCAATGACAATATAAGAGCCGAGCCAGATGAAAGAATTTTTCTTTTTCATTTTTTCGACCTTTTGATGAATATCCTTTTTCTGATCTTTATTGAAATCCATAAATGAAGATGAATATCAAAAGATTTTGCAATAATAAAGCCAAACCGAAATCTCGTTTTTGAAATAAAAAAAGGCAGCGGGAACACTGCCTTTTTTAAAAATAAACTGCAAATCTGTAAGCCGGATTTTGTAGTCCATTTTTGAAATGGATGGTTATCATTTATCTTGTTGTTGCATTACTGCAACAATCCAGCTGCCTACCCTTCAGCATCGGACGAGCAGCCCTCAAGCGCTGATTTACGTGGCATTGCAGTACACAAGGTTTACCCAAATTTGCAATTACTTACAAATATTGTGAGCTCTTACCTCACATTTTCACCCTTATCCCGAAAAATCAGGACGGTAATTTTCTGTGGCACTTTCTTCCCGCCTTTCAACGGGACCGGCAATTAACCGGTGTGTTGCTCTATACTGTCCGGACTTTCCTCCCTGCCGTGAAAAATCGCAACAGGACGATAACCCGATTTGCAGCGGGATTGCAAAGTTATCAAATTTAAAATTGGCTTCTTAGACTGAAAAATCAGCAATTAATATTGAAGAAAAATCTCTGTTGCTCCAAACCCAAAATCATGATGATATTGATTTGCAAAGGTTCTTACTTCTTTTTTTGTTTTTAAAATTTCATGAATTTCATTGCGCAATTTGCCGGTTCCAATCCCATGAATTACGATCAGGTTGGGCTGGCGATGTACAACCGCGAGCTGATAATATTTTTCAAAATTTCTCAACTGGATTGTAAGAATTTCAAAGTTGCTGAGCCCTTCCCAGTTGTCTGTTAATTTTTCAATGTGAAGATCAACAACAGACCGCGCCGGCTCCAGCTTTTGTACACCATTCGAGATTTGATAAAGTTTTCCCTGAAAGTTGTTGTATTCAGGAATTACTTCTTCAATTTTATCAGGGTAATCTTCAAAAAGAATGAATGAAAAGGTAGGTTCATTTTTCAATTTCATTTCTTCTATCTTCTGAAACAATTGTTTAGCCTTGATTTTAAAAGTGGTTTCAAAATGCGAAACTTTCTTTTTATCAGGATTTAAAAGTGAAAAATCAAACTCAAATTTTGGCGAATCATTCATTTCTTCAAAAGGAATATCATGAAGATAAAATTCATTGAAAGGCAATACAGTATTGTTTAAATGAAAATCGGGCGAACCTTTAAATTTGATTTGATACAAAAAATTAAAAGCATCGGCCGTTTGATTGATGAGATAAATTTTAATTTTTTCTACCACATCATCATCAAAAATATTTTTATCAAAAACAGGAAGAAAAGAAATCCAAACGCCGGAATGAACATCATATTTTTTAGAAACTTCTTCCTTTTTTAAATTGTCTACATAAACTTTTTCCTTTTTTGGCGCAACGATTTTTTTTGAAGAAAAATTGTGAAAGTATGGAAAGTCAATTTGATCGATATATACCGGAAAACGAATTCCGTTTACATCTACCAACACCATTTTCTCATTAATAATTTCAACTACTTCAGCCTCTTCTTTTGAATGTAAAATTAATACTCTATCGCCCGGCGCATATTTCATTCCTCAAAGATAACTTCTTTGGTTTTTTAAAAATTCATTGTCATTTTTCAAACAATGAACGAATCGTAAATGACAGAAAATTCATCTTTTTTCCATCATTTATTGCTGTTATTTTTTCTTTTCTTTTTTATATAAAAATCACGATAAAGGAAAATCGCAATGATTACCATTATCACAAATGTAATGCTGATGGCTGTAAAAAACATGATTGTACTTTTAATAATCTTTAAAATCAGATTAAAAATCACAATTATATTGCCAGAATATTTCTATTCTAATTCAATCTTTTTCTTGGTTAAAATGAGGAATTAACATAGGGACTTTGGAAATATATTCTTCATAATTTTTCCCAAATTCACGAATCAACTTTTTCTCCTCAAACGTAATCCCAATTAATACATAACCGATCAGCAAAACAACCGCGATCAAATTACTGATGGTCGGAAATAAAAAAAATAATCCGCAAACAAATAAAATCGTTCCTAAATACAACGGGTGACGAACAAAACGATGAATGCCATTAATTTTCAGTTCTGACGGAGGTGTTGCAACAAATAATGATCTTACTCCACTTAGTAACATAAAATATTTTTTGATTGAAATAAACATAATTACCAATCCCGGTAAAACAAGAAATAACGCCGAAAAATATTTTAGAAAAACCGATTTTATCAACTCAGGACTATAAAAAGAATATTGAAAAAATAAAAGAAATATCAAAGTGATGGTAGCAAAAAAAGAATAAGCGAGACGGTAATACCGAAAATGTTTTCCAGGTTTTTTTCTAAAAAAATCTTTAACAGTTGTAGATGCAAGAATGCTGTGAACTGCATAATAAATGATCCAGAACAAGATGAGAAGAAAATAATTCATGGTTCATAATTGTTGCTGTTTTCAAAAGTAACCATAGTTTTTCCATTCAACTTTATGCTTTCAATTTTCTTTTTTTGGTGCCTTCAATATTCGGCAAAAAGCCGGTAATAATGCCTATCAGCGGAAGAAAAGACGTAAGGTGATAAACATGAATAATACTGGTTTTATCAGCAAGATCTCCCAACAAAGCTGAACCGATTCCACCCATTCCAAATGCAAATCCAAAAAATAATCCGGAAACCAAACCGATTTTTCCCGGAATCAATTCCTGGGCATAAACTAAAATTGCAGAGAAAGCTGAAGACAAAATCAATCCGATAGGAATGACTAAAATAACTGTCCAAAAAAGATTGGAATAAGGTAATAATAAAGCAAAAGGAGCCGTACCTAAAATAGAAAACCAGATCACGTATTTTCTTCCAAACCTATCGCCTAAAGGGCCACCAATCAAGGTTCCGGCGGCTACAGAAAATAAAAATACAAATAAATAAATCTGTGAAGTTTGAATGCTGACATGAAATTTATTGATCAGGTAAAATGTAAAATAACTGGTAAGACTTGCGAGATAAAAATATTTTGAAAAAATTAAAACCAACAAGATAGAAACAGAAAACGCCACCTTTCTTTTTGAAAATGAAGAATGCAAAACAGGTGCTTTATGCCGGTGTTTTAATCTCATTCTAACGACATATCCTTTGTACCAGTTTCCAACTCGCGTTAAAACAAAAATAGCGATCAGAGCAATCAAAGAAAACCATACAATACTGGTTTGTCCGTGCGGCACAATGATCCATGCAGCCAGCAATGGTCCGATAGAACTTCCAAGATTTCCTCCCAATTGAAAAATAGATTGCGCTAAACCGGGCTGAATTCCGGCTGCTGCGTGCGCCATTCTTGAGGATTCAGGATGAAAGATGGAAGAGCCAATTCCTACTAAAGCAACAGAAACAAGAACGAGATGAAAATTGTGCGACATCGATAAAACGATCAATCCTGTTAGCGTAAATCCCATTCCGGTTGCTAATGAATAAGGCTGAGGTTTTCTGTCAGTATATAAGCCTACAAAGGGTTGCAGAAGAGAAGCCGCCATTTGAAAAGTAAAAGTAATCAGCCCGACTTGTGCAAAAGACAAACTGTAATTGCTTTTTAAAATTGGATAAATGGCGGGAATTAAAGATTGTATTGTATCATTTAATAAATGAGAAAAACTGATCGCGAATAAGATCGGATAAACTGTTTTTTCAAGTTTGTTTTCTACTGTGACGGAAGGACTCATTTTTTAATTTAAAAAAGGGCAAATTTAAACCAGGGAAAATCATTTAAAAAATCAATAAAAAAATAAAGAGTCGTGAAGGGTAAACGCAGTTTTATTTCCATTTTTTATTTTCATTTTTTAGAAGAGTAGATCAACTTATAATCGGCTTTTCTATTTGGTTTTTTCGAAAAAAAGCTTTTCATCTGGCAAGCAAATTGTGGCTGTGATAGCAAAAATATTTTATCATGTATCCTTTAAATAATTCAAAAGATTTAGATGCATTATTAGAAGATATTGGTGATCGGCCGATTGTAATGTTAGGTGAGGCGTCACATGGAACGCATGAATTTTATACCTGGCGTGCGGCGATTTCACGAAGATTAATTGAAGAAAAGGGATTTAATTTTATCGCTGTAGAAGGCGACTGGCCTGATTGTTACAAAATAAATCGTTTTATAAAAGGCTATAAAGATGCAGGAGACAGCATTGAAAATATTTTAAAAAATTTCGATCGCTGGCCAACGTGGATGTGGGGAAACTGGGAAGTAGCGGGACTTGCAGAATGGATGCGCGAACATAATGAATCATTGACCATCAATAAAAAAGTTGGTTTTTATGGATTGGATGTTTACAGTCTTTGGGATTCGATGAAAGCAATGATGCATTACCTGGAAACAGAAGATCCGCAGGCTGCGCAGTCAGTAAAAAAAGCGATTCAATGTTTTGAACCATTCAATGAAAATGAACAGCAATATGCCCGATACACTTTGAATGATTCCGGTTGTCGTGATGAAGTGCTGGCTCTTTTAAAAGAGATCAGAATGAAAGCACAATTTTTGGATGGTGACCGCGAAGCTGGTTTTAATACCGAACAAAATGCATTGATTGCAGTGAACGCGGAAAAATATTATCGCACGATGATTGGATTTGATAATGAAAGCTGGAACGTTCGGGACAGACACATGATGGAAACATTAGACCGGCTGATGAAATTTCATGGCAATAATGCAAAAGGAATTGTTTGGGAACATAATACGCACATTGGAGATGCAAGAGCCACTGATATGAGCCGTGCAGGAATGGTGAATATTGGTGAGTTGGCTCGCGAACAATATGGAGAGCAAAACGTGTACCTGGCAGGCTTTGCAAGCTATCAGGGAACGGTGATTGCAGGTGAAGAATGGGGAGCGCCAATGGAAGTAATGGAAGTGCCGAAAGCAAAAAATGGAAGTATCGAAGCACGTTTGCACAATGAAAGCAACAATAACAGGTATCTGCTTTTTAACCAGGATATTAATGAAGAATATCTGGATAGGATTCCTCATCGCGCGATAGGAGTTGTGTATGATCCACGAATGGAAAAATATGGAAATTATGTTCCATCGCTGCTGCCGGAAAGATACGACGCGCTGATGTTTATTGATGAGACAAAAGCTTTGCATCCATTGCCTTTGCATGTTGACAGAAGTAAAGTTCCTGAAACTTTTCCTTCAGATTTTTAGCGGCTTCATTTGCAATTACGGAAACGGATTTGCGAATTGCATTCCTGTAAGCATTTTCGGTTTTTCTCCTTTTTGCTGAATGAAAACTTTGAATTTATTTCCCATATCAACCAGCAATTTATTGATGTGTAAAATAGAATCCCGGTTGTCATCATTATTTTCTATTTCTAATTTTCTTAGATAATTCATCAATCCCAGCGAACGTAAAAAATTCGATTGTGAAGTAAAACCACAACTTTTCAATCCAAATTTCTCTCCCCAAAAATTTAAAGCAGAAAAATTTACATGAGCTGTAATGTCCTGCTCGCCTATGCTTTTGAAAGGCGAGTTATTAATCTGATGGCCTTTATAGCAAAGTATCGTTCCTGCATTTCGTTTTG
>Ga0157371_10002158_pt1 | contig 19158 bp, 23 predicted proteins | sample C45metaG_FD_113462 | JGI IMG/M metagenome (GOLD analysis project Ga0157371, IMG submission 113462) | Corn rhizosphere microbial communities from Kellogg Biological Station, Michigan, USA - C4-5 metaG | ecosystem: Host-associated > Plants > Roots > Rhizosphere > Soil | place: USA: Michigan...
GAGCCGAGGTGCCCGGTGCGAGAAACGGAGCCAGCGCCTGCGGCGAGGGCTCCGAGAGGTAAGTCCGCGCGAACCGGACCGCGAAGGCGGCGGTCGCGGGATCGCTAGTGCTGTTGCGCCCGGCGGACGCCGTGTCGGCCCGCCGTGGTTCGCTCAGGACGCCGGAGATGCCCCGCAGGAGCAGGAGCCCGACCAGCGCCCACAGCGCCACCCGGCCCGCGGCCCGGAGCACCGAGCCGACCGAGCGGCTTTCACCTTCGCGGCGCTTGGGTTGGGTACCGATTCCTACTGACACTTCGAAAACACCTCCGCTGTTTTGGTGTGTGCCGGCGGATTTGCCGGGTCACGACAACGGTGGGCTGAAGTGCCGAAGTGGTCACAAGCTCACAAGCGAAAGCTTGTAAGGGTGTTAGTTCCACTCACGGCAACGGGCGGCGCCCGGAGACGCCGCCCGTTTGCGACGGGACCCTTTTCGAAGGGGTCAGTTCAGGGAGCCGTCAGAGAGGCCCGAGGCGAGCTGCTGGACGACCCAGCAGCCGGCGAAGTCGACCAGCTCGTACCGGACGCTCATGCCCTGCCGGCATCGCCTGACGACGCCCGCCTTGTGGAGAACGGAGAGCTGCTGGGAGACCCGCTGCTGGCTCACCGGGAAGTACGGGGTAAGCGAACCAACGGTTGCGCTTCCCCGGTCGTTGAGGATTTCGATCAGGCGAATCCTGGTCGGATCGGCCAGCACTTTCAGCATCGCCGCCACCATCTCGACCGTCTCGTCGGGCAGCGGCTCGTTTCTTACCCCTGCGTCTGCCTGCTGATTGGCGTTAATGACCATCGCACTACAACAGTGCGCCAAGGGTGAAAAGTGGACAGACATTTTTTTCACCCCTACGACAGGAGGCCGAAAAAAAACCCCGGCCCCATTGGGGCCGGAGCCAGAAAAGCGAGGGTGGGTTGCTCAGCGCAGACGCAACTCCGTGCCGGCATAGATCAGGCTCGGGTCCCCGGTGCCGATCCGGTCTTCGTTCAGCCGCCACAGCCGTCCGACCTCGGCTTCGATCGCCTGCGTATCGGCACCTGGGCCCAGCAGATCGGCCGCAATCTGCCACAGGCAGTCGCCTGGCCGCACGACGTAGGTGTCCTTGCCGGCGAGGTTGCGGCCGGGGTCGGCCGGGGTCGAGGCGACAGGTCGAGACGGCGGCGCTTCCTGCTGAGCCGGTTCGGCCGGCGGCGCTGCTTCGCCCGACGCGGCGCTTTCCGACGCAGCGCCGCCCTCGACCCGCTTCTGCTCCGGAGCGGCGATCGCCTGACCTTCGACCGGCTGGGAGGGCTGCGCCTCTTCCTGCTGGGCGGGTTCGGGCGCTGGCGCATAGACCGGGGGTTCCGGCGAGGGGACCGGGGGCGTCGCTTCCGGCGCTTCGGGGGCGGCGCCGGTGACGGCTTCCGGCGCGGGTGCTTCGGCTTCTACTTCGGCTTCCACCGCCCCGCCTTCTTCTTCGCCTTCGGCGGGCGCTTCTTCTTCCAGATCGGTTTCTTCGCCGCCGGGGTCGAAGTCCGGCGGGCCGACCGGCACTTCGACGGTCGGCGCCGTGCCTTCGCCTTCGCTTTCGGCTTCGCCCGCCACGGCGAAGCCGGGGAAGGTGGCGCCGAGGACGAGCAGCGCGCACAGCACCACGGCCAGCAGCCGCCGGCCGGCAGAAGGACCCGATCGCATCTCGGGGGAGATCGAGGTCAGAGTCTGGATCAGGTTTGCCATCGGGTTCCTCCTCGCGTCGAGGGCTGGTAGTGGGTCAGTTCATGGGGTCGGCGACGCAGCGAAAGCTCTTGGCGGTGTCTTCGGGGACGAGTCCGACTGCGCCGTTTTCTTCGGTGACGTAGAGGACGTCGAGCTTGCCGGCGGTGCTGGAGGGGTAGACCTCGGCGGTCAACTCGCCTCCGGCGGCGAGCTGAATCTGCGGCTGGGCCAGCGCGGCCATCAGCTCCTGATGGGTCGGCAGCCGCCGGCCCGCTCGTTCGCGGTTGTCGGTCAAGGCACAGTCAGCGGCTGCGCTTTTGTACGGCTCCGGCGGCCGTGCCTGGACCTCTACGCACCCGTCGGCGACGGGGATCGTCGGGCCGAATGCCTGCGGGCAACTGTCGAGGAAACGGGCCGCAGGCTGGCCACCGAGAAGGGCAGCGTTCTGCGCGCGCGGAACCGCCCGCAGGCTCGACTCCTTCACGACGCGGCCGCCGATCGAGTTCGCCTTGAACTGCCGGCCCGTCAGGCTGTGCTTCCGGATGTCGTGGCCGGTGATCTTGGACACGGCATAAGCGCTGGTGCCCCCGACGGCGAGGAACAGGGCCAGCGTAGCGACGACGTTTGCGTAGGTGAGTCGGTCCTGCAGGGCTCTCAGCATTGGGAATCCTCTCCTCGGCTGTGGTGGTCGACCTCTACCTAGCATGGCCGTCCTCGCACCCGGACGGTGAGTTCATGGCTGACGCCTGGCACAAGCGGATAGCCGCCCTCACTCGGCAGGTAGACGCGGAGTGGCCAGTCAGTGACGCCGCAGCTCCGCCTAAAGAAGTAGACCTTGCTCCAGGTGCCATCCGCATCGCTTCGAACCGTTCGGAAGGTCTGCCATTCGCCGGTCCGGTACTCGACTTGCAGCTCGACCAGCTTCCCCTTTGCCGGAAGCGGGCGCCCTTTCACTCGCCCGCTGAAGGTGACGGAATCGCCGTTGAGGACGTGATCGGCCGAAACGGAGAAGGTCGAGGTCGCCTTGACGCGAAGTCTCGCCTGGTCTTCAACCGGAAGGATCGTCGCGCTGCCTTCGTAGAGGAAGCGGAACTGACGGGAGGACCGCGCCTCCACCGGATAGACGAAGCGCCCGTCTGCGTCGGTCGTCACCGTGCCCTCAAGTTCCTCGGTTCCGACGGGTTCCTTCCCTTCCAGCAACTGGGAGTAGACGAGGATCTTCGCTCCTGAGAGCGGGTGCCCGGCGCTGTTGACGAGTCGGCCGCCGAGGCGCACGCGGTGCCCGAAGGAAACCGTCAGGCGCGGCTCGAGGACCGTTCGGCGCACCTTGCCCTTCTTCCCCTTGCGGGTGACCACCCGCTTGTCGACCACCCCGGCCTTCATCGCGGTGGTGGTGCGCAGCGGCAGGCGCAGGCGCATCGGCTGGCCGTCGAGCCGCCGGTCGGTCGCGCCGATGTTGTTCGCCTGGTCGCTGGCGCTGGCGCGCAGTTCGTATTCGCCCGCCGGCAGGGCGGCGTCGTCCACCCGCGTCACGAGATGGTCGCCTTCCTTGGCGGTCGGCAGCACCTGCCAGGTCCCCGACCCCGCGCGGCTGATTTCCACCTGGCCGCTGCTCAAGCCGGAGATGCGATCGGTCACTTGGACCGCGATCCGGGTCGGATCGTCGGCGCTCGGGGCTTCGAATCCGAGCTGAGGAGGTTCCGGGTCGAAGCGCAGCTTCACCGGCTGGGAGGCGTTCCCCGGCTGCTGGTTCCCGGCAGCGTCCTCCCGCCAAAGCCGCAGTTCCCATTCGCCTGGCGAGGGCACCTTCACGTCGTCGATCGCGGCGATCCCTTCGCCGCTGCTGTCTGCCGTGGAGCATTCGTTGCCGCCGACGCGGCAAAGGCGGTAGTGGGCGGCCGTGATCGGTGCCCGATCCGGTTCGGCGGGGTTGGTCCAGGCGAGATCGAAATCGTTGCTGTTCCGCCAGGCTTCCCCGCCGCCGACGCCGACCGCGATCGCACCCGGCGCGGCGTTGTCGATCCGCGCCGTGACGGCGGCCGATTCGGCACGGTTGCCGGCCGCGTCTTCGGCCACCAACGTCAAGGGCTGAGATCCTTCGGGGGCTTCGGCCGTGTCGATCGGGATGTGACCCGAACCGCTCGGACAGGGGATTCTCTGCGAGTAGCTGCAACTCAGCGCGTCGGTTCCCCGCACGCCTCCGCCGATCAGCACAGACACGCTCTTGATTCCGACGTTGTCCGAGGCTTCGTAGCGGACCCCCTGCTTCCCGCTCACCCACTTCCCCTGAGCCAACGGTTCGTCCTGTACGACCCCGGCCGAAGGCGCTGAGCCGTCAACGACCGTCGCCTCGGCGGCGAGGGTGCCGATGTAGTTCTGGCCGCGGGCCGAGCAGTATTCGCGCGAGGGGGTGCCGACGCAGACGACCCGCTGGATGATCCGGGTCGCCCCGCCGAGGTCGAAGGCGCGCAGGCGCGGCCAGCTCGACTTCTGAGCGACTTCGGGGTTGGGGCAGTGGCGGTTGGCGCGGACGTTCTTGATCGAGACCGGGGATGCGCCGGGGCGTTCGGCGTAGAGCTGGAGGGCATAGCGGCAGTCGCGGCGATGGGCGACGCCGGACCAGCGCAGCCGCGAGATGGTCGTGCCAGGGGGCGCGCTGAGAACGAAGCCCGACTGCGCCCCGCGAGGCACCCTGCCGGTCCCCGGCACGTTGGCCGTGACCAGCCCACGCAGCCCCGGCCCGAGCGGGTTGCAGGCCCGCCTCCACTTCATCCCGCGGGTCGCGAAGTTTTCGAACGCAGAGCTGACATAGCCCGCTTCGTCTGCCTGGCAGATGGAGATCGTGTATTCGCCTGCCGCCGCCGTGCCGGGACTGGCGAGCGAGATGAGCAGCGCGGCGAGGATGCCAGCGAGGCTCGCAAGGCTTCGGAGGCCGGTCGTCGGTAGTCGCATCTCAGGGACCTCCGAACTGGGGCCCGGAGCTCGCCGGGGCGGGAGCGGGTTCTGCTGCTGGAGCTGCTTCGGTGGCTTCATAGCTGGATTCCGATTCGGTTTCGCTGGACTGATACGCGGGGGTGACTGGTTCGAAGCTGTCGGCGGGTTGCGGTTCGGGTTCGGGCTGCGGCTTCGGCTGTGGTTCCGGTTCCGGCTGCGGCGTGGGTTCGGGGGCCGGCGCCGGTTCTTCGGCTGCCGGGGATTCGGCTGGGGTGTAGGTCGGCCCGGTCGATTCCGATTCGGGCGGCGATGCCTGTTCGGGCTGGTCTTCGGAGTTCGACGCGATCAGACCCTGCGCGGCGCCGAGCGGATCGACGCCCGCATTTACGCAATACGTCGCCGCCCCGCCGCCGATCGCGATGCAGCTGGCGATCACGGCGCCGACCGTGCCGGGACGGGCAGCGGCGAGCGGGGTCGGATCGACGGCGCGGTAGTAGGTCGAGGCCGCGTGCTGCTTGACCTGGCCGCCGCCGTCGAGGACGTGCTGCTTTAGCGCCGAGAGCCTTTCGCCGGCCGAGTCGGCGATCCGCCTCACCACGCCTGGGCTCGCGCCTTCGGCAATCGGCGCGGGAAGCATCGCGCCGGCCTTCTCCCGCCAGGCGATCAAGCTCTCGCTGAACCTCTCACAGCGACCGCAATGGGAAATGTGCTCGCGCGCCTTGATCGACTCGTCGGGAGTCGATAGCCCGCACACGAGGCGCATGACCAGCGGCTCGCCTCGCCTGCACCCGCCACCGGCGAGATTCGCCACTACCGAGCGGGTTTTGTCCATGATGAGGCGAAGTTGCTCCTTGACGTCGCGCTCGGGGACGCCGAGGCGCTCGGCAATCTGCGGGCGCTTCAAGCCCGAGCCGTAAAGGGCGAGCACGTCTCGCCCGCGCTCGCTCAGCGAGGAGGAGACCTTCTCGACCAGCATCGCCAAATCGGCGTCGTCTTCGAGGGCGATCAGTTCCTCCGCGGGACCGGCAGCCTCGGCGCTGATCTTCTCCAATCCCTCCTCGCCGGGGTCCACCGCGATCTCGCGGTGGCGCCGGTCGGCTTCGCGGCCGAGGCTCCGCTCGGCCACAGTCCGGATCCAGGTGTAGAGCTGGCCGCGAGCGGTGATGTCCTCGGCTTGGTCCAGGAAGCTCTTGCAGGCGTGCTGGATCGCGTCCTCGATCGCGTCCGGCGAAGCGCCGGGATAACGCGCTGCAAGCTGTTTACGCAGCGCCTGCCCGCGCTCGCCTCGAAGGAGACTTCGGAACAGGTCGCCGCTGTCTTCTCGCCGAGGTCTGGTCCGGGAAGCAGTTGCCATTACCCCAACAGTGCGACGAACCCGAAAAGTGGACAGACTTTTTCTCGTTGACGCGGACCTCGCCACTGCTGCCTCCCAGCCCCGCGCCTGAGCGGAGCACTTCAACTGCGGCTGCTTTTACCCAATAATGAGGAGTGTTAACCCACGGGCGTTTTCTTGACCCGCCCCACCTCGTACGCGCAGCTACGTTGCTGGTCCGGGCGGGCCCAGCCGGGCTCGCGGGATGAAAGTGACTTCCATACGCTGGCGAGGTGCGCACCCGCCTCGTCACGATCGGCATCGGGACCGAGTCGCCTGCGTGGGGTTGGGGTGCGCTCGCCACGGCTGCTGCGGTCGCGGCAGCGACGCTCCTGGTCTACCCGTTGAGGGACATTGCCCCCGCGGTCTCGCTGGGCGTCGTCTACATCCCCGGCGTCCTCCTGATCTCGACGGTATGGGGCTGGCGACTCGGGCTGCTTGCAGCAGCGGCAAGCGCGCTCGCGTTCAACTGGTTTCATATTCCGCCGACGGGGCGGCTCGACATCGCCGCCGACCGGGACGCGGTCGCCCTCGTCACGTTCGCGATAGTCGCCGTCGCCAGCAGCTCCCTTGCCGAGCTCGCCCGAGCGCGCGCCGCCGAAGCCGAGCGGCGGCGCGAGGAGACCGAGCAGGTGCTGGTGCGGCTGCAGGAGCTCTCGGCCGAGCGCGACCGGATGGAGGCCGAGGCGATCGAGGCCGGCGCGCTGCGGCGCAGCGACGAGCTGAAGACGGCGCTGCTGCGCGCCGTCTCGCATGACCTGCGCACCCCGCTCACCTCGATCATCGCTGTGGGAACCGCGCTCAACTCGCCGACCCTCACCGGCCAGGAGCGCCAAGAGCTGAGCGAAGCGGTGGTCGAGGAAGGCGAGCGGCTGTCCCGCCTTGTCGAGAACCTGCTCGATCTCTCCCGGCTTGAGTCGGGATCGGCCGAGCCTCGGCGTGAGCCGATCGACCTCGCGGGGGTGCTGGAGGCAGCGCGGGAATCGCTAGGAGGCGATGCCGCCGCCGTGAGGCTGGGGGTCGATCCCGAGATTCCTGCGCTGGTGGCCGACCCGGTGCAGCTCGAGCGCGCTTTCGCCAACCTCTTCGCCAACGGGGTCCGGCATGGAGACGGTCGGCCGGTCCTCGTACGCTCGCGTGAGGTCGGCGGTCGTCTCGTCGTGCGGGTAGTCGATCAGGGGGCGGGGATTCCCGAGCAGGAGCGGGAGCGGATCTTCGAGCCCTTCTACCGAAGAGAGGGCAGCCAAGGGTCCGGCCTCGGCCTGTCGATCGCCAGGGGATTTGTCGAGGCCAACGGAGGCGAACTGGCGGTGGAGTCGGTGCCGGGCCAGGGGAGCACCTTCGTCGTCTCGTTTCCGATCACCAAGGAGGCCGATTGAACGACCAGGGCCGCATCCTCGTCTGCGACGACGAGCCGCAGATCGTGCGGGCGCTGCGGGTGATCCTTCGCGACGCCGGCTTCGAGGCCGTACCCGCGAGCACCGGCGAGGAGGCCCTAGACCTCGTCGCCGTTCACCCGCCGCAGGCGGCAATTCTCGACCTGATGCTCCCGGATATCGACGGGGTCGAGGTGACGCGGCGAATCCGCGAGTGGAGCGAGATTCCGATCGTCGTCCTCTCGGCGGTCGGCGAGGAGGACCGCAAGGTCGAAGCGCTGGCGGCAGGCGCGGACGACTACGTGACCAAGCCCTTCGGCCCGCGCGAGCTGGTGGCGCGGCTGGAAGCGGCGCTGCGGCGCGCTCGGCCGGAGTCGGAGGAGCCGGCGATCACGGTCAACGGGCTGGCGATCGACCTCGCCGCGCGGATCGTGCGCCGCGACGGCGAGGACATTCACCTGACCCCGACCGAGTTCGACCTGCTGCGGGTCCTTGTCCGCAATCGCGGCCGGCTGATGACCCACCGCGCACTCCTGGTCGAGGTCTGGGGAGTCGAGTACGAAGACGACTTGCAGGTCCTACGCGCTCACATCGCCAACCTGCGCCGCAAGATCGAGCCGGCGGGCGAGCACGTCTTCATCCGCACCGACCCCGGCGTCGGGTACCGCTTCGCCGCCTAACGGCCTTCACGAAATCTGTATACGGAGGGGGCGGATGTTCATGCGGTCTTGACGAGGCCGAGCGCATGATCGAGGGGTGTTCGTCCTCGCAGACATCTTCCCCGGAGGCGGCAGCCCGCTCGCCGACGCCGTGGCGATCGCGATCGCAATCGTGCTGTTCGCCCTCCTCTATTTCTCAATCGAGCTGATCGACCGTGTCTGAGCTGCCGCTCGCCTCGCTCAGCGGGGCCGACGTCTTCGGACTGCTCGCCTCGGCAGCGGTCTTCGTATACCTCCTCTACGCGCTGCTGCGCGGGGAGAAGCTCTGATGGCACAGAGCTGGCTACAGGTCGCCCTTTTCATCGCGGTCGTCGTCGCCTTGACGAGGCCGCTCGGCGCCTACATGGCGCGCGTCTTCACGGGGCGGCGGGTCTTCCTCACCCCCGTCCTCGGGCCGGTCGAGCGCATCACCTACCGGGTGCTGCGGGTCGATCCCGACCAGGAGCAGGACTGGAAGGCGTACGCCAAGAGCGTCGTCCTCTTCTCGCTGTTCTCCTGGGTCGCGCTCTACCTGATCCTTCGCACCCAGGGCGTCCAACCGTTCAACCCCGAAGGCTTCCACTCGGCGCCGTGGGACGTCAGCTTCAACACCACCTCCTCGTTCGTCTCCAACACCAACTGGCAGTACTACGGCGGCGAAGCCACCCTCAGCTACTTCGCGCAGATGGCGGGGCTGACGGTGGAGAACTTCGTCACCCCGGCGGTGGGGATCTGCGTGCTGCTCGCCTTCATCCGCGGCATCGCCGGCCGCGCCGGCGACGGCCTCGGCAACTTCTGGGCCGACCTGACCCGCAGCCTCTATTACGTGCTGCTGCCGCTGTCGATCCTGGTCGGCCTGATCCTCGTCTCCCAGGGCGTCGTCCAGACCCTCGGCGGGGCGAGCGTCGCCCACACCATCCAGGGCGCCGAACAGGCCCTCGCCTTCGGCCCGGCCGCCTCCCAGGTCGCGATCAAGCAGCTCGGCACCAACGGCGGCGGCTTCTTCAACGTCAACTCGGCGATGCCGTTCGAGAACCCGACCCAGCTCTCGAACTTCGTCGAGCTGCTGGCGATCATCCTCATCCCCGCCGCGCTCACCTACACCTACGGGCGCATGGTCGGCCGCCAGCGCGAGGGCTGGGCGATCTTCGCGGCGATGCTGGCGATCTACGTCGCCCTGATCGCGGTGATAATCCCGGCCGAGCAACACGGCACCCCCGCCCAGCACGCCGCCGGCACCCCAACCGCCGCCGTCTCGGGCTCAACCGGCGGCAATCTCGAAGGCAAGGAGCAGCGCAACGGGATCACCGACTCGGCGCTGTGGGCGACGACCACGACCGTCACCTCCAGCGGCTCGGTCAACTCCGCCCACGAGTCCTACACCGGACTCGGCGGAGCGGTGCCGATGGCCGGGATGGCGACGAGCGAGGTCGTCTTCGGCGGGGTCGGCACCGGCCTCTACTCGATGCTGCTCTTCGTCCTTTTGGCGGTCTTCATCGGCGGCCTGATGGTGGGCCGCACCCCCGAATACCTCGGCAAGAAGATCCAGGCGCGGGAGATCAAGTTGATCTCGCTCGGCGTCCTCTTCACGCCCCTGGCAGTACTCGCCACCACCGGGGTCGCGATCGCCACCGAGGCGGGCAAACGGTCGATCTCGCAGAGCGGGCCGCAGGGATTCTCCGAGACGCTGTACGCCTACCTCTCCCAGGCCAACAACAACGGCTCGGCCTTCGCCGGCTACACCGGATTCGTCCAGCCGAACGCGCCCGGCAACCACGGCGCCTACGGCATCTCCTTCGCGGACCTGCTCGGCGGCGCAACGATGACGCTGGCCCGCTTCATCCCGATCATCCTCGTCCTCGCAGTCGCCGGCTCGCTGGCGACGAAGAAGATCGCCCCCGCCGGTCCCGGCACGATGCGGACCGACACGCCGACCTTCACGATCCTCCTGGTCGGGGTCGTCATCCTGGTCGGGGCGCTCACGTTCTTTCCCGCCCTCCTGCTCGGACCGATCGTCCAGAGCCTGACGACGAGGCTCTTCTGAGATGCGCCGCACGGCTATCACCGCCCTGATCGCAGTCGTCGGCTTCACGCTGGTGTTCGGCCTCGCCTATCCGCTGGCGATGACGGCGATCTCGCAGCTCGCCTTCCCCGGCAAGGCGAACGGCTCGAAGATCACCGTCGGCGGCCGGCTCGTCGGCTCGAAGCTGATCGCCCAGGGGTTCAAGGGCAAGGGGTACTTCCACCCGCGGCCCTCGCAGTCTGAATACGCCGCCAATACCACCTACTTCTCAAACCTCGGTCCCAACAGCGTCGAAGCGCGCGAATCGGTGCGGGACAACCTCGCCGGCTACCTGAAGCTGAACAAGCCCTACGACCGCTCGCTGAGCCGCGAAGGAGTCCCGGTCGACGCGATCACGACCTCGGGCTCGGGGGTCGATCCCGAAATCTCCGAAGCCAACGCGCTGATCCAGGCCCACCGGGTCGCGGCGGTGCGCAAGCTGCCCCTGAGCGGAGTCGAAGAACTGATCTCCGACTACACCAGCGGGCGCTTCCTCGGCATCTTCGGCGAGCCGGGGGTCAATGTCCTGCAACTCAACCTCGCCCTCGATGAAAAGGCATCGCTGAGATGAGCGCCGAGACCAAGCCCCGCTCGCTGTTCGACCCCGAGATCGTCCGGCCGGCGCTGCCCGAGGCCGTGCGCAAGCTCGACCCGCGCATCCAGGTCCGTAACCCGGTGATGTTCGTGGTCGAGATCGGCGCGGCGATCACCACCGTCGCCTGGCTGATCCGGGTCTTCGGCGGCGGGCCGCTCGGCGGCGGACATGAGCCCGCCTGGTTCACCTTCACGGTGTCGCTTTGGCTGTGGCTGACGGTCGCCTTCGCCAACCTCGCCGAGGCGCTGGCCGAGGGCCGTGGCCGCGCGCAGGCCCAGAGCCTGCGGGCGATGCGGACGGAGACCACGGCCACCCTGCGGGACGGCGGCACGAAGCCCGCCTCGGAGCTGGTCCGGGGCGACGTGGTCGTCGTCCTCGCAGGCGAGACGATTCCCGGCGACGGCACCGTGATCGAGGGGATCGCCTCCGTAGACGAGTCCGCGATCACCGGCGAGTCGGCGCCGGTGATCCGCGAGGCAGGCGGCGACCGCTCGGCCGTCACCGGCGGCACCAAGATCCTCTCTGATCGGATCGTGGTCGAGATCACCCAGGAGCCGGGCAAATCGTTCCTCGATCGGATGATCGGCCTGGTCGAGGGCGCCGAGCGGCGCAAGACCCCGAACGAGATCGCGCTCGGCATCCTGCTGGCGGCGCTGACGCTGGTCTTCATCGCAGTCGTCGTCTCGTTGCGGCCGTTCGCGCTCTTCGCCGGCACCGAACTCTCCGAGACGACGCTGATCGCGCTGCTGGTGGCGCTGATCCCGACCACGATCGGCGCCCTGCTCTCGGCGATCGGGATCGCCGGCATGGACCGGCTAGTGCGGCGCAACGTGCTTGCCCTCTCCGGCCGCGCAGTCGAGGCGTCCGGGGACTGCGACGTGCTGCTGCTCGACAAGACCGGGACGATCACGCTCGGCAACCGCGAGGCGGTCGAGTTCCACCCGATGCCGGGGGTGAGCGCGGAGGAGCTGGCGGAGGCGGCGCAGATGTCCTCGCTCGCCGACGAGACCCCGGAGGGACGCTCGATCGTCGTCCTCGCCAAGACCTACGGCATCCGCGAGCACGACTTCGACGGTCACGAGCCGAACTTCGTCCCCTTCACGGCCGAGACGCGGATGAGCGGCGTCGACTTCAACGGCACCCGCCTGCGCAAGGGCGCGGGGGATGCAATCGAGAGCTGGGTGATCTCAGAGGGTGGTCGCCCTCCCGTCGAGCTGCGGGGCGAGCTCGACCGGATCGGCCGCGAGGGCGGCACCCCGCTGGCGGTGGCCCGCGACGAGCGCGTGTTGGGCGTCGTCTACCTCAAGGACGTGGTCAAGGAAGGCATGAAGGCCCGCTTCGACCAGCTGCGCGCGATGGGCATCCGCACGATCATGGTGACCGGCGACAACCGGCTGACCGCGGCGAAGATCGCCGAGGAGGCGGGGGTGGACGACTTCCTCCCCGAAGCGACCCCGGAGCGCAAGCTGGAGCTGATCCGCGAGCAGCAGGCCGACGGGCGGCTTGTCGCGATGACCGGCGACGGCACCAACGACGCTCCCGCCCTCGCCCAGGCCGATGTCGGCGTGGCGATGAACACCGGCACCCAGGCTGCGCGGGAGGCCGGCAACATGGTCGACCTCGACTCCAACCCGACGAAGCTGATCGAGATCGTGGAGGTCGGCAAGCAGCTCCTGATAACCCGCGGGGCGCTGACCACCTTCTCGATCGCCAACGACGTAGCCAAGTACTTCGCGATCCTGCCGGCGATGTTCGCCGCGACCTGGGCGGCGGCCGGGGAAAAGGGGCCGCTCGACGCGCTCAACGTGATGTCGCTGGGGACGCCCGAATCGGCGATCCTCTCAGCGGTGATCTTCAACGCGCTGGTGATCCCGCTGCTGATCCCGCTCTCCCTGCGCGGGGTTCGCTACCGGCCGCTCGGCGCGACCGCGCTCCTGCGGCGCAACATGCTGATCTACGGGCTCGGCGGTCTGATCGCTCCCTTCGTCGGGATCAAGCTGATCGACCTCATCGTCCACAACCTGCTGGGGGCCTGAACGGGAGGGGCCGTGGCGATCGAAAGGCCACAGGCGCTCACGGAGCCCTCGGCGGCAGGCGGGGAACGTCAGCGTGGCCGCTACAAGGTCTTCCTCGGCATGGCGGCAGGGGTCGGCAAGACCTACAGGATGCTCCAGGAGGGACACGCCGAAGCAGACGCCGGGCGCGACGTGGTGATCGGCTACCTGGAGCCGCACAAGCGCGAGGAGACCAGCGCCCAGGCGCGCGGGCTGGAGGTGGTGCGTCGGCGCCGGGTCGCGATCCGCGAGGTCGAGGTGGAGGAGATGGATCTGCCGGCGGTGCTCTCCCGCCGCCCCGAGCTGGTCCTGATCGACGAGCTTGCCCACACCAACGCAGCGGGCCTCGAGCACGAGAAGCGCTACGAAGACATCGCCGAGGTTCTGGCGGCGGGGATCGACGTCTTCTCCACGGTCAACGTCCAGCACCTTGAGTCCCTGAACGACCAGGTCGCCGAGCTGACCGGGGTTCGGGTGCGGGAGACCGTGCCCGACTCGGTGATCGGCACTGCCGACGAGGTGGTCCTCATCGACCTCACCCCCGAGGCGCTGATCGCGCGCCTGCGCGAAGGCAAGGTCTACCCCGGCGAGAACATCCAGGCCGCCCTCGACAACTTCTTCAAGATCGAGAACCTGGCCGCCCTGCGGGAGGTGAGCCTGCGCCAGGTCGCCGAGGACGTGGAGTCCAAGCGGCTCGTCTACACCGAGGTCGAGGCGGTCGGCACCCGCCGCGAAGAAGACAAGGTCGCCGCCGATGCGCCGAAGGCGGTCGGCGAGCGGCTGCTGGCGCTGGTGCGCCCGCAGCCGAGCTCGCAGCGCCTGGTCCGCCGCGCCTGGCGCTAGGCTCAGCGCCTGGGAACCGACCTCGACCTGCTCTGGGTGAAGCCGCCCGGCCAGCAGATCGAGGGCGAGCTGGAGCACCAGGTGGCCGCGCTGCGTCGCCTGGCTTCGGTGCTTGGGGCGACCTTCCTGGTCGAGGAGCACGACGACCTGGTCGCCGCCGTCGCCCGCGTGGTCCGCGAGCGAAACAGCACCTACATCATGGTCGGCGAATCGAACCCCCCGAGGGGCTTCGCCCGGCTGCGGGAACGGCTGCCGCAGCGGCTGATGCAGGCGACCCCGCCGGGCGTCGACGTTCGCATCGTCGCCCACCGCGGGTTGAAGGAGGAGGGGAAGTGATCGAGCACTTTCTCGTCGGCCTCGCCCTGGTGCTGGGACTGGCCGGAGGGTTCCTCCTGGCTCGCGGCTGGCATCGCGGCAACGCCGCCGATTCTGGCGCGGTCCACCAGATCCTCCTGCCCTTCACCGGAGCCGAGATTTCACGACGGGCGGTTGACGCAGCCCTGCGCCTGGCGCGCGCCGAGGACGCGACGCTGATGCCGGCCTACCTCGCCCTCGTGCCGAAGAGGCTGCCGCTCGAATGCGCGATCCCGAAAGAGGCGGACCGCGCGATGTCGATGCTGGAGGCGATCGAACAGCGGGCGAGCGCCCAGGACGTTCCGGTCGATGCCCGGATCGAGCGCGGCCGCTCCTACCGGCACGCCCTCGCTCGGCTCCTCAACGAGGAGACCTTCGACCGCGTCGTGGTCTCGGCAACGGCGACTGGCACCGCGGGGTTCTCAGGCGAAGACCTGGTTTGGCTGCTGGAGAAAGCGCCTGCCGAGGTCTTGATCCTGCGGCCTGGTCCGTCCGACCATCGCGTCGTGAGCGTCAACGGCAGGAGCCCCGACAGCGGGTCGCCTGCCTGACTCCGCCGGGACCTCCTTTTCGACTGCCCCACTTGGGACCAGTGGAGCTACCGGACCAGACAGAGGGCGTAGACAACAAAGTCCTCGCTGGCCGCTCCCCCGAGGTCAGAGCTCCACTTCACCGCCCAGGCTCTTTCGACCGGGACCGGCCCTTCTTCCATGAGCTGAATATGCGGGATGACCGTTTCGCCTCCGTGTTGCTCGCGTGAGCCGCCGGTGATGAGCTGCTCTCCGGGCTTGCATTTCGCCCGCCCCCCGGCGGCGGCAAAGATGCCGTCGCCGGCCGTCTTGTCGAGGTCAAGGACACTTGACGTTCGAAGCTGGAACTTGGCGAGATCGTTGGCTCTCACAGCCCCAGGCGCGATGTCGCGGGAATGCACCGAGTTCCGGCCCAACCCGTAAGCGACGACGTTGCCGCCAACCGCGAAAAAGAGAGCCAACAGCGCAACGGCCATGGCCGGCGAAGGCCGCCCTGGCTTGATCCTCATAGCTTCCTCCTTGCCTTGGTCCAGACGATCTTCAAGTACCTACCCAGAAAGCGCATCGGATTCGTGCAATTGCAGATTCGGACCCGCCGCTCGTCATATCGCCGACCTCTGCACGTCGATGGCGACCGAGGCGATCAGGTGCTTGAAGTACAGCGCCGGCCGGCTTGCCCGCACCAGAACCCCGTCGCTGATTATCAAGCCCTCGTCGTCCAGCTTCTGGAGGGCGCGGGCGAGCGCGAGGCCGCCGATGAGGCTGCGGGGGTTCGGGAGCACCCGGCTGGCGAGGGCTTGAAGCGTCAGCGCGTCCGGGTCCTCGCTGAGAACCTCAGCAAGGACGTCTAGCTGCAATTGGACTTGGGCCGTCACCGCTGGACGCTCCTGCGCAGGCTCGCCGCCGGGTGCTCGACGTAGAAGTCGCCATCGACATACCGGCCGGGGCGCCACTCCATCCCTTCCAGCAGGAATCCGGTCGAGACGTTCGTGCCGGCGGCGAGCTGGAGGATGGTGTCGAGCCGGGGCAGCCGCCGACCCAGCTCCAATTGGTTGACGGCGTCGCGACTCAGCCCGACGAGGTCGCTCAGCTCTTCCTGGGACAGACCGGCCCGGCGCCGGCCGCGCCAGAGATTGAGGCCGAATCGCTCCTCCAGCGTCGGCATCGTGAGCCGGGGCGGGGTCCGCATCATCCCGGCCCCAGCTCATCGACCCGCTTCACCAGCACCCATCGCGGCACCCCGAGCCCCCGGGAAAGCCGGCCGAGCGCGGCCCAGGTCGGGTTGCGATCGCCTCGCTCGATGCGGCTGATGTAGCTGGTGGTGATGTCGGCTCGTGCAGCCAGCCCTTCCTGGGTCAGGCCCGCTTCCGCGCGCAGGGCCTTGACGACCTTCCCGAGAGAGGCGAGCGAGGAATCTGGCTTGAAGGAGCGCGGCGACATCCCCTACTCCTCGGCCTGGCGAGCGTCCCGCTCGGCCAGCTCGTCCAGCACCTTCTGGACGGCGGCCTTGCGCTCGGCTCGCATCGGCTCGACTTGCGCGGCCAGTCCGGTGCCCTCGCCGTCGAGGGCGCGGCAGATCTCGGCCAGAATCCGGAGACCCGGATCGAAGACCTTTCCCTCCTCGATTTCGCCGATGAAGGCTGCCGTGGTCCGCGCCCGCTTCGCGAGCTCATCCCGGGTGAGCCCCCGCTCCTCGCGAAGCGCTTTCAGCGCCTGCGCGGTCCGCAAAACCCAGGCGGCGTCCGGCCGCGGGCGCGGAGCGACCTTCGGGGCATCGTCCCGGAGCAGTTCGAGGACGACGCGATGATCTGGGTCTTCCCCGCGCTGCCTGAGCCGGTCCTTGAACCGCTCCCTCGTCTCAAAGCCGGCGGGGGATACCCGGAAACGGGCTGGCGTGTCGAAGTCCCAGACCTCATAGCCAGTGATGTCGGCGATCCGCCGCGGGGTCTCGTAGTGATGATGTCCTGCCGGGGTCCACCACATCCAGGCGACGAGGTCGCAGCTCTTGACTTCCAGGCCGGCGACCAGCCTGAGGATCGTGTCCAGGCGCGGAAGCCGCCGCCCACACTCGAGCGCGCTGAGAACTACGCGGTTCATTCCCACCCGGTCGGCGAGCTCCTGCTGGGTCAGACCGGCCTGATGGCGAAACCAGACGAGATTTGCGCTGAACCGCTCGGCCAGGGTCCACTCTTTCTCGACCCATCGGTCTTCCTGGCCGAGGCCGCTCATTTCGATCCCTCCTTCGGCGGGTCGAGCTCCCAGGCCAGGCCCGCCAGCAATTCGCAGGGCTCGACCCCGACCGCCCCGCCGAGCTTGACGATCGTGTCGAGGCGCGGGAGGCGTTGCCCTGCCTCGATCATCGCGACGTGGGTTCGATGCAGGCCGGCGCGATCGGCCGCGCCTTCCTGCGACAGGCCGGCGCGCTCGCGAAGCCGGACGAGGTTCTGACCGAAAGCGCGACTGGCGTTGGTTGCCTGAGGTCCTTTCTCCTTCCCCATCGCTCAGCCCTCCAGGCCGAGAGTCGCCAGGACCCAAGGCGTCTTTTTAACGAGGTCGGTCGGCAGGTAGAAGTGCTCGACCGAGCCGCGCACCCGCCGGTTGCCCGCTTCCTCGATCGCGCCGCATTTCGCGAGGACCCGGACGTGGTAGCTGACGCCGGAGAGCGGCTGCTTTTCGAGGATCGAGAGTTCCTTCGGGCTCAACATCTCGCCTGCCTCGACGTAGCGACGCAGCAGGCGTCGCCGCAGCGGATTCCGGAGGGCGTCGAGGAGAGGCTGATTCGGGTCGCGCTTCGCCATCAGTCCTCGATCCCGAGGTCTTCGAGCACGTCGCGATCTTCCTGCTGCACCTTGCGCAAGCGCTCTTTGAACTCCTCATCCGAGAAACGGCGGGCGATGTGTTCCTCGATCGCGACGCGCAGCACCTCCGACACCGGATGGCCTTCGGCGCGGGCGATGGAGCCGAGCTGCTTTGACATCGCGTCGGGCATCCGAAGGGTCGAGACCTTCACGCCGGTGCTGTCCTCCTGATGCGGATCGGTCTTCGCCATCTCAGGTCGCCTCCCCGCTCAGCTCGAAGTAGCGGAGGGCCGAGCGGGTCGGGTTGACCATCTCGTCCTCGCCGGGGCGGTGGAGCAGGCCGGTCCCGGCCAGCTCGCGGACCGCGCGCTCGACCCGGTCGACCTCGCAGAACTCCCTCGGCCGACCGCCGTTTAGTTCGCGGACCAGCTCGTCCTGCGTGAGCGTCGCCGGGTGGAGTTCCAGGACCTGGCGAAGAAGCGCCCACTGCTCACGGTCGTCTTCCTCCCAGTTGGTGATGGCGCGCTCGTCCCTCGCGCCCTTAGGGTGGTCCTGCATGGGAAGCCTGCCTTCCTGTGCCATGCCCCCGGCTGTTCTCGCAGCGCGGGGGCGCTTTGCGGTTTCGGCGGCGAAACTAGGTGGACCGGCAGCCCGATTTCAAGGGCCGGAAGCGACCTCTCCCAGACCTCACCTTGCCCCAGGGCTTGCCCCAGAGGCCATTTTGAACCCCTTTGTCTGTGCTCCTAGAAAGACGAAAACCCCGCGTTTGCGGGGCTTTCGTGAAATAGCGGGGGCGGGATTCGAACCCGCGACCTTCGGGTTATGAGCCCGACGAGCTACCTGGCTGCTCCACCCCGCGGCGGACTAGCGATGGTAGCACTGTGGGGGTGGTGCGGGGGTGGACTTCGGGCTCCTGGAGACTGGATTGCGCAGGGGTCTTGGGAGGTCGCGGGGCTCTAGAGTGGCCGGGTGGCTGATGGGGCTAAACGGGTCGCGGTGATCGACATCGGGACCAACTCGACGCGGTTGCTGGTCGCGGATGTGGCCGGCGGCTCGGTGTCGCCGGTAGAGCGGCGGAGCACGGTGACCCGGTTGGGCCGGGGGGTCGATCTGTCGGGCCATCTCTCTGGCGAGGCGATCGAGGACGTCTGCTCGGCGATCGGCGGCTACGTCGGGATCATCGAGGAGCTGGGCGCCGAGGCGGTGGACGCGATCGCGACCAGCGCAGTGCGGGACGCCGACAACGGCTCCGCCTTCGTCGCCGAGCTGCGCGAGCGCTTCGCCCTCTCCGCCCGGGTCCTCGGCGGTGAGGAGGAGGCCCGCTCCACTTACCTAGGCGCCACCGCCGAGGCGCCCCCTACCGAGCCAACGCTGGTCGTCGACATCGGCGGCGGCTCGACCGAGCTCGTCGTCGGCGAAGGCTCCGAGGTCTCCTTCCACGACTCCCTCCAGGCCGGCGTCGTCCGTCACAGCGAGCGCTGCATCTCCAGCGACCCGCCCACCGCCAGCGAGCTGGAAGCGCTCGCGGCCGATGTCCGCGGCCTGATCGAGGCCTCCGTCGACGGCGCCGTCGAGGTCACGCAGGCGATCGCCGTCGCCGGCACCCCCACCTCCCTGGCCGCCGTCGAGCTGGAACTCGAGCCCTACGACCCCGCCCGCGTCCACGGCCACGTCCTCGCCCTGCCATCGATCCAGCGGATGCTCTCGCGCCTCGCCTCGGTCCCGCTCGCCGAGCGCCTCGAGATCCCTGGCCTTCACCCCGACCGGGCGCCGACGATCGTCGCCGGCGTCGTCATCCTGGTCGAGGTGATGC
>Ga0157371_10002160_pt1 | contig 19137 bp, 18 predicted proteins | sample C45metaG_FD_113462 | JGI IMG/M metagenome (GOLD analysis project Ga0157371, IMG submission 113462) | Corn rhizosphere microbial communities from Kellogg Biological Station, Michigan, USA - C4-5 metaG | ecosystem: Host-associated > Plants > Roots > Rhizosphere > Soil | place: USA: Michigan...
GCAAACATTCGGAAAAACTGTGCGAATTGAAGGGCTGCCTGCGGCGGACTGGGTGCTGATCGACGCCGACGACGTGATCGTGCACCTGTTCCGGCCGGAGGTCAGGAGTTTTTACAATCTGGAGCGGATGTGGGCATTCGGGGACGAAGCACCGGCGGCCGCAACCGCAAGTCGGGGGTAGGGTCAATGCGCCTTGTTGCCATTCTACTGTCGCTGCTGACCTTCGTCGCAGCCCCCGCGGCGGCTGCCAGTTCGCCCGATCTCGTTTCGGTCGAGCAGCAGCTCCGCTCGCTGGTGAATGACAGCTCGGCCGACGTCGGCGTGGCCGCACTCGACCTCAATACCGGCCAGAGCGTCAGCATCAAGGGCAACACGCCATTCCCCATGGCAAGCACGGTCAAGGTCGCAATTGCAGGCCTGTACCTCTCCCAGGTCGATCACGGGATGAAGTCGCTCGACGACACGATCGGCGGTGAGCCTGTTCGCAAGATCATGGCCAAGATGCTGATCTACAGCGACAATCACGCTGCCGACACGCTGTTCCGGGCCGTGGGCGGGCCTTCCGCCGTGCGCCAGTGGCTCTACCAGAACGGCATCGCCGGAGTGCACGTCGACCGGACGATCGCCCAGCTGCTGGCGTCGAAGCGAGACCTTTGGGACACGCGCGATTCCAGCACTCCGGACGCGATGGTCGATCTGCTCCAGCGGATATATTCCGGCAACCTCATCAGCCTCGACAGCCGCAATTACCTGCTCGGGCTTATGGCCCATTGCGAAACCGGCAAGAACCGGATGAAGTGGCTTCTCCCAGACGGAACTCCGGTCGAACACAAGACCGGTACCTTGAACGGTCTGGCTGACGATGTGGGATTCATCACGCTCCCGAACGGACACCGGATTGCGGTGGCGATCTTCGCTCGCGGCGGAGCCAACCGTCCGCGGACCATCGCCGAGACGGCGCGCGCGGTTTACGACGGATTCCTCTCGGCAGTCACTTATCCGTTCTCGGCGGCGTTCAGCGGCGGCGGCGGCGGTCACCGCTAGTCTTTGGAGCCGCGGATTGCTCCTCCACATCGTCGCTCGCGGGAAGATCGGACGATCGCCGGAGGCTGACCTCGTCGAACGCTATTTGAAGCGAGTGAACTGGCCGACGAAAGTGAGCGAACTTCCGGATCGAGGGGGAACGTTTCCGGCGCTACCTGCCAATAGCGTCGCCGTGCTACTCGACGAGCGGGGAAAGACGCTTGGCTCGACAGAATTTGCGAAGCTGCTGGAACGCTGGCGCGACGAGGGGAAACGTGAAGCGCGATTCGTGATCGGCGCCGCCGACGGTCACGACGATTCGGAGCGCTCGCAGGCCGACTTTCTGTTGTCGTTCGGGGCAGCAACCTGGCCGCACCTTCTGGCTCGCGCGATGCTCGCGGAACAATTGTTCCGGGCGACCTCGATCCTCGCCGGCCATCCCTATCATCGGGAAGGCTGAACAATGAGGCGGCTTTCCATCGCGCTTGTTGCCTTGGCCGCAGCGTCGACAATTGGGGCAAGCGCACCGATGCAGCCCGAGCCGATTCCGCTCGACCAGCAACTCCACCAATCGCGGCAGGAAGCGGCCGCCGCCGAGGCCCAGGAACATAGGTTGGAAGCCGCAGCGGCGCAGGCCCAGAACGAAGCCGACAAGCTCCGGCTTCAGGAAACCGCGGCCGCGCAGGAGATCGAAGCCGCCGAGGCGCGGATTGCGGCCGCCGATGCACAGGCCCAGCTGATTGGGGGGCAGCTCGCCGACCAGCGGGCCAAATTGGCGCGGGAACAGGCGCCGGCCTCGTCCTTGCTTGGCGGCCTTGCCCTAATGAGCCGCAGGCCCGCGATCCTCCTGCTGGCCGACAACAACTCCCCCGAAGAGATGGTCAAGTTGCGGCTGCTGGTGGAGGCTGTCCTCCCGGCAATCCGCGCAAGGACGACCCAGCTATCCGCTGACCTGAACAACGCGGAACGGCTGCGGCGGTCAGCGGTCGCCGCGCGTGCCGATGCTGTTCGGGAGCAGGCCAATCTCAGGAGTCGGGAACAGCAGTTCGCGGCACTCGAAACCCGCGCGATCCGCCTCGCGCAGACCCGCGGCGGTGAGGCGCTGACTGCCGGTGACGTGGCGATGGCGCGCGAGGAACAGAGCTCCCAATTGGAGCGAGAGGCCGGATCGGCACATTCAGCGGCGGCGGTGGCATCGAAACTGGCCGCAATTGGTCCGGCTCCGGAGCGGCCCGGGCCCTCGGAAGCATCCCCTCTATCGGCGCCCTTCACCTATCGGCTTCCCGTCGCGGCTCCGGTGACCAACGGCCTCGGAGAGGTGAGCGATAGCGGAATCCAGTCGCGCGGGATCACGCTGGCAAGTTCAAGAGGCGCTGCTGTGGGCGTGCCGGCAAGCGGCACGATCCTGTTTTCCGGCCCGTTCCGGGACTTCGACGGGGTCGTCATTATCGATCACGGCGGAGGATGGAAGTCCGTGCTGATCAACGTCGCTTCATCGATTCCGAAAGGGTCCGAGGTGGAGCTTGGCCAGCGTCTCGGCACTGCGCTCGGGCCTGTCGAGATCCAGCTTTTGCACAATGGAAGCCCCGTTTCCGCCGCTCTCATCGCAGGTTCATCTGCGGTGCTGTCCAATAGGCAAAAACAGAGCTAGGTCTGCCACGCGTCAGCAGGAATCAACGCCACATGAAGCTTACTATCGCATCGGTTTCTCCCCTCGCTCTTGCCGCGGCTCTCGCGCTGGCACCGCTTGGCGCCGGATCGGCGTCGGCGCAGCCGGCTCCGGCAACTCCTGCCCAGGCAGGCGCGAACACCGTCGATTACAAAGAGCTCGAGAAGTTCATGAGCGTCTACGAGCGGGTCAAATCGAGCTATGTCGATCCCGTCAACGATCACACGCTGATCAAGGGTGCGATCGATGGCATGCTGTCGGCGCTCGATCCGCATTCCAGCTACATGGAGGATGCTGATTTCGATTCGCTTAGGGCCACGACCCAAGGGAATTACGGCGGTCTCGGCATCTCGGTGACGATCGAGGACGGCGTGGTGAAGGTGATCGCCCCGACCGAAGGCTCACCGGCGGCACGCGCGGGCATCAAGGCCGGGGACTACATCACCCAGGTCGACGGCAAGCTGCTGTACGGCGACACGCTGGATCAGGCTGTCGATCAGATGAAGGGCAAGGCGGGCACTGCGGTCAAGCTGACCATTGTGAGGCCCGGCCGGGACAAGCCTTTCGACGTCACCCTCACCCGCGAAACGATCGAGCTGAAGCCGGTGAAGTGGGAGATCAAGGACGGCGACATCGGCTATATCGATCTTAACCAGTTCTCCGGCAACTCGGCTGAGGCGGTCGAAGCCGCTCTGGCCGACATCAACAAGGCGACCAGCGGCCATCCGATCGGCTACATTCTCGACCTGAGGTCAAACCCCGGCGGCCTTCTCGATCAGGCGGTCGAGATCAGCGACGATTTTCTCGATCGCGGCGAGATCGTTTCTCAACGAGGCCGCGATGCCAGCGACATCGAGCGCTATTACGCCAAGCCTGGAGACATGGCCCATGGCCTGCCTCTGATCGTGCTCACCGACGCCGGTACCGCCTCTGCGGCGGAAATCGTCGCCGGTGCGCTCCAGGATCAACACCGGGCGCTGATCATGGGCGAGCGCAGCTTCGGCAAGGGTAGTGTGCAGACGGTCATGCAGACTGGGCCGCGCACGGCCCTGAGGCTCACCACCGCGCGCTACTACACCCCCTCGGGACGGTCGGTTCAGGCGGGCGGAATCAGCCCTGACATCGTGGTTCCGCAGCTGAGTGACCCGGATTACAAGAATCGCCCCGCGGTTCGTGAGGAGGATCTCCGGCGCCATCTTCTGGCCCAGGCAGGCGCCGACGACAAGCTTCTGGAGCAGGACGACACCGCGACCGATCCCCGCTTCTCCGCCACCGCGGACGAGCTGAAGAAGAAGGATATCAAGGACTTCCAGCTCTACTATGCGCTGAACACGCTGAAGCGCCTCGCTCCGGCTGCGACAGCGGCCGCGGCGACGAGCGAGCACAAGTCCTAACATGGCCTCGGCTGCGGCTCCGGTGCGGTCAGGCGGCTTCGATCGCGCCGGCATCGCCCGGATGATTGCGCTGCTGCTGCCGCTGGCGTTGCTCGGTGGTGCTTACGGTTCGCAATATTTCGGCGGGCTTCATCCCTGCGAGATGTGCTGGTGGCAGCGCTACGCCCACATGGCTGCGCTAATCCCCGCGGTGCTCGCCTTCACCGCTCCCGCCAATTCGCTTCGAGCGCGCGACCTGACCTTCCTCGCCGCGATCGGGATCGCGGTATCGGGAGCGTTCGGCTTCTATCACGCGGGTGTCGAGCGCGGCATCTTCGAGGGGATCACCACCTGCACGGCCACCGCCAAGGCGACCTCGACCCAGGAGCTTCTCAACGAACTGATGCATGCGCCGATCGTTCGCTGCGACCAGGTGCAATGGTCGTTCCTCGGAATTTCCATGGCCGGGTGGAATGCGATCATATCCCTCTGCGGAGCAGCGGTCATCATCGGCCTCACGCTGACCGCAAGGCGCGAGCGATGAGCGGTCCCTGGCGTCCTGGCGGCAAGCGCCTCGACACCGATTCCATGCTTCGGGTTGACCAGGCTGGTGAATTTGGGGCCACCCGCATCTACGCCGGTCAGCTGGCGGTGCTGAGGCCGAGCTCGCCCGCGGCCAAGCTTGTGTCGCGAATGGCGCTTCAGGAGAAGCAGCACCTCGCCCGTTTCGACTCGCTGATGACGGAGCGGCGGGTGCGTCCGACTGTGCTTCAGCCGTTCTGGCATATTGCCGGCTTCGCGCTCGGAGCGGCGACGGCGCTGATCAGCGAGGAGGCGGCGATGGCCTGCACCGAAGCCGTCGAGACTGAAATAGACCGCCATTATTCGCGTCAACTCGCCGATATTGGCGATGCAGATCCGGAGCTCGCGGGTGACATCGCCCGATTCCGCGATGACGAGCTGGAGCATCGCGACACCGCGCGAACTGCCGGTTCCGCTCGCGCCATCGGCTATCCCGTATTGACCGGCGCTATCCGCGCGGCATGCCGTGCAGCGATCGCGCTATCGAAGCGGGTTTGAGGGAACAACGGTGGCCCTTCGCCCGCTTTTCCCCTTGGAAGGTAGTTGAAATGAGACACTTGCCTGGATCGATTACCGCAATGGCGATACTGGCGACGGGGTTCGCCGTGCCCGCGGCGCCGGCTCTTGCGCAGGAAAAGGCCGTGGGCGAAGTCACAGTTTACGGGAACGATCCTTGCCCAGGCGATCGATCGGCTTCGGGCGCTATTGTGGTTTGCCACCGTCTGCCCGAATCCCAACGCTACAGGATTCCGCCGAAATACCGGCCTAGCGGCACGCGCCAGCAGATGGATTCCTGGGCCAATCGCGCCAAGGCCCTCCAATATGTCGGGCAGACAGGGCCAATGAGCTGCTCACCGGTGGGACCGGCGGGCTATACCGGCTGTCTTTCACAGGAAGTTTCGCGCGCCAAGGCTGAAGCCGCGGAGTCCCGAAGCGAGAATACGCCGCCGCCCAAGTAAGGCGTAGCTTTCCCGCCAACATTCGGCACTTGCCGCAGTGCAACAGCATCGGCATGAGTCGTCGAATGGATCCCGATTTCTACCGCATTCAGCGCCTTCCGCCCTACGTCTTCGCCGAAGTGAACGCGATGAAGGCGGCAGCACGCGCACGCGGTGAGGACATCATCGACCTCGGAATGGGTAATCCGGATGGCCGCCCCCCTCAGCATGTGATCGACAAGTTGTGCGAAGTCGGGAACAGCGACACCGCGCACGGCTACTCAGCAAGCCGCGGCATTCCGGGACTCAGGAAGGCGCAAGCCGCTTATTACAAGCGGCGGTTCGGGGTTGAACTGGATCCCGACAGCGAAGTAATTGTCACCCTAGGCTCGAAGGAAGGACTGGCGAACCTCGCGCAGGCAATCACCGCCCCGGGCGATGTCGTGCTGGCGCCGAACCCGTCCTACCCCATCCACACCTTCGGATTCATTATAGCCGGGGCTGCCATCCGATCGATTCCGGCGGCTCCGGGCAAGGATTTCTTCGTCCGCCTGGAGCGGTCGATGTATTATTCGGTGCCGCGGCCAAAGGTGCTGGTGGTCGGCTACCCGTCCAACCCGACCGCCTATGTCGCCGATCTCGATTTCTATCGGCGGCTGGTCGAGTTCGCGCGAGCGAACGACCTGATCGTCATTTCCGATCTCGCGTATGCCGAGATCTATTTCGGCGACACCCCGACTCCGTCTATCCTCCAGATCGAGGGCGCCAAGGACATTGCGGTCGAGTTCACCTCGATGAGCAAGACCTTCTCGATGGCGGGATGGCGAATGGGCTTTGCGGTGGGCAACCAGAGGCTGATCGCAGCTCTGTCCCGGATTAAATCCTACCTGGATTACGGCGCATTCACCCCAATCCAGGCGGCGGCGGTCGCTGCGCTGAATGGGCCGCAGGACATTATCGAAGAAAACCGCAAGCTGTACCGCAAGCGGCGCGATGTCCTCGTCGAAAGCTTCGGGCGCGCCGGCTGGGAAATCCCGGTTCCGCAGGCGAGCATGTTCGCCTGGGCCCCCATTCCGGAGCAGTTCCGCAAGCTCGGCTCGATGGAATTCTCCAAGCGGCTGCTGACCGAGGCGAAAGTCGCTGTCTCGCCGGGCGTCGGATTCGGCGAGGAAGGCGAGGGCTTTGTCCGGATCGCGCTCGTGGAGAACGAGCAGCGGCTTCGCCAGGCGGCCCGTGGGGTGAAAAAGATGATCATGAAGGGGCAATAAGAAAACGGTGCCGGAGACGCTTCCAAGCTCGACAACCGAGGTCGCACATATCGTCCAGCTGACGCTGGCGCCCGTATTCCTTCTCGCCGGCATCGGTGCTTTCCTCAATGCCTGCACCGGCCGCCTGGCGCGCATCGTCGACAGGTCCCGAAAGCTCGAACCGCTGATCCTCGATAGCCGCGGAGCGGAGCATGACCGCTATCTTCAGGAAATCAGGGTGATCGATCGCCGAATGTGGCTGGTCAGCTGGGCAATCTTCCTTTCGGTCTTTTCCGCGGTCCTGATCTGCGCGGTGGTGGTCCTGCAATTCGCGGGCGCGCTCATTCATCTCCAGCTGGGAACTGCCATTGCGCTTGCCTTCATTGCTTCGATGCTGTGCATCGCCGCCGGCTTCTTCATCTTCCTGATCGAGACTCGGTTGGCCGCCAAGAATGTACGAATCCGGTCCGAGCTTCTGGAGCACGAACCACGCTCGCCCTCCGGCACGTGATCTCCGTCAGGCCAGTGGCGCACCGCGACCGCGAGCAGTGGCAGCCGCTGTGGGACGGCTACAATCTTTTCTACGAGCGGCCGGATTTCTCACCGGAGATAACCGACATTACCTGGGCCCGCTTCCTGGATCATGACGAGCCCATGTTCGCCGCAGTCGCGGCGCGCGACGACAGGCTGGTGGGCCTGGTCCATTATCTCTTCCATAGAAGCACGACGATGGTCGAGCATGTTTGTTACCTGCAGGACCTTTTTACCGCGCCGGAAGCCCGTGGTCAGGGCATTGGAAAGGCGCTGATTCAATATGTGTACGACCAGGCGCGGGTGGCCGGATCGACGCGAGTTTACTGGCAGACCCATGAAAACAACCCCGCTCGCAGGCTCTACGATCAGATGGCCGAGTTGACCGCATTCCGCCGCTACGTGAAGGATTTCTAGGCTGGCGGACAGGCGAGCGCGCGCCTAGATTCGCTGGGTGGCAACGCTCGCGGGGGAAATGCAGTTCGCGCTCAATGTCGAGCGCTCGTTAAGCGGCCAGCCGTGGCGGTGGCGCTGGTCGGGCCAGCCGGTCGCCGGAATGGACTCGCTGGTCGACCAGCTGCTGCTCGCGCGCGGAGTTTCTCGCGAGGATCTGGCGCGGCACCGAGACCCCAGAATTCGCGATTTCCTGCCGGATCCATCGGCCTTCCAGGACATGGACAAAGGGGCGAAGCGGCTCGCCGATGCCATCGAGGCCGGCCAGAGGATTGCGGTATTCGGCGATTACGACGTCGACGGTGCGACTAGCGCAGCGCTCCTGACGCTGCTGCTTCGCCAGCTGGGGGCTGAGCCGATCGTCTACATCCCCGACCGGCTGATGGAGGGGTATGGGCCGTCCGGCGCGGCGCTGGTCGAGCTCAAGCGTCGCGACGCTTCGCTTGCGATTACCGTCGATTGCGGCGCTCAGGCGTTCGAAGCGCTCGAAGAAGCGAAGGCGGCCGGGCTCGATGTGATTGTCGTCGATCATCATCAATGCGCCGCGCTTCTCCCGGTCGCCTTTGCGCTGATTAATCCCAACCGGCTCGATGAAAGCGATATTGGTGCAGCGCATGGACACATAGCTGCCGTCGGAATGGCCTTCCTGCTCGGCGTCGCGCTGCTGCGCGAATTAAGGGGCCGAGGGTTCTTCACTGAAGGCCGGGGCGAGCCGCGAATCCTCGACCTGCTCGACCTCGTGGCGCTTGGCACGGTTGCCGATGTCGCCAAGCTTCACGGGCTCAACCGGGCCTTTGTCACGCAGGGGCTACGGATCATGGCGGTACGGCAGAATATCGGCCTTGCTGCCCTCGCCGAGGCGGCGCGGCTGGTGAAGAGCCCAAGCTGCCGCGACCTCGGCTTCGCGCTCGGGCCGCGGATCAACGCGGGCGGGCGGGTTGGCAAATCCGACCTTGGCGTGCGCCTCCTGACCGCGACCGACCGCGAGGAGGCGCGGGCAATTGCGCTCGAGCTCGATCGGCTGAACGAGGAGCGCCGGGCGATCGAGATGACCGTCTGCGAGCAGGCCGATGCGCAGGCGCAGCAGCTGAACGGAGCGCCCGTGGTCACCGTGATGGCGAGCGGTTGGCACCCCGGGGTGATTGGCATCGTCGCGGGGCGGCTGAAGGAGAAGTTCGGGCGTCCTGCGATCGTTATCGCGGAGTGCGAGGACGGGACCGGCAAGGGTTCGGGGCGGTCGATTTCGGGAGTCGATCTCGGCGCGGCGGTGCTTGCTGCGAAGGACAATGGATTGCTGATCGCCGGCGGAGGGCATTCGATGGCGGCCGGCCTGACTCTCCCGAAGGGAGGGCTCGACGCGTTTCGTGATTTCCTGTGCGAGCGGGTCGCGGCCGATGTCGAGCGGTCGATCGGCGGTCGCGCCTACCTCCTGGATGCGCTGCTCGCACCTGGAGGTGTGACCGGAATGCTCTGCGATGCCTTGGACGCCGCCGGCCCTTATGGAGCGGGTTGGCCGTCCCCGAAGATCGCCGCCGGACCCGCCCGGCTGCTTCGCGTCGGGATCGTCGGCGACGGCCATGTCCGCGGAGTCGCTAGCGGCGACGACGGCAAAAGCTTCAAGTTCATTGCTTTCCGGAGCGCGACGACCGGCCTCGGGCAGGCGCTGCTGTCTTCCCCCGGCGACCGCCGCTGGTGGCTCGCGGGTAGCATCAGGCGCGACGACTGGAACGGCGGCAACGCGGCCGAAATGCACCTTGAGGACGCGGCGCTTGCTTGACCCATTCCGACGCCTCGCTTAACGCCCGGGCCTTCGCAGCGGCCCCATCGTCTAGCGGTCTAGGACGTCGCCCTTTCACGGCGAAAACACGGGTTCGAGTCCCGTTGGGGTCACCAAAGTCTGACCTGCCGGGGGCAGTCAAAGACTTTGGTGACGAACCGGCAGTGGGAGGGGTTGTGTCATCCAGGGTGACAACCTTCGACTTGCCCGAGGGGATGGCGGGGGTTCCGGCATGATCACTGGCGCGCTGATCGGGGCCTATCAGGAGAATGACTCCGGCGGCCTGTGCGCGCTCCTGCCGCTTTCCGGGCGAACCCTCCTCGAATACCAGGCCCGGTGCGCTGCCGCGGCGGGCGTATCGCCGATCGTTATCCTGGTCGACCAGATCCCGATCGCTCTCAATGAGGCGCTGGAGCGGCTGCAGCAGGAAGGGATCTCCGCGTCTGCGGTGACCGATTCCAATGACGCCGCCAATCGGTTCGGTGTTGGCGATAGACTGCTTCTGATCGGCGATGGAATCGCTCCGCCGGCCGAGCTTCTGGCTTCCTTGATCGAGGAGGAAGAGCCGGCGATCGTCACCGTGCCCGACGACGAGGAGCACCAGCAATTTGAGCGGATCGACGCCGCGAGCCGCTGGTCGGGGGTCGCGCTGGCGGATGCGCAGACGCTCGGCGCGACCGCGGCGATGCTGGGTGACTGGGACCTGCAATCGACCCTGCTTCGGCGGATGCTTCAGTCCGGGGCGAGGCTCCTGCCAATCGAAAAGGGGCAGGCGGAGCCGGTGCTTGCGGTGCGCGAAGACGATCTTTCGGCGCTTGAGCGGCAGCTGATCGTCGCATCGCGGGGGACGCGAAGCGACTGGGCAAGCCGCTACCTGCTTCCGCTGGTCGAGGAGTCGGCGACTGAGGCATTGCTCAAGTCGACAATTGCGCCGCAGCGGCTGATCGAAGCCGCTCTTGCGCTCACCGTTGGGGCTGCTTTCGCATTGTTCGAGGGGTGGCGGTGGGCTGGGCTCGGACTGCTGATCCTCACCACGCCGCTGGATCTGATTGCGAGGCGACTCGCCAACCTGCGGCTGAAGCCCTTGCCGGCCCGCTCGCGAACGCCCGCGCTGCTCTGGCCCGCGGCTGGGCTCGCCATTCTCGCCCTCGGCTGGTGGGAGTCCGGGCATGGCGGAGGTTGGGGTGCGTTCTATGCGGCGATTGCCTGCTCGGCGTTCGCGGAAGCCGCGCGAATCGAACGGATAATTCCGGAAATCCCGGGCGAAATATGGCTGTTTTCGCGGCGTAATGCGATCTTCGCCGCAATCCCGTTCGCCCTCTTCGGAGCCTGGACGGCGGCGATCGTATTCCTGTCGTTATACGCCGGGGCGAGTTTCTTTGTCGTTCAATTCCTTAATCATTCCATTCGTCGCAGTTGACCGGGTGTTAACGCTAACTCGATAATGGGTGCCCGATGGCGCCAGTTGAATGGCCGATTGCTGCCTCGTCGCCGGACGAGCAAGCCGCTGCCGCGCATTGCGCGGGCGGGGATCGCTTGGCCTGCGTGCGCGCCGATTTCTTCCTCGATCCCGAGCAGCGGCTGACCGAGCAGGAACGCGCGTTGATGACGGCGATGCTCGCGGACCTGGTCGCGGTGGCCGCCGATGAAATCCGGGCCGCGGCATCGATCGCCCCGACGCCGCGCGAAGCGAACGGCGAGCTGTATGATCAACTGAGATCCGCCGGGCAACTCGACATCCCCGAAGTCATTGCCGTTCTGCTCAGACATGCCGAGGAGGAGCGGATGGCATCCGCCCTGCGCTCAGCCGGTAATCCCGCCAAGTCGCGCTTCCTCCATGCGCTGGCTGCCGATGAGGAGTCGACTGTTGCTGCGGGCGCGATGGCATTGGTGCTGGGCCGAAGCCGCCGCCACGACCGCTATGGAAATGCGCGGGTCCAACTCGACGACATTCCGGCTGAGGCCGCGTTCAGGCTCGCCTATTCGGTGGCTGCGGCGGTGGCGCTTCAGGGCGGGAGCGATCGTCTGGCGGGCGAAGGCGCCGCCGCGGTGCTGGCCCAGCATGACGAAAGCAAGCGTATCGAGTCGCTCACCTTCGGTTTGGTTCACGCGCTCGACACGGCTGGAAGGCTGAGCGAGACCTTGCTCCTCGCGGCTGCTGCCGACGGCGAAGTGGCCATATTGGTCGAGGGGCTGGCTCGCCGCGCCGGAATCGACTTCGCGAGTGCCTGGACTCACCTGCGCGGTGCAGGACGGTTTGCGCTTCTGCTGCGCATGGCGGGAGCTTCGCGGCATTTCGCGGCCGAACTTGCCGCGTGCTTCGGGGACTTTCTTGCGGGTGGCCCCGCTGCCGAAATCGAGCAGTTCGACAGCATCGACGATGCGCAGGTCGACCGCACCCGCAAGTGGCTCCGGCTCGATCCGCATTATCGGGCAGCGCTGACCGCACTGGGAGGACATGATGGCTAGCCTGCCGTCCGATCCGAAACCGGTTCTGGGCCGCGTTGATGGCGCCGGCCGGCTGGTTGCAGCCGATCCGAAGCTGGAGCGGCTGCAGGCCGAAGCCGGATCCCGCCTGGGTGCGCCACTGGCGCTTCCCCAGCTCGCCGGGATCGCACGAACGGCGCATCGGCTCCGTGTCCCTGTTTCCAGGCGTGCCGTGGCCGCTGGACGCGATCGCGATATCGACATGTGGGTGCGCGCCACGCCTGATGGCGAAGAGGTCGAACTCGTGATCGAGCAGTGGACTGCGCGGCCGTCGTCTCTCCAGCGCCTTGCCGAACCCGTTGAGCAAGAACCCGTTGTGCCGCCGGAAGTGCAGCGCTGGTCGGTGGACGAGGAACTTCGTCTTACGAAAATCAGCGCATCCCTGGCCGAGGCCGCGGGCATCAACCCCTCCGACGCAACAGGTCAGCCGCTGACCAGGCTGTTCCGGCTCGAGGAGAACGAGGACGGAAGCATGCCGCTCCTGACCGCGCTCTCCGCGCGATCGGCATTTTCAGGACAGAGGGTTCGACCCAGAGGCACAGAGTCGGTCCTGATCCTTGAAGGGAGGCCGGTAACGGCCGCGAATGGCAACTTCGCCGGCTTCGATGGTTCCGCCGGTCCTCCCGAAGCGGATCAGACGAACAGTTCGCCGGCCGTAGTCGATACCCAGCTGGAACAGGTGCTTCGTTCGCCGCTGGACCGGATCATCGACAATGCCACGCGAATCGCGGAACGTTCGGACGGCCCGCTCCGGAGCGAATATGCGGTCTACGCGGCCGATATATCAGCGGCCGCCCATCATCTTCTCTCGATCGTCCATTCCATGGGTCACGAGCAGGATTCCGGCCGCGCGATCATTGATCTCGTCGAACTCACGAACGAGGCGGTGGGCCTGATTGAGTCCGCCGCAGCGGAGCGTGACATCGCCATCGCGATTGAGCCAACCCAGTCGTGCCTCGCTCATGGAGAGCCGAGGGGAGTGATCCAGATCCTGGTGAACCTGATCGGCAATGCTGTGCGTCATTCGCCCGATGAATCCGCCGTCGCAATCTCGTTTGCAAAAGCCAATGGATCGGCGGTCGTGCATGTCTCCGACAACGGGCCGGGGATCGCCCCAAACGATCAGGAACGCATTTTCGAGCGATTCGAGCAGGCGAACCACGGGCAGGGCACAGGTCTCGGGCTTGCAATTGCCCGTCGGCTCGCTCGCGCGATGGATGGAGATATCGAGCTGAAGAGCGAGCCAGGCAAAGGCTCGATCTTCAGCATCGTTCTTCCAGCGGCCTGAACCTCCGACTTACCGCTGACCGACCGGAACGTAGTCCCGCTGAGTCGCACCCACGTAGAGCTGGCGCGGACGGCCGATCTTCTGCTCGGGATCGGCGATCATCTCGTTCCACTGTGCAACCCAGCCCACTGTGCGGGCAAGCGCGAACAGCGCGGTGAACATTTCCGTCGGGAAGCCGATCGCATTCAGGATGACGCCGGAATAGAAGTCGACATTCGGGTAGAGCTTCTTCTCGATGAAATAATCGTCGCTGAGCGCGATCCGCTCGAGCTCTTTCGCGACATCCAACACGGGGTCGGAGATGTTTAGCTCCTTCAACACCTCGTCCGCTGTCGCCTTCATCACCTTCGCCCGCGGATCGAAATTCTTGTAGACCCGGTGGCCGAAGCCCATCAGCCTGAACGGGTCGTCCTTGTCCTTGGCGCGAGCAATGTATTTCGGGATGTTTTCGACGCGGCCGATCTCGCGAAGCATATTGAGTGCCGCTTCGTTGGCGCCCCCGTGTGCTGGGCCCCACAGGCACGCGATTCCGGCGGCGATGCAGGCGAAAGGATTAGCCCCTGACGAGCCCGCAAGCCGAACGGTCGAGGTCGATGCATTCTGCTCGTGATCGGCGTGGAGGATGAAGATCCGGCGCATCGCCCGCTCGATGATCGGATTCACGACATACGGTTCGGCCGGAACGCCGAAGGTCATGCGCAGGAAGTTGGCCGAATAGCTGAGGCTGTTGTCGGGATAGAGGAACGGCTGCCCGATCGTATATTTGTACGCCATCGCCGCAATCGTCGGCATCTTGGCGATCAGCCGGTGGGAAGCGATCATCCGCTGCTCGGGATCGGTGATGTCGGTGCTATCGTGATAAAAGGCGGAAAGCGCCCCGACCACTCCGCACATGACCGCCATAGGATGCGCATCGCGGCGGAAGCCGCGGTAGAAGGTCATCAGCTGCTCATGCAGCATCGTGTGGCGCGAGATCGTGTGGGTGAACTCACTGAGCTCCTCGTGCTTGGGAAGGTCGCCGTGCAGCAGGAGATACGCTACCTCCATGAAAGTGGAATTCTCCGCCAGTTGGGCGATCGGATAGCCGCGGTAGAGAAGGATTCCCTCTTCGCCGTCGATATAGGTAATCGCGCTCTCGCAACTCGCCGTCGACGTGAACCCTGGATCGTAGGTGAACATCCCGGTCTGGCCGTACAGCTTGCGGATGTCGATCACGTCGGGGCCGACGGAACCCTCGAGCACCGGATATTCGAAATCTCCGCTTGCCGTCCTGAGCGTAGCTGGCTCCGTCATTTTATCGCTCCACAATCTGGTCTTCTACACGCGCTAGGCTCTCGTCGCGGCCCAACAGCAAGAGCACATCGAAAATTCCCGGAGACGTTGTTCGCCCGGTCAGGGCTGCCCGAAGCGGTTGGGCCAGCTTGCCGAGTTTGACGCCACTGGATTCCGCACTCTCGCGGACCGCTCCCTCTAGCGATTCAGTGTCCCATTTCGCAAGTGCAGCAAGACGGTCGCGCGCAGCTCGCAAAAGCTCTCGCGCTTCCGATGTGAGCAGTGCGGCCGCGGCGTCGTCTGGCGTGAGCGGGCGCGTCTCGAACAGGAAGCGGGCGCCGTCGGCCAACTGATTGAGATCGTTCGCCCGGGGCTTCAACTCCGGCATTGCGCGGAGGAGCGACGCCTTCTGCTTCTCGCTCAGCCCCAGCTTGGGCGCCACCAAAGCCGCGAGCCGTTCGTCGCCAGCCTCGCGAATGTAGTGGCCATTCAGATTTTCGAGCTTCTTGAAATCGAATCGTGAGGGCGACTTGCCGACATGATCGAGATCGAACCATTCGATCGCCTGATCGCGGCTGATGATCTCGGCGTCGCCATGGCCCCAGCCGAGCCGGAGCAGATAATTGAACACCGTTTCGGCAAGCATGCCCATCTCGTCGCGATAGGCGTCCACGCCGAGCGCCCCGTGGCGTTTGGAGAGCTTGGCCCCGTCCTGCCCATGGATCAGCGGCACATGCGCGTAGACCGGCTCCGGCCAGCCCATCGCCTTGATGATCGCCAGCTGCCGGAAGGCATTGTTGAGGTGATCGTCGCCGCGGATCACATGCGTCACCCCCATGTCGTGATCGTCGACAACTACTGCGAGCATGTAGGTCGGCGTTCCATCCGACCGCAAAAGGACGAAGTCGTCGATCTCCGCGTTCTGGACCGTAACCCGCCCCTGCACCCGGTCCTCGATGACAGTCTCGCCGCCCCGCGGCGCCTTTAGCCGGATGACGAACGCCTTGCCGTCGTCGCCCTCGGTCCGGTCTCGCCACGGGCTTTCGATCCGGAACGGCCGCCGTTCGCGTTGCGCGGCTTCGCGTTGCGCAGCGAGTTCCTCCTGCGTCATGTAGCAGCGGAAGGCGTGGCCGCGCTCCAGCATCTTGTGCGCAATCTCGGCATGGCGCGCCCAGAATTGCGACTGGTAATATTCGTGGCCGTCCCAATCGAGGCCGAGCCAGCGCATGCCATCGAGGATTGCGTCGATCGCCTCCTTGGTCGAGCGGACGCGGTCGGTGTCTTCGATCCGCAGCAGGAACTTGCCGCCGTGGTGTTTGGCGAACAGCCAGTTGAACAGAGCCGTCCTGGCGCCGCCTATGTGCAGGAATCCGGTCGGCGAAGGGGCGAACCGAGTGACAACCGTTTGTGAATCACCGCTTGCGCTCAAGCGAGCTTTCCTCTTCTCTTCATGTTGCAATGCAATGGACGAGCGCCCCTAACATAGCGGGTGCGCCTCTTCCACAGCGGGCTCGGGGCTATTGGAGGGCGTGGGTTCGCGCTGGACGGGAGAGGATCGAGGCCTTTCTCGAGACCGAGCGCGCGCAGCTTCCGCCCTGGCTGGTGGTGGGCTTTGGGACCGGCATTGCCGGCTGGTTCCAGCTTTCAGAGCCCCGGCAATGGATTGCACTCATTGCCGCAGCGGCCGGGCTGTCGGCGATCGCTTTCGCGCTGAGGGGCGGGCGGACGGAGCGCGCGGTCGCCTGGTTCGCGCTGGCGGTGGCGCTGGGATGCTTGCTGGCGTGGGGCCGTGCGGAATGGGTCGCGATGCCCCGCCTTCAGCATTCGGAGGTGATCACTTTCGATTCGCGAGTGACCAAGGTCGAGCCGCTGGTCGCGCGGGGTGTGGTTCGCGTAACCCTCGTTCCTTCCGACCCGACCCTGCCGCGGAAGATTCGTGTTTCGATACCCGATGAGGATGCGCCGTCGGGCGTGACCGATGGAGCGATGCTGAGGATGCGAGCGCGCCTTGTGCCACCGCCGCCGATGCCGCTCCCCGGCGCTTACGATTTCGCGCGCGATGCCTGGTTCAAGGGCATCGGCGCAGTCGGCAAACCGTTGGGGACGGTCCAGCTTTTCGCGCCAGGGAAGGGATCGAGCCTCGACGGCATTAGGAATAGCCTCGGCGATCATATTCGCGCGCAGCTGCCAGGCCCAGCAGGAGGGGTGGCGACTGCGCTTGCTACCGGCGATCAGCATGCAGTCGACAAAGACGATGCCGATGCGATGCGCCGCGCGGGTCTCATCTACCTGCTGGTCGTCAGTGGGCTGCATGTCGCCGCTGTCATCGGCGCGATAATGTTCCTGACGCTGAAGCTTCTGGCGCTATCGGAGCGGCTCGCGCTTCGCCTCAACCTCGTTCTGGTCGCTGCAGCCGCGGGCGCGCTGGGGGGGATTGGGTATACGGTGCTCACCGGAATGCAGGTGCCCACCGTGCGGAGCTGCATCGCCGCGCTCCTTCTGCTCGGGGGAATGGCGCTTGGGCGTGATGCGATCAGCTTACGATTACTCGCGGTGGCTGCCCTCGCTCTGCTGATTGTTCGCCCGGAATCACTGGTCGGACCCAGCTTCCAGCTCAGCTTTGCAGCGGTGGCGGCGATCATCGCCCTCCATTCGACGAGGTTCGCGCGGCGCTGGTTCACGCGACGCGACGAAGGCCCGTTCGCTCGTGTCGCGCGTTCGCTGCTGACGACGTTCGCCACAGGCCTGGTCGTCGAGCTGACCTTGTTCCCCTTGTCGCTCTATCACTTCCATCGTGCCGGGCTTTACGGGATGGGGGCTAGCCTGATCGCACTTCCTCTGACCACCTTGGTGATCATGCCTTTGGAAGCGGCGGCGCTGTTCCTGGACATTGCCCGGCTCGGGGCGCCGGCGTGGTGGCTCTGCGGCAAGGCCATCGCAGTGTTATTGTGGATCTCCAACACGGTAGGCACTGCGAGCGGAGCGGTGACGATGCTCCCGTCGATGCCGCAATGGGCGTTCGTGGCGATGGTAGCCGGCGGCGTCTGGCTTTGCGTATGGCATTCACGGGTTCGGCTGTTCGGACTTGTGCCATTCGCGATCGGTGCAGTGGGTGCGGCCCTAACCCCGACACCCGATCTGCTGGTCACCGGCGACGGCATGCACCTCGCGGTTGTAGCAAACGGTAAGCCGGTGATCCTTCGAGACCGCACCGGCGACTTCGTGCAGCAGCTGCTGGCCGAGAGCTCCGGTTATGACGGCGACCCCGACTTCCTGTCGGACGCGCCCTTCGCCGATTGCTCGAACGACAGCTGTATCGCCCAGGTGCAGCGGGCAGGCCAGACCTGGCGCGTTTTCGCTACCCGGTCGTCGTACAAGCTTGCCTGGACTGATGTCGTCAAAGCCTGCGAGCAGTCGGACATCGCCGTTTCCGATCGAAGGCTACCGGCGGGCTGCACGCCCAAGTGGCTGAAGCTCGACGCCCCGGCCCTTCGTCGGACAGGCGGGGTGGCTATCTATCTTGGTGCTAATCCCCGCGTGGAAACGGTGACAGAGCAGCTTGGCCAACACCCGTGGGCAGTCGCGCCGGCATCTGTTATGCCCAGGTTGCGGTGCGGAGGAGACAGGCCATGCCCGAATTCGTGATCGAGAGAGAAATGCCCGGTGTCGGAAACCTGGGCGCGGCAGATCTTAAGGGCGCATCGCAGACCAGCTGCTCGGTCCTTCGCGACCTTGGACCGGAAATCCAGTGGGTCCACAGCTACGTCACCGACGACAAGATCTATTGCATCTACCGCGCGCCCAACGAGGACATCATCCGCGAGCATGCGGCCCGCGGCGGCTTTCCGGCCAACAAGATCAACCGCGTCCGAACCGTCATCGATCCGACAACCGCGGAATAGCGCGGGCCTAATAGCGGCGGATCAGCCCCGCCAGCCGGCCCTGTATCCGGACCCGGTTCTCGTCATAGCGCTGCGGTTCGTAGCGCGAATTGGCGGGATCGAGCCGGATCGTCCGGCCCTCGCGGCGGTAGGTCTTCAGCGTCGCCTCTTCGTTGTCGATCAGGGCGACGATAATCTCGCCGTCGCGCGCCGTGTCGACCTTGCGGATCAGAGCGAAATCACCGTCGAGAATTCCCTCCTCGATCATCGAATCGCCGGAGACCTCGAGCGCGTAATGCTCGCCCGGGCCGAGCAGTGCCGCCGGGACAGCAAAAGCTTCGGTGCCCTGCAGGGCTTCGATCGGCGTACCCGCGGCGATCTTTCCGTGCAGCGGGATTTCGATCGTGTCGTTGGCGGGCGCAGCCATCACCGGCCGGTTCGTCAACGCTGCCGGGGGCGCAGCATCCGGTACTTTCAGTACTTCCAGCGCGCGCGCCCGGTTGGGCAGCCGCCGGATGAAGCCGCGCTCCTCGAGCGCCGAAATCAGACGGTGCACGCCCGATTTGGACTTTAAGCCCAGCGCATCGCGCATCTCGTCGAAACTGGGGCTGATCCC
>Ga0157371_10002162_pt1 | contig 19131 bp, 17 predicted proteins | sample C45metaG_FD_113462 | JGI IMG/M metagenome (GOLD analysis project Ga0157371, IMG submission 113462) | Corn rhizosphere microbial communities from Kellogg Biological Station, Michigan, USA - C4-5 metaG | ecosystem: Host-associated > Plants > Roots > Rhizosphere > Soil | place: USA: Michigan...
GCACGAAGTTGCCGGCGGCGTTCTTCAGCTGCACGTGGGTCATCTTGTTGGTCAGCGCATAGGCGTACTCGACGTAGCCGATGGAGCCCTTGATCTGCTTCACATAGGCGGCGATACCCTCGTTACCCTTGCCACCCACACCGACCGGCCAGTTGACGGTGGTGCCGAAGTTGAACTTCTCCTTCCACTCCGGGCTGACCTTGGACAGGTAGTTGGTGAAGTTGTAGGAGGTACCCGAGCCGTCGGAACGACGCACCACGGTGATGGCGCTGTCGGGCAGCTTCAGGCCGGCGTTCAGGGCGGCGATGGCCGGGTCGTTCCAGGTCTTGATCTCGCCCATGAAGATCTTGGCCATGGTCGGGCCATCCAGCTTCAGCTTGCCGGGCTCGATGCCTTCCACGTTCACCACCGGCACGATGCCGCCGATGATGGTCGGGAACTGGCCCAGGCCGCCCTTCTGCAGGTCGTCGGTGCTCATGGGCGCGTCGGTGGCGCCGAAGTCCACGGTGCCGGCCTTGATCTGGGCGATGCCGCCGCCGGAGCCGATGGACTGGTAGTTGATGCGGTTGCCGGTCTTCTCGCTGAAGGCTTGCGACCACTTCGACAGAACGGGGAAGACGAAGCTCGAGCCTGCGCCCGTGACATCCACGGCGTGAGCGGCGGTGCTCAGGCAAAAGGCCGACAACAACAGGGAGAGGCTGAACGTGCGTTTCATGGTGGCTCCATTACCTAGTGAGGGCTGGCGCTAGGCTATTGCCGAAATGTGACAATTAAGTGTCAGCCGAATGACGAAACGGGGACGGCAGAGCGCCATCATGGCGTGCCGCAAGGCCCGGCCAATCGCCTGGCCGAGAGCGGCTGGAACCGGTAGGGCTGCCCTGCCCCGGTCATACGTGTCACCTGCAAGCGACCCCCAGGCGTCGTCGAGCGACGTCCCGGCACAGCGCCAGCAGTCCAGGGCACCCCACCCTCGGCAGCCTGTGCCGACACCCAAGCCCTGCTGCAGAGCAGCTTCCAGGGATTTCTGACGGGTTTCCATGCCCCTCCGCGGCAGAAGATTTAGCCAAGGCTATATATATTAGAACTATCTACAAGATAGACTTTCTCTATCCGGATGGGTAAGGTGGCGGCCTCTTTGGGGAGTAGCCTGCTTCCACCGTGGTGGAAAGCGTCCTGATCAACATACTCGGCAACCGCCGTGGTCAGGACAGCCAGTCAGGGTTGGCGAGACCAGAGGCATCACCGTGCCAAGTCGGGCGTGCGGGGATGTCTTATGGATCGAGCCCGGCCGGCGCTGTGACGATGAATCCCGCTTCCCTGATGTTCCTGGCCTTCGCCATGTCCACCGATGCCTTTGCCGCCGCCGTCGGCAAGGGGGCCAGCCTGCACAAGCCCTGCCTGCGTGAAGCCCTGCGCACCGGCGCCATCTTCGGCGTCATCGAAGCCATCACCCCGGTGATCGGCTGGGCCGTTGGCCTCACCGCCGCCCAGTACGTCCAGCCCTGGGATCACTGGATCGCCTTCACCCTGCTCACCGTACTCGGCCTGCGCATGATCTGGGCCGGCTTCGGCGCCCCTGATGCCGAAGAGGAAAAGCCCCGCCAGCACTCCTTCCTGCTGCTCGCCCTGACCGCCGTGGCCACCAGCATCGACGCCCTCGCCGTGGGCGTGGGCCTGGCCTTCATCGACGTCAACATCATCACCGCCGCCCTGGCCATCGGCCTTGCCACCATGGTCATGGTCACCACCGGGGTGATGCTGGGGCGGGTGATGGGCAACCTGGTCGGCAAGCGTGCGGAGATGCTCGGTGGCGTGGTGCTGATCGTGATCGGCGCCGTCATCCTCCACGAGCACCTGTCGTCCGTCGCCGCCTGATGGTTCGGCTCTGGCGCCGCGCGCTCCTCGCCCTGGCGGCAGCCGTACTGGCGGCGGTCGGCTTTCTCGCCTGGCAGCGTTTCTGGCCGGCCCAGGCGGCCAGCGGCTGGCGCTACGAAGTGGCCTATGCCGACGTGGCCAAGGCCAGCGCCCTGGCCTGGCAGGGCGATGCCCTGCTCACCGCGGAAGAACTCAAGGACGGCAAGGGCCGCCTGCTGCGCATCGATGCCCAGGGCCAGCGCCAGGTGCTGAGCGAGGGGCTGTACAAGCCCGATGGCCTGGTGCCCTACCGGGGCGGATTCGCCTACAGCCAGGAAGGCGGTACTCACCCCGTGCGCTGGTTCGACGCCGCGGGCAGCCATGACCTCTTCACCGGCACCAACGCCCAGGGCCTCTGGGCCGAGAGCCAGCGGCTCTATGCCGTGGAAGACCGCAAGGGCGAGGGGCGCCTGCTGCGCTACGATGCGGTCGACGGCAGCCTGACCGTGCTGCGCGACCACCTGGACGAGGCCGAGTCGTTCACCCGTTGCCCCGATGGCACCGCCTTCTACACCGAGAAAGCCCGCGGCCTGGTGCGCCAGTTGAGCGACGATGGCCGCGATCCACCGGCCCTGAGCGCCCTGCGCGAGCCGAGCTTTTTGCTCTGCGACCGTCGCGGGCTGTGGATCAGCGAGGACTCCACCCACCGCGCCCGCCTGCTGCTGTGGGATCGCCAGTCACCGCCCCGCGCCATCCTCACCTTTCTGCGCGCGCCCCAGGCACTGCTGCCCAATGGCGACGGCTACCTGCTGGCCGAGGGTGGCCGCAACCGCATCATCGCCCTCGATCCGCGTTAGAGCATGCGCTGCAAGGTATCGTCCTTGCGCACCAGGTGATGCCAGAGCGCGGCCAGCACGTGCAGGCCGATCACCCAGTAGAAGGCCTTGCCCAGCCAGAGGTGCACGCCCTTGAGCGATTGCGCCAGCTCACGATCCACGGCGAAGGGCGACGGCAGCGCCAGGCTGCTGGAGGGAATCCGTACCTCGCCGATGGTCAGCCAGACGGTGAACAGCCCGAGCAGCGGCTGGGCCAGCAGGAAGGCATAGAGGGCGTAGTGGGTCAGTCGGCTGACCTGCGCCAGCCCCGCCGCCAGCGGTGGCGTGATCGGCGGGACCGGATGGCGCTGGCGGGCCAGGAGGCGCGGCAGCACCAGGACCAGCACCAGCAACCCCACCCAGAAATGGCCGAGGGTTACCCACTGCCGCTCCAGGGAGCCGCGCTCGAACTGGCCGCGATTGGTGATCAGTACATAGGCCAACAGCACTAGCAGCGCCATGAGCCAGTGCAGCAGGCGGGCGCTGCGCGCATAGCGGGAAACGGAAGAAGCGGAAGGCATGACGAGGTCCTGCGACTGAGGTGAAGAGGCGTCGGCAGTGTAGCGGCGCCGCGGAGCCAAGGGTAAGACGGCAACGGCCTCAACCGCAGGGCGCTGCCGAGGTGTCCAGCAACAGCGTGCTCAGTTGCTGCGGCGGCTGGTGCACCAGGCCCGCGGGCGATTCGCAGACGCGCTGCACGAAGTTGTCGCTGAACAGCAGCTTGCCATGGACGAAGTGTTCGCCGGGGCGGCGATTGGGATTGTCGAGGCGGGTGCCCAGGCGCTCCGCCAACCAGCTGCCGACCTCGTAGTGGCTGATCCAGCGCTCGCCCCGTAGCTCGACCAGGGGCTGGGTCGGGGCATCCCGCGCCACCACGATCACCGGTACATCGCTGACCTCGGGCACCAGGTCGTTGTGGCCCCAGTGACCACCCTCCCCCAGGCGCTGGCCGTGGTCGCCGGTGATGATCAGATAGCGCTCGCCGTCCAGGCGGTCGAAGTCGGCGAGGATCTCGGCGAGCAGGCCGTCCAGGTAGTGCAGGGAGTTGTCGTAGGCATTGGCCTGGCCCTCGGCGCCGCGGTCCGGCCAGGGCGCCGGGGTGGTCTCGTGCCGATAGTTCTGCGCATAGGGCAGGTGCGCCGTGCGCAGATTCAGCACCACGAAGTTGCGCGGCGCCCACTGCTGTTCGTCGAGGATGTCCAGCAGGGCGCGATCCTGGCGCTGCCGGAAGCGCAGCGGATGGTCTTCGCGGGTGATGGAGACGTCCAGGTAGCGACTGCCCAGGTGCGCCAGCAACTTGGATTCCTGGGACGACAACCAATGGGTGCGAAAGCCCGCGGCCTGGGCGAAGCGGAACAGATTGATCTCGCCGCTGCGCAGCCGCTGGTCCTGGCCCGGCTCGCGGATCGGATTGAGCAGATAGGGCAGACTCACGTCGGTGGCCACCCCCGCCGCGATACCAGGTCGGATCAGCGCCTGGGGATTGGTCGCCAGGTAGGCCGACAGCTTCGGAGTGGTATCGCGCTCATAGCCGAAGGCGCCCAGCCGATCACTGCGCAGGGAATCGGCCACCACCAGCCAGACATGCCGCGCGGTGCTGGGCACCGGGGCCAGGCCATAGGGCGCATAGGCGGTGGGCGGCAGGCTCACCTCGCTGCGCCCGGCCAGACGTACCGCCCAGGCGGAAAAGGCGTTGAGGCTGTTGTGCAGGCCACTGCGCGCGGGGCTGGGCACGAAGGCATCGAGGTTGCGATAGGTGGCGCGATAGGGCTTGGACAGCAGCACCGCGGCGATCAGCAGCAGCGCCCAGCGACTGGCCGGCAGCCCCACTCGCCCTGGCAGGAAGAGATGCAGGGCGATCAGCAGGCCATAGGGCAGCCCCACGCAGAGCAGCACCGGCCAGTGTTCGGGCAGGCTGAGCCAGAGCGTCTGCCGCACCTCCGCCGTGTCGCCTAATAGGGCCTGGATATCGATGGCGCCGAGCGGCTCGCCGAAAAAGCTGAGGTTGCCCAGTTGCAGCAGCTGCATCAGCGCGAACGTAAACAGGATGGCCGCCGCAAGCCGAGGCAGGTTGCACAGCCAGAGCGCCAGGCTGAACACCCAGAGCGCGGCGACGTAGCCCGCTTCCAGTTCGGCGCGGTTGTTTGGCGTGAAGAGCTGCTGCAGGAAGTCGTCGGCCAGCAACAGCAGGCAACTCAGGCTGCTCAGGACCAGTAGCGTGCGCCAGTGCCGCCAACTCGTTGCCCGAGGCCGGGAGAACGTCGCGAGCAGCATCAGGGCACCCTGCGCGAGCGCGAGGAACAGTGAAGGCAAGCGGTCATGAGCGGGCTCCAGCGACAGGAAGCCGCTACCCTGAGGGGCGAACCTTAATGAAGTCTTAGTGGCTCATGCGCGGTAACAGATGCCCCACCGGTCAGACGGCAGCCAGCCCGCTTGACCCTGAAGTCACTTCAGGCTTCAGCATGGTCGAAGAAAGGACGTTGCCCGCTGCCTCCTCAACCCTCCGGAGACCTATAGATGAGTGGTTCCACCCCTCACCACGATCACGATCACGATCACGATCACGATCACGACCATCAGCATGGCCACGACCACGGTCATGGTCACGCCCATGCCCCGCGGGTGACCGCCAGCAACGAGCGCAAGCTCAAGTGGGTCTTCGTCCTGACCTTTGGCTACGCCATCGTCCAGGCGGTGGGTGGCTGGTGGTCCGGCTCCCTGGCGCTGATCGCCGACTCCGGCCACATGGTCTCGGATGCCGCCGCCCTGCTGCTGGCCCTGGTGGCCTACCGGGTCGCGGCCAAGGCGGCCAATGCCCGCTTCACCTATGGCTTCCACCGGGTGCGTATCCTCGCGGCCCTGACCAATGGTGTCGCGCTGTTGCTGCTGGTCCTATGGATCGGCTGGGAAGCCATCGCGCGGCTACGCGAACCCACCGAGGTCTTGTCCGGCCCCATGCTGGTGGTGGCGGTGATCGGCCTGGTGGTCAACATCGTTGGCTTCCTGGTGCTGAATGGTGGGCACAAGGACGACAGCAATCTGCGCGGTGCCCTGTTGCACGTGGCCGGCGATCTGCTGGGTTCGGTGGGTGCCATCGTCGCCGCCCTGGGCATCCTCTGGACCGGCTGGACCTGGCTGGATCCGGCACTGTCGATCCTGGTCGCCCTGCTGATCGTCAAGTCGGCCTGGACCCTGGTGCGTGACGCCGGCGCCGTCCTGTTGCAGGCAGCGCCGCGGGAATTCGACACGGCCGGCGCCACGGCCGAGGTCCGTGCCCTGCCGGAGGTGGCGGAGGTGGGGCATCTGCATGTCTGGACCCTGACCGACGAAACCCGCATCGCCACCCTGCACATCACCCCGGCGCCGGGCAGCGATCCCCTGCGCCTGCCGACGCTGGTGGGCGAGCTGTTGCGCAGTCGCCATGGGCTGCAGCACGTGACGGTGCAGGTGGATCCACCGGGCACCCTCGACGGCCACTGCGCCTAGACGAGCCCTAGTCACGCGGGGAAGGCTCATCCAGGGGGCGACGGCGACCGGTCAGCATCGACAGCGGCAGGTTGTCGCCCACCCTCAGGCTTTCCACCACGGCGGCCACGGCATGCAGGCAGACCAGCGCCAGCAGGCCATTGGCGAAGCAGGCGTGCAGATCCTCGGGCCAGTCGGCGCCCCAGAGGGCATCCACCTCGCGCATCAGAAAACCGGTCACGCCCAGGCCACCGATGGCGGCCATCATCAGCAGCATGACCAGGGCGCCCAGTGGCGAGTGGCCGAGGCGGTGGTGGGGCCGCCCCTGCCAGAGATCGCGCAGATGGGCGCCCAGCCGGGCGCGGGTCGGCCAGCAGTCGCTCCAACGCGCGCTGCGCGGGCCGATGAAGCCCCACACCAGGCGTATCAGCAACCAGGCACTGGCGTAGTAGCCGATCCAGCGATGCCAGAAGGCACCCTGCTCGTTGAAGAAATAGTTGGCGAAGAAGGCGGCGGCAACCGACAGGTGGAACAGCCGTACCAGGGGATCCCAGAGCCGTACGGTCGCCGCCTTCATCAGCTGCCGATCTCGCTCTTGACCGCCTTGCCGCTCACCGGATCGTGATAGATCTCGACCTTGCGCCGGTCCTTGTCGAAGCCATAGATCTCGTAGCAGTTGCCCTTGGTGATCTTGAATTTCTTGATCTCGTAACCCTGGTCACGCAACTGCGCCTGGAATTTCTCGGCGTCTTGCCAGGTGGACTTGTCCGCCTGGGTGCACTGGGGTTCGGCGGCGAGGGCCAGGGGACTGGCGAACAGCAACGGTAGCAACAGGCGGCGCATGGCGACACTCCTTGGGTTGGAGCGGCCAGCCTCGGCGGCGAAGCTTAATGCAGTCTTAGGATGCAACGCCCGGTAACAGTTGCTCCTGCCGCTGCGCCAGGACGACGGCGATGATGGCAGTCTGGCGGCATGGCAGAGAGAGAGGGAGGGAGGCGGGCGTGCGAGTACTGCTGGTGGAAGACGATGCGGCCCTGGCCCAGGGCATCCGCATGGCCCTGCGCGGCGAGGGCTATACCCTGGATTGGGTGGCCGACGGCCTGGCCGCCGAACATGCCCTGGCCTGAGCGCTTCGACCTGGTGCTGCTGGACCTGGGCCTGCCACGCCTGGACGGCCTCGACCTGCTGCGCCGGCTGCGCAGCCAGCCCGAAGGCAAGGTGCCGGTGCTGGTGCTCACCTCCCGCGACGCCAAGGCCGACCGCATCCAGGGCCTGGATGCCGGCGCCGACGACTATCTGGTCAAGCCCTGCGACCTGGACGAACTCAAGGCCCGCCTGCGCGCCCTGATCCGCCGCAGCTGTGGCCGGGCGCAACCGCTGCTGGAGCACGCCGGCATCAGCCTCGATCCGGCCAGCCAGGCGGTGCGCTATCGCGGCGCCGAGGTGAGCATGACGCCCATGGAGTACCAGTTGCTGCACCAGTTGCTGCTGCGCCCCGGCGCCGTCATCACCCGCGAACGGCTGAGCAATGCGCTCTATGGCTGGCAGGAAGCGGCCTCGGGCAACACCCTGGAAGTGCTCATCCACAATCTGCGCAAGAAGCTCGACAGCAGCCTCATCCGCACGGTGCGGGGCGTCGGCTACCTGCTGGAGCGCCAGCCATGATCGCCATCCGCACCCGTATCCTCGCCCCTACCCTGGCCCTGGTGCTGGCCGGCAGCCTGGCCCTCGCCTTGCTCGCGCTGCGCGACAGTCATCGCGAGATCGAGGGCATCTACGACGCCCAACTGGTGCAGGGTGCGCGGCTGCTGGAAGGCCTGCTGCAGACCGGCCTGCCGGCAGCGGACAACTGGCCCGCCTTGACCGGGGTGTTCGACCGCGCCATGCAACCCGCGCCTGGCATGGCGGCGCACCCCTACGAGAATCAGCTGACCTTCCAGATCTGGTCCGCCGACGGCCAGTTGCTGGTCCGTTCCGGCAATGCGCCGCGGCTGGCCGAGGTGCCGCCCGAGGGCCTGCACGAGGTGTTCGAGAACGGGCGCGAGTGGTGCGGGATGCTGGTACGCACCGCCGATGGCGGCCTACGCATCTGGGTCGGCGAGCGCGAGGATCTGCGTCAAGACCTGATCCAGCGCATCGTCAGCCATACCTTCTGGCCAACCCTGGTGGGCCTGCCGCTGCTGGTGGGGGTGCTCTGGCTGCTGCTGGGCTGGGGCCTGCGACCGCTGCAGGATTTCGCCCGCGGACTGCGCGAGCGCGATCCCCACAGCCTGGCGCCGCTGCCGGCCGGTCCGCTGCCGCCGGAGTTGCAACCCATGCGCGATGCCCTGGACCATCAACTCGCCCAGTTGCGCGCCCTGCTCGACCGCGAGCACCGCTTCATCGCCGACGCCGCCCATGAATTGCGCACGCCCCTGGCGATCCTCGACCTGCACGCGCAGAACGCCCAGCGCGCCGAGACCGCGGAAGAACGCGACGAGGCCCTCGGCTATCTGCGCCAGGGCGTCAGCCGGGCCACCCGCCTGGCCAGCCAGCTGCTGACCCTGGCGCGCCTGGAACCGGGCGCCACCCAGGTCCAGGCGCTGGACCTGGAACCCCTGGTGCGCGAAGAGCTGGCGGAATTGACGCCCCTGGCGCTGAAGCGTCAGGTGGAGCTGGTGCTGGCGGCCCAGGCCGGATCGCCGGTGCTGGGCGATCCGGACGCCATCGCCATCGCCCTGCAGAACCTGGTGACCAACGCCCTGGCCTTCGCCCCGGTCGGCAGCACGGTGGAAGTGGGCATCGAAGCCGGCCAGGACGATGGAGTGCTGCTACGGGTGGAAGACCGTGGGCCCGGGGTGGACGAAGCCGAGCTGGCCCGCCTGTGCGACCGCTTCTACAGTGCCGGCAATCCCCAGGGCGCCGGACTGGGGCTGGCCATCGTCGAGACCATCACCCGGCGGCTGGGCGGCGCCCTGAGCTTTCGCAACCGCCCACGCGGCGGCTTCTGCGTGGAATTGCGCCTGCCGCGCGCGGCCCAGGTCGCCTAGGCCCCCTGGCAACCCGCCAGCACGGCTGAGCGCGCCGGACGGGTAAGGCGCAACCCCAGCCCCATGAGCAGCACCACGCCCAGCGCCATCAGCAGCCAGGCGTTGGCCAGGCTGTCGAGCTGGTCGCGCAGGATGCCGGCGGCCAGGGGCGCCAGGCTGGCGATGAGATAGCCACCACCCTGGACGAAACCGAGCAAGGCACCCGCCTCGGCCGGATCGCGAACCTGGTCCATCGCCAGGATCAGCGACAGCGGGAACAGCGCGCCGATGCCCAGGCCGAGCAGGATGGCGGTGGGGATCGCCAGGCGCAACGGCGCCAGGGCCAGGCACAGCAGGCCCACCAGCACCACGCCGAGCACGCCCAGCAGCAGCGGCCGGCGATGGTGCAACCGGGCGATGGTCGCCGAGAGCAACAGGCCCGCGCTGACCTCGGCCAGGCTCACCCCACCCAGCAGCAGCCCGCTGTCGGCCGGGCGCCAGCCAAGGCCGGTGTAGTACGGCGGCAGCCAGGCCAGCACCAGGGTGTAGGCAGCGGTGCCGATGCCGAAGAAGGCCAGCAGCAGCCAGGCCTGCCGCGAGCGCCAGGGCTGGGCGCGGGGCGCCGCGGCCACCAGCGGCGCATCGGGGCGCGCCAGGGCCAGCCAGATGCCCAGGGCCAGCAGTACCGGCAGCGTCCAGACCGCCAGGCCCTGGGCCCAGCCCAGTTGCTCGGCCAGGGGCGCGGCCGTGGCCGCGGCAAGGGCCGCGCCACCCATGATGCCGGTGGTGTAGAGCCCCATCAGGGTGTTGGTTCGAGTGGGATGGCAGCGGCGGATGTAGGCCGGGATCAGTGCCTGCACCAGGGCGATACCGACGCCGCCCAGGCCGGCGGTGAGGATCAGCCCCAGGCTGCCGGGCTCTTCCCAGCGCGCGGCATTGGCCAGCGCCAGCAGCAGCAGGCCGAGCGCGATACCCCTGCGCTCGCCGAGCCAGGCCTGCAGGCGGGCACCCGCCAGGGCACAGAGCCCCATGGCGGCGATGGGCAGGGTGGTGAGCGTCCCGGCGCCGCTGCCATCGAGGCCGGTGGCGGCCTGGATGCCATCCAGCAACGGGCCGATGGCGGCCAGGATCGGGCGCAGATTGAGGCCGACCAGCAGCACCAGCAAGACGGCCAGGAGGGCGTCCTGGCGGGGCGAGGGGGCGGCCGGGGATGATGGTGACGCGGAAAGCATGGACAATCTCCCACTGGAGCTCAGGTATTTCTCTTGATGAGAAGTATCTTAACATCAAGATATATTCTCGAGGTAAGCCAATGGCCGATCGTGCCGAATTCGCCGTGGACCAATGGCGCCGGGAACGGCCCGACCTGGACGCCCTGCCCATGCGCCTGGTGGGCCGCCTTGGCGAGATGGCCCAGATCCTCAGCCGCGACGTGCTGCAGCCGTTCTTCGACGAGCATCGGCTGCACTATGGCGAATTCGATGTCCTGGCCACCCTGAGGCGCGCTGGCGAGCCCTATGCGCTGAGTCCGACGGTGCTCTACGAATCGGCGATGATCTCTTCCGGCGGCATGACCAATCGCCTCGACCGCCTGGAGCGCGCCGGCCTGATCGAGCGGCAGAAGAATCCCGAGGACCGCCGCAGCACCCTGGTCGCCCTTACCGCAGCCGGCTTCGACCTGATCGATGGCCTCATGGCCGCCCACGTGGACAACGAGCGCCGCGCCCTGGCCGTGCTCAGTGACGACGAGCAACGCCAGCTGGACGCCCTGCTGGGCAAGTGGCTGGCCAGCCGCGCGCCGGCCTGACGGCCATGCTCGTCGACATCAGCTTCTGCAAGGGGCTGTACGCCCTGTCCCAGGACTATGGCCATGGCGGCCGGGGGCCGCGGTCCTAGGGCGCCAGGCCCAGGCCGCGGATGAAGCCTTCGAGCTGATCGGCATGGACGTTGGGCGTCGCCACCTCCACCGTCGCCGGCAGATTGAGGATCAGCGGCCGCTCCGCCGAGATCTGCCAGGCCTCCCGCACCGCCTGGCAGATCTCCAGGGCGAAGTCCGCGTCGGTGAAGCAGAAGGTTTCCGGCTGGGCGTCGCACCGGGCGCGCACCCGCTGGGTGCCGGCCACTGCCGTGGAGTCGTGAGTCTGACCGGCCGCCCTGCTCCGTGCGCTCGCGAGCAGGCCAGCCATGAAAAAGGCCGCCTGGGGATACCAGGCGGCCTTGGTCTTCGCTCGGGCGGGGCTCAGTCCACCGCGATCCGCTCCAGCGGCACCGGCTTGAGGCGCGGCGTGAGGAAGTGGATCACCACGATGGCCACCAGGTAGGCGCTGCCGGCCACGATGAAGATCGGCTGGTAGGACTTGAAGATCTCCAGGATGTAGCCGTTGTAGGTGGTCATCAGCATGCCGCCGATGGCGCCGGCGGTACCGCCGATGCCGATCACCGAGGCGACGGCTTCCTTGGGGAAGAGGTCCGACGGCAGGGTCATCAGGTTGGCCGACCAGGCCTGGTGGGCCGCGGCGGCGAGACCGATGATGCCGACCACCAGCCAGAGGCTGGAGACGAACTGGGCGGTGACGATGGGCACGACCGCCAGGGCGCAGAGCAGCATGGTGGTCTTGCGCGCCAGGTTGGCGCTGCGGCCGAGCTTCATCTGCTTGGACGAGCCCCAGCCGCCCAGCACCGAGCCGACGTCGGCGAGGATATAGATGGCGATCAGCGGCGGACCGAAGGATTTCAGATTCAGGCCGTAGGTCTTGCCGAGGAAGTCCGGCAGCCAGAACAGGTACAGCCACCAGATCGGATCGGTGAGGAACTTGCCGGCGGCATAGGCCCAGGTCTCGCGGAAGGTCAGCAGCTTGAACCAGGAGATCTTGGTCGGGTTGGCCGGAGTCGCGGCCACTGGAGAGCCCTCGTCGGACTGGATGTAGGCCAGTTCTTCACGACTCACCTTGGGATGCTCATGGGGGCGGCGATAGATCAGCAGCCAGGCGATCAGCCACAGGGCGGTGACGATGCCGATGGAGATGAAGGCCGCGCGCCAGCCCCAGGCCAGGGTGATGGCCGGCACCAGCAAAGGTGTGATGATCGGCCCCATGGCGGTGCCCGCATTGAACAGCCCGGTGGCCTGGGCGCGCTCCTTTTGCGGAAACCATTCCGACACCGCCTTGAGGCTGGCCGGAAAGCTGCCGGACTCGCCGAAGCCGAGGGTGAAGCGCACCAGCGCGAAGTGGGTGACGGTATGGGCGATGCCGTGACCGATGCTGGCGATGGTCCAGATGGTGAAGGCCAGGGCATAGCCGATACGCACCCCGACCTTGTCGATGATGCGGCCGAAGGTGAGGAAGCCGATGGCGTAGGCGCACTGGAACCAGAACACGATCTTGGCGTAGTCGGTCTCCGTCCAGCCCAGGTCCGCCTGCAGCGTGGGCTTGAGGATGCCGATCATCTGGCGGTCGATGTAGTTGATGCCGATGGCGACGAACAGCAGGGCGCAGATCAGCCAGCGATAGCGGGTGAAGCGCGAGGTTTGCGAGGTAGCGGCGACGTGGCTGCCCTGCGGCCGCAGGGCGGACTCCGTCTCGGGAGTGACCTGGATAGTCATTGAATGGGCTTCCTGACTTGTTGTTATTGACCGGCGCGAACCGGGGTCGTTGGAAAGCTGTTACCAGATATTCATATGACATCGTATGAGTGGTCAAGGAAGGTGTCAATCCACCCAAAGCAGAGTGGTCAGACATCTTTGACAGGGGTATGCCGATGACCAGCACCGTTTCGCTAACCGCTGCGACGAGCATCGCATAGGCCCGAAACGCGACGGTGAAGGACCTGTGACACGCCTGGCACTTTCTTGCCCGAGACCGTCTAATGCCCCATCTTTGAAGCGAAGCCGTCGCCTCATCTTTTCTCGCCGAGCCTGCCTTGTCCTTCGCCGATACCCCCTCCCTGCTGGCGCGCCTCGCCGAGCTGGAGCAGAGCAATCGTCAACTGCGCCAGCAGTTGGACGCGCGTGCGGCGTCCGGGGAAGGCACCGCCACCCTGGCCAGCGAGCGTTACCAGTTCCTGTTCAATGCCATGGACGAGGGCTTCTGCGTCATCGAATTCATCGACGGCCCCCATGGGCCGCTGAGCGACTATGTCCATGTCGAGGCCAATCCGGCCTATGCCGCCCACGCGGGCATCCCCGACGTGGTCGGCCAGAAGCTGCGCGACATGGTCGGCGACGAGGCCCAGGCCTGGCTCGATCGCTACGGCCATGTGCTGCAGACCGGCGAAGCCATTCGCTTCGAACAGGAGCTGGTGGCCACCGGGCGCTATTTGAACGTCACCGCCTTTCGCATCGAACCGGCCAGTCGCCACCAGGTCGCGGTGCTGTTCCAAGACATCACCCCGCGCAAGCGCGCCGAGGCGGCCCTGCGCCAACTCAACGAAACCCTCGAAGAGCGGGTGCAGGCGACCCTGGCTGCCAACCGTATCCTGGCCAACGTGGTGGACGCCGCCAGCGCCATGATCCATGTACTGGATTTCGACTTTCACTGGCTGGCGGTCAACGGCTCCGGCGCCGACCTCTTCGAGCAGGTCTTTGGCGTCCGCCCGCGGCTGGGGGCGTCCTACCGCCCGGCGCTGGACAGTCGCCCGGAAATCCGTGAGCGCCTGATCGGCCAGTGGCAGCGCGCCTTCGCCGGCGACACCTTCAGCGAGGTCGTCTCGGTGGGCGCGGCGCCGCTGCAGCGCCACTACGAATTGCAATTCAGCCCGCTGCTGGACGCCGAAGGCCAGCGCATCGGCGCCTACCAGTTCGCCTACGACGTGACCGAGCGCCTCAACGAGCAGGAGCGCATCCGGCTGATGGAAGAGGCCCTGCGCCAGTCGCAGAAGATGGAAGCCGTCGGCCAGCTCACCGGCGGCATCGCCCATGACTTCAACAATCTGCTGACCGGCATCCTCGGCTCGCTGGAGATGCTCGAACTGCGCCTGCGCCAGGGCCGCTTGCAGGACCTGGATCGCTACACCGGCACCGCCCGCAGCGCTGCCCAGCGCGCCGCCGCCCTGACCCATCGCCTGCTGGCCTTTTCCCGCCGCCAGACTCTGGATCCGCAACCGGTGGCGCTGGAGCAACTGGTGATCGGCCTGGAAGACCTCATCCAGCGCAGCATCGGCCCGCAGATCGCCTTGGAGCGCGAGGCCGATCCCCAGCTCTGGCTGACCCACATCGACGCTTCCCAGTTGGAAAACGCCCTGCTCAACCTCTGCCTCAATGCCCGCGACGCCATGCCGGAAGGCGGGCGGATCCGTATCGTCCTGGCCAACGAGCCCCTGGATGCGGCCGGCGCCGAGCGCTACGCCCTGCCCCTGGGTGACTATGTACGCCTGAGCGTGGGCGATACCGGCAGCGGCATGGGCGACGAGGTGCTTGCCCGGGCGTTCGATCCCTTCTTCACCACCAAGCCGCTGGGCCAGGGCACCGGCCTGGGCCTGTCCATGGTGCACGGCTTCGTGCTGCAGTCGGGTGGCGAGATCCGGATCGACTCCGCCCCTGGCGCGGGCACCTGGGTGCATCTCTATCTGCCGCGCCATCGCCTGGCGCCGGTGGTCAGCACCCTGGTCTATCCCGAGCCCGAAGCCAAGCTGCCCGGCCAGGGCGAGACCATCCTGGTGGTCGACGACGAAGCGACCATCCGCACCCTGCTGGTGGAGGCCATGACCACCCAGGGCTACCAGGTGCTGGAAGCCGCCGATGCCGCCACCGCCCTGGCGCTACTGGCGCCCAACACCCACCTGGATCTGCTGGTCACCGACGTCGGCCTGCCCGGAGCGCTCAACGGCCGCCAGTTGGCCGATGCCATGCGCGGCCTGCTGCCGCAGTTGCCGGTGTTGTTCATCACCGGCTATGCCGAGGCCAACGTCATCGGTGAGGGCGATCTCGATGCCGGCATGCGCGTGCTGACCAAGCCCTTCACCCTGGATACGCTGGAGCGCCGCATCCAGCTGATGCTCGGCGAATCCCGCCCCGGCCTGGGCGGTAGCGAATAGTGGCTTTTTGATATCATCCATCGACTACCTCTTTCACTGCCCTTTGCCGTCGAAAAGCCCATGGACAAGCTCTCTCTGCTTCACCTGCTGCTGATCTTCACTACCATCGCCTTCATGGCCCTGCTGGCCTCGCTGATCCGCTAGGACGTTAAGCCAGCCATAAGCCGGACAGTGGCAAGCTCCACCCCATGCCGACAAGGCATCGTAGAAGCTGACATCTGCGCTTTTAGCCCGGGAGGATCCTGGGCTTTTTTTCGCGCCGACAAAATGCGCAGCAGTCCACGGGCCAGCGTTTTGCCACTGCAGCCGCCTTCACCGGCCCTGGCATGATGAGGCTCTCGTCCAGGAGGGACAGCCATGATCACCAGGATGCCGTCAGCCGCCGTCCCGTCGCTCGCCTTCGATGTCTGCCCCCTCGGCGCGGAGGCCCCGTCACTGTCCATCGAGATCCTCCGGCAGGGCTTTCTGGCCCTGGATCATCATGGGCAGCTCGACATGAGTCGCGAGATCAAGCGCCAGTTGCGCGAGCGCCTGGTCGAGGCGCTCGATGCCCAGTTGCCCAGCGCCGTGGTCGACTCCCTGGACCGCTCCACCCCTCAACCGCAGGCCTTGGCGCCACGCCGCACACGCGGTGGCTGAACGTCCGCCTCAGTCCAGATAATCCGGCTCCAGCCGCGCGAGCTGACGCTTCACGCTGTCCAGGTGCAGGCGCGCGCTGTCGGCGTTGCCCTGCAGCATCTGCTGGCAGGCGGCCTGGGCGATGGCCGGCGCCACTGGCTTGAGCGGCCGGCCACTGGCCATGGCCTTGAGCTGCACCTCGGCGGCGCGCTCCAGGTAGTAGAGGTCGTCCCAGGCCTCGGCGATGCTCGGCCCCAGCACCAGCGGTCCATGATTCTTCAGCATGACCACCGCCGCCTCACCCGCCGCCCGGGCGATGCGCGCGCCCTCGGCGGCGTCCAGCGCCAGGCCGTTGTAGTCCTCGTCCACGCTCAGGCGGTCATAGAATTTCAAGGCAGTCTGCCCAGCCCAGACGAAGGGCTCGCCCTCCAGCAGGCAGAGTGCCGTGGCATGGGGCATATGGGTGTGGAAAGCTGCCCGTGCCTGGGGATTGAGCCGGTGCAGTTGGGCATGGATATAGAAGGCGGTCGCCTCAGGCGCGCCCTCCCCCATGACCACACCGCCGTCGAAGTCGCAGATCAGCAGGGACGAGGCCGTGACCTCGGCGAAGGCCAGGCCATAGGGATTGACCAGAAACAGGTCGTCATGCCCCGGCACCACGAAGGAGAAATGGTTGCAGATCCCCTCGCCCAGGCCGAGCCGGGCAGCCATGCGGAAGCAGGCGGCAAGATCGATGCGGGCCTGGCGGATGGTAGGGGTGTCGAGATCACGGTCATGGGGCTGGGTGCGGGCAGTGCGGTCGAAGGCATGGGCCATGGGGAGCTCCTTGGATAGAGGGGCCAACGTGCTGCACAAAGAATGCCTAACCGTACCACGCGGTTTCCACCAGCCCGCCGTAGGTTGGCGCTGAGCCTGGCGAAGCCCAGCGGCAGCAGGCACCCTCACCCCAGCCCTCTCCCAAAGGGAGAGGGGGCCGGTCCGCGGGTGGCGATGAAATTCAGCGTTAACCGCGATCAGCCACACGCGGAAAACGCCATCCGATTTTCCACGTTACGCCCAAGCTCGACGTAGGTTGGCGCTGAGCACCGCGAAGCCCAACATCCGGCCATTCGTTCTAAGCCCTTATCGCTAGAGCGCCAGGGTGCCGCGGATGCAGTCCTGCACCGCGCCGCCCACCCAGATGCGGTCGGCGATGCGGGCCACCCGCACCCGGCCACGGCGGCCCATGGCCGTGCCCTGGCTGGCCAGGTAACGCTCCGGTGCCAGGCCAGCCGGGATCAACCACTGGGCCAGGCTGGCGTTGAGGCTGCCGGTGACCGGGTCCTCGGCGAATTCCTCGCCCATCAGCGCCCGCACCTCGAACTGCGCCTCGGCAGCGCTGCCCGTCCAGGGGGCGATCAGGCCGACATTGAGGCCTTCCAACGCGGCATAGTCCGGGCGGATCGCCAGCAATTCCTCACGACTTTCCAGCAGCACCGCGACCCAGCCGGGTCCGTTGTCGGCCCACTGGCTGGCCTGGATACGCTCAGGCGCCAGTCCGATGCCTCGGACGATGCGCGCCAGCACCTCGGGCTCCACCGGCCCGCCTCGCAGCAGCGGCGGCGCGGCGAAGGCCAGCTCCTCACCGGCCCCGCGGATCGGCACCAGGCCGACGCCGCACTCCTGGATCACCTCGCCGCCGCGGGGCTGACCGCCTTCGCGCAGCCAGACGTGGCAACTGCCCAGGGTCGGATGCCCGGCGAAGGGCAATTCGCGCTGCGGCGTGAAGATGCGCACCCGGTAGTCCGCCGCCGGATCCGTGGGCTGGAGTAGAAAGGTGGTCTCCGACAGATTGGTCCAGCGCGCCAGCGCCGCCATCTGCTCGGTGGAGAGTTCGTCGGCGCCGCAGACCACCGCCAGGGCATTGCCCTCCAGGGGGCGCTGGGCGAAGACATCGACCTGATGAAAGAAAAGGGACATGACGGCGGACTCCTGGGGCAAAGAGTCGATTGTCCGCGGTCGGCAGGCGATAGGAACAGCCACAGCCAGGTGGCTAAGGGGCCGTACAGAGGGGCGTTGTTCCCGGGATTCGCGTGGAAAACGCTGCGCGGTTTTCCACTCTACGTTGTCGCCCTACGCCATCGACGCGGGGCTTGCCCTCACCCCAGCCCTCTCCCGGAGGGAAAGGGGGCGGTTCCGAGCGGAGGGTTTGTCGCTCCGTAGCGTGGACAACGGCGCAGCCTTGTCCACAAATCCGCCGCCCACCCGTAGGTTGACGCTGAGCGCCGCGAAGCCCAACGGTCGGATCACCAGCCTCACCCCAGCCCTCTCCCAGAAGGAGAGGGGGCGGTTCCGAGCGGAGGGTTTGTCGCTCCGTAGCGTGGACAACGGCGCAGCCTTGTCCACGAATCACCGCCCACCCGCAGGTTGGCGCTGAGCGCCACGAAGCCCAACGGTCGGATCACCCGCCCTCACCCTAGCCCTCTCCCGGAGGGAAAGGGGGCGGTTCCGAGCGGAGGGTTTGTCGCTCCGTAGCGTGGACAACGGCGCAGCCTTGTCCACGAATCACCGCCCACCCGTAGATTGGCGCTGAGCGCCGCGAAGCCCAACAGTCGGATCACCCACCCTCACCCCAACCCTCTCCCAGAGGGAGAGGGGACGGTTCCGAGCGGAGGGTTTGTCGCTCCGTAGCGTGGACAACGGCGCAGCCTTGTCCACGAATCGCCGCCCACCCGCAGGTTGGCACTGAGCGCAGCGATGCCCAATGGTCGGACCACCCGCCCTCACCCAAGCCCTCTCCCGAAGGGAAAGGGGGCAACCCCTCACTCCGTCGCCGGCCGCCCGAAGATGCGGATCACCGCGTCCAGGTGCACGGCCATGGCCTGGCGGGCCGCTTCGGGGTCGCCGGCCTCCAGGGCTTCGAGGATGGCCAGGTGTTCACGCTGGGAGCGGTCGGGCATGTCTTCCGGGGTGTAGCGGCGCTGCAGGAGCTGGAACATGCTGCCATAGCGATGGCCGAGCAGATGGCGCAGCAGCAGAGCATAGGCCGGGTTGCCGCTGGCCTGGGCGATGCGGATATGGAACAGCCGGTCGCCGGGATGGGTGGTGGAGCCCAGGCGATTGTCCTCGACGTTGCGCCCGTAGGCCGCGCGGATGCCGGCCAGCTCGCTGGCGCTGGCGTGCTGGGCGGCCAGGGCGGCGGCTTCCGGCTCCACCAGGCGGCGCGCCTGCAGCAGGGCGAAGGGCGGGATCTCGGCGTCCAGATCCAGCGCCAGGCTCAGCTCCGGATCCATCTCCGCCCA
>Ga0157371_10002163_pt1 | contig 19129 bp, 20 predicted proteins | sample C45metaG_FD_113462 | JGI IMG/M metagenome (GOLD analysis project Ga0157371, IMG submission 113462) | Corn rhizosphere microbial communities from Kellogg Biological Station, Michigan, USA - C4-5 metaG | ecosystem: Host-associated > Plants > Roots > Rhizosphere > Soil | place: USA: Michigan...
ATGGAACGCAAGGAATCTCGGGGTCTGCACTACACGCTGGACTATCCAGAGATGCTGCCAGAGGCGAAGGATACGATCCTTACCCCGACCAGATGAGGCACGTTAGGAGCCCTGAGCGTAGCATGCTGAGGGCCCGTTTTGTAACAGCTTTGGGCCATCTTTGTCCCACCGCTGGGGTCCTTATCGTCCGCCCGTGAGGGGTCCTTATCGCGCCTGTGAGGACCTGAGCGAGGCCACACGGGGGGAACCCGAGCCTGTAGATGCAATGAGGTGGTCTCTCAGATTTTTCTGTCAGATTCTCATTAAGGTTCCTTGCCAGCTCACTGGCCCTTGAGGTGCCCGTACAGCCAAAAGGCCAGATGGACAGCCACACAGACCAGATAGGCAGCCTGTAGGGTGTCCATTGGGTTCTCCTTAAAGGTGGAGCATTAGGACTGATGTCGTTCAGTCTGCATTGGATCTAAGCCGCACCGTGCGACTTCGAAAATGGATGGGTAGTCATGGAAAATTTTGAGATATCGCAAAGAGGTGCAGGAATGCACATTGAGGGCTTCCCTGACGCTGTCAAAGTGGTTCGCATAGACGGCCCTGATGCCGTTCGGTTGTCAGATTTGGCTCTTCATAAGAAAGACTTGGAGTTCGCCGACAGCTGCTTGGAAGCAATAAACATAGTGCCAGAGGAACCGCATGTACTCCGCGAAGCTCTTTGGCGATCCGCAATTGTTCATTTTCTAAAATGCTTCGGTAAGTCGAAGGCACGATTCAAATTGACGACTGACGAAGTGCTACGAGGGGAGCCATCAGAGGCCATGGAAGCCTTCAAATACTTCCTGTCTCTTCGTGATAAGCACCTTGTACACGATGATAACTCCTATGCCCAAAGCATTCCCGGAGCAGTTTTAAACGACGGGAGCAAGGACTACAAAATTGAGAAGATCGTGTGTTTTTCAGCTACTTCGGTAACCTTGGAGCAAGGGAGCTACGGTAACCTGAAACTGCTCATCGGGCGGGCGCTCTTTTGGGTCATTCAAGAGTTTGACCAACTTTGTGAGAGCCTCACTGAGGAGCTTGAAAAAGAGACTTATGCAGAGTTGATGGTCAGAGCGGATATGACTTACACGGTGCCGACACTCGACGAACTACACAAGAGTCGGCGTTAGGTTAGAGGCCCGCAACGGGCCCCTTTAGAACGGTAAGGATCAGGCGGCCAGCGTGATACGGGTGATCATCGGGAAGGCCACAGCCTCGGTCTGAAGACCATCAGCGGTCAGCTTCACACGGACCTTGCCATTAGCAACGATGTCCACGACAGCCATGATCTCAAGGTCCCAGCACTGGTGGGCACCGTTGCGGGTCGCTTCGATCTTCCATACGTCACCGTTACGGCCTTCGCGATAGCTCAGCGAGGTGAACAGCTTAGGCAACAGGAACAGACCATGGTCGGGGCCAGCGTAAGGCTGCACTGAGGCGCCGATGAGGGTCTCAATACCCTCTACGCCTTCTACGCCCTCTACGCCTGCTCGTTGAGCTGCACGGTTGAGCACTGCGACCATAGACACAGGCAACAGAACCACGAAGTCACCAAGCGAAGTTCCCACAGTCTGGTTGATGTTCATCGTCAAGATGTCGATGAGGTCCTCAGCGATCTCTACAGGCTTGCCGGTTGGCATGGTCTCAGAGACCACTTCGGTGCTTGGGGCAGTCGAGAGAATGCCAGCGATCTTACCGGCAGCGCTTAGCTCGATGTCACGGAGGATCTTGTCAGCGGTCTGGGCCAGAGAGCCCACGGTGAAGCCAGCCTGAATGTTGTGGTCGAAGATGGTGACACGGTGGCTGATGACCAAGGCGGTATCAGTAGGCTCGGTGAAGATCACAGTTCCTGCCAGGACTTCACCCTTCGAGATGGTCTGATTGTCCCAGTTCTTGCGAGGATCGAAGGTGACGGTACGATCAGCCATGGTGATGATTTGTTGACCCGTGGCATTAGAGGCGGGCGGACGGAACTCGCAAGGGGTCCTCGCAGCGGCTTCCTCACGCCACTCGTCACCGTTCAAGTAGTCCTCAGCGGCTGCCACAAGGGCCTCCACATAGACAGACGGATCGGTAGACGCAAGGGCCTCCGAGCGGACATCAGCGGTATTGAAGCGGATCGACCCGTTACGCTCATCGGTGATCGAGGTGGTGTAGGTCGATGGCTTTTCGTATTGGTTAGGCAGTTTCATGGGAATGGTTCTCCTGAGTTAGATGGGATGAAGTGGTGTCTCAAGACTCTTTGAGAGTCACCAGCCAGAGTTACGAGAGGCCGCTTTGATACGCGCGCCGTGCTCTCGAACGGATGCCGCATAGGCTTCCCTATCGGCTTTCGCTTGGGCCAGCTCACGGGGCGACCATTCACGGAGACGCTCAGCGTGGGCATTGGCTTCGCGTTGGGCTTGTTCGCGCTTCACCTGCTCCTCTCGCTTGGTCATGAAGTAGACCTGAGCGTCCTCAGAGATGGCCTTGAGGGACAGACCAGCTTCATCGAAGGCTTTGATAACGCCGAACTTGGTGCCGTTGTTCCGACCACATTGGGCCATCAGTAAGGGCAGCATGACGTTCTCGACGTACTCACGGTTTAGGGTCTGGCCCGACACGGTTACTTCATCGTTCAGGACGTTGGTGATGGTGATTTTCATGGTGTTGGATCTCCTATAGGTGACCCTTTGATTCGACCTCAGCGCCATAGATGCGCGCACGACCAGACGGCCAAGGAGGGAGCCTCATGGGCATCTACCAAGGTCGAATCAAAAGGTTCTGGGTTTGGGTTTGGGTATTGGTGATGCTGGATCACAGGACATGGCAATCCTGAGAGGGCATCGAAAGGAACAACCGTGGCGACGGTAGATGTGAACTGGCGAGCAGCTAACGGGTGTGGCGAGGAGGTCTACAGAATTATTTTGAGTTTTCTGAGTGTCTCCCAATAGTGAGGGTAAATTAACGACAGCTTGACGGAGGCCTTAGACCCTGAGTGAGATTGGGTCGGTTCCCTTCAAGGGCATCGTTAAGGGCGTCGAAGCGATGGCCTGAAGGCAGACCCCATGGGCGACCAGATGGGACAGCCGCTCGGTAGTCTTCTTGGAGCACTTCAAGGCGACCTCATGGAGCATGGCGTCATTGTCGAAGGTGACGACTCCAGAACCGTAAGTCCTAAAGGATGCGTTTCGATTGCTCAAGACACGGCGAAGCTCAATCAGTTGAGGTCGTGAAGGTGCTGGGAAGACCAGTGACAAGGTGATGAGGTCGTCCTCAGTGAGCTGGGAGGTTGCTGGGCAAACGATGAGAGCGGTCATGTGAGTTCTCCTTTGAGTTTGTTCTTTAAGATTCCTTTTCGAGGAGGGGTTGTAATTAACAATTACCCCTCTCCCTCTGGGTCTGGTCGATGAGCTGGTCGATCTGGTGTCGATGAGGCTGAAAGGTGGTCTTAGAGTTTTTCTCTCTATTATCCGACGTTAAGTCTGAGAGGCCCGAAATAGAGCCTCCACAGCCAATTCAGCCTCAAGCTCAGCCTTCAGCGCTGGGTGTCTCTCCACATACGAAGCGATCCCATGGGCAGCATGTCGGGCAGCCTTGGCGATGCGCTGGGCGGTACGCAAGGTGTGCTCACTGGTCACGCAGGCGTCCGCTGAGATTTCCGAGAGGAACAGCGCACCGATCACCGCTCGGGCCTTGACGTTGATCTTTCCGTTGCTCCTCCCTGCACTGGTCAAGATCGAGCCATGAATGATGTCGTCTACCCAAGGCAGCGGATTGGGGACCGTAAGGAACGGCATGAAGGCAGCCGCTGGGTTCTGGAAGATGGTCTTTGGACGCCCCCGAGTGGCCTTAGGGGGGACTTCAGGGGCACTGGTACATGACTCATGTATCAATGGTGAGGTTGCCTTAGCGTGGTCCTTATAGAGGAACTCATCGGTACGGCGCTCGGCTGCCCATGCTTGATACTTGGCTTCGTCGTCCTTGGATCGAACCATGTCCGCTCGGGAAACGATCTCGCCTGTGATCGGGTTGACGTGATAGATGATGCCAGCCTCGTGATCGACGTGGCGGTGGTATGGTCCGGGTTGGGTAAGTAATGTCATTGTGCGGCCCTCGTGTTGGTTGGATGGGTGTCTCCCAACAGTGAGGGTTTATTAACGACAGCCAGCTCAGGACCAATGAATACGGGGCTTTGGAGCGTTTAGGGCATCTTGAGGTCTTCTACGAGCACGCTCCTACGCTCACGCAGCAAGGCCAGGGCCCCAGCGAGTCGATTGGATTTCACGTAGGAGCGCGATAGGGCACTTCACAGGTAGTGTGATTTGCTACCAATGCTGTCATTCGGGAGATTGGTACACGACACATGGCCAATTGACATGTTAGGTACAGCGTTATCTGATAAGCGCTCACATCTCAATAAACGGAGTTAGCGATGTCTTGGTACACAAATGATTCGCGAGTCACGAAAGTCACCGAACCCGGTGATCATTGGACGGCCACACATAAACCGGGATCGACTGTGCCAATCTCCGGGATTTACCGCTGCCTGGGTTGCAACAAGGAGGTCACCTCGAACAAGGATGATCCGTTCCCCCCACAAAGCCATCACCAACATTCAACGGCTCAAGGGACTATCCGGTGGCGTCTGAACGTAAGGACGAACACTGAGGGGAAATAAGTAACGTAGGGCCCGCATACAGGATTTCTATTGCGGGCCCCCACAGATTCGAACGTATATGTGCCCAGCATAATCAGAGCAAAGCTGTCTTTAACGCCTCAGCCATCCGCCCCACCTCTACCCCACTGCCAGCCCCATACAGGTCGTAGCTGATTGATCCCGAAGCGTGCCCCAAGATCGACTCAGCGGTTCCCACAGGGACCTCTGCGGCCTTCATGGCGCCTGCCAATGAGTGTCGTAACGAATGGAAAGTCTGTGTCCGATCAGCCTTCAGGTCCAAGACATCCCTGAGCATCCCATTGAGGACCCCGGAGAATTGACCGGCCCCCAGCTTGAATAGCTTTGAGTCAGCAGCATCGGTAAAAGAACGGAATGCTTGAAGGTCAAACCCATAGGCGCCATCGGTTAAAGGGATGACCCGTAGGGCATTTCCAGTCTTGGCTGCCTTACCATCATTCCGATTGATGTCGATGACCCAGACATCCCCGACCTGCTTAACGTCCGCCTTGGTCAACTGCCTGAGTTCCTCGATACGTGTCCCAGCGATGACCCCAAGAGACAATGCCCAGCGCTGCCATGAGTCCACCGGAAGCGTCTTGGCGTGGGCCATGACGGCCTTTACCTGATCCTGAGAGAACGCCTCACGGGAGCTATCAGTGCCCTTGGTTGGCTTCAGACCATCCGTCAGAGCCTTAGCGATGTAATCGTTATTCACAGCCCAGTCCATGACCGTAGACAGTCGGGTCAGGATCTTCTTGACGGTGGATGGCTTGCGGTCCTCAAGGAGCTTGTCCCTGAGGTTCTTCATATCCTGCCTCGTGTGGGTCTTCAGGTCCAAGTCGCCAAGGATCGCTCCGATAGCCTCACACGACGACTTTGCGTCTCGCATGGTGCTGGCCTGAATGTCGTCCTTGCGCTCCTCCATGTAGAGCCCTGAGAGGGTCTTGAAGGTCAGCGCTTTAGACGGTAATACAGATAGGGACAGAGATGCGGGCACTGGCGTGCTACAAGACTCATCCTGAAGGTCCCTTATGATCTCGACCAGCTTCCCCGGCCTGCCCTCCAAGCGCTCTTGAGCGGCCTCAAGGATCTCCAATGCCTTGCTCACGGCCCTTTGCTGATTGACGCTCAGCGGTAGCTTGGCGCTGGCCTCACGGAGGGCAACATGCTGCTCATCGTGGATCATCTCGTAGGCGATCAATGAGCCATCCCCATGGGCCATCGTTAGGCAACTCTCAGCGATGTCGATCAGCCGCTCACGGAGTTCGTCCCAAGTGGCCTCAGGGTTGTCGAAATGAAAGTCCTTGAGGGTCGTTAGGATTTCTTGGGAGATGGTCATTGCGGTGGCCTTGTCGGTGGTCCTGAGCGATAGCGTGAAGAAGCCCTTAGTGCTGCCTTGAGGGCGAAGGCGAAGGTAATAGCGACCAGACCGACGATAGTGGTACGGCTTGGCGAGGGCAGTTTGTAACAGGTTTGTCCCACTTTGAGGACGCTGGCTGATGCTCATCGGCTGAAACCCCTGTATCCATTGGGTTTAGCCTCATCGCGTCGAGTTCTACAGCAACTATAAGGTCAGTCGCGATTTGATCGAGTTGCGCAACCTGGCCCAGGTCGCTGAGCTCATGATCCAGTCAGCGATGGAACGCAAGGAAAGCCGCGGCCTGCATTACACCCTCGACTACCCGAATATGCTGCCCGTCGCCCTGGACACTATTCTGGTGCCGCCCACCTACGTCGACTGAACTTGAGTCGAACCCGCAGGCGGCGATGGACATCCGCCGCCTGCGAATCGTGGGGGACGCAGAGTGACCTGACGCGACGCTCGCCTCGTAGACGAAACCGCAGGACCACCATCAATGGCAATGCCAGGCTGTCCGGTCGCAGCTGCACGGACTGCCAACCCGCCGATTGATTCCACAATTGCCAGCCATCGGCATCGCGACGCAGACCGCGAAACGCCTGTGGATGTGTCAGCAGGATCTGTCGCGGCAGCAGCCAAACGCCATGCGCCAGGCACAGCGCAACGGCAGGCAAACTGGCCCAGACGGGTATCGAAAGAAGAAACAGCGAACCCAGCGCGAACAGCTGGGCCAAGACATAAGCCGCCAGCAATTGCCGTGAGGCATGCCAGCGGCATTCAAACGCGTTACTTGGGCTGGACACGATCCAGGATCATGCGAACCATACGCTGAAGCTCCGGATCTTCGGACTCGGCGCGTTCCATGAACCAGCCGAACATGTCCTGATCTTCGCATTCGAGCAGCTTGCGGTAGCAATCGCGGTCGACATCATTGAGGTGCGGGTAGACCTCTTTCACGAACGGCACCAGCAACACGTCAAGCTCGAGCATGCCGCGGCGGCTGTGCCAGTAGAGGCGATTCAGTTCAACATCTTCGACCATGGAGCGCTCCTCAAATAGGCGGCAAGTATACAGCCCCGGGCACGCTCGAACAGCCGGCTTTGGTCGGGCATGTTCAAGCCTTTGTGAACTACCCATTTCAAGAGCGCCCCCTTATGATGTCCCCCAGACTCTTTACCCTGCGATGACCCATGGCCGATTCTGCTTTTTTCTGCACCCTGTCTCATGAAGGCGTTCTTGCCGTCCGCGGCGCGGATGCGAGCAAATTCCTGCAAGGCCAATTGACCTGCAACCTCAATTACCTCAGCGATACCCAAGCCAGTCTTGGCGCTCGCTGCACGCAAAAAGGGCGCATGCAGTCCAGTTTCCGCATCCTGCTCGAAGGCGATGGCGTGCTGATGGCCATGGCCACCGAACTGCTGGAGCCGCAGCTCGCGGACCTGAAAAAATACGCCGTGTTCTCCAAGTCCAAGTTGACGGATGAAAGCGCTGTCTGGGTCCGCTTCGGACTTGAGCATGCAGACGCCGCGTTGATCAGCCTGGGACTTGAGCTGCCGGCCGACACCGACAGCGTCGTGCGCAACGACGGCCTGATCGCCATTCGCGTCTCGCCGGAACGTGCCGAGTTGTGGGTTGCCGCTGATCGAGCCGATGCGATCAAGGGCAAGTTGTCCGCTCAGCTGGCCGAAGGCAATCTGAATCAATGGTTGCTGGGCCAGATCCGCGCAGGGATCGGCCAGGTCATGCCGAGTACCCGTGAGCTGTTCATCCCGCAGATGCTCAACCTGCAAGCCGTCGGCGGCGTCAGCTTCAAGAAAGGCTGCTACACCGGTCAGGAAATCGTTGCGCGCATGCAGTACCTGGGCAAACTCAAGCGTCGCTTGTATCGCCTGACACTGGATGCCAGCGAATTGCCCGAGCCTGGCACCCCACTATTTTCACCGACTCACGGTAGCTCCATCGGCGAAGTGGTGTTGGCCGCCACCGCCGAGCAAAACATTGAACTTCTGGCGGTGCTGCAAGCCGAAGCAGCTGAAGCTGGCGATATTCACCTGGGCGCGCTCGAAGGGCCTGCCCTGCACCTGCTTGACCTGCCTTATCAACTGGATCGCGATCGCGAAATCCAGCGCTAACTGCAGCACTTGTTGCAACACCCTAGAGAAAATAGATGAGCGAGCTGGCGGATAAGGTCCAACAGGATTTGGTTGAGGCCATCGATAACGATGACCTGGTTCTGCCAACTTTACCGGAAGTGGCCCTGCAGATTCGCAAGGCTGCCGAAGACCCGGAAGTCAGTGTCAGTACCCTGAGCAAAGTGATCGGTCGCGATACGGCGCTGTCTGCGCGCCTGATCAAAGTGGTCAATAGCCCACTGCTGCGCGCGACTCAAGAAGTGACTGACCTGCACACGGCAATCACGCGTCTGGGCGTTAACTACAGCAGCAATCTGGCGATCGGCCTGGTGATGGAACAGATTTTCCATGCCCGATCCGAAGTCGTAGAGCAGAAAATGCGCGATGTCTGGCGCAAAAGCCTGGAAATCGCCGGTGCCAGCTACGCGCTGTGCCGCCGATACACGCAACTCAAACCTGATCAGGCGGCCCTCGGCGGGCTGGTGCACCAGATCGGCGTGCTGCCGATCCTGACCTACGCTGAAGACCATTATGAATTGCTGTCGGACTCGGTCAGCCTTAACCATGTGATTGACCAGATTCATCCGCTGATCGGCGACAAACTGCTCAGGGTCTGGGAATTTCCGGAAATGCTGGTGAAGTTGCCGGGGTTGTATCTGGATTTCAAACGCGAGTCCGAACGGATCGATTACGTCGATCTGGTTCAAGTTGCGAGCCTCTATTGCCATAAAGACACCGACCATCCCATCGCTCGCATCGATGCGTTCAGCGTGCCAGCCTTCAAGAAATTGGGGATCGATCCGCAGAACGAGGCTGTGTGCCGAAGCCTGGAAGAGTCGCGGTCGATGTTTTACTAGACGGGACTACGGCGCTTCAATCGCGAGCAGGCTCGCTCCCACAGGGTATCTTCGGGTTAATCAATCCAGTGCGGGAGCGAGCCTGCTCGCGATGGGGCCATAACAGGCGCCATCACTCTCCCGCAATAAAACTCACCCGAACCTTCAAACCCGTCGACTCGCCATCGTGCAGACTGATCTGCGCCAAGTGTGCGCGACAAATCTCACCGACAATCGCCAACCCCAGCCCCGAGCCGGCGACCTGCTGATTTCGCCGGTAAAAGCGCTCGAACACCCGATCCCGCTCATCAATTGGAATGCCTGGCCCGTCATCCTCGACCTCCAGCACCGCTGGAGCCGTCACCCGCAGAATCACATTGCCGCCCGGCGGTGTATGCGCCAGCGCATTGTCCACCAGATTGCTCAGCAGTTCGTTCAACAACGTCGGCTCCCCGCGCAGCCACACCGGCTCGTCCGCCTCCAGCGCCAGAGCCACGCCGCGCGCATGAGCCAAGGGTGCCATCGCCATGCCCAGCTCTCGAGCCAACTGACTCAGGTCCAGCAATTGCGCACCGCCCTCGGCGATCGCCCGAGCACCGTTTTCAACCCGTGCCAGCGAGAGCAATTGATTGGCCAGATGCGTCAGACGGTCAGTGCCTTGAGCCGCAGTTTCCAGGGTGTTGCGCCAGGTATCGGGTTCGTTCGAGCGCAAACCAAGCTCAAGCCGTGCTTTCAGAGCGGCCAATGGCGTGCGCAATTCATGGGCGGCATCGGCGATAAACTGTGCCTGTCGCTCGAATTGCCCACGCAGGCGCTCGGTAAAATGATTGAGGGCCCGCACCAGCGGCCATAACTCGTGTTGCACTTCCACCAGTGGCAGCGGGCGCAGATCGTCCGGCTGGCGCTCTTCCACTGCCGTGCGCAAGCGTTCCAGTGGACGCAACGCTGCACTGACCGCAAACCACACCATCAACAAAGCACCGATGGCCAACATGCCCAGGCGCAACAGCGTGTCAGCGGCCAGGCTACGGGCCATCGCCACCCTCGCTTCATCGGTTTCTGCCACACGGATTTCGGCCATGCCATTCATGTTCGGCTCACTCACCGGCTTGAGCAAACTCACCACGCGCACGTTCTGCCCCTGGTACTTGGCGTTGTAGAAACGCGCCAGTGCGGGATAGTCATCGGTGCGCGGGGTTCCCGGCGGCGGTGGCGGCAGGTTTTCGTACCCGGAAATCAGCTTCTGATTGATGTCGTTGACCAGGTAAAAAATCCTCCCGGCGCTGTCGTAAGCGAAGGTATCGAGGGCCACGTAAGGCACGTCGGCACTGAGGCTGCCGTCGCGCTGGGACACGCCGGCGGCAATCGTCCGCGCCGACGCCAGCAACGTTCGGTCATAGGCGGTGTCCGCGGCTTCGCGACCATTCCAGTACGCGCTCAAACCACTGGCCAGCATTAACACCACCAACAACAGCGCCAGGTTCCATAACAACCGCCAGCGCAGGCTGCTGGGCTTATGCATCGCGACTTTCCAGCAAATAGCCGAGGCCGCGGAACGTCACGATGGCGACCGGCTGGCCGTCGAGTTTCTTGCGCAGGCGGTGGACGTAGATTTCGATCGCATCGGGACTGGCTTCTTCATCCAGACCAAACACCTGAGAGGCCAATTGCTCTTTGCTCATCACACGACCGGGCCGGGCGATCAATGCTTCGAGCACAGCCTGTTCGCGCGAGGTCAGGGTCAGCAGTTCTTCGCCGAGGGTGAAGCGTCGCGTATCCAGGTCGTACGCCAGCACGCCACAGCGTTGCTGCCGCTCACCACCGAGCACGCTGCGTCGCAACAAGGCTTTGACCCGCGCTTCGAGCTCCGTCAGCTCAAACGGTTTGGCCAGGTAATCGTCAGCGCCCAGGTTCAAGCCGTGCACCCGATCCTTGACGTCGCTGCGAGCGGTCAGCATCAACACCGGCAGGTTCTTGCCCCTAGCCCGCAGGCGCGCCAGCACCTCGAAACCATCCATGCGCGGCAGGCCGACATCAAGGATCGCCATGGCGTATTCCTCGCTGCCCAAGGCCAGGTCGGCTGCCACGCCGTCGTGCAGCACATCCACGGTCAGACCGGTGCTCTTGAGCGCCTGGGCGACACTTTCGGCGAGCTGCAGATGGTCTTCGACGAGCAGAACACGCATGGATCTTTACCTCATTCAGGGATGTTCGACGCCATTCTTTGGCGCGGAGTTTACAGCCGCATCCGCTGCTGTGAAGCCGCAAAACGGTGAAAGTCCACTGAAAGGTTAGCGAAAGGTTGGGCCGTTAGAGTCAGCCCACGGAGGGTTTCGACTGCAGACCGTCCAATCGTAGTTTGAAAACGTGCCTGAAATGTAGCTCCCGAAAAACGCCTTGAAGCGTTTTCGCCAATAAGAACAATAAACCGAGGTACTGCACCATGCCGCGCATCGCGCTTGAGATCTACCCGCCCCACCCTTCCTCTCGATTCCCATCGTTGACGCTTGCCAGCGCCGTTGCTGGCTGCACGACGCGAAACCGCCGCATCTGAAACATCCCCAAAAACAAAAACTCCCGTGGAGACAACAATGAATCGATCACTGCGCCGTTTCGCCCTCGCCGCCAGCTGCATGCTGTTCGCCGGCCACCTGATGGCCGAGCCAAAACGCCCTGAATGTATCGCTCCGGCCTCGCCAGGCGGCGGTTTCGACCTCACCTGCAAACTGGCGCAAAGCGCGCTGGTAAACGAAAAGCTGCTGACCAAACCGATGCGCGTGACCTACATGCCCGGCGGTGTCGGCGCGGTGGCGTACAACGCGGTGGTTGCACAGCGCCCGGCAGATGCCGGCACGCTGGTGGCATGGTCCAGCGGTTCACTGCTGAACCTGGCCCAGGGCAAGTTCGGTCGTTTCGATGAAACCAACGTGCGCTGGCTGGCCGCCGTCGGCACCAGCTACGGCGCCATCGCCGTGAAAAGCGACTCGCCCTACAAAACCCTGGACGATCTGGTTCAGGCGCTGAAGAAAGATCCGAGCAAAGTGGTGATCGGTTCCGGTGGCACCGTCGGTAGCCAGGACTGGATGCAAACCGCACTGATCGCCAAGGCCGCTGGGATCAATCCGCGTGACCTGCGCTACGTCGCCCTCGAAGGCGGCGGTGAAATCGCCACCGCCCTGCTCGGTGGTCACATCCAGGTCGGCAGCACCGACATCTCCGACTCCATGCCGCACATTCAGAGCGGCGACATGCGTTTGCTGGCCGTGTTCGCAGAAAAACGCCTGGACGAGCCGGAAATGAAAGACATTCCGACCGCCAAGGAACAAGGCTATGACATCGTCTGGCCAGTGGTTCGCGGCTTCTACCTCGGGCCAAAAGTCAGCGACGAAGACTACGCCTGGTGGAAAAACGCTTTCGACAAGCTGCTGGCGTCCGAAGACTTCGCCAAGCTGCGCGATCAGCGCGAACTCTTTCCGTTCGCCATGACCGGCCCGGAACTGGACACCTACGTGAAGAAGCAGGTCGCGGACTACAAAGTGCTGGCCAAAGAGTTCGGCCTGATTCAGTGATCGCCTCTGTCTAGCGGCTGCGGCCCCCTTCCTGCGGGGTCGTGGCACAGGAGTTCCCCATGCTCTTACAACGCATTTTTGCTTCGGTGCTGTTATTGGCCTGTGTTGGCCTGGCGCTGATGGCGTGGCCGTACCAGGCCGCTTTTTCCTACGAACCGGTGGGCCCTCGCGCGTTTCCGCTGTTGATGTTGGGCCTGATGGGGCTCGGCTTGCTGTACATGGTGTTTCGGCCAACGCCGATCATCCACAGCGACGACGACCCGAAACTGGACCGTGAAACGCTGATCAAGATCGGCATCTGCGTGGTGCTGTTGCTGGTATTCGCCGGCACCTTCGAACCCCTTGGTTTCATCGTCGCCAGCATCCTGATCGGCGTTCCAATGGCTCGCCTGTACGGCGGCCGCTGGCTGCCGAGCGCAGTGATCATCAGCCTGATGGCCATCGGTCTTTACCTGCTGTTCGACAAGTTGATGGACGTGCCTCTGCCCTTGGGCGTACTCGACGTTCTGGAGAACTGATATGGATACTCTTGGCTATTTGGGTCAGGGCTTCGGCGTCGCGCTGACCCCGTACAACCTGGTGACCGCGCTCTGCGGCACCCTGATCGGCACCGTTGTCGGCCTGTTGCCGGGTTTGGGCCCGATCAATGGCGTGGCGTTGTTGATCCCGATCGCATTCGCCCTGGGCCTGCCACCGGAGTCGGCGCTGATCCTGTTGGCGGCGGTATACCTGGGCTGCGAATACGGCGGTCGTATCAGCTCGATCCTTCTGAACATCCCCGGCGAAGCCTCCACCGTCATGACCACCCTGGACGGTTACCCGATGGCCCGCAAAGGCCTGGCCGGCGTGGCCTTGTCGTTGTCGGCGTGGAGCTCGTTCATCGGTGCGTTCATCGCCACGTGCGGCATGGTGCTGTTCGCGCCGTTGCTGGCGAAATGGGCAATTGCCTTCGGACCGGCGGAATACTTCGTGCTGATGGTATTTGCGATTGTCTGTCTCGGCGGCATGGCCGGGGACCGGCCGCTGAAGACCTTTATCGCAGCGCTGATCGGTCTGTTCCTGTCGAGCGTGGGAATCGATGCCAACAGTGGCGTCTACCGTTTTACTGGCGACAACATCCATCTGACTGACGGCATTCAGTTCGTGGTGCTGGTGCTGGGCCTGTTCTCCATCAGCGAAATTCTCCTGCTGCTGGAAAAGACCCATCGCGGCCAGGAAGCGGTGAAAGCCACCGGGCGCATGATGTTCAACTTCAAGGAAGCTTCGGCGGTCTTCGTGGTGAACATCCGTTGCGGCTTGCTGGGCTTCATCATGGGCGTGCTGCCGGGTGCGGGCGCGACCCTCGCCAGCGCCGTGGCCTACATGACCGAGAAGCGTATCGCCGGCGCCAAGGGCACTTTCGGCCAAGGTGACATGCGCGGCCTCGCCGCCCCGGAAACCGCCATCGGCGGTGCAGCCTGCGGTGCACTGGTACCGATGCTGACCCTCGGCGTTCCAGGTTCGGGCACCACGGCCGTGATGATCGGCGCGCTGTCGCTGTACAACATCACCCCCGGCCCGCTGCTGTTCCAGCAACAACCGGACATCGTCTGGGGCCTGATCGCCTCGTTGTTCGTCGCCAACGTCATGCTGGTAATCCTCAACATCCCGATGATCCGCATTTTCACGCGCATCCTCGCCGTGCCGAACTGGGCGCTGGTGCCGGTGATCGCAATCATTACCGGGATCGGCGTCTACGCGGTGCACGCCACCACCTTCGACCTGTTCCTGATGATCGGTATCGGTATCTTCGGTTACATCCTGCGCAAGCTGGACTTCCCGTTGTCGCCGGTCCTGCTGGGTTTCATCCTCGGCGGTTTGATGGAGCAGAACCTGCGTCGTGCCCTGTCGATCTCCAACGGTGCGCTGGAAATCCTCTGGTCGAGTCCGATCACGTTCGGTGTCTGGGTGCTGACGGCGATCATGCTGTTGATGCCGATTCTGCGGATCTGGCGCAAACGTTCGGTTGCGCGTCGCGCTATCGCCGATGTCTGATCGAACACCCGTCAACGCCTGGTGGGGTACGCCGCTGGTCGGCGCGCTGGGCGGTTACCTCGCCAGCCTCGTCGGCTGGCCGTTGCCATGGATGGTCGGCTCGTTGCTGGCGATCATCCTGGTGCGTTGCCTGACCCCCTGGCAGTTGGCGGAAATCCCTGGCGGCCGCAAGTGCGGCCAGTGGATCGTCGGTATCGGCATAGGCTTGCATTTCACCCCGGTCGTAATGGAGCAGGTGCTGAGTCACTTCGGCCTGATCTTCTGCGGTGCGTTGATCACCAGCCTGTCCGCCGTGGTCGGGGTCTGGTTGATGCGGCGCACCGGTGAGGATCGCGCTACCGCTTTCTTTTCCAGCATGCCGGGCGGCTCCGGGGAGATGGTCAACCTCGGCGCGCGTAATGGCGCGGTGCTTAGCCGGGTTGCGGCGGGACAAAGCCTGCGGGTGCTGGTGGTGGTGCTGTGTGTGCCGGCGGCGTTCAAGTATTTGTTGGGTTACGGTGCACCGGTCTTGCATCCAACCGTAGTCAACTGGTGGCTGCTGGCCCTGCTGTTCCCGGCAGGCGCGTTAGCCGCCTGGATCTGGGAACGTCTGCGCCAGCCCAATCCCTGGCTGTTCGGGCCGTTGCTGGTAAGTGCGGCTGTGAGCATTGGTTGGGATTTGCACATCGGCTTGCACAATGGTGGCAGCCAGATCGGTCAATGGCTGATCGGCAGCGGGTTGGGCTGTCACTTCAATCGGCAGTTTTTCCGGCGCGCACCTTCGTTCATGGGACGAACCTTGATTGGCACGGTGCTGACGATGTTGATCGCTACAGCGGCGGCGCTGGGTTTGAGTGCGCTAACCCATCTGGATCTGCGTTCGCTGACCCTGGGCATGATGCCCGGCGGGATTGCGGAGATGAGCCTGACGGCAGAAACCCTGCAATTGTCCGTCCCGCTGGTAACGGCGATGCAGGTGATGCGGCTGTTGTTTGTGTTGTTTCTGGCGGAGCCATTGTTCAGGTATTGGAACCGGCAACCGGAACAGCCCTTACACTGATCGTTCCCACGCTCTGCGTGGGAATGCAGCCTTGGACGCTCTGCGTCCATCCAAAGCCGAACGCGGAGCCTCCGTGGAGGCATTCCCACGCAGAGCGTGGGAACAATCTTTACGCCACGGGCGGCAACCGCCACTCGATCGGCGTTTCGCCATTCTGCTCAAGAAACTTGTTGGTCCGGCTGAAATGCCCGCAACCGAGGAAGCCGCGGTAGGCAGACAGCGGTGACGGATGCACCGAAGTCAGCACCAGATGCTTGGTCGCATCGATGAGTTTCTGCTTGCTCTGGGCATGCGCACCCCACAGCAAAAACACCAGATGCGGCTGATGCTCGCTGACCACTTCGATAATCCGGTCAGTGAAGTGCTGCCAGCCCTTTCCGGCGTGGGCGTTGGCGTTGGCGCGCTCCACAGTCATGGTGGTGTTGATCATCAGCACGCCCTGGTCCGCCCAGCTTTGCAGGCAACCGTGGTTGGGGATGTCGATGTTCAGGTCGCGTTTCAACTCTTTATAGATGTTCACCAGCGACGGCGGCGCCGGAACACCCGGTTGCACCGAGAAGCACAGCCCATGGGCCTGGCCCGGGCCGTGGTACGGGTCCTGGCCGAGAATGACGACTTTGACCTTATCCAGCGGCGTCGAGTTGAGCGCGTTGAAAATCATCGGTCCAGGTGGGTAAATTTCTTTGCCCGCCGCGCGCTCCTGCTGCAGGAAATTACGCAACTCTGCCATGTAAGGCTGGTCGAATTCGGCACGCAGTGCTTCCTTCCAGCTCGGTTCGAGTTTGATACGGTCGTCAGCAGTCATGGTTACATCCGGCAAAAACAATGGGGCGAACCCTAGGAAAGCTGACCATGCTTGTCAATTGATCTGACGCAGATCCGCCACTTTCCTGTACAGCGATCATACTGAACGCTTAATTTCCCTATCGAGGTCACGATGAATCTGCACTTCGAAGAACTCACCGGCACCGACGGCGCTCGCATCGGCATCGCCAGCCTGGATGCCGAAAAGTCCCTCAACGCGCTTTCCTTGCCGATGATCAACGCCCTGCGCGATCAAATGGACGCGTGGGCCAAGGATCCGCAAATTGTCTGCGTCCTGCTGCGCGGCAACGGCGCCAAGGCTTTCTGCGCCGGCGGCGAAGTGCGCAGCCTGGTGGAAGCCTGTCGCGCGCATCCGGGGGAAGTCCCGCCGTTGGCTGCGCACTTTTTTGCGGCGGAATATCGCCTGGACTTCAATCTGCACACATATCCCAAACCGCTGATCTGCTGGGGGCATGGCTATGTGCTGGGCGGCGGCATGGGGTTGCTGCAAGGCGCGAGCACTCGCATTGTCACGCCGAGCAGTCGCCTGGCGATGCCTGAGATCAGTATCGGCCTTTATCCGGATGTCGGCGCCAGTTGGTTTCTGTCACGGCTGCCCGGCAAGCTCGGGTTGTTCCTGGGTTTGACCGGCGCTCATATGAACGGTCGCGATGCGATCGATCTGGATCTGGCCGATCGTTTCCTGCTCGATGAACAGCAACCAGAGTTGATCGAAGGCTTGCTGCAATTGAACTGGCAGGAACAGATACCGATGCAGCTCAACAGTCTGCTCAAGGCCTTGCAGCAGGAAGCCGTCGCGCAATTGCCCGAAGCGCAATGGTTGCCGCGACGCCAGCAAATCGACGAACTGCTGGACGTTGCCGATGTGCGCTGCGCCTGGAAAGCCATCAGCCATCTGCGCGACAGCACCGACCTGCTGTTCAGCCGCGCCGCGAAAACCATGACCGAAGGCGCGCCCCTGACCGCCCATCTGGTGTGGGAACAGATCGCCCGCGCCCGGCATATGTCGCTGGCACAGGTTTTCCAGATGGAATACACGATCAGCCTCAATTGCTGCCGACATCCGGAGTTCAGTGAAGGGGTTAGAGCGCGATTGATCGACAAGGACCAGAAACCGCATTGGCACTGGCAGGACATCAATGTGCCTGAAGCGGTCGTGGAAGCGCACTTTCACAAGGTTTGGGAAGGTCGGCATCCGTTGGCGGACCTTTCCGAGTACTGAAATTCAGGCACAAAAAAAGCGGCGCATGATGCGCCGCTTTTCTAAAGGTTTTCGTCAAGAATTACCGGCGACCACCTCGGTCACCGTGATCGCCACGATCACCACGACCATCATGGTCGCCTCGTCCGCCGTGATTGCGTCCACCATTGCCACGGTAGTCATTGTTCCAACCGCCACGGTTACCGCCGCCCCAATCGTGATTCTGATGGCCCCGGTAGTCGCCTCGTTGCGACTGGTAATAGCGTGGGGCCGGTTGATAAACCCGCGGCTGGTAGTAATACCGTGGGGTTGGCTGGTAATACCGCGCCGGTGGCGCGTAGTAACGACGAGGCTGGGTGTAGTAGCCGTCGCCACCGGAGTAATAGACCGGCGCTGGTGAGGTATAGACCTCGGAACTGTAGTAGCTGCCTCCTCCATCGGAATAGGGTACGCACGCACCAAGAGACAATCCCAATACAGCCATCAGAAGAATTCGTTTGACCTGCTTTCGACAGAGCATGGCGGCCTCCTGGACCGCGAGTGAGCCATACCAGCGACGCTGGCAGGCGACAGTCAATTATTCGGTGACTGTCGAAAGATCAGACATCGAATTCGAAATCTGGTGCGTTTCTGAAACACATTGAAACAAGTAGCCGATGAAAGGTTTTTCATCTATTCATGCGCTGATTAGTGGTGGCCACCGTGGTATCCACCGCCGTAATGACGTGGCCCGTACCCGCGCCAGTAGTAATAGCGATAGCCGCCGTAAAAGCGCGGGCCGTAGTAATAACGGGGACCGTAATAGTAGGAATAGGGGGAATAACCGGGGTAGTAATAAGGTTCGGAATACACATCATAGCCACCGGCGTAGTAATAGCAGCTGGCCAACCCCAGACCGAGAACCATACCCAACAACAGTCGACGAAACATGGCGGCCTCCTGAAAGACCCACAACCGGAACAAGCCGGCTGACACCACTTTTGACTGGCAATGCCGGGCCGAGTGCCGGGCGGAGAGGACCTTCAGATCAGTGGCCGGCCCGATCCATTGCGGTGCGTCCACGCACCATCACAAAGCAGCCTTCGCGCACTTCTTCACCACGCCAACCTCCCAATCCCCACGTTAGAGCGCTCCAGCCGACTTGGCACGGCTCTCGCTTTAGTAAACCCGTGCAGGAGTCATCACAGGTTCGCGGCACCACAATTTGCAATGGCTGACTAGGGTTCCGGCTCGCTTAAGCGAGTGACTGGTCCGAGAGTTGGCGACCTCCAGTTGAGGTTACACGGCGGGACAAAAGCCCGGGAGACAAGCCACCGTTCGCGGTGCCGCGTTGACTCCTGCCCGCCCTTGATCAACTGGAGAACCACCCATGCTCAAGCTTCGTTTACCCGCCCTGCTCGCCGCTGCTTTCGCAGCCCTCGTGAGCGTCTCGTCCCAAGCCGC
>Ga0157371_10002164_pt1 | contig 19121 bp, 31 predicted proteins | sample C45metaG_FD_113462 | JGI IMG/M metagenome (GOLD analysis project Ga0157371, IMG submission 113462) | Corn rhizosphere microbial communities from Kellogg Biological Station, Michigan, USA - C4-5 metaG | ecosystem: Host-associated > Plants > Roots > Rhizosphere > Soil | place: USA: Michigan...
CGGTGCTGGCCGCCCTCGATGGCGGCGCTGACGTCGTCGCGCAGCTGCTCGGCCTGCTTGACGGTGAACATGTGGTGGGTCCTTTCGTCGTGTCCAGTTACTGGACGGTCACCAGTGGGCGTATCCGACGACGATCGAGTCACCGTCGTCGATGAGCTTGCGGTCGCCGAAGTACGGCTCGGTGTGGCGCACGATGACCGCGGAGAACGCGCTCTCGGTCTGCCACGCCTCATAACCGGCATCCGTGATCCACGATGGGGCGTCCCGAAACTCGAAGCCGTCGTAGAGGTCGTACCAGGAGCCCCGGTACTCGAACAGACGTCGGTCGTGCCACTCGTCGGGCGTGCCGACGCAGGAACCGTCGCAGTAGACGGTCTCGCCGAAGTGCGCACCGTCGAGGGACTCGTGGCCCTCGCACTCGCCCAGTTCGACGATGTAGTCGAAGTCGGTCGGGTCCAGTCGCGGCCGCGCTTCGAGGTAGCTCAGCAGCGGCCGCTTGTGGCCGTTGCCCTTGACGTGGACGACGCCGTGGGGCGTCTCGATGTCGCGCTTCATGGCGCGCTCCTTCCGTGGTGGGTGGTGAGGGCCCCGCGCCGGGCTCGAACCGGCGTGGTGCTGCGTCCCTGTGACGCGGCGGGGCTGTCCAGTTACTGGACGTGCTCGAAGCTGGGCGCGAGCTCGATGGTGAACTCGTCGTCCGGGTGGATGGTGATCTCGCCCTTCCCCGTGGGTGCGATCCACAGGGTGAGGGTCGGCGTCTTGTGCAGCGGGGCGAGGACGAAGCCGACGAGCTTCCCCACCGTGTGATGGGTCTCCCACTTCTCGTGACGCCGCGAGGTGGTGCTCAGGATCACCGTGCGGCCGACGTACGGGGCGAGGGCGAACTGGTTCGGCAGCTGCTGACCCGCGGCCTTGACGAGCAGGCGTTCAGCCACGCCGCCCATCACTTGCCGTCCTCGAAGAACTGGTGGCCGCGGATGTTGATGAAGCTGCGCCCCTGGCCGTTGCCGCGGATCGTCGCGTCCCAGTAGCAGTTGATGGAGTCCTCCTGCTCGCACGCCTTGAGCACGAGGGTGCCGCCGGGGTTCGGCATGTCCCAGAGGCAGGAGGCGTTCGCCCATCCGGGGCTCATCCACGGGGCGCACTCACGCGGGTTGTCGTACGACGGGTTCCCCGTGGTCGGCGTCGGCGTCGGCGTGTTGACCGTCGCGGGCAGCGGCTGTGCCGTCCAGTTACTGGACGCATCCGGCGTGGTGACAGACTCCTCCGGTGCGGTGGCCGGCGCGCTGGGCGTGGGCGTCGGGACGAGCTGGCCGTCGGGCGTGGCGCACACGTCGGTCCGGGTGTCCGGGACGGGTGCGGCGTCGCACGGGTTGACCGTGATGTCGGGCGCATCCGTGGTGACGACGGTGGGCGTGGTGGGCGCAGCGGAAGGGTCGGCCGCGGCGATGGAGCCGACGAGTGCGGCGCCGAGCGCGATCCCGACGAGGGACGCGGTGATGGTGGTGCGCTTGAGGGTGTTCACGTGTTGACTCCGTTCGTGTTGGGCGTCCAGTTACTGGACGATCCCGAAGATGGCGGGGATGAAGCCGGAGGCTACCAGGAGGCAGACTGCGGCCGCGAGGTTGAGCAGGCGACGCCGTTCGGTGGGCGTGAGCCGGTCCCGGTCGCTCATGCGTTGAGCGCGGCGAGGATGCGCCGCTCCCGTTCGAGGGTGGCGTGAGAGGTCACCGCGGCCAGTACCGCAGCAGCGTGAGCGCGGCGGGCACGTAGGACGCGACGACCACCGCGAGGACGATGCACGTTGAGGCGAGAGCTTTCAGCCATGCGCGCTACTCCCACTCCGAGAGTGCGGCGGTCTCCGGGTCGTCGGCCAGTTCGCTGCGGTCAGCGTTGACTTCCGCGATCCAGTCGGCCCATTCGTTGACGCTCATGGCGGCATCCGATCCTTTCGTGTCGGCCTGTCCAGTTACTGGACGGCCCGTGGTGGGTTGTGAGAGTCCTCCCCCGTGCGCCGGGCGTGGTGCCGACGTTGGGAGGTGTCCCCCGTTCGGGGGGCAGGGATACGCGGGGTATCACACGCGCGCCCGGCCGTAGTCGGGAGCGCGTGCGCTATCACGCGGGGCGCGTGCGCAGGTGGCATGCCACGTGCGCGGATTGGGCGCGCGGCCCGGGGAGGGATTCACCCGGGCCGCGCGTGGTGCGCGCTAGGCGCTCACGCTCTCCGCCATGAGGAGCGGCGCGGCGGCGGCCGCGAACTTGTCCACGGCCGACAGGATGGCGCGCAACTCCTCCGCGCTGTAGTCGGCCGCGTGGTGCGCCGCGAGTCCGAGGGACTGGGCGAGCGCCCCGGCCGCGGGGTGCGACGGCTGAGCGGCCGGGCTCACCACGTCTTCGGGCGTGGCGTCCACGGCTTCCACGGGCTGTGCCGTGGCCGCGTCCGTCTTGACCTCATCGCGCGGGGTGCGCACCGGCATGGCGTCCAGGATGAACGCCGCGCGCTCACCCTCCGGGAGCGCCTGAGCCGCCGCATAGACACCCTTGCGGATGTCCCCCTTGACGTTGCTCACGGCCGCGAACACGCGGGCCGTAACGTCAGTGTGCGACTCGTCGAAGACGTCCAGGGAAAGCGCGTTCATCTCCCGGTACGTGGTCGCGTACGCGCCGACGGTGGCGCGACTGGGAGCGTCGAACTTCCCAGCGGCGTGCATCCCTTCCGCGATGGCGGCGTGGATGGCGTTGACCGAGTTGCCGTACTCCACAGCGCGTGCAATCACCTGCACTTTCGCGGCCGTCTGTGCGTTGCTGCGACCGAGGGCGACGAACTTACGCACGGCGGAGTCAAGAGACTTGATCGCGTTGCGTGCGGCCGTGGTGTCTTCGGTGGTCGTGGTGGTCGTGCTCATGGTTCCTACTCCGAATCTGCCGCACGTTCGCGGCTGTAAGCGTGAGCGCGTCCGGTAACCGGACAGGCTCACCCGCTGGGCGCTTCCCAGCGGAGTCTGTGTGTGGAGTGACGCTGTGAGCGGCCACCTACCTAGCGCATGCGGCATAGGCGACAGGGGGCACGATGCGTGGTGACCGTGCGCCCCCGTCGTCCTGCGGGAATGGTGGGCCGACCCTAGGCCGACCCTGTGCGCGTTCGCTGTGTAGTTCTCAAGTTGCCTGCCGTTCCGGCTGTGCGCCCTACCCCTGTGGGGGAGGTGCCTACCGGATCGGCTGATAGGTCAACCATACGGCATGCGGGGTGCCTGTCTAGTCCATCCCGTACCCCCAGTTCGGGGGTAGACCGAAGGGGTCTCTTGAAGCCGGCGTCGCGCGCCCACGCGTACCCCCCGTGGTGGGGATTCCGCTACCCCCAGTTCGGGGGGCAACGCTCACCGTCGGCGCATCCGAGCCCGGTGCGGCAGGCCGAGAACGTATACGGAATCGGGGGGCCAGTGCGATGGGCCAGCTGGAACCGTATACGGAATGCGCAGATGTGGTCGTCCGCCTGGTGAAAGTACGGGGAGAGAGTTAAGGAGGATTCGGGCCAAGTGGGGAAAAGCCCTGGTCACAGTGCAGAACCGGCCGTCCTTGTACCTGATGTGGGATACAGGTATCCTGTAACCAGCATCAACCCGGAAGGAGACGGCTATGCCGCAGATCACAGCCCAGACCACCGACAGCGCGGCCGACAGGCCCACCATCATCATCGGCGTCCCGATGGAGCTCGCGAGGCGGCTGCTCGAGGAGCTCGACTACGCGATGGGCGACAGCACCTGGGACGAGACCCCGATCGACGACCTCACCCGCCAGCTGCGCATGGCGTACCAGGACCACCACCGCACCAAGGCGAACGCCATCGTCGACGCAACCAAGATGCCCGAGCACACCAGCAGCGACGAAGACCGGCTCCTCGCGGCCGCGATCCGAGTCGGCTACCTGCGCGCCCACGGCATCCCCACCACCCTCGACACCGAGCGGAGCCTCTGATGACCAAGGTCACGATCGACATCCCCAACCCGGGCGACATCCTCGACGCGCTCACCTACTGTGTGCGCGCCGTCGAAGGCAACCGGCCCGACCAGATCGCCGGGGAAGCCACCGTCACCGTGCGCGGCTTCATCGACGTGCTCAGCGCCGAGCTGATCGACGCCCGCGAGCGCGAAGCCTTCGATGAGGCGTGGCAGGCGTTCGCGGGCAACGACGTCTTCGACGACGACACCGAGAAGAACCAGCAGCGCAACGGCTTCATCGAGGGCTGGGTTCGAGCGCGAGCGGCCGAGGGGTTCAGCTCCACGCTGATGACCGCCGAGGAGCGCCGACGGAAGAATGAGCAGGAGGACATCTGATGGACATCGTCAACGGAGCCGGTGACCTCGGCGGGAAGCCGGTCATCATCGACAACGTCAAGGACTCGATCCGCATCGAGGTCGGTGACGCGCTCATCATCGTCCCGACGCTCAGCCCCGAGTACAGCGGCGGCCCGCGCCGGATCGAGATGGGGCTCAACGAGTTCAACACGCTCGTCGGCGTCCTGATGAACGGGCAGGTGCGCTGATGGCCGAGAAGAAGATCGTCGACATCATCGTCCACGTCCGCGGCTCCTCCATCGACCAGCGCATCGGCCATGTGGTGCTCGACGCCGAGGAGGTCGACGAGCGGACCGTCATCGACCAGCGTGACCTCGACCTGCTCACCGGCGCCATTCAGGATGTCGTCACCGTGCTCGCCGAGCGTCGACGCGACAAGGAGCTGATCGCCTGGTACGACGGCGGCGTCCTCTCCGATGAGCACGCGCGCGCTGCACTGCACCGGCTCGACGTCGCACAGCCCGGAGCTGTGGTCGAGCTGCCGCCGGACTTCGTGCCCGCCTTCGTCGATGTCGACCGGTACCAGTGCCGGGCCACCACGTTCAACGGGCGGCTGTGCAAGCGCAAGCGCCTCACCGGCAGCGACTTCTGCAAGCAGCACCAGGCCCGGGGCGCGCAGCGCTTCACCGTTACCACGACCGCGGACCGCACGAGCCGCAACACCGTGCTCGCCTGCGTCGCCGGGAACCACGTGCACCTGATCGACGACCCCGACGGCCGATTCCGCGGCCGGCGCGTCGACCCGTGCCCCGGCGAGGGCGTCGACCGCGTCACCTTCACCCCGACGACCGGGTGGAGGGCCGCATGATCCGGCGCTGGCGGGTGTGGCGGCTGAACCGGCTCGCCTGGCGCTCGTTCGAGGAGATGCGGATGAGCATGATGATGGTCAGCCCGGAGGAGCGCCACTTCTGGCGGCTGCAGCACGGGCGGACGCAGGACAAAATCGAGCGGCTTCGCCGCAAGGTCCAGCTCGGCCGCGGGAGCTTCTCGGCCGTCGACGAATGGAGGCCCTGATGAGCACCGAGACCGACGCCGAACCCGTCGAGGAGGCCATCGCCTACACCCGGTACGAGTGGGACTGCCCCGAGTGCGGCGAGACGAACAGCGGCCTCGAGTCCGACCCCGCTGGCACCGTGCAGGAGTGCGACTTCTGCGACGCGCCGATCAAGATCAGGGAGACGTTTTGAGCAAGCCCCGATTCCGCAACCTCGAACGCGAGATCACCGACGCCCAGACCGGCGAGTCGCGGACGATGATTATCCACGAGCCCGTCGTGCCGAAGCGTCGCGGCGAGGACCCCGGCATCAAGGTCGACGAGCAGTTCGTCATGGTGTTCCCGGAGCACCTGCTCGGCCTCAAGCTCTCGGCGCAGGAGAACGCGGTGCTGATCCTGATCGCCTCCGTCGCCGACAGCTACACCGGCCGGGCGATGTACTCGACGAACGAGATCGCCGACCGGATCGGCGTGCACCCGTCCCGGGTGTCGCAGATCGTCACCAACCTCGACCGGATCGGTGCCCTGACCAGGGAGTTCCGTGGAGCGGTCACCATCAACCCGCTGTACGTGTGGCGGGGCGAGATCAGGAAGCGGCGCGAGCTGCTGAAAGGAATGAAGCGATGACCATCAAGTCGATCGAGCGGCTGCGCGCCGCACTCGAAGCCGAACGTGCAGCAGCGAAGGCGATGGCCGACTGGCACGTCTTCGGCACGGAGGAGAAGTACGACCAGGCGAAGGCGGCCACCGACAAGGCGGTCGCGAAGGTCGAGAAGCAGCTGCAGAACTGCGCCGACCAGACTCGCGGCCGCATCCAGCGCGGCGAGGAGGGAGTGCCGCGGCCGTCGCAGAGCTTCGACGGCGGCGTCGGCCCGGGCGGTCTCGGCGGTGCTGCCGTCGGCGGGACGATCAGCAGCCTCGTCGTCAACAGCCCGACGGCCGACCCGGGCTCGGTTGCCCGCGACGCGCTGCGCCGGAGCCAGGGGTGGCTGCGCTCGTGACCGCACAGACCGAGAACCTCGACCTGCAGATCAGCCGCCTCCGCGCCATCCAGGATGTCGTCGCCGACCTCCGCGCCGACGACGACATCCTCGCCGGTCAGCGCACCGCCATCTGCGGCGCCATCGACGACGTGCTCGAAGGGCTGAACCGGGAGCGCGCCAACCTCGTCTTCATGTTCGAGCCCGACCCGAACGTGCCCGGCGCGGACGACCAGCACTACCCGACGTTCGAGGACTACCGGCTCCACGAGGGCATGGACGTCTTCGAGGTCGAGAACACCGACCAGCTCGTGCTCCCCAAGCGGAAGTGGCGCATCCTGCCCGACCCGTCCGGCGAGGAGGACTGGTGGATGCTGCTCGTCATGGACGACGGCATCGTCGTCACCAGCACCTCCATCACCGGGGACGCGCTCGGCGAGCTCGACCTCATCGCCACCACCTACGAGACACGGAGGCCCGCCGATGGCTGACCTGTTCAACCGCATCCTCGAAGCGATCGAGGGCCCCGAGCACGAGTTCGGCACGCTCGGCGCTGACGCGCAGGAACGGCTCGCCGCCGTGACGAAGCAGATCACCGAGGACTACGCCGAGCTGGATGACTTCCGGGAGAAGCTCACCGACTGGTGGAACCGGGAGACCACGCAGCGCCTGATCACCGATCGCGCGCGCGGCCGGCGGGAGACCGTCACCGTCGTCCACCTGCTCGACTCGAACCGCGTCGCCGTGTGCGGAGCGAGCCCCGGGCCGGGCCATCTCGGCAGCACCAGCGCCGGAGCGGTGACGTGTCATCCCTGCCTGGTCGTCGCCGGGCTGACCGAGTCGGAGCCACGATCGTGAGCCGGTTCCAGGACATCTTCACGGAGGTCCAGACCCTGCCGACGCTGCACCGCGCGATCCGGCTGACGGCGGGCATGCTACTCGACTCGGACATCGCGATCCCGCTGACGACGATGGTGCGCGGCCGCCTGCACAACTCGATCTCGAGCAGGGACAGCGTCGTCGGCGTCTACCTCGAGGTGCCGAACTGGAACGTGAAGGACGGCCCGATGGTCCCCGCGTACCCGAGCGACTGGCTCGTCGAGGTCGAGGGCGTGTGGATGGTGTTCGACACGCCGAACTTCGAGCAGGTGTTCCGCGAGCACAGCGGCCTGATCGTCGTGCATGAACGATCCCTCACCGAGGGACCGTGATCACACGGATGCCACGCCCAGCCGGGGCGGGCATCGTGGGGACCGACCGCCCGCAATGGGTCCCCCAAAGTGAGGACAACTCCGTCAGAATGAGACGACACCCCAAGAGAGGAACCGCTATGAGCACCCCTGCTGGCTCCGACCCGAATGAGCTGGCATTCCACGCATCGTTCGGGCCGCCCGAGGACCCGATGCTGGTGGCGAGTGCGTTCGCGCTCGTCCTTACGCCCGCCCGGCTGGGCTGGCACGCCGAGCTGTACGAGAACGTCGACGAGGGCTTCGGCTTCCGCCAGATCGAGCGCGGCGTCTGGTGGCGCAGCTCTCGCGAGCTCGCCCGCCGGAAGGGGCTGCGCGAGATCAGGCACGTCATCCGCCGCCGCATCGACCGCTTCGACGCCGAGCAGCGCGCCATCGTGTTCCGAGGAGAGGACGCATACCGATGATCCACGAGCTCGCCCACATGTTCCGGGCCAAGTACCCGATCTCGATCATCGTCGAGGTCACCGAGGAGAACTTCGCCGACATCGTCGAGTGGACCGGCGGCCACCTCGTCGACGACGGCATCGACAAGTGGATCGCGCACCTGCCGGGCACCGATGATGACGCCGAGGTCGGCAACTTCGTCGTCAAGAACGGCGACGGCTTCACCGTCTACACCGCGCAGGACTGGCACGGTGACGCCGACCACGAGGGCTTCAAGGGCTCGTTCGAGCCGATCCACTTCGACGCGCCGGACGAGGAGCGGTGATGTTCCGGCTGCCGCACAACCCGCTCGCGATCCTCGTCGTGCTGCTGTGGTGGCCGGTCGCGGTCGTGCTCTACCTCGCGTTCGTCTGGTGGATCAGGCTGCTGTTCGCGCCGCAGGGCGTTCGCATCGTGCGCTGAGTGACGAATCCCCGGTCAGGAATGGGCTCTGACCGGGGATTCCGTGCCCACCACGGCACCGTCCCCAATTCTGTATGACAATTCGGTACGATGCAAGGCATGGCGCGCACACCCGAAGGACCCAACGCGCGCACCGTCGTCATCCCGGTGCGCTTCTCGGAGCCGGAAGCCGCGAAGATCGACCGGCTCCGCGGCGACCACACCCGCTCCGACTACCTCCGCCGGCTGGTCTACGCCGACGCCCAGAAGCGGATGCTGCGAGGAGGTGAGCGCGATGGAGATGCATGACCTCCGCATCGACTACGTTCCCCTCGACGCGATCCAGCAGCACCCCGACAACGCGAACAGCTCCGACATGAACGCGCTCGAGGAGTCGATCCGCGAGAACGGCTTCTACTCGCCCATCCTCGTGCAGCGCTCCACCGGCTACATCCTCGCCGGGAACCACCGCTGGCTCGCACTGCTCCGCGAGCACGCCGAGCAGGCGCCAGTCATCTACCTCGACGTCGACGACATCCGCGCGCGCAAGATCATGCTCGCCGACAACCGCACCACGCGCCTCGGACACGATGACGAAGGGCTGGTGTACGAGCTGCTGAACGAGATCGCGGCCGGAGGAGGCGACATCACCGGCACCGGCTACGACATGGACGACTACGCGCGCCTCCGCGCCCTCATCGACGAGCCGATGGGAGACCTCGAGACCATCGTCGAGGAGTCCACGCCCCTGATCCCCGGCGTCTACGAGGTCACGCCGGTCTCTGGATACGATGATCGGTGCTTCGAGATCGCCATCTCGAAGACGGACGGCTCGCACCTGACCCTCGGCGACCTGAACAAGGTGCGCAAGGCGCTCGGTCTGCCACGTGAAGACGCCCAGGACGCCGAGAAGTACGGCATCCCCGCATGGAGCAGGAGGTTCTGATGACCGAAGTGACCGTATTCGGCGAGGACCCGGACGAGGGCGACAAGCGGACGCCCGATTCGCCGACCGCGCCGGACATCTTCCACTCCGCGGAGGTCGAACGCGACCAGTACAGCGCCGAGATCGCTGCCTCGAAGGAGGGGAAGCCGCCCACGCGCGCGCTCGCGAACGTGGAGATGCGCGTGCTCGGCTTCTCCTTCCAGCAGATCGCCGACAAGCTGCTCTACGCGAGCCCCGGCGCGGCGTACAACGCCTTCATGGCCGCTGTCGCCGCCGTGCACAATCCCGAGGACACCACCTCGATGCGCCAGAAGCAGTCCGCGCGCCTCGAGCTGCTGTTCAAGAGCGTCATCGGTAAGGCGATCGACCAGAAAAGCCCTGATCAGCTGGCATATAACAAGCGCGCCACCGAGATCATCGCGGAAATCTCGAAGCTGCACGGCGTGAACGCCCCGCAGGTGGTCGCCGTCGTCAACCCGGACGCCCGGAAGTTCGACGAGGTCGTCCAGCGCCTCAAGGAGATCGAGGCGGGCGAGGTCGAGCCCGAAGGCGACATCTTCGGCATGATCGAAGGGGAAGACGGCGTGTTCCGCGACCCCGAGGAGGGCGATTCCGATGCCGCGTAGCGACGAACCCACCCCCGGGCAGCTGCTCATCGACGCCGTGCGCGCGAAAGTGCCGACACGGACCGAGCGGCGCAGCATCGGGCTCAACATCACCCCCCAGATGAACGACCTCGTGCTCGCGGCCGCCATGAAGCGCGACATGACCCTGTCCGCGTACGCCCGACGCGCCATCATGGCCGTCGTCTGCCACGATCTCGGCCTCGACTGGGACGAGGTCATGCTCGATGAGCCGAACGTGCGCCGGTTCGACGGGAAGACGCCCGGAGACCCGGCCGGCACTGGGCACGGCGACTGGATCATCGCGGAGATGACCACGTGAGCATCCTCGACGAGCTCGAACACTGGTCGCCGGAGGCGAAGGCGAAGCTGTACCAGCGCCTCAAGGATGAAAGAGCTGGTGAGCGCAAGATTTTCTACTGCACGAACCCGGGGCGGACGTGCGACGGCCAGCCTCACGAGGGCGTGCCGTACAACCACGCGCGTGCCGACCAGTGGCCGCCCATCCACACTCCGGCGTGGCTGACGTTCGCCCTCGTCGGCGGCCGCGGTTCCGGCAAGACGCGCACCGGCGCGGAGTACACGCGGCAGATGACCAAGCGCACCCCGCGCCTCGCGCTCATCGGCGCCACGAACGCCGACGTCCGCGACACCATGATCACCGGCATCTCCGGGCTCGAATCCGTCTACTCGAACTACGGCGAGAAGGTCGAATACCAGCCCTCGAAGCGCCGCGTCGTCTTCCCGAACGGGTGCATCGGCGGCGTGTTCTCCGGCGAGGAGCCCGACCGACTCCGTGGACCGCAGCACGGATTCGCGTGGGTCGACGAGCCCGCCCACTACCCGCTCATCGACGACGTGTGGAGCAACCTGCTGTTCGGTCTCCGCGTCGGCGACGACCCGAAGATCGCTGTCACCACCACACCGCTGCCGAAGGAGTGGCTGAAGACGCTGCTGAACGACCAGAAGACCGTCATCTCCCGCGTGAGCACGCGCGCGAACCTATCGAACCTGTCGCCCACCTTCGCCGAGGCGATCCTCTCCCAGTACGAAGGCACCCGCCTCGGCCGCCAGGAGATCGACGGCGAGCTGCTCGAAGACGTCGAAGGCGCGCTGTGGAACGGTGATCTGCTGCAGTACGCCACCCTCGGCCCCGAGGACATGGATCGGATCGTCATCGCGATCGACCCCGCCGGAACCGCGAACCGCCGCTCCGACGAGACCGGCATCATCGCCGTCGGCAAGCGCGGCACCGGCCGGAGCGCGGCCGCGTACGTCCTCCGGGACCGCTCCGGCAAGTACAGCCCCTCGGGCTGGGCGACCGCCGCCGACGACCTGTACCGGGAGCTGCGCGCCGACGCGATCGTCGTCGAGAAGAACTACGGCGGCGACATGGTCAAGTCCACGCTTGAGAACAGCGGCACCTCCGCGCGCATCCTCGTGAAGACAGCGATGCGCTCGAAGCAGCTCCGCGCCGAGCCGGTGGTGTCGCTGTACGAACAGCACCGCGTCTGGCACATCAAGGACGCGGGCCTCGGCAAGCTCGAATCCGAGATGCTCGGCTGGGTGCCCGGCGAAGGCGACTCCCCGAACCGGGTGGACGCGCTCGTCTGGGGCATCGAGGAGCTCATCGACACCACACCGCCCGGTCGCATCATCACCCCGAAGTCCAGTGGTCCCACACCATCCACCCCCCGTCGCCCGAACGGCCTGCCGCGCAACCGGCCCGGCCGCAATCTCAGGAGAGCAGCTTGAACATCACCGGATTCCTCGTCACCAACTGGCTCTGGCTCGTCTTCGCGATCCCCGTCGCGATCCTCGGCCCGGCCCGGCTGAGCCGCGTCATCATCTTCGACGCGTTCCCGCCGGCCGCCTGGCTCCGCGCCCGCTGGGACGACCTCGTCGACGAGGACTCGTCGTGGAACAAGCTGCTGCACTGCCCCTGGTGCCTGACCCCGTGGCTCGTGTTTCTGGCCCTGATCTGGGCGGTCATCGGCTTCTTCGTCCCGTGGGTCGGCGTGGTCTGGTGGGTGATCTGGGGATGGCTGGCGATAAGCTACGTCGCGAGCATCGTGATTGCATACGACGAGCCGTGACGGGAAGGTAACCATGCCGCGCACTCGGGGGAAGGCCCCATCGGACAAGTCCCCGGGCGCTATCGCCTCGAGCGGCAGAATGGTCAGTCCGGCGAAGGCCGATCCGACGAAGCGGTTCAAGGCGACCGGCGAGACCTGGCAGGAGCTCGCGTGGACGTTCTACGACACGATCGGTGAGTTCCGGTACGCCGTCAACTGGGTCGGCAACATCATGTCGAAGGCGAACCTCTACGTCGCCGACGCGGCAACCGGCCTGCCGACCACGAACGCGAAGGCGAAGGAGATCGGCGACGCGCTCTACGGCGGTCCCGAGTTCCAGGCTGAGATGCTGCGCCTGCTCGGCATCCAGTTCACCGTCCCCGGTGACTGCTGGATGGTGTGGGAGAAGGCGAAGGCGGCCAAGCCTGCGCGCTGGTACATCGTCCCGCCGTCGAGCGTCCAGTTCACCGGCGCGAACGTCATCATCAACGGGAAGCCGAAGGGCCAGGAGGATAAGGACGTCATCCTCATCCGCCTGTGGCAGCCGCACCCGGCCCGGCCGAACAAGGCAGACTCGCCCACCCGGCCCGTCCTCCCCATCCTCTCCGAGCTCGACGGTCTCACCCGCCGCGTCGCCGCCGACATCGACTCGCGCCTCGCCGGTGCGGGCGTCCTGCTGCTGCCGAGCGAGATCGACTTCGCCGCCGCGCAGACGAACGACGAGACTGCGGGAGCCGCGGGGACCGCCGCATCCGGCGACACGTCAGACGACTCCGCGGACAGCTTCCTGCAGGAGCTGATGGATCAGATGATGACAGCCATCGGCGACCGCGAGAGCGCGAGCGCCGTCGTCCCGATCGTGCTGCAGGCGAAGGGCGAATACCTGCAGTACATCAAGCACATCACCATGTCGACGCCGTTCGACGCGCAGACCCTCAAGCTGCGCGAGGAGGCGATCCGCCGCCTCGGCCTCGGCCTCGACATGCCGCCGGAGATTCTCACCGGCACCGCCGACATGAACCACTGGTCGAGCTGGGGCGTCGAGGAGGCGGCCATCAAGGCGCACGCCGAGCCGAAGCTGGCGATCATCACCGAGTCCGTGACCGAGGGCTACCTCGCACCGGCGCTCGCCGAGGTCGGCCTCGACCCGCTGCAGTTCCTGATCAAGGCCGACACCTCGAAGATGCGCCTGCGGCCGAACCGGTCCAAGGAGGCGTTCGAGCTGTGGCAGGCGGGCCTGCTCACCACCGACGCGCTGCTGCGCGAGAACGGCTTCGACCCCGAGGACAAGGCACAGGCCGGGGACACGAAGGACTGGCTGCTGCGCAAGATCGTCGGCGGTTCCCCGGCGCCGCAGACCGTCAACTGGGCGATCCGCGAACTCGGCTTCCCCGAGCTACCGGAGATGCCCGACACGATCCGCGAGACCGAGTCGATCAAGGGCCCCGAGAACACGGACACCAGCACCGCTGAACACCCGGTCCGCGAGCTGCCCGCCGTCGACACTGGGAAGGCAGAGGCCGCGGCCGCGCGCGCCGAGGTCATCGTCTTCCGCGCGCTCGAACGTGCAGGCAACCGGCTGCGCAACAAGCGCGCGAACATCCGCCAGGACGTGCCGGCCGCCTCCACCTACCAGCACTCCGACTACACCTCTGACGACATCGACGCCCTGCTCGACGGGGCGTGGGACTGCGTCGTCGAGTTCAACCTGCCGGTCCCGGCCGCCACCTTCACCCGGTGGCTGGACAACTACACCCGCACTCTGCTCGAGCAGAAGCGGACGCACAACGCCGGAGTCCTCCACGATTACGTGGTCGCGGAGCTTCTCCTGCACGAATCCCAGCGACGCGACTAGCCTGAGCGCGACAGAACGGAGAGACAGATGGCAGTGAAGACGGCCGCCAAGCCGAAGCCCACCGCACCGACCCCGCCCGCCGACGAGGAGGACATCGTCGAGGCGCAGACCGAGCCCGACGGTCAGACTGAGCCGGATGCGCCCACGACCGACGAGCCGGTCGAGGACGACGAGGAGCTCGACCTTCTCGCCGAGGTGCCGTGGTTCGGCATGATCGCCCCGGAGAACGTGGCGACCGGCGACGGCCGCAAGTTCGCGGAGGGCGCGCTCACCTGGCGCGACCTTCCCCGTCCACTGCAGTACGTCCCGATGACCGGCGACGGCGGCCATTCGGGTGCCGCCGTCGTCGGCCGCATCGACCAGATGGTGAAGGACGATGCCGGTCGCGTGTGGGGCGCTGGTGCGTTCATCCCGCAGCTGCCGTACGCGGGCGAAGCCCTCGACATGGTGCTCACCGGAGCGTCGCCGGGCGTCTCCGTCGACACTGACATGATCCGCGTCCAGATGGACGAGGACTTCGACCCGATGGCCGTCATGTCCGGGGAGTCGGAGCTGGTGTTCGCAGAGGCGCGCATCGCCGGTCTGACGATGGTCTCCATCCCGGCGTTCGCGGAGGCGTTCATTCAGCTCGGCAGCGCCGACGACATGCAGGCCGCCATCGCCGCGGCCAACGGTGGCGACGACACGATGGAGCCGATCGCCGCGTCCGCCGCGTTCGAGGACTGCGGCTGCGAGCTCGCGATCTCCGAGGAGCCGTTCTCGTTCAAGCGCGCCGACTACACGGACGCGCAGTGGGCGGCCGCGACCATCGGGTGGAGCATCGAGCAGGAGCCGATCTGGCCGATCCTCACCCCGAGCGGGGAGCTGTCCCGCGCTGCCGTGCACCAGTGGAGCGAGCGCTTCGACGAGCTCTCCGACGGCCTGGTCGACTCGCAGGTGGAGTTCGCGCGCGCCGCGCTCGACGCCGCGCTCGTCGACCTCGGCGAGATGGACGACCCCGACACCTTCGCGATCAGCGAGGCTGCATGGGACGGATCGGCCAGCCGGTTCGACGACCAGCAGTGGCAGCGCTCCTGCATCCTCGACAAGGGCGAGCAGGCGGGCACGGCGAAGCAGCGCTACGCCCTCCCGATCCGCGAGCCCAACGGCGACCTCTCCCGCGCCGCCGTGCACGCGGCCGCCGGTCGACTCGATCAGGTCGACGCGCCGGATGCCGCGAAGGCGAAGGCGAAGGGCTCGCTCCGCGCCGCGTACAAGGAGCTCGGCGAGGACGCGCCCGACGCGATCACCGCGGCCGCGACCGCCGTGTTCGCCCCCGGCACCCACGACGGCCCCGGCTGGATCACGCACCCGCGCGACACCGAGCGCCTGCGCCGATACTGGGTACGCGGCAAGGGCGCGGCGAAGATCCGATGGGGACAGCCCGGCGACTTCAACCGGTGCCGCAAGCAGCTCGGCAAGTACGTCGAGCCGCGCTTCCTCGCGGGCACGTGCGCGAACCTGCACAAGGAAGCCATCAAGCTGTGGCCCGGACAGGAAGATGGCGGCCGCAAGGGCAACCGCGGCCACCACGCCGCCGAGACCCTCGTCGCCAGCGCCATGTTCAACTTCGTCTCCGGCGAGGGCGAGCTGCCGCCGATGTCCTTCTTCCAGAACCCCGAGCTGGAACGCATCACCCAGCTCACCGTCGAGGACAACGGCCACGTGTACGGGCACCTCGCAGAGTGGGGCACCTGCCACATCGGCATCCCCGGTGCCTGCGTCACCCCGCCCAACTCGTACAGCGACTACGCCTACTTCCACACCGGCCGCATCCAGACCGACGGTGGCGAGGTCGCCGTCGGCCACCTGACGATGGGGATCGGGCACGCCTCGCTCGCCTCCGACGTGACCGCCGCGATGGCGACTGCGCACTACGACCGCGACGACGCGACCATCGCCGACGTCGTCATGGGCGAGGACGCGCACGGCATCTGGTTCTCCGGCATGATCCGGCCCGGCGTCAGCGAGGAGCGCGTCGCGCAGTTCAAGGCGAACGGCTCACTCTCCGGCGACTGGCGCTACCTGCACGGCGCGCTCGAACTGATCGGCGCGGTCGCGGTCAACACCCCCGGCTACCCGATTCCGCGCACCGAGCTGGCGGCATCGGCGGGCGTGCAGACGGCGCTCGTCGCCGCGGGCATCGTCTACCAGCCGGAGGAGCGCGAGGCCGAGCGCGGCCGGGAGATGACCCCGGCCGAGATCGCCGCAATCTCCCGGGCAGCCGTGGAGGACTTCATCGCACAGTCGGAGACGCGCAAGAGGGTCGCCGCCCTCCGCGCGCGGAACGCCGAGCTGCGCACCAGCCAGCGGAACCAGCGCGTGCTCGCACTGCGCTCCCGCGTGAACCGAGAGGGAGCCTGAGATGGCTTGCGCCTGCAACTCCAAGAAGACCACCGCCGCCAACACCACCTACCTGTGGACCGCCGCCGACGGCTCCTCGTCGAAGGTCTACAGCTCGGAGATCGAAGCGGCCGCGAAGGTCCAGCGAGTGGGCGGGAGCTACGTGCCGAATAAGGCCGCGTAGCGACACGCCGAAAGCCCCGGTCAGCACGTGTTTGCTGGCCGGGGCTTTCTCGTGCATACTCGTGCTCGGAAGCTCCGACCATAGGCGAGTGACTACAGGGCACCAGCACTACCCGATTCCCCAGTCCACTCCCAATCAGAGGAGCACACACCATGTTCGAGATTCCCGAGAGCATCGAGGGTCTTTCCGCTGCTGAGCTCGCCGAGCTCCGCGCAAGCGCGCAGACCGCTCTGAACGAGCTGCTCGCCGACGACGAGGCCGACCTCACCGACGACCAGATCGAGCAGGCCGAGGCCCTCGTCGCGTTCATCGACGAGACCCAGGTCGCCGAGGACGCGCTCACCGCAGCCGACCAGTCGCGCGCCGACCGCCTCGCCGCCATCCGCGAGCGCCGCACCGAGGGCTCCGATGCCCCCGAGGGCGACGAGCCGGAGGGTGACGAGCCCGAGGGCGACGAGGAGAACGAGCCGGAGGGTGAGCCCGCCGACGCCGAGCGTCAGCCGGTCGCCGCATCCGCCGCCGTCCGCCGCCCGGTCAACACCCGCCGCGCCTCGCGCGAGCAGCGCCAGCCGGAGGACGACAACACCGGTCGCCTGTCGATCACCGCGGCCGCCGACGTGCCCGAGTTCACCTCGGGGCAGAAGCTCGCCGACTACGGTGACGTCGCCTCCGCGTTCATGCAGCGCACCCGCAACTACTCGAAGATCGGCTCCGGCCGCGGCGGGGACACGTTCCTGCAGCACGGCGTCGCGCGGATGCACCGCCCGACCAACGAGTTCCAGCTCGACGAGAACATGTCGCTCGCCGACCAGTTCGCCGTCCTCGACAAGCTGACCGACCAGAAGCGCCTCCCCAACGGCGGCCTGATCGCGGCCGGCGGATGGTGCGCCCCGTCGGAGACGATCTACGACCTCCCCAGCATCGCGACCGCCTCCGGGCTGTACTCGCTGCCCGAGGTCTCGATCAACCGCGGCGGCATCAACTTCTCGAAGGGCGTCGACTACGCGACGCTCGCCCAGAACTGGGGCTTCCTGCAGACGGCGGCGCAGGCCGAAGCGGGCACCGTGAAGGACTGCTACGAGGTCGAGTGCGTCCCGTTCGCGGACCACCGCCTCGACGCGATCGGCTTCTGCATCACCGCGGGCATCCTCACCGAGAACGCCTTCCCGGAGCTGATCCGCCAGACCCTCGAGCTGGGCCAGATCGCCCACGCCCACAAGGTCAACGCGGAGAAGATCAACCGCGTCTCGGCCCTCATCGGGACGGCCGTCGACTGGACCGAGATCGGCTCCGGCACGGCGGACTTCCTGAACGCGCTCGAGCTGAACGCGGAGGACGTGCGCTACGCCTACAGCCTCCCGATCGGCGCGACCATCGAGGTCGTCCTCCCGGCGTGGGCTCGCCTGATCGCCCGCCAGGACATCGCGGTGCGCAACGGCGGCGACATCAAGGGTGCGCTGAACGTCAAGGACGCGGAGGTGACGGACTGGTTCCGCACCCGCGGCCTGGCCGTCCAGTGGGTCTACGACTACCAGCCGCTCGACGTCACCGTCGCCACCGGCGGCAAGGCGATGCCCGCGACCGTGACCGCGATGATGTACCCGGCGGGTGCGTTCTTCGTCGGCACCAACCCGGTCATCAGCCTCGACTCGATCTACGACTCGACCGGCCTCTCGACGAACACCTACACGGCGGCGTTCTTCGAGGAGTCGATCCTGGTCGCGAACCGGGTCGCCGGAGGCCGCAAGGTCACCATCGCGCTGAACTACGCTGGTCGCTCCGGCGCTCAGCTCGCCCTCGCCTGATCGTCCTGAGCCCGGGGCTGCTCGCTCACAGCAGCCCCGGGCCTAGCTCCGAAAGGAGGTGGGCGAGATGGCAGGACCCGATCTGTTCGTAGACCCGCCGCGGTTCCGGCCGCGGCTCGGGGGTCTGGCGGGCGTCGCCGACATCATCGACGACACGAGTGGTCGCATCGACATCGCGGATGCCGCGCAGTGGATCGCGAACCCCGAGTGCTCCACGATGGAGTCGACCCCGGCTGACTGCTGGGGATCGAACCCGCTCCCGCATCCGGCGATCAAGACGTACGAGGGCCTCCTCACCGACACGTCGAGCAAGCGCTTCACCGGCTACCTCGGCGTCCAGTGTGGTCTCGAGATGCGAGACGAGTACGAGCAGCGCGCTCGTGACGGTCTCTCCGCTCGGGAGAACCGCTTCATCGAGGGCGCGATCTACACGCTGTACCTCGCTCCGGCCGTCTCCGGCGGCTCGGAGTCGTCGCTGGTCGCGGCGATCGGTGCAGCGGATCAGGCCGTGGACAACGAGTACGCGGGCCTCGGCGTGATCTGGATGTCGCGTGCGAGCGCGGTGGCCGGCGCGGCATTCGGCGCGATCAGTCGCGACAAGGACACCGGCGTGCTCTACACCGTCAACGGGACCCCGATCGTCGCCTCCGGTGCGATCGACGACGACGACATCTACTACAGCGGCGCCACCACCGTGCGGCGCGGCAAGGTCATCACGACGCAGGTCGTGGACCAGACTCACAACGAAGCAATGGCCCTCGCGGAGCGCAGCTACATCGTCGAGTTCGACTGCCTGCGTCCCAAGAAGATCAGCATCACGACACCGTAAGGAGACGGAATCATGGCA
>Ga0157371_10002168_pt1 | contig 19101 bp, 4 predicted proteins | sample C45metaG_FD_113462 | JGI IMG/M metagenome (GOLD analysis project Ga0157371, IMG submission 113462) | Corn rhizosphere microbial communities from Kellogg Biological Station, Michigan, USA - C4-5 metaG | ecosystem: Host-associated > Plants > Roots > Rhizosphere > Soil | place: USA: Michigan...
AAATTGATATCAATAACGTCTTCATTCCGAGTGGTTCGCTCGATCTGCAAGCCTTTGAGAAACGGGCAGATGCGTTTGCACAACTTCTCAGACGCGCAAAAGAATGGCGTCCCAATTAAGGAACGCCATTCTTTCAGGAAGACTTCTTTCATGTGGAAGCACGGTTGGGTATTCAAGGTACCCAACCGTTTTTCGTGGTCTTACGCCGACTAGGAAGGACGCAAATTTGTGGCTGACGCAGGGACTCTCAGTCCATGCCGAAGTGGATTGGAGCCATCGTCGGTTTCAAGAACCCACCACAATGACTCACCATCAACCTCATCACCAACAACGAAATGCGTTGCCTTCACTTCGTCACCCTTCTTGAAACTGCCACGTGCGGGAGATTTGACGGACACACTACGTCGTGCATCAACATCTTTCGTGATAACGAGTGTCTGCGAAGGGACGATAACATCCTCACCATTTGGGCCTTTACCGCTCAAGAGGTCTTCGACACTGTAGTACGCACGACCGTTGATAATGGTGACACCATCGACAACATCGGGCTTCTCTTCGGGCTGCGGCGTGTTGTCCTCAGGCTCCTCGGGAAGCGGTAGCTGTGGCTCGTTTGGCTTCTGATGCGTTGCGCTTACGTGGATACGCGAGTAATTCGCCGTGATCCACCATCGTCGCTCTCCGTTAATTTCTTCACCATTGACCCAACCCAAGACGCTGAATCCCTTCTCCGCTTCCATTGGAGCACGAGTCTCAGCCGCCTTGCGTGTTGCGTACTTGCGGAAATTTGAGCGATATTGTGTCTTGACGCTTCGCTTATCAGCACGGAACGTTGCCTTGCCTACCACGAGGTCTTTCGTGCCGTCCCACTTGTTGCCCTCAGCGTCGAGAACAGGAACAGGCTTCGCGTACTGTGGTTTCGGTGGCGTTGGCGTCGTACCATTTCCGAGATTCGATTTAACGGCACTGATCACGTAGTTATAGAAGGTATCGCCAGGGCATCCTGGCCGATCACACTGATTAATATCTGCGTGTCGAATAACACGCTCAATGGGGATGTTATAACGGCTCATCCAATCCATGACTTGCCACACAACAGCGTCAAGCTGTGCCTGTGGCTTTGGCCACGCTGCCCAACCCATCGCATTGTCGGATGACGCATACCCTTCAGTTTCAATAGAGAGTGTGTAGTAGTTTGGATCGCCACCATACGCATTCATAATGCTCTGTCCCTTAGACGTTGGTGAGCAAACGTCGCCGTTTGTCCAAGGTCCATCGGTTTCAGGAACAAGCTGCCAAATGGAGCCGTCTCGATTCGCAAAGATGGTTGCACTTGCGGACACTTGATGGAACCATGTCCATGATCCCCACGAGGAACCTTCTTGAATGTGAAGGACAATAATTTTGTGATCATTCGCGCCCTGATAGCGACGATTGACGCCTGCATATCCGTCTTGAGAGACGTGGAGATACTTCTGAATGATCGTTGGTTTGTTTGGCATAGTGCCTCCTGTGCTTGGTTGACCTGATGCGTTTGGGAAGGCTGCGTTTGCATGGTCAACGATTTGACTCGCGTAAGTGGGGTTGGAAGCCCACTTACCATTTCCAAATTGTTCGATACGCTTGACCGTTCCGCCCCAATTTGCAGAAAACACGTTGTCGTAGCGGGGATCAAGGTTAATATAGTTGTAAAGTTCTGCGCTTGTTGGTATTCTGCCGATGGTATACGCATAAAGGTGTACCATTTGGGCACGCGCAGCCGCTTCACCTGATGTGTAGATCATACTTTCCCGAGAACCATCATCCATGATGCCGATTCCTGCGGGGTTTCCTTCATTTATCCATGCTGCTGAGGTGCCGCGTGCAGTTTCATCACAAAATTGTGCGAACGCAAACGCAAAGTCGATGTTGTAGAGGGAGCAGAGTCGCCAAAGCTCACGAATGTAGGCTTCCGTAAAGGACCGCTTACTTGAGGGGGTAAGAAGATAAGCGATTGCCTCCTGCACAGAGCCGCGAGGCTTCTGTACGATGAGATCGCTTGCTGAAATGCTCATGATATGGTATCCTTTCTTAGACGTAGTAGCCAACGATAAAGAGATTGGCTTCGTTGAACGAGCCTTGATAGGACTTAACAACAAATTTCCCTGCGTAGGCTCCTTCGCCGAGTGGAACAACACCCTGTCCCATTGCCCAACCACCGTTGTTGGTTGCCATACCAAACCCCCATTTCTTATTTCGTGGGGATCGTTCTTTATAGCAGAGCATAATCATTGTGCCCGAAGCAGGATTTGCCCAACTAAAACCGCTAAGCATAATGGCTTTTGCTGAACTTGGGATTCCGAGATTGTACGCATCGTACACACGTTCACCATCAGACAGGGCTTGGCCCTCATAAATTGAAATAGGTTGTGTCAATATAGTATACGTCAATCTGTAGTCTTGGATGTTTCGTGCGAGGCCGTCGTAACGTTGAATATGCCAACTTTCGCCTATAACGATTCGATCCTCTCCTGTCGTTGGTGTGACTTTGAACATTGATTTCATCTGTCCGTTGAGTTCACCTGACGTCGATGAGGTTCCCAAGACCGTGAAACCATCCTGCCCAATACGAATGGCCGTTGCGTTCTCTCCTGCAACAACACGCGAAAAAAGGAATGTGCCGAGGGCTGCAGGATTCTCATTCCAATCGGCGTTCCAACTAATCTGAAAATACTTGTAGTTTGCGGCTCCTGTATCATGGAGTGACGACAGAAGCGCATTGTTACGAACGCCAAACATAAACTCTCGGTTGACAAGAAGACGATCATCGCCTACGACAGTACCAAGAATTTGCATAATGGTGTCATAGTTTCTATTGATTTCCGAGCTTCGTGCTTTCTGATTCGGATGCATAATATATGGTACTGACATAGGTTACTCCTTAGACGAGACCAAGACGTTGCTTACGATCTTGCTCTTGTGTATACTTCCATAGGCGTGCGTATTGCTTCGAGACAGACGGAGGATGTTCTGCAAGCGTAATAACTGCTTCGTCTCCACGATAGTTGATTCCTTTGATCGGCACAGGCGTGGCCACTATCGAACGCTCAATTGGGTTCGAGTCCCATGAGTCAATGTCCCATCTGAACTGATCCCAAAGGGTATCTTCTGCTTGAGCCACAGGGTCCGTGACTGTAATCAAGTCTCCGACACGTAGTTGCTCGATGGCGTAGCCGCGAAGTGTCTGTTTCGACATCATGTCGATGCTGTTTGTGTCAGGCAGTGTTGCTTCCATGGCTACGGAAGGGTCTTTGAATTGCGCAAGACGACCATCAGCGACAAGTTCCGCTGTGTCTTCGGTATCGATACCACTATCTGTGTAGATGTCTACTTTGCGTCCATGAATATCGATACTTGGCTGATCGAACGTAATGTGTTTGATCTTCTTATCGTCATCTTGAGAACCGTAAACGACGATGTAGTTCTTGACTTCTCGAATATTTGGCGTCTTACGAAAATCTGTAATCTCCACGCCGAGTCGGAGCGCATGTGTTGAAACAGTTGTTGGTCCAAAGAACGAGACTCTTCCATCAGGATCGATACTGAAATGCCAATCAAGCGGCGCAAGATCAAGCAAGGCTTCAAAGGCTGCTTGAAACGTCATGTCCGTAAAGGTGTAATCTGTTGTGATGCCTGTCTGCTTGATTGAGGTATCCGTGTAGTACAAACTGAATCGCTTGTTTTGTTGGCGTGCAAGGTCGATGAGCGCCTTCAACATGTCGCTTGGATCAGCTGTACCTTTATTTGGTCGGCCTGCTACCGCATCCTCAGCGGGTTGCGGAGAAACGAATTGGAGCCATTCCACATAGTCATCAGCGAGGAAGGTGCTGCTACTGTAGAGCGTTGCACTGATCTTCTCTCCACTTTCATCGATGACGGCATCATAGCTTTGTACGTATCCGCGATACACAAGAAGCTCTTTCTTCGAGACGAACGGTCGTGCGAAATACATGGTTCCCGCGCCGACGTTGGATAGTGATAGACGTATAAATGCCGTATTACGCGGTGGAATATACTCCATAAAAATTGCCTGCCAATTGGCTCCAACCGTCGCGCCAAAACTATTGCTTGTTTCAATCACTGTCTCGCTTGAATCGTACGCTTTGATTTGCATTTTTCCTTGACCACCTTTTGCCTGCGCGATGACAGAGGCAAAAATAGGGATCGACGGATCGACAAAGATGTTCTCGGAGAGTGTTTCAACGGGTGTTGAGGTTGCAAGGAGGCGAAGTGCCTTTCCTCCATCAGGTCCCGATGTATTTTGCGCTACAGCATTTGATCCGATGGTCCACATGCCTTGAGAGAAATCACGATCATCAAGAAGATTTGGAGAAACTCCCGAGCTTGAAGGTGCCGTAACAACCACATCGACACGGTACATAACGTCGAGCGTTCGATCAAAATCCGTTAATGATGAGTATGGACGGAAGAGTTCAACGGTACAATCACCAAGACCGCTGTCGAGACTCCACGTGAAGTCAGGCATGCCTGCATCATTCCATGTCGCAACATAGTTGTCGTTGGTGTCGTATACTTTCCAAAGGTACTGTTTCCCTGCGCCCGATTCGGTCGTTTGATTCGTTAATGTGGTAAACTGCCCTGTCAGTGTGTCGGGCGTCCCTTCGAGCACACCGTTTGGATCGCTCACGGTAGCACGCACAACATAACTCATGCCACTTTTCAATGAGCCAATCACGGCAGCGAAGAGCTTGCCCGAACGGTCAACCGAAACCGATGAGGTTGGAAGCGTAATCCACATCGCATCCATCGTCGAACGATATTGAAAGATCATTGAGCTATTGTTGTTCGAGTCAAACGAGTAATTGACATACGCCACGGCTGTGCTGTAGTTTGGAATAAAGGTGAGCGTATTCAACTGAACGCCTTGTCCAATCGTCATCCCCGAAACGACCTGAACTGTGTTTGCGCCATATAACCCATCGGCATCTGCGTACGTAACTTCAATTTCGTAGACAGCATCGGAGAGAAGCGAGGACGCTGTTGCCGTAAACTTTTTGTTTACGCGGTCTGCGGTCATGGCGACAGCAGAGCCGTATGCTCCGCCTGCAACACGCTCTGTGACAAGGAAATCTCCAATCGATGCTGTTGCATACGGAGCCTCGGTTGTTCCAAACGGTGTTGCGTAGATACCAACCATTCCTTGTGCACTGAGGGTGTTGTCCGTTGTTCGAAGCACTTCGACACCATCAATGAACAGTGCTTTGTAGGTTGACGTGATCTTCAGTGTCATGGTATAGTTGAGAGAGAATTCGAGCGCAACACTTACAAAACCAAGAACGGTGTCTGTTGCTTGACGGAGCAAGAGTTCCCATCGAGAAGCAGCAGGGTTATAGCGTGCGATATAGCAGTACCCGTTTGAGGTGTTGTAACGGGCGACAACTCCGAGTCCCGCGTGATAATTGTCGAATCGAAGGCTCGCGCTTACTTCAATTTCAAGCTGCGACGGGGTGTCATTTGCTGTGTAAATGGAACCACCGCCTGTTGAGAAGTCAACGTAGGCACGGTTATTATTGACGGAGAAGGTTGCTCCAACCCGTTTGGTCCACCCTGATCCAACCTGAGGTACATGTGATTCGAGCGCCATGCCAAGGTTTGTACTGAAGGTATCATTGACGATCTGTGTACTGCGAGACGAGAGACGAACTTTGTACGACGCTGTACTCGTGTTATTTGTATCACCCGCATATGTCGCTTCGAGATTTATCGTGCTTGCTCCGACGCCCGTAATACGTGCAACGCCTGTTGTCATTCCTGTCTGCGTTGTCGTAAATGGTTGTGTAATAGGGTTTGTTCCCGAAACGCCGTCTGTGTCAGAGTATGTAACCTCAACATTATACGTTGTTGCAGGCGTTAAACCTGAAATGGTGAAGGGCCAATACGTTGTTGTGCGTGTGCCGACAACAACGTTTGACGTGCTCCACGCCGTATCGCTTACGGCCCTGTAGCGCACACTGATCGTGTTATTTGTGCCTGTGGTGTCACCTGTAAAGTTTGCACGGAGTGCGAGTGTGTTGTCCGTGATCGATGACGATGTGAGGTTGGTTGTCGTGGTTTGTGTGGTGGTGACGGTTGCCGTTGGAAGCTGATACGCCCATCGATAGACGTTAAGACTACGAAGTGTGCTAACACTTTGTGCAAGTTCGAACCACGACGAACCTGATGCCGTGATGACACCTGACACATCAGCATACGTAACTTGAAATGCAGGTTCCGCCCCACCTGCTACCCAAATCTTTGCGCGAAGTGTTGGGGATGATCCACCTGTAATCTGAAATCGAACAGAGTACGTTGTGTTTGCTACAAGCGGAGTGATTGCACCGCTTGTCGCTAACGCTGCTCCCCATGTTCCGTTCACGCACTTTCGGATGGAAATGTTTGAAGCGCCTGTGGCGATGTAGAGTCCATAGCCTGTCGGAGAAGCGCTTCCGAACGTTGGGTTAAGTCGTCCACGTAATCCAACATAGAAAAAGGTATTTCCCGCAGAGGAGTTAATAGAAAACTCTGTGTATACTTCTGCGTCGGTAGCGCGACGATCTCCCCACAGACCGTAACGAGAGACCGTCTCATTAATAGTGAGGTTCGCAAATCCATCGCCAGGATCGCTGACAGTTCCCATGTTTGGGCGCACGTAGAAATCGGTGTCGTAGCCGACGTTTCCTTGCCATGCGGTTCCACCGCTCGTTCCCCACGATTGGTTCGACGTTCGTTCGAACAAGTCAATAGCAGGCAATCCTGGCTCCGTATCGTCGCCTGTGTAGTAAAACAATGCGGAAAACTTTGCTGTATAGGCATTTGCTGTGCCTTTGTAGAAGATACCAAATGCTCCTGCTTGTGGGGGAAAGGCTCCGTCCCACAAGCCTGAGGTCAATGTCCATGAAGACGGCTCCGCCGTGCCGACTTTCCACATTTTGACGTAACACCCATTCAAATTGACGGTGTAACGCATCCAATAATCTGTATCTTTTTTGACAACCATTGCGCCGTTGTTGATCTGCCAACGCACACCGTTGATATAAACACCGAGTTCGATTTGATCCCAATTGTCATTGATCGAGCAGAAGTAGAAGGTATTTGTACTTGTTGCATTGAGCGCTAAGCCAAAGTCTGTATTTGGTTCTGCTGTCGATGAAGACCACCGTACCATGGTAAGTACCGATGCGTCTGCTTGCTTGGCGATACCTTCTGCTACGACGTCAATGTACATCAAACGAAAGGCAGCAGAAGCAGGGACCGCAATGGTTCCATACGTTCCGTCTACGCTTGCTATAGATGCCTCGTTTACCCACGATTGGCCCATGTCCGTCGTTCCCCACGAACCTGAGCCAACTGTGCGGCTAAATGTATCAACGGCTGAGAATGCAGGATTCATGAATACTCCTTAAATATAACGGCTTTGCCAAATTGTTGTCATGGAAATCTGAGGTGTCGTTACTACATAATCTGATGAAAGGGTGATAACAATTTCGTTCGTACCTGGCGCAAGATGGAGGAATGACCCTGTATATGCGCTCTCAATCCCGTTCTTTGTGAGGGATCGATAGGAGGTATCCATAACAAACACGTCGCCGCTCTTGATGCCTGATGTTGGTCGGAAGAACTCACCTGTGGTATTATTTGTGATTGTCACATAGACAAGATACGGGTGTGTTGTTGTTATGTCGAGGCGAAGATCGGTATCAATATGTCCCTCGTTTTGGAAGACACTTGTTGTATTGTTTACAATACCTGTTGTCGTTGTTGAAGAAACAAGTCGATCATACGCAAAAGGATCGGCACAAACAAAGCTTACTGTCCACTCAAGGTGTCGAAAGTTCTCTCCTGCCGTCTCGGGAGCATCGAAGTTTTCGACGGTTGCGTAGTAAAATCGTCCTTTGTTCGAGAGCGTATCAATTGTGAGAATCCCTGGCTGCGAAAAAACACGCTTGAGTTCGAGCAGATTACTATCAAGGTCTGCGCGTGTCGCTCCTGAGACAAATCCTTTCATTTCGATGGGCTTTCGTCCCCAATAGTTACTGATCTGTGTTGCACCATGGCGTCGAGGTTGATCTTCAATCTGTAGACGTCTATCAGGAAAACCAAAGGAGTCGTGGTACGTCACACCGATAAACCCGCCTGCGCCTCCCATAAGTTCGAAGCCATTAAATCGTACGCTTGATGTTCCATCTTCGAGACCAAAGAGTGTTTGCGTTGTCACGTTCTGTTGTATGAGACCGCCAACAGGGTTATAGACACCATCGTTATCGGTCACTTGGAGCTTGATGGTGTATGATGTACCTGCCTGCAATCCTTCGATGGTTCCGATCATCGTGTTGTTGACATGATCGATGGTGATTGGTGCGTTGAGCCACTGCGAAAGGTCTGCCCTTGTATAGGTAAGTGTCGCTGTGTTATCATTATCATCGTCGCCTGAGTAGGTAACGTTGACCGTAATAGAGTTCAGTGAATTCTCGTAGGTGATAGTTTGAATGGTTGTTGCGTTGTCGGGTACTGCCGCCGTTGTATAGGTTGTACCGTGCGTATAGGTGGTACTTGTTGTGTCATCGAGAAATCCGTCTGCGTCCGTATATGTCCACTGAATATCGTATGCCTGTTGTGGGAGGAAGATCACACTTGTTGCTGACTTATGTGGTTCTCCGTCCCAAAGACCACCAAGCATGTCACCGTCAAAGTAGAGTGGTGCGGTTGTCCCGTACGTGCAAACAACTTCATCCACATTAAATGTCCCTGCGACCGCAGGCGTTGTGACTTCGATACGAATGACCGCGTATGCGGAGGTTGCTGCGGGAGCGACGGTTCCCCAAATGGTTTGGAAGGTTCCATCACCAATGATGTGTGTGGAAGGCGCGGTAAGTGTCGAAGTCGTAATGAGTGTGCCTGCCGAGTTGTAGCTGAGTAGACGAATAGCAACGCTTTGTCCAATTGGCGCAAGTACTCGCGCTGAGAACGCATAATTGACAAGCGGTACAACAGGAAATCGAGGACTGATAGCGCCTGACTGATCGGTGCCCGACGTCACTGCCAAGGATGCACCACCACGTGAAGCTTGTGTAATGTCTCGGGCAATTGTGGCCGTTCCTGTCAGCGCCCAACCGAATGTATCAATTTCGAATGACGGGTTTGTAATGTGATTATAGTTTCCCCATGATGGTCCAACAGCTACACTCCACTGCTTCGTCGAGCGGTTGACAACGGGTGTTGCCCATCGTGTCGGAACAATGAATCCTTCACGGAAGGCAGGACGAAAACTCAAGTAGGCACTATTCGTTGCATTCGAGTCACCAACATATGACGACACCGATGCAATCGCGGCTGCTTGAAGCTTCGACGTGCTTGCGTTAACGGTTCCTGTCCAATAAGCACCTGCTTTACTTCCGTCAATATAGGCACTCATTGCCGAACGGAGGCCACCTTGAAAGGTATCGACAAGGAATGTTGCAGCAGTTGTTGCCGCCGTGAGTACCTTGAAATTGATCTTGGTCGTACCTGCGTTCGTGTTTGTGCGTGTAAAGGCATATCGAAACCACCCTGTCGTATCCGCTGTAATAGGCGTGGACGAAGAGGTAAGAAGTGTATTGGCCGCGTCATGCTCGGAGATAAGCAAGATAAGATTCTTCGATCCTGAGATACTTTTGACAGCAACACTGAATGTCCACGTTTGGCCATTACTTGCAGGAAGATACGCTGCTGTGGTAAACTGACAACCTTGGTTAACTGCCGTTCCGTCTGCAACGACACGCATGGATTTCGTTCCACTATAGGCATCAGTGGATTCAAGAGAGAGCGTAACACCTGATCCCTGTGTCGTGTAGCCTGTCGTCGCGCCGACTTCAAACGATGGGTTTGTAATCTGATTCTCAATTTCTCCTGAAGCAACGACGGAGGTAACTTCTCGTGGTTGTGTTGCACTGATCGGGTCCATTTCGACAGTAATGACGACATTGCTGATCGTAATGCTTCCTGACTCAGTAGCACTGAGCTTAAGCAGATAGACATTCTTGCCGAGTTGTCCCGTCAAATCTTTGCTCACTGTTGCAAACGCATCGACCGTTGTTGGTGAGCCTGTTACTGTTGGCCGTGTGTTCCACGTGATTGTTTCCATATCGAATGCCGAGTTTACTGCGCTTGTTATGTTGACCGTAAACCCTGTACCAATGCTACCTGTCGCTGTGAAGTCAATCGAAGCGCCAAAGAACGTTCCTGGCAGCGTTGAGAGGTCCAATTTCATGAACACTTCGCCCGTCGCTGCGCTTCCATTTCCGCTTACCACAAGTGTGCTTGATTTTGTGGTCGGTGAGGCAGACGTCACGCCGTAAATACCTGTCGGTACAACTTGCACAGACATAAGTCCACCGTCTTCAACAGAAATAACAGGCGTCTGCACCGTGACAACATCACTACTGACAGACACTTTCCCCGAGGCGTCTCGTGCTCGTATACGTGTATAATACAATGTGTTTGGAAGAGCATCGAGGACACGGTACGAAAGAACATTGCCGACATTAAAGGCATTATAAGAACTACTTCCGTGCGCAAGCGGTAAGGTAAAGGCCATATCCGTTGCGATGTCGATCTCATACGAGACAACACCTACATCATCAGTTGACGCAAGCCAATTCAATGTGAACGCTGTTGATGAAACACTTGTTGCTTCCTGTTCAATAACTTGTGTCGGAGGCGATACATCAGGAGGAGGCGCAGTCTGAACGATGAGCACAGCCGAGTTCGTACTTTCATTGTCCGCGCTATCGTAAGTCCGTATACGAACATAGTAATTGGTCAGTGGGGATGCTCCCGACACGACAAAGGTATTGACGTTCCCAATGTCTCGGTTTTGATACCCGAGCAAGAAGGTGCCAAATGAAGGACTTGTCGAAACATCTAACTTATATCCCGCGTGATCGGCAGGATGCGTGTAGTTGATTTGGAAACTGTTGTGTGTTATACTTGTTGCATTGACAGCAGTTGGAGGGTTTGGCGGCGTGACGTCGCCTGTGGTCGAGGTCAAGACGGCTGAGCCGACAGTCAGGAAGGATGATTTATTATTGGCCTCGTCAACACCACGTACTCTCCACCAATAATTTGTATTTGGGAGTAGTCCCGTAAACGTATTACTATTTGCTGTGACATTCGTGGTGGAAACAAGTGACGAAAAGGTATTCGTCAGTGAGAGTTGGATTTCGTAGTGATGGACATAAATATTGTCGTCGTTAATACGGTTTCCTGTCCAAGATGCGGTAAATCCGTCTGAGGTGACGGCTGACGAAACTGCTGCGGTCGGCGCTGTTGGATTCGTCGTGTCGGCTGTGCCTCCACCGAGGAAGGGACGATCTTTTACCCAAAGGGACGAGGATGCCGTCAATGCCGAGCCATTCCATGTATAGAGTGTGGCAAGCCAGCCAGGGTTATCCGCATCATCTGCCGTTGTTCCTGTATTTTCTGTAAATCGGTGATTGGAGAAAATGTCCACGTCGCTCGAAGGCCAATGATCGTTTGAGTTAACATACGTGAGAATATCAGACTCCGCCTGTACGCTATTGAAGGTAAGGAGGTCATCCAATTTTCCATTCCAAAATCGATCCGAGGGGAAAACTTCTCCGCCCGACGTATGAAGTGATGCACATCCCAAATAAATACCGAGTGGTGCGGTATCGTCAACGGTTGTTACTCCTGCAGGCAGCACAAGCGTACCCTCAGCGACTTTAATACCGTCGAGGATAATCTTGTATGTTGGGTTACTGCCACCAAGGGACGCGGAGAACGCCCCATGGTGCCAATAGTCATCGTTCCAATTGGGGAGTGCCACATCGTAATTCACGTCTGACACGCCATCTTTCGGTCCAAATTCAAAGCGAAGTTTTCCTTTGTAAGGTGTCATTGAGAATCGAATACGTGCGCCACTCCCCTGTCGCTCTACCCATGCGCGTCGTAGTGGATTGTTCGCGCCACTTCCTGCCTTAAACCAAGCGCCGCGAGTAAATGCTCCCATGTTTCTGATGGAGGCTCGTGTATCAATTTTCACAAGCTGTGTTGCCCCGTCAAACTGAATCGCGGCGTTGTCCGTTGCCATATTGTATACTCCTTATGGTGTGCGTGGTGACTGTCCCTTGTTCGTTGCTTCGATCTGCTTACCAATCTCACGACTGACTTGCTTGGAGAGTTCACGAATATTCTGTCCTGAGGTCATAACAGGATTGTAGATGTTTACTTGGACGCCGCTCGTTGATCCCGCCGACATTGCGCCACCCTTCATACTAGTAAACGGCGAGGAAGCCAACATGGATGTGTCTGCTACCATGCTCTTTGAGGTATCGTGGTCATAAATCCGCGTTCCTCTCGGCAAATCCATGAGTTCCCAACCTTCTTCACCGACGACCGTCAATCCGCTCCACGTTACAACGCCACCTTCAGCGGCAGCGCCACCAATCCCTGTTGCTGCCCCTGCACCTGAACCTGACGGGACAGGAGAGCCTGTTGTTTGGTAGTTTGTGGTAACAGTTACCGTTCTATCAGTGAGTCCATTGAGTAGATCGCTGATTGTTCCAAGTGGACCACTCGCGTTGTCAATGATGCCGACTGTTGGTGAAGCAGTCAATCCTGCAAGTGTCGTCATTGCGCTTTGAACGTTGATGACACCTGCGAAGAAAATGGTACCGTCCATCCACACTTGAGGTGAAGCAATCGCTGCGCCCATTGATGTCATCGCTGACTGTACATTGTAAACGCCTGCGAAGAAGATCGTACCGTCCATCCATACCTGAGCCGAAGAAACATGCTCAGTAATATCACCGAGTGCGAGATTGACATTGGTCATGCCTGCATCAAACAAGGAGTGATCCATGTTGATTTTCGCCTTCGGCTGTCGCTTGACGATCTGATCGAGCGCGGTGTCTACAATCGTGTTGCCTGTGTCAAACAAGCTGTGATCCATATCGACCTTGACGGTGATTGTCGGTGGTTGTGGCCCTGTCGTCCCAAGGTCTTGTCCTGCAATTGCAGGGTCTTGCGTACCATTGTTGCTTGGCGGTTGTCCCGAGGCACTCGCAATAGCAAATGCTGCTGCGAACGCTGCTCCCGCCGTTGTTCCCCACGATGTTGCACTTGAGGAGAGTTGTGCTCCAATGGACGAGAGGTCAAGGTTGAGATTTGAGATGCCTGATTGGAACGCTGTTTGGAAATCTGTGACCATTTGTTGTGCGAGGGTCGCCATACTGCTGCTACCATCGCTGAGTCCAGCGCTACTAAGTGCGGGGTCCTGTGATCCATTTGTACTTGGACCTCCTGAGAACGCAAGCGCAAGTGCGGTCTGGAATGCTGATGCAATTTCATTCGCAGAGGTCGTTATATCCTCTTTCATGCCTGCTGTTGCTTCAGTGACAAGATTTTGAAGAGAAGCTTCTACTTGGGTGTCAGCCTTCATGGAGTTTGAAATACCAGACTGCCATGCATTTCCTGCTTCAACACCTTGATCGTGCAAGAATTGAATTGTTGCAGGATAATCAACACCCGTCATAAATGTTGCTGCTTGGTCAGGCGGCAATGTTGGAACTTCAAAATCTTCTACATCAAATACTTCTGCAAACCACTCTTCGAAGGTTTTTGGTTTAACGGGAGCACCGCCACCTTGACCGAGCGGAGAGTCACCAAATGGATCGTTTGCCGATCCTGGCTTGCTTGCATTCTGGTAGTTTTGATACATTTCTTTCAGTTCATTATTAATTTCATCAGCGCCTTGTTTAAATGCCTCGTACTCAGGAGCAGGAATAACAACCTTCAATCCATTCAATTCGTTAAGCAATGTGTAGGTGTTATTTGCTGCGTCGTAAGTTTCAACAAGACCTTTTGTTGCTGCGTCGTTGTCCGCACCTGCGGCAAGCATTGAATTGAAGTTCGCGGCAGTTTCAACGAATGAGGTTCCTGGCTTGTCCCACCAGCTACCACCTGTAACAGGCGTTCCGCCTGTCCATGAAAGGTTTCCATCTGCGTCACGTGTTGGTTGTCCACCTGTGCCGAGCATCTGATTTAATGCAGAAACACCAGGAGAGTTGATAAGATCACCAAGTGCTCCTGACGCATTCTTAACTGAGTTCGCCCACGCATCAATAGCAATTGCTGAGTGTTCTACGTCAGACTCATCAATGATGTTGAATCGCATTCCCTCATTGGTTGCAAGAATTCTCCACGCCTCAGGAATCTTCTCAAACTCTTCACGTGTGATATCAACAATCATATCAGCGCCGTTTTGTGTTGCGTCTCCCATCCAGTTCCAGAAGTCCGTGGTTGCTGCCGCAACTTGACCATTCGAGGAAAGATATGCTGCCTCAACTGCTTGGAAATTTTCGTTACCAATCGCCTGTGCGTCGATACCCATCTGGTCGAGATAGCTCAATGCTTGATCGTGCGTGATACCCCATGCGTCCATGAGATAGTGGCTGAGGTCCCAATCCTGACCATCCATGGCTGTGCTAATTGCATACTGCGTCAACGCTGCCCAATCCATGCCCATTTCAGAAAACACCTGACCTGTTTGTGCGTCAGGAGTAATGCCGAGTGCATCAAGAATTGCTCCCTGTTGTGGGTCCATTCGTTCGAGCGTCGAGAACATTGTTGTTTGTGCTGTCGCAAGAAGGGCAGGATCGAAGTAATACTGTGGAATGCCCTTCATCAAGTCATCGACGTTTACGCCGAGTTCTTCTGAGGTTTGTTCGAGCATTGGTCGGAGAATACGCTTAAGGTTCTTACCGCCTGTTTCTGTACGTCCTGCGCCGCCACCATAAATTGCTGCATTTGCCATGAGTTCGTCTTGATTGAACCATGGATTTGCTTCCAGTATACTCTTTCCTTCTGCATTTTGCAAGTTCTGGAGATTGCCCATAATTGTTTCAGCGAAGGTTCCCATTGCTCCCGCGCCAGTTGTATCGCCAAATACAGCACGAAGTCCTTGGCCGACTGACTCAGCAAGATAGTCACTGACATCAAAATTTTCGACCATGTTCTTCATGAATTCTTTACGAGCATCTTCTGCGTTGTACTCTTCCTCAGCTTTCTTTTGCTGGTCAGGAGTTCCGAGAATATCCTTTGGATCAGGAGCGTGTTGTGGTGGTGGTGTTCCGTATGCAGCCATCCAAGCTTCGTGTGCTTGCTGTACGTCGCCGCCAAACGCAGAGAGATAATCCTGCCACTCTTGCCACTTATTTGTCGCTGCCATGTAATCTTTAAGACCAGGAAGGAACGACGAAAGAACAGAATCAAACTGTGGGTCTGTGATTGCTGTTGTGAGTTTTTCGAGTTCAGGAACGAAGTCTCCTGTTTCAGGGCTGATACCGATCAAACTAAGTGCTTCTGTCAAGCCCTTTGACCATGGAGTACCCCCTTCTCCTGTAATCGCTGTGTCTACCCAGTCAATTGCACTTGCGAACTTACCCCAATACGATTGTGCGTCTTTGCTCGATGCGTCGGTTTGTGACTGCAAGTAGGCATTTTCTTCTGCCTTTTTTGCAACATCGTATTGTTTGTTCGCCTCTAAGATACCTTGTGCGATATACTCTTGAACCTGTCTACCAATTGTATCTTGGAAAAAAGAGTCTCCTGCTGTAAGCAGACCATCGTCAAATCCCCAAGATGTACGTAGCGCCGCAGCTTGTGATTGATCTGACATTGATGAAAGGTATTTATTGGCAATCGCTTCGATATTACCGCGACCAATGTTTCCTGCGGTACCGCCTTGTCCAATGTATGTCTCGAACCAACCCTTCGGAAGGTCGCCCTGTTTTGCGATAGTGAGAAGCGCGTTCTCTCCGAGCACGTAAGAAATCTGTTTCAGGTATTCATCAAAAGCGGCTGATGTCCACTCTTCTACTTTTGGTGAAAAACCCTGTTGAGATAATTGCTTTACTGCATAATCAGAAACGGTTCCTGAATCGTGCTCTGTGAGCCACCCACTCATCTGTTCGTTGAAGCCCTGCATCTGTGCGATATCAGGTGGAACATCTTGCTGAGAATACATGTACAAACCAAGCGCCGCTGGGAGAGCCGCAAGCGCTACTGGTGCCCACACACCGCTTGCCATCGCCGCACCGCCTGCTGCTACGCCGACTCGTGCGCCCCACTTCGCAATGCTTCCTGCACCTTTGGCGGTTGCTTTCGGACCGACAGCCAGCGCACTTACGCCGAGCGCTGCTCCTGTAAGCTGCAATGCGTCACCAAGAACTCCAAGCCGTTCAAGTGCCTGATTAATCCAGTCTAACAATTGTCCGAACGGTCCATGCAGGACCATGATTGCTGCGCCGAGCAAACCGAATCGAAGCGCAAATCCGCGAATAGCAAAGCCACCCTTATCCATCGTGGTAAAGAGTAACACAAATCGAGCAATAAGTCCAGCTATCGAGGCCATTGCCGAAACTGCGGCAACAGAAGCCAACACACCCATCGCAAGACCGAGTGCCTGGAATCTATTTTCTGAGCCTGTCAATGCCGCAATAAGGTCGAGCATCGGGCCAATGATCGCTGAAATTGCACCAAAGAATGCTTGCGCTGCGGTAACAGCAATCTGTAATCCTTGCCAGAAGCCTGTTACAAATTGAACAACGGCGGAAATTGCTGCGCCAAAACCATCAGTCGCCGCAACGACAGCAAAGATACCGACTGCCATAAGTCCTGCTGCTAGAACGATTGCTCCAAAAGCTGCGATAGACAATCCCAAGATGGCAACCAACATTGTTGTCGCCCCGACCGCACTCAACGTTGCTGCAACCAAACCGAGCAACGACCCTGAGGCCGCTGCCGAAGCTGCTGCATCGCTAATTTTCGCCGCCGCTGCCATTAAGGTTACGACAACGCCCTGCGCAGTTGCACTATTCGAAATTACTTCAGCCGCAGTCTTAGCCGCCCACGCGGTCGCACTGATACCGAGTGCAACAACTTCTGCTGCCAATTGTACACCGATCAGTGCGAGGTTTGTAGCGACCTTTGCTGCAAAGATTGCCGCCTGTGCACCAACGCCAAGAAGTTTCGCACCAAAACTTACTGCCGCATAGCCGAGACTCGTAAACATCTGGAATCCTGGCATGAGTGCGGTGATAAGTCGGGCACCTAAGTATGCGCCAAGAATACGGCCAATCGTAGAGACAACTCCTTCAACTGTTCCGCCCATAGCCTTGAAGCGTGTTATAATATCGTCGATAAAGCCTGCACTCTTTTTTCCTGACTGTGCGATTTGATTGAATTCTTGTGTGATTCTTGATACAACACTTGTAACGGTGTTTACGAGGCGAGTAAACGTATTGATAAAGCCTGTCACGAGTCCTGTGACAAAGATAATTGCGGCACCAATACCTGCAATAAGAATGTCACCAAAGTTGATACCTGTTCCGCTGAGAGCAGCCTTCAAGCGATCCCACGAAGCGACAAACGCATCAACATATGTCCCAATAATTGCGAATGCTTTATGCAGTCCATTTAGTGCAACAATTGCTTTTGTGATAGGCTGCTCGATGCCAAGCGCGTCACCTATAGCCTGAATTGCCTTAAAGTTTTCGCCCTGCGCCGTACCAAAGAAGAAGAGTTCTCCTAAACCACGAAGCGCATTGCCTGCGTTTTGAGCGACAACTTTGATTGCTTCAATGCCATTATGTATTCGGTCAAAACTACCTTCACCTGAACGTACATCAGTGAAAAACTTACGGATTGACGCGCCAAGATCAAACAACCCTTTGAGTGCAAGATTTCCAAGCCACGTACCAAAGACACGTTGCAGCATGTACTGAAGGTTTTCAACACTTGTGTCAAGGCCAAGCAAAGGCCCACGGACAAACTCCATGAACGCAGCGCCCAACTGATCGATAAATGACAGGACCCTACCGAGTTGAACAACAAGGTTCTCCCAAGTAAGCTTATCAATAAATCCTTGAAGTCTATCTTGGAATCCTCCAAGATTCTCTTCCCATGCTACAAACGCAATACCTGCTGCAAGACCGAGTGCGAGAAGAATCGGTGCAATTGTGAGAAGAAGGCCAGGAAGTACCATCAAGACTTTAAGCACAGGCGCGAGCATGCCTCCCAACATACTGAATGCACGAGCGATGAGAAGAATAGTACCGCCTAATACCATACCTGAACCGACGATAGTCGTAAAGAGTCCAACCATCGTACCGAGATACGCAATAAATCGTGCAAGTGCGGGATTATCTCGAAGTCCATAACCAATGTCCCAAATGACATCAGCGAGCTTGGTGAATCCTGAAATCAAGTCTCCACGAACCGACTCAATCATCATGGTTTTCACCATCGTCCAAGCATTTCCCATATTGGTGATTGAAGCGCTGACGGTGTTCTCCATCGCGGCTGTTGCATTACTCATGAATCGTTCGACGTTCTCAGGCTTCATCTGCTCTTTGAACCATGCCCAAGAACCTTCAACGTCGGCTCCTGCAGTCAGCTTTTCAGGGTCGATAATACCGACAGCAGCACGCGAAGCATTCTGCGTGAACAATTGACTCAACAGACTTGCAAGTTCAGGCTCAGGAAGGCCTTTTGAGATGATCTTGTCGAACACACCCTTGAGTCCACCTTGAAGTGTCCCGTCCTTGTTGAAGAACAAATTCTTCATTGTTGCATCGTCGCCAAAGTATTTCTTGATAACGCCTTGCATAGGACCATCAGGGTCAAGAAGCTGTGACACCAAGCGGTCAAGACCACGACCAACATTTCCACCCTTGAGTCCAACCTCAGATGCCATGAAAATTGCGGCCATTGCATCTTCGAGTCCTGCACCTTCCGTTGCACCCGAGAGTTTGTTAAGGAGCGGTCCCATCATCTTGAACGACTCAAAGACGTCCTGAACTTCCATCGAAGACACGTTCGACGCAATCGCAACCATACCTGCGACCTGATCGAAGGCGGCTGTCGTACCCTTACCTGCTGTGGAATCTTGTAGAATCTTACGAGGGTCATACCCGAACTCCATCATGGCGTTCAAGGTGCCCTTGATCACGGTCTCAGGATCGGTCTGTGTGAAGGATGCCACACGAAGCAATGGTTTTAGTGCCT
>Ga0157371_10002171_pt1 | contig 19081 bp, 15 predicted proteins | sample C45metaG_FD_113462 | JGI IMG/M metagenome (GOLD analysis project Ga0157371, IMG submission 113462) | Corn rhizosphere microbial communities from Kellogg Biological Station, Michigan, USA - C4-5 metaG | ecosystem: Host-associated > Plants > Roots > Rhizosphere > Soil | place: USA: Michigan...
CAGCGGCGCGCAACGCGGCCGGTGGCAACCCTGAGCCAAGCCGGCGGTACACCGTCGGAAGGTGCAGAGACTACCTGAGGGCTTCAGCGCCCTTGATCACAGGCTCGAGCGTCCCGCACCCCACCCGCCACAGGCGAAGGGTGAAGAGATAGTCCGCGCCGGAGGGAAACCTTCGGAACACGCGAATCCCTTGGTTCCAGGTTCGAATCCTGGTGGGCCCACCAACCGCTTGTCATCGCCTCGGAATTGCGCGGTTAACCATAGTTTGGCCGCTTTGGCCAAACTATGAGATGCGACAGCAAAGTTTGACCGCCTTGTCAGATTCGCTAGGGCCAAACCTGCGAGTGGACAGGGCTCCTTTCTCGGACCGAACGACAACTTTCGACCCATTCCGGTCTTCCAGCTTGGCGAGAAGCGGTCATCCGCGCCGAGATCGGCTCACGCGGCTCCTGATCATGCGTTTTGTTCAGCTGGGGTTCTTCACCTCAGCCCGAAAGAACTGCTCCCACGTATCACCATATAGGCTAGGTCCCGCGCCTCCAAACAGCACAGCGCGCTGGCGACCGCTGTCGTAAGCCATCGCGGCAAAGGCACGCGCGCCCGGGCCGATGTCCTGACGCTGCGTCCAGTGGCGTCCGTCCCATTCCCACGTGTTCTTGAAGAATGTCGTGTCGTCCTTTCCGCCGTAGAGCAGCATCGTCGTACCGCCATATACAAGACCGCAGCCCGTTCTCGGTTCCGGGCCCGTATCCGCTACGCGGGTCCAGACGGTACCGTCGTACTCCCACGTGTCGTTAAGGTACTGCGACTTCACCTGCTGCTGCGTCTCGGTCGTGTAGTAACCCTGTTGAAACCACGAACCTGAGTGCCACACCTGAACCTGAACCTGGACAGTTGCCTGGTTCATGCCCTCCACGAGCACAATGCGATCACGCGCGCTGTCGTAGTCCATGCCGTGCCCACTGCGTTGCTGCGGGCCACTGTCCGCTTCTTGCGTCCAGGTCGTGCCGTCAAAGCTCCACGTATCGCCGAAGAAATTCGATCCGTTGTCGCCACCAAAGAGGACCACGCGCCCGCGAAGCGAGTCGTAGGCAAGGGCATGTCCGCCACGGGCCGACGGACCGGTGTCGGACACCTGCGTCCAGCTCTGACCATCCCATTCCCAGGTATCTGCGAGTTGCTGGTTTCCCGCCGATCCCCCGAAAAGCACGACGCGGTCACGCTTGGCGTCGTAGGCCATCGCATGCCGCGATCGCGGCGACGGGCCAATGTCTTCGTACTGGGTCCAGTTCTCGCCGTCCCATTCCCACGTGTCGTTCACGAGCGCGTTGCCGTTTCCAGCGCCACCGAACAGCACCCCCCGCTTTCGCGCAAGGTCAAAGACCATCGCGACGTTCGATCGAGCGGGTGGCCCAATATCCTGTTTCTGCGTCCATAGAAGCTGCGCCATAGGGGTACCGCCTCCCTTCCTGGAACCAGCCTTTTACTCGGGTAGCCCTATAGTGCCACACCGCATCCGAACCTCTGAGTGACGAATCGTGTGATACCTGCGCGAACCAACCCTCGCATGAATCGGCTTTCTCAAATCAAGCGAGAGCCGAAGTACGCTGCCCGCACAGACCCTCTCTCCGAGGCGACCTCAATCGGTCTCTCGCCGACGACTGATCTCCCGGTCAGCGACCGCTTTCGGCGACTTGAGCCTGCGACCTCTCCTGGCCGGTCAGCAACGTCGGTTTGCGAAGGTTGCTCGACGGTCGCTGAACGACCCGAAGCGGCCACTCGAAAGTGCACTCGGGTTTTCGGCTCGGGTTTTCGCCGCCGTGGCCCAGCCTGAATTTAAAGAGGCCACACCGCCAAAGGTCAGCAGCGGCTAAAAATTTGGGGCGGATTACTCTAGAAAGTCCAAGGACGTATCCCGATCGGGCACCCCGGGCATGCTGTGAATCATCTCTTCGATAAAGTGACCGGGACCGGAAAGCCGCAGATGCTTGCCGGTGCGATATTCATCCGCCAACACAGGTTTCTCGGACCGATAATAGAGTTTGTCGCACGCATAGATTTGGACGATGCGATTGAGCACATCGGCCTCGCCAGCGCCGATGACGAGGGTCGAGAGACGTGGCTCAACCATATATCGCGTTGGGATCGTATAGAGGACCGCCAGACGCGGCGTGAGTGGCGCGAGGATGCTGGGCGAGTGCGGCGGGCCGCTTGGCGAAATAAGGTTGTGAAAGAAGCCATCGCCGAACACGAGTTCACGGTCAGGCGACGAGATGGCGGTTGCCTTGCCGCGCACACCAAAGGCCTGCACGGCGCGGGTATGCATATCTCGCATGTTCAAAGCGATCAGACTGTTGCGCTCCCGTTCGGCTAAAGACCCGCGAAAGCGCTCAGCAGAAAAAACACAGGACTCGCGCGTCATCGGGCTCCGAATGGCAAGCGACGTCAAAGATTCGACCATCTGTGCGAAGAGTTCGTCCGAGGACAGCTGCGGCAGGAACCGGCTCCGTCGTGGATGGCTCATACGTCGCTCAAATGTGAGACTTTCTAGCCAGTCGATGACCGCCGGAAAACGGTCATCTGCCCGATGAAAGACAGGTTCGAAGTTTTGGTCCCAGGGCGTCGACGCTCCCGGCTCTCTGCCCAGCTTTATAAAATGACCGTTGCCGATCACTCCGAACGACTCCGGCCTCGCGCGCCGCTCTTCGCCGGTCGGAAGCAGCCAGTGAACACCACCCTGCTCGTCGGCCCATCTTTCGGAGACGCACTCCGGCCACCAATGATGCCGTTCCGACTTCTTCTTTCCCATGCGTGAAGCTCCTTCGTTTTTTTGAATCACCCGGAACTAAAAGGCGTGGGTGATGCCATGGTGTAAGCGACTGGCGAGAGTCAATGGAGTGCGTGATGCGATCGCTGATGGTTGCAGCGGTGACGCCAGTTTTCGGTCATGCGTCGGACCTCGTGCTAAGGAGCACACCGTCTGACCATGAGCTCCCCGACGCGCCACGTCAGGCTGCAAGCGACCCAAAATAGTCGGGTGACAGCGCACACTGACCGGATTTTGGAGCTCGAAGGGCACCTGCGACCTGCCGTGGTCGTTTGGGACTTCTCCAAAAGTAGGCGATTGCAAAAAAATGTTGACTGTCAGCGAACAAGTGTTTACTCTTGGCGACACCTGAACGGGTAAAGGGCGAAACTTTCGGTTTGATTGAGCTAGATGTTTCGGCTCGTGGGACTTCGGTCCTGATACTTCTGAGGCGTGGACCACCGAACCAGTCGATCGATGATGGATGGTGACGAAACGACTCCACTATGACCGTCCCGAAAGGTGACGGGGTGCTACTACAAAGGGACAGCAACAGCGGCTCGCCCGTGCATGGTTTCTTCGTTGGTCCGAAAGGAGTGGTCATTCGGCCACTCGCCAACCGAAGGATTCAAATCATGCATAAAAGTAAGTCCGTTCATATGTCGCAGTTGTTGCCGGAGCCGCGAAAGCGGCCGTGGTGGAAGCCTGGCAAAGAGAGCCTCATCAAGCTCTTTAATGCCACGCTGAAGCTGCTCGGAATGATATTGAAGCTTTTGAATCTTCTCGGCGGTATCGCCAAGGTGGTGAAGAAGCTGATTGAGTTCTGGCCTGGCTGACCTTCGTAGTTAAAGCATCCCCTTTGGAGATGTAGACATGAACGAACATCTTGGCCGAGCCTTGAAGCTCGTCCGGTCTTATCACGATTTAAGTCAAATTGAGCTGGCGCAAAAGCTCGACATTTCCCGCTCCTATCTCTCGGAAATTGAGGCCGGACGGAAGACACCGAGCATGGATCTCCTGGGACAATATTCCCGCCAGTTCGGGGTGCCTCTGAGCACGTTGCTTCTGGTGTCCGAAGGGTTCGAGGATCAAACGCTGACAGAACGCCTGAAGAAGTCGGCAACAGACAAGGCCATCCGTTTCCTCGAATGGGTTGATGCCAGGAAGGCAGGATAGGAACCGACATGGAAAAATTTGTGCAGTACGCAGTTCACGATTCGCCTCTGTACAAGCTATCCAACCGAAAGAGGATGTTGACCATCCTCAAAATGACCGTCGAAGAATCAACCTTCATCCGCAGGCGAAGGATCTACAACCTCTTTGAGACGGAAGACAAATACAAATCCAAGCTTCCCGCTCTTAAGCACAAGGCGAGGCAAATCCAGTCGCCGGAGACAGTACTGAAGCGGATACAGACGCGACTTGCTAATCTGCTGGGGCGCATCGAGCTGCCGGATTACCTACATTCCGCCCGTAAGGGGTGTTCGTACAAGTCCAACGCACGTGCGCACACCTTCGGCCATTCGGTTGCCCGTATCGATATCAAGAAGTTTTACGAGCGGGCACACGTCTCGTACATCCAGAAATATTTTTTGGACGAGCTGAAGTGCAGCAGGGACATTGCCCATCGTCTGACACAACTTGTCTCATACGACCGGCGGCTTCCAACCGGAAGCCCGGCCAGTCCCATCGTGTCGTTCTTGGCATACAGACCCATGTTCGACGAGTTGTATACACTCGCAAATTCGATGGGTCTGACCATGACCGTCTACGTGGATGATGTGGTCGTCTCCGGCCCCGTGCTTGCGTCTCGTTTCATCCAGCCGGCCCAGGCCATTATCGGCAGGTATGGCCTGTGTGCGCACAAGTTTTCTACGACCTGTGCAGGACTTCCCGCGGTCATCACCGGCTTGCAGCAGACGGCCAACGGTGAGTCTGCGCCGCCTAAGCGGTTTCGGAAAATTCGCGCTTTGGAAACGGAGCTGCGGCGTACCACAGACCTCAAACACAAGGCCGTTCTACTAAAAGGGCTGATTGGGCAGTACCGCGAGGGTAGAGAACTCATTCCCAATGCCCTGTCGCACGCCAATCGGTATCAGCGCGAATTCGAGGCCCTGCCGGACGAAGTGCGGCTGAATGCCTCCCGGCGGCGGCGCGGCTCACACCCGCGACGCAAGACGAGGGGGCTGAATAGAATTTCTCTTCGATCCTAATCTCGAAAACAAGACCAAAAACCCGGATCAGAATGTACTTTCAAGTGTCCCCTCCTGGCCGATAGCGGTCTTCTGACCACGTCGCAACCGAGGATGGCACTATCGGCCTAACCATCTGGACAAGTCGAAAATCACAGGTACCCCGCGGCCCGACCTCTCAACAGCATGGTCCTCTGGCTTTTGCTTAGCCCCGACGTCTCGCTGAGTGCTTTTATCCTAAGGTGCGTCTTTAGCACTTCAGTCACCAAAAGCCTTGCAACATGTTTCTTCACCTCGAAGCTCGTACGAAGGTAGTCGACAAGCTCATCTTGGCTGCGGAACTCGCCCCCGAGATAGCGAAGGAATGCACGACCGTGGGTGAGCTCTGCTTTCGCCTGCCGCTTCTTGTTCCTGTTTGCCCGACGTACCTGGGTCGCATATTCCTCCTTGTACACCTTGCATAAGGCTGGCTCACGGTAACCAAGAAACCCCTTGGAAACACCAAGAGATTGCGCGAATGCAACGAACGAGATCAGCGGCTTTTCGGGGTACTCAGAGATCGCTTCGATCAGACGCAAGCGAGCGTGCTTGACCACCTCCGGGGTGCGACGTGGCTTGATGCCATGCGGGAGGGGTTGGCTATCAATTAGTAGCCGACCTGCCGCACTTGCTGCACCGTAGGGATCGGTCAACACGTCTGGTAGCTTGACGCCAGCAACATGACAACGCTTTAGCATGGTCGACAGCGTGGGTCTCGCCAGTTTGCGCCACGTCCTCGACGCCGATCGAAGGGAGGCGCCTCTTTCGTAGGCAACAAGGGGGCCGGCAAGTGACCGAAGCTCTTCACAAAAGATTGAAAACGCCCTGGGCACGGTTGAGCAAAGTGACCCATCAGCGATGGCCTCAATCAGCGCCCTGCAGTCGCATTCGCCGAAAGGTGGACGTGTAGCTCTAGTCCAGGTTTCAGGGTTCTGCACCAACGACCCGGCGCACTTTGCACAGCAAGCCATGCCCGCCTTGGGATGGTAGGCAAGTTGATGGTTGCCACAGCGGCGACACGTGCTCTCCAGAGCTACTTGATGTATCGGGCAGCGCTCTACCGCAGCGATAGCCCATAACAACTTGTCGTAGTAAGGCTCACCTCGCCGGTCGGACCAATACATACATGCGGGGCACCATGCTCGGCCCCTCCTTAGTGCTCCGTGCGCAACAGCATCGGCAGCGTCTCGAAGGGGAAGCAGAGTCGTGCGATAAAGCTCCGCTTGATGAGCCGCGGCCGAGACAACGCTCACGTAATTCGCAACGGCATCGCCATAGCCGCACAAGGGCAAGCGGTTCGCTTTATAGAGGAAGACATCTTTGAGAGCGATGGGCTCACCCGTATGCCGCGCCCACCACTCCGCAAGGTGCCTAGCCATCGGGATCATTGTTGTGGCATGGAGTGCAGCGAACCGATAGAAGAACGAGTGAAATTGCTCAACATCTTCGGTTCCCCATCCCAGCGGCTGAAGAGAAAAGTAGTTACTCATCGGCCAACACCGGAGACGAAGGAAGCGTTCGGTTCGGCTTTCGTTTGAAGGGGCGGGAACGCGGCTTTCGGAGTTCCTGAGATTTCGGTGGAATGCTTCCCACAGATCCGGCTAGTTCGCCAGCGGCGATACAGGCAAGCGCCTTTTTGCCGGCGTCGATGTCTATCTTGACCGCACCGTGCTCTTTTTTCAGGGGGAACGCGGCGCGTAGGCGCGCACGATCTATGCTGCAAGATCCACTCAGCGAACGCCCGACCCAAAGAATTTTTTCCAGGAGACCAAAGCAGCCGTTTGTTGCCTCCAGGAGCTGCTCTGCCTCATCCAGAAGAAGCGACTCCGGCGTGACCGTGACATGCTTGCTACAAAATTTCAGGATGCGGATCCACTCCGCCAGATCGTCGCTGTTTGCCGCGTAAGGTGCCAGCTCGACACAAACCAGACGGCCGGCGAAGTGTGCGGAGTCAAAGAGCCCCCTATAAGCAAGCTCGTAGCCACCCACCAATACGAGCGTCCGATCGATGGCGCCGACGCATTTGATCGACTGAATGACATTCGCTCGGAGACCAATATTGTTTGTATGGGTCAGGTGGTGGGCCTCGTCGAGCATGACGTACATCGTCGAACGGGCAGCAAGCGCGGCTTCTAGAGCGACCCTCATGGAACCCTCGTCTCTACCTCGGGAAGGCCGGTAGTGCTTCAACTCGTCGAATTCCCCAATGTGCTCGTAAATGGGATGCCGGAGCGCCTTGAGGAGTTTCAAGTTCAGATGTTTTGTTGAGATACGTCCGTCTTGGCTCGTCGCCACAACCAGCGACACTAAGGGCATGGCTCCGGGCTCCTCGGTTCGGAGTTCCTGGTTGAGCGTTCTAACAAGTTGCTCGAATATGAGTGACTTTCCGACCTGCGTTGGTCCCACTAAAGCGAGTACTTTCCCGCCTGGCGAACCCCTCACGAGCTCGGTGAATTGGTGTCGGGCGTTCACGAAATGGCGATGCTGGAGTGGCGCAGGAAAGAGCATGGGTTTCATGCCGACTCCTCATCCATCACCAAATCATCGACGTCATCCATGCATTGCGGCGCGCGCTCGTGCCCCGCCTTCGGTGAAGCATAAGACGCGCCTGTCGCTTTTCTCTTCCCGCCATGGGCGCTACCTATCCCAACGAGAGAATCGAGTACCGACTTCTTCTCCTCATAGGCGGCTAGCTCAACATCTCGGGCAAGTGAGGCGGCTAAGCTTCTGAGCTCATGGTGTTCGGCGGTTCGCCCAATGACCTCCATGGTCGGAAGCGCATCATTGATTGCAGCCGACGTGCTTCGACAGACGTGCCACAGACCCGCAAGACACACATAAGCGATGGAACTGTCGAAGGGTTCAATCCTTACTTGAACGTGCTTTTTTGGCCCCCTGTAATCGTAGAGAGCTGGGCAGCCGTACCATGTCCCGTAGACCCTGATACCTCGGCTTGCAACAAGTTGGTAGCAGTTTGCTGGCGCATCTACGGCACTTTGTATGAGAAATCTTGTGTCCAGGAGGACTCTTCGACCGCTGAACGGAAAGGCAGCATCACACTTGGCCCGCATGCTCAAGCGTGACTCGACAGCGTCAGGCTTAGGTTCGTGGTTATAACCCCTGAAGGTATACGCTTCCAGAAGATCTATGAGCTCGTGAAACTTGAGACGTGCTCGCTTGGCCGCGCTGAGCTTTCCGGATATCTTGCGTGCGTGGGCAACTCCTGGGATAAAGCCCGGCAGCCCCCTTGCGAAGTTCTCCTTGAATGCCCCAAAAAGGCGCTCAATCTCCTTGCCGAACCGCGGATCTTCGGGCGGTCTCTGGATTCGTGTCACGGAGAGGCTGGCAAGCAGGGTGGTGAAATGAACGCTATCGAGTTCTGGACCGCCATCGACAATGAGGATTTCAGGCAGCCGCCCATGCCGCGCGACGCAGTCTCTAATGACCATCGCGCAAGAGTTTTTGCATGGAGCCTTGTAGGAAAGCCACAAGCCCAAGACTTCACCGCTATAGGCATCGACCATGCCGGTCAACCATGCCCTTTTAGTGATTGGCTTGTCCTTCGCGTGCCCCAGTAGCAAGGCGATGTCGACGTTGTAATGATCTATATGTGCAATCGAAAAGGCCCTCGTCGGGAGAAGCGTCCGCCGAAGGGGGTCAATCGAGGAAGCAGCGGCATTACTGGCACGGCGTCCACCGCGACTTCGCGCGAAGTCCATATGGCCGCCGTAGCACCGGTAGTGACGGTGAAAGGTCGAGCGCGCAATCGGGCGATCATGATCTTTGATGGAAGAGCTTCGGTAGCGAGAGCAGTACTCCAGGTAGCCGTTGGATGGCGTCGAAAGATTTGGATCTCCCTTGGTCGCCTCGATGACCTCGTCTAGTAGTTTTTTGTGTTCGACTGAGATTCGAGACTTTCGGTTGCCGCAACGATCCCATCGAGGAAATAGTGCGCACGGATCGCCGTCGTGCTCCCGCAGCGTCCTCTTGTATCTGCGCTTCGTTCGCTCTGATTTTTGCGCGAGGCCCTCGACCTGATCGATTAGGTCGCACGCTGCGTACCGTGCTGCCACCTCCCCGGTATGCTTTGGATGTGGTGCGTGCTCGGTTGAAACTGCTCCTTGAGCGGCGATTGCTTCCTTGAATCGAAAGCCTGTACTGCTGAGGAGACTCGGCAACGATGGATCATGCGAAATCCAGACATCCCTTGGGGAGCTGAGCAGACAACGATCGAGGTCAGCGAAAATTACCCCTCGATCGAGAAGTTGAAACATCGCCGTGTTGTCTTCGATGTGCAGGCGATCCAGTACCTGGCCGATCTGAATGAGATCGACACTTTGAGTGATGGTTGCGATGCGCTCCCGGAGGCGCGCTAGACGGGGAGTGTCAGCAAAAGAACGAACGGCTATTAGCGTTCGTAAGTTGTCCGCGCGTACTGCGGAGGTCGCGCTATTCGCAATGACGCGATGTTGGATGCCCAATCTTTCAAAGTAGGCCCGTGCCGGCGCATAGACGATCTTCCCGGACTCCTCATACCAATCGGCCTTCCTCTGTCTACAGTTGGACTCGAGCGCTTCATCTGCCTTGACTTCATAGACAGCGACATGATCTTCGTGGACAACCAAGAAGTCGGGTGTGTGGGTAGTCCGAGTTCTAACTCCTGCTTTGTTGGTGATGAGGAGCGGAACACCCTGGGGTTGGTCGTAGATGGCGATGACATTCCCTCGCCGCAACATCTCAAGCAGGAAGAAGTACTCCCCCGATCCGGATTCCATCTGAAGCACGACGCCCAGATGAGGAATGGGTATGTCGCCGATCAGATTGCGGACACGGTGCTCGCCCACCGAACGGCTAGGAGGAGATGACGCCACAGACATCACATAGGCCTCGCCTTCTTCCGTTAGCGCCATGCGAGCCATGTGATCGCGTAGCACTTCAAGGCACGATGGCGAGAAATGTACGTCCGATGCAAAGTCGTCCGGTTGCACTGACACATCGATCAGGCTCATCTTCAGGTCCTCGCTGCGGCGCCAAGTGCGGCGCTCGATCGAATGCGCGAAGCCACGAGTGCGACGCGCCTGCCATGCTCTTGCCTGACAAAGGTCGCACCGGTCCGCATCTCATCGAATTTCGATGAAAAGGGCTTGACTTCGAGGGGGTAGGCTCTGAAGATTGCGGCGAGCGGTTGCTGCAAGTACCCGCCACATCGAAGAGCCCCGCATGCCAGGCGGGGCTTTTCCTTTTTCAGCGCCTGGAATGGTCGGCGCTATCCACTCATGTCGTTGCCCTCCGCTCTAGACGGTGGTGTGACTTGGGGCGTGAGCGAGGCTTCTAGCCACGCCTTAACGACATGAGTGGCGGCAAACCAGCCACGACGCCCTGGAAGTTGGAACATTTCTATGGGCAGACGTCCGGCCTGTCTGGCCTTGCTGAGCGCCTCCCCTGACCTGAACCCCATGAGGCGCGCCGTTTCAGCCGCACTGAGGATGGGCGCACGCGGTAGATACAGCTCTAGACCGACCTGGGGCATATGGCGCTCGGGCATCGATGCGTCCCTCCGTCCGGTTCTGTCCGGATAGGGCTGCCCTAGCTGGTTCAGCAAAGACCAACCCCGCGATTCGGCGTAGACTGGCACCACTGACCACACTTTTCAATAAGTTCTTGATTAGACTGATATATATATCAGTCTAGAATTCCGCCAGTCGATCACGCCACGGACGACTGCGATCTGCACGTCTCATGAAGAAGGGCTTGGCGCGAACTAGATTTGTCGAGGTGTTCATGAGCTACCTGGAGAGGATGAGGAGCCTGCCGCTGGAAGCGATCGAGGCACCTGCACGCAAGGCTGTCGCCGAAGCGATCCAGAATACTCACGCGCTCGGCCGTGCGACGTGTCATGGCGACGATGGCGGCGTCTACTATCTCTATCCCAACGGATTGAAGCGCTATCAAACGGAAGCCGATCGTCAGCGCGCGGAACGCTACCTTTCTGCAGCGCGCTCGACTGGCGATTACTTTGGGCTAGATGAGGCTGTTGCGCTTGCGAGGCGGAAGGGCGCGACGATCCGCGTGCCGGACAAGGCCGACGTCGCCAAGTTACCCCCTGACGAGCTCTCCGCCATGTTGGATTGGTGGATGGATAGCCCAAAGGAGCTGCGCCCAACGCGTCAAATCCTGCAGCGAGTGCTCGCGGTTCTTGAGGATCGACTTGACCCCATCGAGTTGGCGGGACCGCAACCGCTACCTGCGGGCACTCGGCTCCTGATCGACCGGGTGCTAGCCATGCTGCTTTCGTCAGCTGAGTGACGGCTCCCGATAACCGGCACCTCATCGAGGACCGGCGCCAATATGCGGTGCCTTATGAGCTAGAGGCAATGGTGTAGCGAAAGTCGGGTTCTACCCCGTTAACGCCCATTGAATACGGGAGCACCGGATTCACGACACGATTCATGATCGCCGCAAGATGCGTAGCCAACCTCGATTCGAGGGAGCGCGCGGACGAGTTCAGTATCGGAACATCGCCGCTCAGCATGCCCTTAATTGTCGCGCTTTCATGCCTCATGGCTTGCCCGCGATAAGGAAACGTACGATGAATCTCCATAGTGATTGGTAGCTTAGCGAAGGCTAGCGTTGTGATCACCGCATGCCTAGCGCAACCCTCGGCCGTGGCTACATTTCCCTTGAGATGCGACTTCATCCGATCACTGGGGTCAGTGGTGTAGCCGATGTAGAACGGCAGCTCGTTGGCAGGATTCACCAAGTGATAGACGCAGAATCGGCTGTGGCCCGACCCCGGCATATAGGTGATGGGCAAGCGACCTCCAGGGACGCGTGTCGAGTGCATGGGTAACTTGTATAACCTACTTCTTTGCTGCCTGCGCATGAGAAGACCACCAAGGGCAGCCAAACGTTACGAGACACGTGCGACCAAGCTAGGGGGAGAATGCGCACTCGTCTGCGGGTGTTTTCTTCTATGGACTGGGGCGGCCGCTCGGACAGGAAGCGACCCTTAAGGTTTGGCTTACTGGAATCGGATAGGTGGGGGAGGCCTTGGTTCGCTTGACGTAGTAGGTGTCTTCAAGGCGGACGGCAAAGTGCGACTACTAGGTGGGGCCTCCACCAACGGGCGCCTTGCCAATGAGACCGGCCAGAACGGTCCATTCTTTAGAACAGCCTTTTGGTCTAAGCCGAAACCCTACACGACGGATGGTCGCCCAGTAGAATCGGACCTTGCAGTGGCATACGAATATGGCGACCACCGAGAGGCCGGGTCGCGATCACAGCAGGGGGATGGGTTTTGCAGATCGTTCTCAATGCGTTTCCGCTCGCGGTCCCGACTGAATCGATTCAGGCGATCTCTGTCCCTTATGACAGGGGTTCCCTGGAGGATCTGCGCTCCAGGTATCGCTCGACGCATGCCTTCCGCCGACAAGGCGATGTCGTGTATGCGTTCCCTGGCGATCATCCGCTTCCTGTGGAGGGGACACTTCACACCATATCGCCCGTCGATGACGCGGGGGTCTTCTGCTTTCTCGTGAAGGACGCACTTACGCGGCATTTTGCCGCGCTCGGACGTCGGCCACTGGGCTTCAATCCGATCGGGCTGATCAGCTCCAGACCCACAGACAACCTCCTCGCCCCGATCCTGGGGGCCTCCTACCCATTCCAGGTTCGCCTCCAATACACGCTCGACACCCGACTTATTCGCGGACAGCCATGTCTGGTGATCGACTGCTCGACACGCAGGGTGGTCGTCGACAACTGTGCACATTTCATCGAGGCGAGATTCGACCTCACGGGCCGTTACGTCGCAATCGAGAAAGAAGACGGCTATCGAAAAGTGATTGGACAGGTGACGTCGACGTCTAGGTCATCGCTGCAGCTGGTGGCTTCTGATGGCGAGGTTGTCACCGTCGATCCTTCGACCGTTTACCTCGAAGCGAGTCGCGCGAACTTCGATGATTTCCTAGCGCACACCAAAGGCACGGAAGCCGATGCGTTCAACGAACGCATACGAGTATCCATATCTCGATTCAACGGGGGCCAGAGCAAGAAGTCGAAGATCGAGGTGCTTAAGCGATATATCCAATCGCACGACATACCTTTGCTGGTCGGACCTCGTATTCAGATTGAAGATGCCCCCAATATCCAGCGGACGTGCGCGCAGATTCAGCGTCCCATGTTTGTCTTCAATGATCGGGGCGAAACGATGTCGGCAGACGGAGGGCTGACACAGTACGGTCCTTACACGAAGCGAACCTTTGATCGAAATAACCCGTCGATCTGTGTCATTTGTTCCGAACTGGACAAAGGGCGCGTCGATCAATTCGTGCGTAAGCTGCTAAAGGGCATGCCTAACAGCAAGTATTTCCAGAGCGGACTGGAGGGGAAGTTCGCTCTGGGCACCAGCCGCGTCGAGTACTTTGGTGTTCCCACGGATGACGCCGCTGCGTACAAGCGCGGCATTGAAACGGCGCTAGGTAAGAAGCGCGATGACGGTGGGCGATGGGATCTGGCACTGGTCCAAGTTCGACAGTCCTTCAAGAAGCGCAAGGTGACGGATAACCCGTACTACGTAGGAAAGAGCTTGTTCTTCCTCCACCAGGTACCGGTGCAAGACTTCACCATGGAGCTCCTCAGCCAGAACGACACTTCGCTGGGTTACTCGTTAAACAACATGGGTTTGGCCTGCTACGCCAAGATGGGCGGTGTGCCGTGGCTGCTCAAATCGTCCCCCACTCTGTCGCACGAGCTTGTCATTGGCATTGGTAGCGCGAACATCGGTGACCACCGTAGCGGTGATGCTCACCGGGTCATGGGCATCACCACCGTATTCTCGGGAGATGGAAGCTACCTGGTCTCAAGTGTTTCGAAGGCGGTGAGGCAGGCCGAGTATCGCAATGCCCTTACGACGGTACTCGGCGATACGATCGAAAAGATCCGGACGCGGATGAACTGGCAAGTGGGCGACACCATTCGCCTGGTTTTCCACGTTCAGGTGAAGCGATTTAACGACGCGGAAGTCGCAGCCGTTCGCTCCGTGGTTGAGCGCTATCGCGACTATCACATCGAGTATGCATTCCTAAAGATCTCGGAAGATCACGGCCTCCACATGTTCGACGATGCTACGGCCGAGGAGGCCAAGGGGCGTCTCGCTCCCCCGAGAGGGAAGAGCTTCGAGCTGTCAGAACGGGAGATGCTGGTTTACCTGATCGGCCAGCGCGAACTGCGACAGGCTTCCGACGGACATCCCCGCGGCATCGTTCTGGATGTGCACCAGAGCTCGACCTTCAAGGACATCAAGTACCTGGCCGCGCAGCTGTTTGGCTTCGCCGCGCATTCTTGGCGCAGCTATTTTCCCAATCCTCTCCCAGTCACCATCAGCTACTCCGATCTCATCGCCAAGAATCTAGGCTGGCTCAATGAGCTGCCGGGCTGGAGCGACTCCGTCATGATCGGCAAGATAGGGCAGTCGCAATGGTTTCTGTAGAGCGCCTCGACCTTGATAACACGTTCGAGTGGCGTGACTACCTTTGTTGCAAGGCGGTGGAGGGTGGGCGGCACGACCCGTTTCAGTCGTCGCTTCTGTTCCAGCTGGGATTGAGCGGATTGCCAGAGCTAGAGACCCGCCCCGGATCGCTGTCCTTGTATCAACGCTGTGCGGTAGCCGGCTTGGAGTTACCTGGGCATCCCGTTGAGGATGGTGAGATTTCTCGCCTGCTTGGACAGGCATCTCAAATCGACGGGACGCCGCGAGAGTGGGTTGCCGACATCTTCGGCGTGATGGCTGTTAAATGGCTCGTAGGCCAGCCGGATCACACAGCGTTCGCCGGCCTATACGCGCGCTGGATCGGAGGCTTCCTATTGCACCAAGTTAGCGGAGGCCATCTCAATGAAATCGAGAAGGATATCGCGACCTACATCCTCAAGGATGAGGATGCGGTCTTCGCGACCGCCGCCGTGCCCCTGTTTTTGCACTATGAGGGCAAAGCCCGAATTGATGATCACGGGACACGTCGCTCTCTTATCCAGCGCTTCATGGTTGAGTTCAGAACGCATCCCGTGCAGAGCCAATCCGCCGCACTTTTGGCAATGATGGTATTCGTTTTCGATCGAGCCGACAGAGACATCGCTACGGTGCCTTCCGGCGGCTGGTCGCATGAGGATCTGCTTCGTTTTCTCGAACACATCCCCGTGGGGCTGAAACGATGGACCTACGAAGAGAGGGGGCGAACCAAAGGCGCGAAGCCAGTGCGGTGGCTCGTCGAGAACGAATACCATGTGCAAAACCTGCTCTACGTTCTGCTCGGGCCCATATTTAATAACATCTCCGACGAGGTTTACCTTCAGCCCATCGGGCAGAAAACACCGCGGGTCGATCTCTACTTGCCGAGCCTTCACACGATCATCGAAGTGAAGTACCGGAAAGACACGAAGAAGTCATTTCAGAGTCTTATTGGCGAGGTCGCCGAAGACGCAACCTTGTATCGTGCTGACGACACGTACAAGGACGCACGCATCGTCGCCTTCTTGTGGGACTGCACTCGCGCCACCCAAGAGCACGCAAAGTTCAAAGAAGGTGTTCTTAAGTTTGTCGATGGATGCATTGTGATCAGCGCACCGTCCACATTTGGTGCCGCACACGGCTCGGTCATGGAGTTATAGGCGTGCATTTAGCCAGCCTTCCGACCAAGGTCGCAAAGATGCAAAAGGTGCACTGTCAGACATTGGACGAACTATCCATCGCGATCGAGGCAGCAGGGCCGGACGCGCTTTATCGCGGCCAGACAGACAATTACACGCGATCAGATGGCTCACCCTCGCTCACCACCTCTTTCTCGAGACACGGCTGTGTGCCGGATCTCATGCTTAGGTGGTATCACTACGCGCGCCAAGCGTTACGCCGGTATGTGCGAGGATGGAACGGTAGCTTCGATATGGCTACAGACCAGGCAATCCTTCAGCACTACGGATGGATTTCATTTTTCTTAGATGCAACGGGCGACCCCCACGTGGGCGCCTGGTTCGCGAGCCACCAGTTCACCCTCGATGAGCTAGGTGACCTGGTCGAGGACTGCTTTGAAGATCCCGTTTTGCTCTTTTCAAAAGCAGCTTCATTCAAGCCAGTCGATAGCATCGGTCATCTCTACGTTATAAGCAGAAAGTCATTACGTGCATCAGGTATTGGAGCGGTGCATCTGTCCGAAATCGCGACAACAGAAGGTTCTCCACGATACGTGCGCCAGGATGCTTACATGGTTGGGCCTATCGACCAAAATGGCTTGGCGGTCGATCACGTTGCGTATTACATAACCGCGCCATCGAGCGTTCTTGCAGCCTTCGCCGACAGCTTAACCACCGAATTCCTCTTCCCCGAACCGACAGAAGATCCCATCTTTAAGGAGTTGCTTGCCATGCCCTGGGAAAAGGTCGGTGACCTCGGCCCGGGGATCGACGCATTCCGCCGTTCGCTTGCCCTTCCGGAATACAAGTCTCATGTCACGAAGCACATGCCAGCCAATTCGGCCATGTATCGCCGCTTTTGGTTAATCGACGTACCCCGTGACCCTGCGGACACCGCAAGGTTGAATCATGTGCTTTGCGGAAGCGCCCTATATCACGGCACTAGCGAACTCCAACTCTCGCTTCCCAGGATCAGTCAACTTTTGTCGGACAGCGACGGGCTGATCGTAGAGTCGGATGTGCTTATTTATCACGGGATGGGAACGACCTATGGAAAGGGTGTGATGGTCAGGAAGAAAGATGATGGGATCATCCAGATATCGGAGTTTGGGGTTGAGCATCCCGGCCTCCAAATTCGCGGCACTGGCGTGTTCCCTGGCATTCACTATCGCATTGAGGCAGATGGTACATGGCAGAGGGTGGTTCAGCCCGAAGATTGCGACTGCGGAACGGACGCTCATGAGGAACATGTCCGGCTGTTGGGACGCGTTGAAGATGGAATGGAACATGGCTACATCATCATGAGCGAACCAGGGATATACCTGCAGCAGGGCGTTACGCGAGCCTCAGATCCCGCAGTGCTCTGTAGCGTCTCGGAGCAATGATGATCCCCATATCGTTACATTAAGGGATGAACTCTGCCGATGGTCTTCTTAGATAACATTTACCACGTCAGCCGAACTCGATAACGATCTAACGGTTGCGTGGGCTATGAAGGAGGCAGGTGGTCAGACATACTGGCGCCGAAGCGCGGCCTCGATCGCGGAGATCTCTTCGGCCGGCGTGCCTACTCCCTCCGGCATCGGCAGGCCAAGCTCCTGAAGCGCCTTGAGCTGTTGCCACGCTTCGAAATCATGCCAGGGATTCAGACCCATCACATTGCCCAGGTCGCCATCGGCCTTGGCGGCCGTCATTGCGATGCGGCCGAAGAGCGCCGCAGCGCGATCGAGGTTCCAGTCTTCCACGTAGAGCATCAGCGCCGAGAACGCCAGCACGGCGGGCGCATGACTACGTCCAACCTTTACGAAGCGGCCGACCGGCTCGTAATTCTGGGTGATGAATGTGGCGAGCTGGAGCGTGCCAAGATAGTGCGCACGCAGGGCAGACGGATCAAACACGACCTCGCCTTGGAAGCGGCCTGCGAGATAGGCCACACGATCGGCCGCCACCCAGATCCGAAGCTCCGCTGCGACCAGCGCCTCGATATGCATGCGGTACCGGGCGCGCAGTTGGCGCCGCGCGGCGTCGCGCCAGTCGAACCCCGGCAACGCGGCGATCTCAGGCGTGAGCGCAACGGGCTGCAACCCATAAAACCCGCCAGTGCTACATAGCAGGGCCTCAAGCCAGACCGAAAGCCTAGGATCCAGCGTGACGGTGAACGTGCTGCTCGCCTTCTGCTCGAAGAACCACTGGCGCATGTCGCGGATAGTCCGCTGGGTGAAAGCACCTTGCTGGATGCCAGCGCCCACCAGTTGGCGGACAGCACGGGTCAAGCCCGTCTTTGTGGATCCAAACGCCACCAGGTTGTCCGGTGTCGAGGTACCGCTTACGCCCGGTCGGGCAAAGTCGCATTGCGGGCGGTGCGTCGGGTAACGAAAGCAGGCCTGACGCACGACCCGCTTGGAAACCGTGGCCGAGACACCGTCCCGCACCAGATCCGCGCCGAGCGTGAAACACGACGGGCATTCCATGTCCTCGCGAATGACCCGGCGCCATGCGTCCGGTATGCCCGCGAGCAGCAACGCGGTCGTATTCGCCTCCTTGGTGCCCGCCAGCCTGCGAATGACCTGTTCGACGTCCAGTTCTTCACCTGTGGCTCTGGAAAACGCAGTCAGCGGCATGGAGCGAGTACTCCCTAAGGGTCGGTCTAGTCTATCGATCACGCGGACCCCGTACTAAGGTGCTTCGTGCGCCACGGTTCACACACGTGCCCGAAACCGCACTCGGCTCGCCGAAAAACGCCGTCTGTTGACGCGCACCAGGATGGCGGTAGCAAGCCGTCAGCCGTAAGCCGTAAGCCGGCAATCTTCTTAGGTGGCCAAACTATGCGAGACATACGCGGCCAATCTATGTGAGATCGCGCAGGAATGCCGGCCATCACAGCGACCGAGTGCCCGCTGCGACGAGCGGCTGCACTGATGTGCGCCCATGCCCTTCTGGCCGGTGGGCAGACAGACCGCAGCGTCTGCCAGACCGGCAACGACTCTCGAAGCGTGACGAACATCACGATTCAAACGGCCGTGAAATGAAAAAATGTGAACCGTTTCACTCTGTACAGCTAACCTAATCGCCGTGAGGCGACCGTCCCTGCCATCCCCCGGCGCAGATGGATCCAAGCCCGCTTCGGCGGGCTTTTTCATGGTTGAAATTTCGGCACGCCGGCCTCACCCAAGGCTCCACGACGCCCATTGAGGACGCCAGCATGGTCAAGGAAAGCGGGATGCAGTATCCGCTGCAAGCCTGGATCGAGGGCCATTACGCACGCGATTGCGGCGAGCCGCGAGAAAAGTGTCCTTACGAGCCTGGCTCCACGATGGCTCTCGCCTGGCACAGGGGCTGGTGCAACCGCGAGCAGTTGGAC
>Ga0157371_10002175_pt1 | contig 19065 bp, 7 predicted proteins | sample C45metaG_FD_113462 | JGI IMG/M metagenome (GOLD analysis project Ga0157371, IMG submission 113462) | Corn rhizosphere microbial communities from Kellogg Biological Station, Michigan, USA - C4-5 metaG | ecosystem: Host-associated > Plants > Roots > Rhizosphere > Soil | place: USA: Michigan...
AAGAGATCGCCAAGCAGGCCGCGCTCAACGGTGAGGCCGTTAGGTCGTCAATTGAAGCGATGTCGCTGAAGGCAACGACGACGATAGATGAGACGGCAACGCGCCTGATGGCGACCCTTGAGCAGACTCAATCAAATCTCTCTGAAATCGCTGAAAAAAACAGCAAGACGACCGCCGACCTCTCATCACGTCTAGTGAAGTCGATGGAAGCGGTCGAAGACAAGCTGGTTGCGCTTGCGACGACGCTGGAAAATCTCCAGCAGAGATACAGCGCAGCTAAATCTCCCGATGAAGTCATCAGGATCGAGGTGTCTCCGACGGTTTCTGAGCTTAAAGAGCTTGTTTCGACGTCAACCGTAGCAATCGCTCAGAATGCCCGAACCACGCAAGAAACAGCGAAGAAAATTGTGACCGCCCTGTCTGCTTTCAAAAGCACGGCAGCTTCTCTCGACAAGCTCTCGAAAGAACTCACGTCTTCCAGCGCGGCCGACGAGAAAGCTTCTCAGGCTCTCGGTGACCTTCTCAGAACTATCGAAAATGTTGCACCCTCTTTGAAGGTCGCAGCTTCCAGCTCGATAGCCAACGGTGAGAAGATCGAGAACCTGACCAAGTCGATCGGGAGCATCCTTGTCTCTCTGCCTTCCCGAGGTGCGGCGGCGTCCATTAGTCCGCCGCCGGCCGCAGCGCGCACGAACAGCGACAACATCGCGAAGACGGCCAACGAAACCACCGGCGACGTTACCCTTGAACGCTCCACACCGGCTGCAGCCGTTGATGAGAACGCCGATGATGGCTCCAAGCCGGCACGCAGTTGGTGGCGTCGATGAGCGATAGCGCGTCCAGAATTGAAGCCAAGGGCTACAACCGTGGCCTTATACTCGGCTTCACGATGGCGGAGTCGCTTCTACTTGTAATTTTCTGCCTCCTGCTCGTTGCTGCCGCGGTCATAGCGGCCGAGCGCCAAAAGGCTGCTGATGCCATTGCTGCACAGGCGAAACAGGCAGAACAAATGCTTAAGTCAGGTTCTGACAGGGAAGAAGTCCTGCGCCTGCGGCGCGAACTAGAAGCGGCCACGAGACAGATTGGGCTTTCCGCGACGACCAAGCGACCTGAAGACTGGCGGGAACTTGTCGTGGCCAAGGATACCCTACAGGTGATCGAGACGAGCCTATCGGCCAAGGGTCGAGAAGAGCTGGAGAAGAAGATTTCGCAGCTTCAGAGCGAAGGTGCTGCCGCTCAAGTTGCCCGTCTGAAAGCAGCGGCCCTCGAACAGTCGGTTAGGGAACTCACTGCCAAAAACGAAACTTTGGAAAAGCAGCTAGCTCTGTCTACTGAGGGCTCCAAACCGCATGAATGGCCTCCGATAATCAGCCTCAGCGAGGCCAACGGAAACTACTTCCGATCAGGCAGTGCAGAGCTCACCAGGGCGTTTGGTGAAAAGCTTAACGGTTCGATTTCATCTCAGATCGCCGACAATCTTGAGAGCTATGGGGCGAATATCGTCGAGGTGATCGGCCATACTGATGAACAGCCTGTTTCGAGGCCTACTTCCAACATGGACCTGACATCTATCAACGCATTGAACGCATCAGCGCCGATCACCTCGCTCGAGCCTGCAGATAACGCCGGCCTCGGACTGGCCAGAGCCATTGCAGTCGCCAACGTCTTGAGGGCGAATCCTGCTCTGAAAGGCGTTACGGTGTTACCTCTCTCCGGGGCCCAGCTCATTCTTCCTGGAGATGTTCTGACAAACGGCGTAGCTGGAAATTTGGAAACTAGACGGAGGATTGAGATTCGAATTCGTCGCCGGGATGCTGGTCTAAATTAATGTCAGCAGGCTGTACTTTTGCTAGCGTGTCCATCGGGCAGAGAGCTACGGAAACTGTGCACCATCTCATCTATTTTCTTAAATAGCTCTTCCCACCGCCATCGGTGGTGCAGTAGCGCCCTCCCCTCGGCCCGGTGCAGTACGATCCTGATCGGCACGAACACTGGCCGTCTTCCGCCTGAGACATGTTTTCATTCCCACCTTGGATTAGCCCAAGGGGGCCGCCCATATACGCGGAACACGAACGCTTGCTTCCGCTTACGGAGCCGTCGTTGCAGATGAAGGTCTCCCCTCGACAGCCGGCGATGCCGCCTTTGCGTCCGCTACATGGCGTGTTTGCGGAGTGAGACGTCGCTGCACCCAGCACAACGAGAATAAGGATCGCGACAGCGGAGACGCGACTGACAGAAGACTGAGCGCTCACTTCAGGCCGAGCTCCACTCCGTTGGCTGCACGCGGCTTGCCTATGCTGCTCTTGAGCCAGCATTCCGATTTCTTGGGGATATAGGAGAAGGCCTTGCATTGGTTTTCGCTGATGCAGGTGGTGAAGCATTCGAGGTAGTTGCTCTTGCGGATACGCTTGTAGTCGCCACCAGGTAGATCGACGCCGGAATAGCTAGTGAAATCGGAGACGATCACGCCGGCAGCCATCGACGGTGCATATGCGGCAACCGCATCCGAGTTGCGGATCAGTGCAACGACATTGTTCTTCAGGAAACATGCGCGGTGCTTCGTGTTGTAGGTGATCGCCCTGCACTGATCATCGTCCGTGCACGTAGCGTCGCATTCGCCGTACGACACGTCCTTCAGCATCCGGTAATCGAAGCCGATGGCATCATACCCCCTCGCATTGACCAACTCCGTTGAAGCATGTCCGGGCGCCGGGAGGCTCGCTGGCGCACTCTCCACCTTCGCGGAGGCCTGCACCTCAGGTTTTCCGTAGCAGAGAACCTGAAAGACCGAAGGCGTGATCTTTTCCGACAAGTCGGCAGTCGCCATGGGCTGCGCGTCAGGAGCCCGCTCGCCGCTGTTGGTGGTCAGCGACTGCGACTGCATGAAAAGATCGGCCACGGATGCTCGAATGGCGAAATTGATGTTCTGTGCAGTTATCCCGATCTCGTCCGCGGTCTTTTTTGAGAAAGTCGCCGTCGTGATTCCAAGTAAAAATCCGTCGCGGTCGACCACGGGGCCACCGGAGTTGCCTGGCTGGATGGGAGTGGATATCTGGATGTAGCGGGTATCGTTACGAAGGCCGGCGAGTGCGTTGACGTTGCCTGTGGTGATCTTGACGCTGTCGGACAGAATGTCAGCGAGAGGGTAGCCTATCGCAACTATGTCCTCCCCTAGGCGAACGGGAGCCTTTCTGAAGATGATCGGCGTCAAGCTTTCGCCCGATGGAATTCGGATGAGCGCCAGATCATTCGTCTCATCGACTCTGGGGTCGGCCGCGACGCCCTTCCCTTTAACTTCCACACGTTCGCAGCCGTAAACGACGTGAGCGTTCGTCATAAGCCAGCCGTCAGCCGTCACTGCAAACCCGGTACCAGACGATGCCGGATCGTCTGCCCACGAATTCGACGCAACTCCGCATGCGAGAATGAATGCGCAGAGCGCTCTCGACCAATTTTTCATTGTAAAGTCCCCAACCTTGGCGACACTAGATTGTAAATTAGTAGGTCTGCAACGAAAAAGTGGTGCCGGCTTAGAGGGCGAGATCAGTTTTTAGCAGCCTAAGGCGCTCTTTCATTCTCGACGATAAAAAGCTTTCTGAAGCCTCCGCGGTCGCTCGCATTTTAGCGATCCGATTACCAGCGTTGAAAGGTTCGATGGCGTATGAACGTCCCAAACAGGGACAACCCATTGGCAGACATCGATCCAAAGGCACAGGCGCTCTCACTGGCGGTCAAGCGGATAACCGACCTGCAGCGGCAGATGACCGACCGTGTCTTGGCGATGGCAGTTGAGATAGAGAAGCTGACAGAAATCGTCCCAGCCGCGGAAGCGAAAGCCTTTCTCAAGGCTCGGTGCTATCTGCCAGTCACCGAGCTATCGACGTACATGGGATTCGCGAAGACCCTGAAGGGCTCGGAGGATGTCCTTCGCAAGGCGCGGGCGTCGTTCCCCGTAGTCAAAGCTCTGGTCGCTGCCGATCAGGACACGCGTCAAGAAATCCTCGAGAGGATGGAGATAGACGCACGGATCGATACAAGGGATGTCGCCCTGATCAGGAGGCGGTTAGCCAACGCAAAGCTGACGCCGGCCGAAGCGTTGACTGCGGCGAACAAGAAGGCAGTCGCGGCGGCTGTACGCCGACAAGCGAAGGCGAATGCCGCCTCCTTCGAGGAACGTATAGCCTCCTTGGTGGAAGAACTGAGGGAGCACTTTCGAACTGACGGCGAGAGGTCTCCCGTTGCAGAGCGAGAGCTCCGCCAACGGGCCGGAGTTCTCCACGTCGAATGTAACCTCCTCTTCGGCGACGCCAGGAATGATTTGGCTTCAATTAGACCAGCGACACCAGCATTCCGCATCGCGATGGCCCGCAAAATGCTTGGAGACTTCGCGTCGGGGCAGCTCAGCGAAATCGGACCGGTGGAGACGAGCGCACTGTCGTCGCTGTCGGGCCAAAGCCGAATGGCAGCACGCGGGCTGACTCGCAAACCGCTAGCCACAGTTCCTCCGCGGCACTATCGTCCCCGCGTTATCGAACTGTGTGCAGGTGCCGGCGGGCTAGCGCTGGGCTTGGAACGCGCCGGTTTCGAACATGTTGCCCTGATCGAAAAGAACAGGAACGCTACCGCTACTCTTCGTGCGAACCGGCCACACTGGAATGTCGTGGAGGCCGACGTCCGGAAGATGGACTTCACCCAATATCGCGACCGGACAATAGACCTGCTGACCGGGGGCCTTCCCTGTACTCCCTTCAGCACGGTAGGTCAGAAGAAAGGGCAGCACGACAAGAACGACCTGATGAGAGAAGGCGTTCGCGCCGTCCGCGACATTGCGCCCAAGGCATTCATGTTTGAAACCGTTGAAGGCTTTCTCCACTCACGCCACGCAGACTACGTTGCTTTCCTTCTCCGCGAATATTCGAAGGCCGGATACTCGACCGAAATCCACCGCATCAACGCGAGAGATTACGGCGTCGCTCAGAACAGGTCCCGCATCATATTGGTGGGGCTGCGCAAAGACTTGGCCGGTAGCTTCCGGATGCCGAGGAAGTTTCCGGAGCTCAGCACGAACGTAGGCGTCGCCCTCGCCGACCTGATGGGCGAAAACGGCTGGTCAGACGCGGAAACATGGCTGAAGTCGATGAGAGATCGCGACTACCGGTCGGACACGATCCGAGGATATCAGGGAAGCGCGCGTGAAGGAGAGGCAATTCGTTCTGGTAAGCAGCAACTTCGATACGCCCCTCCAGCGAAAGCGGCGCCGACTGACGAAGAGGCTTCAAAGAAAGGTTTCGTACCTGGACTGACGAACGAAATGCGCGCGAGACTTCAGGGATTTCCGGACGACTGGCATTTCGTCGGGGGCATCGGAACAGTTGCCGATCAGATTGGTAACGCGGTGGTGCCGGCCGTGGGGCAAGCAATGGGCCTAGCTATGTCATCTGCTGTAAAAGGGTGGGAAATCGACTGGGTGGCGATGATGGGAGGTAACGGACCGGTCCGGAAAACAGTCGTGCCGTCCTCGATCGACATGGCATGGACTGAGCTCCACCAGTCAAGGCAAATAGAGAAGATTGCCTGAGCAGTTTTCGCCTATTGTCCAGTCGAATTGCCTTTCACACGACCGCAGGAACTCCGCTTCTATGACGCAAACTTCATGATCGACCTCTGGCGATGGAAGATATCCGCAAAGCTCGTACTGAGGAGAGCGCCAGCTATCAAAGGATTAAGCCCAGAGATCTCTGTGTTCGCACACGAATTGAGAATACCTAATATACATGATCGACCCTGCGGCCTCAGACAGAGACCGGAAATGCTGCTATAGGCGGGGTGGCCGTTCGTTCAACAACATTACACATAATTAATGCGACCCCTTAAAATTTAACTTGCAACCTCTACACGAGAGAATAAGCATACCCCAAGAAATCGGCAAGTAACTCACTCGGTCGTTTGCTTCATTTCTTTAGTTCCAGCGACACGATCATTCGATTCGTGCGCCCCCAAAGAAAATAGATTTGATGTGCTCGCCAGCGATGGAGGGTAGCTAGTGGTTGAGTTAAAATATACCGGATAGACGCCAGCGAAAGCGCATCTTCGTGCGGCAAAACCTTCCTATTCAAAGACTATGCCTGCCGCCGGAAACGTCTGGCGACAGCCAGCGATGAGTGCAATGCATATCTAGTTTGGCGTCAAGATCTGCTTAGGAAGTCGCGGGGAATATTTGGCTGTTGCAAGATTTCTAGGACCGAAACAAGTGGGAAAGCAACTGTAGGCCCCGATAGAGAATTCCTCATTTCCCAGTCTTTCCAAGCAAGAAGCGGACAAGTGGTTTCTCGAAGAGCCGGAAAAAACCGGAGCGGTTCTTCACGGTCGGCCAATCAGGACAACGACGCGACGCTTTTACTAGGGAGCAGATTAACTGCATTCACGGTGTTCAGGCACCGATAAAGCAGAGACTCGGTTACGTGCAAAGCCGTGCATCGCATCGGTGGGCGTATCGTTTTGAATGAATGTTTTCAGAATAGAATTTGAAAGAGGGTGAGAGATGGATCGTGAAAATAATTCTCAAAAAGCTTTGACCGTCCATTGCGATTTTATAGCTAAACAAGTTTTCCGCTGTCCAAAAGGTAGAATCTTCCGGCCAATTTTGCATTCAATCACTGTTGCGACCTGTCTTTTGTTAGGCAACGTGAGCCCGACAAAATCTGAAGAAGAAGGCAAATATATAAGCGCCTTCCTCGCGGATAACCCAAAAATAAATCATCAGAACTTTCGTGGGAAGATAGTTAACGTGCTATATTCGTGCACGACAGGTAGAACTTCTTCTAACTTAAATATTTGTGAATATATAGATCGCGATATAAAACAAAGCAATTTCATACATTTTATAAAAAGCAAAAATGAGGATCAGTACGCAATAAATTTCTTGGTCACGCAAACCAATTATCCAAATAATACTACAGATGAATATTTTAAAGGATGCAAAAAAAATGCGTCTGGCCAAAGTATTATTTTTGTTAGCGACGACATAAATAGTCACGATATAGATCGATGTATAAGCATATCTACCTTAAATTTCTTGGGATTCAACGTTAACAGTTTGTTTAGTCATGCTGGTGACCAAATAAATATCGACAATATAATTTCATTATACACCAATTAATGGAGCGCCAAATGCCTAATAATGACAATGTTGTATTTGGACCAGGTGGAAATATTATAGGTTTTATCTCAAATGGTACAGTTTACACAAATCAAAATAATCAGTGGAGACCAGGTTCGGTCTCCTTCGGTTTGAGTCCTCAGGAAGAACTTCAAAGTAGGACAATAGTTTCTACGGAGAATTCGAGAAGATCTTCCTTGACAGAACAATTCTTGCAATCGCTTGATAATCCCAGAATGCGTGCCGCGGCTTGGGGTGCGTTCACTCAAATGGAGTATGGCCTTAACGCGGACGACGTAACATTTACTAATCCTAAGACTGTATTCTCGCGCCAAGACCTTGCTCCCTGGCTTGACGCGTTGCCGACGGGATTGATTGAAGCAGAGGGATCGAAATGTTTTGCTGCGTCAACTGAGATTCAGGTTGGCCCTTTTTCATCCAAGCCTATTTCTGATCTTAGGGTTGGCGATACATTGCTTGCTTTCGATCCATCCTTCGAACTCGGCCGAGGGGTACTTGTTCCGAAACGAGTCACTCGACTTTACCGCAACGTTACAACGGAGTGGGTAAAGCTACACTGGCAAGATGGCGGGGAAACCCGTGAGCTGATAACTACGCCAGGCCATCATGTACTCGACCAATTCGGCCAGTTCCCCAAGGTTAGCGAAATCATTCAGGTTGGGCGCGCAACGGTTGTTTTGACCTCTGGCGCATTGGCGGAGGTGACCGCGGAGCGTATTATTTACTCTGCCGAAACCGCGGACATGTTCGAGCGCGCTCACATGTACAGCACTGTTTCTGGTAATGCGGCGCTTAAACCCATCGAAGTCGAAGGATGGCAGACCTACAACTTAGAAGTTGAAGATCTGCATACATATATAGCTGGTGGGGTGAGGGTTCACAATGACAGCGGAGAACTCGGTGCGATCGCTAATCAGAACGCGCGGGAATCTTTTGGATTTCTGGCTTCAGTAGAAGGACCTGCTCTTGGTCTGGCTGTCGAGGCCGCAATTGGCCAACCAATGCACACGTTAGGTACAGCGCTGGACGCCTTGACTGGCTACAATGGAGGAACTCCGACTCCCGCAGAAACCTTGAACGGGATTGGCGAAGTTGCCTTTGGCGGCGTAGCTGGCGTTGTTGGCGGACTAGAGGGAGCTGCGGTCTCACTGGCTGGTGGACTGGCCGAAGCCGTCGAAGATGCCGAGCACGGCAATATCGCTGGGGCTATTGGCGACGTGGCTGGGGGCATCTTAGGCGGCGTCGCAGCTATTGGGATCGGAGTTGCCAACGGGCTTGAAGCAACCGCGCAAGGCTTTGGCGATATTTTCGCCGGGTTGGGGAGCCTGTTTGATGGCAATACCGAAACCGATAACAGTACCAATTCTGGATGGTCGGACTACGGCTCGTCAAATGATGGCGGCTCTGACGATAGCGACGGCGATTACAGCGGCTATGGCAGTTTATCCGATGGCGATGACGACTCTGGAGATGATAACTCATCAGGCGGAGGAGACGGGTCGGGCGACAGCAGTGGTGGCAATGACGGCAGCGGTGGCAATGACACTTCCGGCGGCGATGACGGCAGCGGTGATGACGGCGGAGACGACGGTGATGGCGGTGATGACGGCGGAGACGATGGCGATTCCGGCGGCGGCGGGGATGATGGTTCACCCGTCATTCTGGATCTGACCGGTAAGGGTATCAATATCGCACCCCGTGGGGCGTCTGACGTCTTTTTCGACATGGCCGGTGACGGCAAACAGCATCGGACGGCCTGGGCAGGTGCCGGCAACGGCGTGCTTGTGCTCGATCTCGACGGTTCCGGGAAGATCACACAAGAGGACCAGATCCAGTTTACAGCGTGGGATCCGACTGCAAGTTCCGACATGGACGCCCTCAAGGATGTCTTCGACACCAACCATAACGGCAAGCTCGATCCGGGCGACGCAAACTGGGCCAACTTCAAGGTCATGGTGACCAATGCAGACGGCTCGATGACCCTGAAAACACTCTCCGATCTCGGCATCACATCAATCAACTTGATTAGCAACCACCAGAGTATCGTGATCCCCGATGGCTCGGGCATCCGTGGTGAGACCACGTTTACACGCAGCGACGGCACGACCGGTACTGCGGCTGACGCTGTACTTGCTTACGATGCCGACGGCTACGTCGTGAACCAGACAATCACCCATAACTCCGACGGAACGACTACCATCGACAGCAAGTCTTCGGACGCGAATGGCAATCTCGCCAAGGAAGTCATCTCTACATACAGCGCAAATGGAAGCTCGATCACGCGGAAGTTCGACGACAACGGTGACGGCGTGTTTGAACGAACACAGACGGAGACGATCGTCACAAATAGCGACGGGTCGATCACCGAAACCATTCGAAACTACAACGATAACGGGTCCAACCTGACGAGCGTGGTTCAGACGACCACCGCATCGAATGGCAAGCTCAAGACTGTGGCGCAAGACACTCTCGGCGCCGGACATTTCGACGAGCTCGAAACCATCAGCATCGGCGCCGACGGTTCTCAAACTACGACAGCATCGGACCTGAACCCCGACGGCTCAGCGCATGACAAGGTCATGACGACCGCGAGTGCGGATGGCTTGACCAAGACGGTGGTATCCCAGCAGACAGGAAGCGGGCAGACCAACTCCACCCAGAGCGATCTCATAACGGTCGCAACAAATGGCACCCGTACTGAGACTGTTACTGACTATGCAGGAAGCGGCACGGGAACCTCGAACATCGTCTCGCAGACAACTACAGTCAGCTCGTCCGACGGCTCCAGCAAAGCGGCGAAGAGTGACCTTGATGGCAACGGGTCAATCGATCTGACCACCACCAGCTCCATTGTAGTCAACTCCGATCACAGCACGACGACGACCCAGACCGATACCAATGGTGACAACTCTCTACGCGACGAGGTCGTAACCACACTCAGCGCAAATGGTCTGACGACCACGACGAAGTCTGACTCTGACGGGGACGGCTCCTTCGAAACGGTGATGACGAAAAGCCTTGCCCACAACTCCGATGGATCTGGCTCGGTTACCAAGATAACGAACAACGCTAACGGCACCGAACGAAACGAAACGCTCTCCTCGTGGAGCGCCGATGGAAAGACCAGAACGAGCCAAGTCGATACCGACGGCGACGGCCATTTTAATCAGGTCGACAGCTCAGTCGTTGGGAGTGACGGCAGCCTGACGGAAACCACGTCGAACTACTCTCCGAACGGCGCCACGCTCATCTCCAAGCAGGTGGCGAAGACGAGCGCCGACGCTAAGACGAAAACCGTCCAGATCGATCTCAACGCTGACGGAACCTTCGACACGGAACAGCAAACGACCAAGGTTACCAATTCCGACGGTTCGGCAACGGTCACAACGATCTTCAGCAATGGCGACGGTTCGGTCCCGACAAAGAAAATCGCGACGACAACCAGCGCCAATGGACTTTCCACTACGATCCAGACGTTCCTGGATGGCGCCGCAAGCCCCTATGAGCAGTCGACCGACGTCACAGTTGTGAACTCCGATGGATCAACGACACGGACGGTGACCTACCTGCAAGGGACTGCGCAGACCCAGATCGGAAAGAGCGTCACAACAACGAGCGCAGACAAGTCGACAACAACGGTCTCCAATTACGTCGACACAAATACAGCCCCGGCCACGGTAACGGCCACTGTGCTTCATTCCGACGGATCGACAACACAGACAGTCTCGAACTACAGCCCGGATGGATCAAAGCTACTCTCAACCGGCGCGACCACCGCAAGCGCAGACGGCTTGAACGTCTCCTCCACGATCGACAAAAATGGCGACGGCGTTGTGGACGCAACCTCCGTGTCGAGCACTGTCCTGGAGAGCGACGGGACCACGCAGGTAACCGCCACCAATTACGGTGGATCGAGCACCGCAGCAGCCCACGAAGTGAGCCAGACCGTCACCAACACAAGCGCCAACGGCCTTTCCGTCACGACGCAGACGAATGGAATGGGCACTGGATCGTTCACATCCAAATCGACGGACGTCACCGTCCTCAATTCGAATGGATCGAAGACTGAGACGCGTTCCAACTACAATGGAGCGGGGACCGCGCTTTTGGACCGCACCACGGTCACGACAAGCGCGACCGGCTTGAGCACGACGACAAGCACGGATGCAAATGGTGACGGCGTCAACGACAGCGTCATCGCTGACACCGTCGTTCTGAATGCCGACGGCTCCACCACCGAAACTCAGACGGTGGCAGATTCGGCCGGCGATATCATCCAAAAAACTGTCTCGACCAGGAACAGTTCGAAGGGCACGGCGACCGTCTCAACTTCCCTTGACGGCTCGACGAAAGCCCACGAGACGAAGGCGACAACAGTCAACTCAGACGGCTCCGTCACAACCACCGACACGACCTATGACGTCAGTGGAAACGTCACGTCGACTGCCACCGCCACGACCAACGCCAACGGGCTGACCCAATCGACGTCCGCGACAAACAATGTTGGCTCGTTGGCAGGCCAGTCCACTTCATCGGTCACAGTCTTGAATGTCGACGGATCGAGAACGCAGACATTCTCCGATCTGGATAGCGCCGGTCACTTGCTAGATAAATCGGTCAAGACCACGAGCGCAGACGCTTTGTCGTCAACGACGAAGTGGGATGACAATGGCGACGGAACGTTCGAATATTCGATGTCCAGCGCAGCAACCATCAATTCCGATGGCTCCAAAACGTCCACGACCTCGAGCTTTAATGCGGATGGCTCTCTGCATAATGGTACCATCATCACGACGAGCGCTGACGGCAATACAACGACGACAACTCGCGACCTGAACGGTGATGGGGTAGTCGATCAGACAATACAGTCTTCGCTGAACTCGGATGGATCGTCCTCGGCGTCGTTGATGGACGGAACCGTAAAGTCGGCCTCCGGTCGAGGCTACGGCGCGACCGATGGAAAGTATCAGAAGGTCAGCGCCAACGGTCTTACGACAACCACTTTCTACGACGCGGATGGTAATGGACTTGCCGAAAAGGAGAGGATTGCAGCAACTGTTCTTGGTACCGATGGAAGCCGCACCACGACCATTACAAATGAGGCTCTGTCTGGTGGTACCGCATCGTCCGCATCTCCGGGCTACACCGCAGTGGTCACTGACCGGACTGTAGATCAGATCAGCGCCAATGGACTGTCGGAGACCACGAAGTGGGACACTTCCGGTAGCGGCACGTATTCGGTGAGCCGGTCGAAAACCACCGTGCTCAACAGCGATGGTTCCGCAACGCAGACCGTTGGCTATTACAACAATGGAACGCTGACCAGCCAGCAAGCGACCACAACGAGTGGAAACGGCCTGTCAACGACGACCACGTGGGATCCGACCGGGTCGGGTCAAACGATCCAGCAAACTTCGTCGGTCAAGGCACTGAACACCGACGGATCGACCGTTGTCACGGTCGACAATTCCACCCTCAACGGGTTTGAGTTATCTAAGTCAACGACCACTACATCGGCGGATGGTCTGACCAGCGTCACCCGTATTGATGAAAATGGCGATGGCGACATCGACAAGATCAGGACGCGGACGGTTCAGCGGTTGGCGGACGGATCGGTGCTGACAAATGTAACGGATACCGATGACAACAACAGCACTATTGATGTCATTTCGACGGAAGTCAGTGCCGACGGACGTCGATCCTGGTCCCAGATCGACGCCGATGGGGATGGAAACAAAGATCAAATCACCGCGACCATAGTGTCTGTCGATGGCAGCGCCCGTACGACCGTGACCAATTATAATTCCGACGGTTCAATCGACAGCAAGGTCGTTTCCAGCACCACCGCCGACGGGCTGACCACAACGACGCAACAAGATCTCAATGGCAACGGTGTGTTCGACCGACAGGTCGTCGACGTCACGAACAACAACGCCGATGGCTCGACGGTGCTTACCGAAAAGACATTTGCGATCAGCCAATTCGATAGCAACGGGTCAGAGGTGGCGATGACGCCGGCTCTGATGAGATCAGTCACTCGCAAAACAAGTGCCGATGGCCGCACGACCGTCACCACAACTGACGTCGACGGCAACGGTAGCATCGACAGGACGGAAACAACCGTTCTCCGAGCAGATGGATCGCAAACGACAACAACGACTTCGAACAGTGCCGCCGAAAAATACCAGAGCCGTCTTGGCAAGGTATTCTGGCAATCTCCGGTCGGCGTTAGCGGTCAGTTGTTTGCAGCAAAGAGCGTGACGACCGTCCGTGCTGACGGGATGAGTTGGACCGTGCAGTCTGATTACGACGGCAACGGGACCTATGAGCACACGGAGAACTGGACCAAGAACATTGATGGTTCTCAGGTCGCCGCAATTAGCGATGTCAACGCCAGTGGTGCGGTCATAGCAAGGGGCATTGAGACCGTAAGTGCAGATGGCCTGAGCACGATCCTAGACGAAGACAAGACCAACAGCGGCCGCATCAATCATATTGTCCGGGCGACAACGCGGCCCGACGGCAGCGAGCTGGAATTTGTCACCGACATCAATTCCGACGGAACCCTTGCCAACGCTACGACCACCGTTGTCGACGCTGACGGGCAAACAAGTTGGACCGGCCAGACGTTCGGCACGGCCATCACGAAGACAATCACGGAAAGCAATGGCCAGCAGAGCTTTTCGGGCACGGTCGCCACGTTGAGCGTTTCCGGAAAGTCAGAGGCGATTATTCTTGGATACGCCGTGGACAAGGTAACGCTGACAGGAAGCAATGATCACGTATACCTGATCGGCAGTTCCTCCGTCACCATTTCTGCGAATGGCTCCAACGAAACTCTGGACGTTGGCGGGCGGGATAACATCGCCAACGTTTCGAACGTCACCGTCACCATCGATAATGGCGGCGCTCTGATCTTATCCGGCAGCAAAGACACGGTGACCATGAGTAATGACGCAAGTCTTACTCTGTGGGCCGGTACCAGTGATACCGTGGAGGTCGCCGGAAATGGGGATGAAGTCCAGGGTTCCGCCATGCGCGTCGCTGTCGACGATAATCACGATGTACTGCTGCATGGAAACAACGACAGTGTCGTAGCGCATCTCAATAGTAGAGTCGTCGATACCGACACGAGCACGACGGGCAACAGCCTCGAAGTCGCCGCGACAGGCGTCAACGCGAACATTAATGGGTGGAGCGTGTCCATGGACGCCAACACCTCGCTCACCCTAACCGGCAACGGAAACTCTGTTGCAGTTCACAGTAGCGACAACGTTACGGTAACGAGCGGCACTGGGGATCTCCTGGACATCTTTGGCACGAACGTGACAGCGAACGTGTCGAACGCGACGGCGACGATCGAAAGCGGGGCAACAGCCACTCTCAACGGCACCAACCTTGCGGTCACAGAGCAAGCGAACGGTACCGTTTCGGTTACGGGCACCCAGGATTCGATCACCATCTTGGGCTCGGGCGGCGCGAAAACGACGGCGTCTGGTGCCACGATTACGCTGTCCGGCTCAGGAACCGACACGTTGACCGGCAGCCGAGACACAGTGAGCATGGGCAGCAACACGTCGCTACAGATCAGCGGTGCGAATGATAACCTCGTCTTCCATTCGGGCTTTGGAACAGAGACAGTGTCTGGGTATCAGGCCAGTGGGTCGACGGCAGATAAGATCGCCTTCGACAAAACATCGTTCTCTGGTTGGTCGGATCTGCTGTCGAACTCTCAAGCGTCAGGAAGCGACGTGATCATCACGACGCATTCGAATGATACGCTCACATTGAAGAACACGTCGTTGTCGAACCTGCAGCAAAGCAATTTCAGCTTTGCCTGAGGTCCAATGGTTAGAACGATGTGGGGAATGACGTGAATATAGAGGTATTTCCTGAACGACAGGACTCAGGTCTCTACGCGCTGTGCGGGATCGCTGCATTCTTTCGGATTGCAGCCGACCCCAGACATTTGCAAAAGGAGCTCGCCCTTATCGGGCGGGCTTCTGACGAAAACGATCTCGTTCGCGCTGCCGTGATGATCGGGCTCAAGGCACGTACCATCACGAAACTGACGGAGAAGCGTCTCAATACCGTTCCCGTCCCTGCCGTAGCGCGTCTGCGGGACGGATCCTTCGAAGTCTACTCGGGCAGGACGCCGAATGGCACCTATCGGCTTGTCGACCCGGTTACGAAGATCGCGCGCGAACTGCAACTTGACGCATTGCTTTCCGAACTGGACCAGAAACTGGTGTTGGTCGGTGTGCGGGTTGGCGGCCAGGGCATGGACCCCCGGAAATTCGGCCTCGGCTGGTTTCTCCCTTCAATCTGGCGTTATCGCAAGCCGATCGCACATGTCCTGCTCGCCTCGCTGTTCGTCCAGATTTTCGCTCTCGTCTCGCCCCTGTTCTTCCAGGTCGTGATCGACAAGGTCCTGACACATAGAGGCTACTCCACCCTATTCGTGATCGTGGCAGGTCTGGCAATCGTCGGTCTATTCGACGTGCTGCTCAAGTATCTGCGAACCTACGCGCTATCCCACACCACGAACCGCATCGATATCGAGCTTGGACAGCGGCTGTTTCGCCATCTTCTTCATCTGCCGCTGAGCTACTTCGAAACGAGGGCGGCAGGACAGACGGTCGCGCGTGTCAGAGAGCTCGAAACCATACGCAATTTCCTGACCGGGCAAGCGCTGTTCTCGGCGATAGATCTGCTCTTTACCGTCGTGGCGGTCGGCGTTCTCTTTGCCTATTCAATCCCCCTCACCTTCATCGTCCTGGGATCGATACCGCTCTATGTCCTGATTGCTTTCCTTGTCCGGCCGACCTTGCGCAACATGATCAATGAGAAGTTCAATCGAGGTTCGCTCAGCCAGCAGTTTCTCGTGGAAACGGTGGTCGGCATTCATACGGTCAAGGCCGGCGCTGTGGAACCCGTTATGCAGGCGCAATGGGCCGAACGTCTCGCCGCCTATGTCAAAACCAGCTTCGACGTCACGATGTTGGGCGCCGGCGGTCAGAACGCCATTCAGTATGTCAGTAAGATCTCCACGGCGTTAATCTTGCTGTTCGGCGCGAAGACAGTGATCGACGGCGGCCTCACGGTCGGGGGTCTCATCGCTTTCAACATGATTGCAGGTCAGGTGGCACAGCCCATCCTCCGACTCTCCCAGGTCTGGCAAGATTTTCAGCAGGTCCAGATTTCCGTGGACCGCTTAGGCGACATCCTAAACTATCCAACCGAATATGCACCAAAGACCGCTCTTACTCTGAACCGACCCCAGGGTGCGATCGAAATCCGCGACGTCACGTTCCGCTATCGCCTCGGGAGCCCCGAGGTTCTGAAATCCGTTTCGCTTTCCATACGTCCCGGAGAAGTCATCGGAATCGTCGGCTCTTCCGGTTCCGGCAAATCGACCCTCACAAAGCTCGTTCAGCGCCTCTACAGTCCCGAACAAGGGCAGGTACTACTGGACGGGATAGATATCTCCCAGCTCGATCCCGCATGGCTCCGGAGCCAGATCGGCGTCGTGCTGCAGGAAAACCTCCTGTTCAACAGAACGATCCACGAGAATATCGCCTTCGCCAACCCTGCCCTACCGCGCTCTATGGTCATCGAGACCGCGAGACTGGCTGGTGCGGACGAGTTCATTTCCAGACTGCCGCAAGGGTATGACACGGTAATCGAGGAGCGAGGTGCGAACTTGTCCGGTGGCCAGAGGCAGCGGATCGCTATTGCCCGCGCGCTTGCGACCAACCCGCCCATTCTGATCTTCGACGAAGCGACATCAGCGCTCGATTACGAGAGCGAACGTGTCATCCAGGATAATATGGCGCGGATATCCAGCGGGCGCACCGTGCTCATCATTGCGCATCGTCTCGCTGCCGTGAGACCGTGTAACCGTATCATCGGCATGGCAGATGGGCGGATCAGCGAAGTTGGGACCCATTCAGAACTGCTTGCGAAGTCGGACGGTATATACTCGCGACTTTGGGCATTGCAAAACCAAGCGGCAGGTATGCCATGAACAATGTCGTAAAGTTGCAGCGGGTTGGGCGTCCACTCCGCGCCGATCAGGAATTTCTGGCACCGGCACTTGAGATACTCGAAACCCCGCCCTCGCCCGTCCGAATGGCGCTCATCGTGATTATCGCCGCATTCTTCGCAGTCGCGATCGCCTGGTCCGCTATCAGCAGGATCGACATCATCGCGACAGCGCAAGGGAAAGTGGAGCCGACCCTGAAGGTCAAAGTGGTCCAGCCACTCGCAGCGGGTAAAGTTTCGGACGTGCTGGCCCACAACGGCGATCACGTGAAAGAAGGCCAGGTTCTGGTGAAACTCGACAGTGCTGCAGCGGCAGCGCAACTCGACGATCTGACCGGGCAATTGATGGCGAGCCAGGCGGAAGTTGCTCGACGCCAGAGCACTATTGCATTGGTGAGTGCACAGGATTGGAAGCCCAGCAGCTCTCTGCCGGCTATCGTTTGGCCGGCAGGGACTGATCTCGTAGTTAGAGGGCGTGAACAACGCGTTCTTGAATTGGACCTGGCCCAACTCGCTTCTCAAGTCGCCGTGATCGATAGCCAGGTCGCGCAGAAGGTTATTAGCTCGAATTCCAGCGCTGCCACCATTGCAGCCCAACGTGAACTGGTCGCCACTTTGGGTAAACTTACCGGAATGCGGGATACGTCCGCGCACGGGGGAATGGGATCGACGGCCGAGTGGCTCGACACGCTCCAGGCGGAGCAAAGGGAGCGCGTGGCCTTGCAAACCGACATCAACGAGAAAGCGGATGCTGACGCTAGTATCGAGGTTCTTCGGCGACAGGCCCAGTCCGCCACGCAGTCATTTCTTGCAGATTACAGCCAGAAGCTCGAGGCTGCCGAAGCACAGGTGGAAGACCTCACTCAAAAAGTCCGACAGGCCAAATCGCAGTTCAACGACATGACGCTTGTAAGCCCCGTCGATGGGATCGTCGAGGCTTCAACCTTGACATCGACAGGCCAGGTCCTGGCGAGCGGAGCCGAAGTCATGCGGATCGTGCCCGATGGGAGCCATCTGGACGTACAAGCCTTCCTGACCAACGATCAGATAGGCTTCGTGAGAGCTGGTCAGGAAGTGACCATCAAGATCGACGCCTTCCCTTATACCCAGTACGGAACCGTCAAAGGTAAGGTCCTGCAAGTGGGAAAAGACGCGGTGTCTGCCGCGCAAGCCCAGGCGGATCTCGCGGACTCCTCCTTCACCGCGAACACTTCCACCTCTGTCAGCAATTCCCAAGCCTCCAATGGCCTGGTGTTTCCCATTGTCGTTCAAATGGACAGCGATGCTATAGGCTCATCCGAGGGAACGGCGAAGGTCTCGCCGGGCATGTCGGTCGCCGTGGACATCAACACTGGCACAAGAACGATCTTGGCATATCTGTTCGCGCCGCTGATAGACGTCACGAGTTCAGCTTTGCACGAGCGGTAGACAAAAAGCGCAATCGACGGCGAATCTATGCAGCGATTTATGGTCTCGGAGCGGAGGTAGTGCCGGCAATGATCAAATTCGTTGGCAGTGGTTGCAGGTCAGAAACCACTTCCAACGCTTCTCTGCGGCGTCTGCGGCGTAAGTAGCATGTCTGACGTGTGCATCAACGGCAGAAATCTCGATTAGTCCGTGGAGGCACCATGCCGCTCAACTCGAAAAGCCTTACATGTTGAGGATCGTCCGGCGGACCCTACCCACGACGATGGGGTCGTTGTCCGGGAAGATTGGCTCATGTCTCGGGTTAGAAGAGACAGGCTCGAAGCGCACGGGGCTTGAGCGGTAACGCTTGTAGGTAGCGTTGCCCTCCACGTCCGAGATGACGTAGCAGCCATTAGGGACGAGGTTCCGGTCGC